>ULPR01022633.1_pt1 | contig 10789 bp, 9 predicted proteins | sample 1953681 | NCBI WGS metagenome assembly ULPR01 (sample SAMEA4835634, study PRJEB28245) | human gut metagenome | biome: gut microbiome; material: fecal sample | place: Denmark | collected 2008 | reverse complement strand
AGGCTTTTTTCGTTGGTACATGTGTCATATTTGGGCAAAGATGATGATAGTTGCCATCCGATAATCAAATTGAACGTAACTTTTTTTGAGGAAAAAGGTAAACAGTCTCGATGAAATGGAAAAGGCGGCTTGTTTTGGATGGTTACTTTTTCCTAATGCCGATTTGGGATAAATGATAGTTCTCCGGCGTCCATCCCCGTGTAACCCACCCGTCCACACGCTGCAACCACAACAACGCTACACTCCGCCTTGGGGATAGCCACTGACTAAACGATGCGGGTGGTCAAAATAATTGGTTGGTTCTTGATTTATATCGAAAAAAAATGGTACATTTGCATCATGAATATACCTGAAACAGGCAATATAAAATGGAGCGAGACGGTGATAATCGTCGATGCCGATTTCCTGGACCATGTGGCTTTTGACCTCATAGTCAACTTTGAACGTATGATAGGCCGCCGCATCCCCCAGGCCGATATGGCGCAGTGGGCTGTGTGTGCCGCTCTCGACGGCGGACTTCGCCCCGGAACCCACGAGACCCAGGTGGTGCTGATACACGATGCCGGCTCGCGCATGATGGCCAACTTTGCGCCGGCAGACTATGAGGCTGAGCTCGACGGCAAGGCCTTCGCCGACGAGCAGTTGGGCGAGTTTGTCTTCAGCCACATCCCCTCGGGCGAGATGGCTGCCAAGCGCGACATCATCCTCGACCTGCTGAGCACGCTGCTCGGCCACGAGGAGGTAAAGCGGCTGGTAATAGTGCCCGACGACCAGGATGCCGAGCTGATGGACATCGTGAGGTCTACGCTGCGCAACGCCGATGACGACAAGCGCATCACCGTGATGGCCATGCAACCCATGATGGGCGGCAACTTCCGCCAGGAAATCTTGGGCTACTCGTTGATGAAAGCCTTAGGAATAGAATCTAATGAAATAAAATAAAGTGAAATGAGCAGAGTATTGATGATTGGCGCCGGAGGCGTCGCAACGGTAGCGGCATTCAAGATCAACCAGAATGCCGACGTGTTTACTGATTTCATGATTGCCAGCCGTCGCAAGGAAAAGTGTGACAAGATAGTCAAGGCTATAGGCAATCCCACTATCAAGACAGCACAGGTGGATGCTGATGATGTGGAGCAGCTGAAGGCTCTCTTCAACGACTTCAAGCCCGAACTGGTAATCAACCTGGCCCTTCCCTATCAGGACCTCACCATCATGGAGGCCTGTCTGGCTTGTGGCTGCAACTACCTGGACACCGCCAACTATGAGCCCAAGGACGAGGCTCACTTCGAGTACAGCTGGCAGTGGGCTTACAAGGAGAAGTTTGAGCAGGCTGGCCTCACCGCCATCCTCGGTTGTGGTTTCGACCCCGGTGTGAGCGGCATCTATACCGCCTATGCTGCCAAGCACTACTTTGACGAGATACACTATCTGGACATCGTAGACTGCAACGCCGGCAACCACCACAAGGCTTTTGCCACCAACTTCAACCCCGAGATCAACATTCGTGAGATTACCCAGAAGGGTCTCTACTATAAGGACGGCGAGTGGCTCGAGACCGAACCCCTGGCCGTACACCAGCCCATCACCTATCCCAATGTGGGTCCCCGTGAGAGCTATCTGATGCACCACGAAGAGCTGGAGAGCCTGGTCAAGAACTATCCCACCATCAAGCAGGCACGCTTCTGGATGACCTTCGGCCAGCAGTATCTCACCTATCTCGACTGCATCCAGAACCTCGGCATGTCGCGTATCGACGAAATCGAATACGAGGCTCCGCTCGCCGACGGCTCGGGCAAGAACGTGAAGGTGAAGATCGTGCCCCTGCAGTTCCTCAAGGCTGTGCTGCCCAATCCTCAAGACCTGGGCGAGAACTACGACGGCGAGACCTCTATCGGCTGCCGCATACGTGGTATCAAGGATGGCAAGGAGCGCACATACTATGTCTACAACAACTGCAAACACCAGGAAGCCTACAAGGAGACTGGCATGCAGGGAGTAAGCTACACCACTGGCGTGCCCGCCATGATTGGTGCCATGATGTTCTTCAAGGGACTCTGGCGCAAGCCTGGTGTGTGGAACGTGGAAGACTTCGACCCAGACCCATTCATGGAGCAGCTCAACAAGCAGGGACTGCCATGGAACGAGGTGTTTGACGGTGACCTGGAACTCTAAAACCTGAATAATCATTATGGCAAAGAAAGAAACAAACGAGGAAATGCAGCTGGCACAGGAGGGCAAACTCAAGGCGCTCCAGGCTGCTATGGCCAAGATAGAGAAGGACTTTGGCAAAGGCTCTATCATGAAACTGGGCGACCAGAACATTGAGAACGTAGAGGTGATTCCCACCGGCTCCATCACGCTCGACATCGCACTGGGCGTGGGCGGCTACCCCAAGGGCCGCATCATCGAAATCTATGGTCCCGAGTCGTCGGGTAAGACCACACTCGCCATCCATGCCATCGCAGAGGCACAGAAGCAGGGCGGCATAGCTGCCTTCATCGACGCCGAACACGCCTTCGACCGCTTCTATGCAGCCAAACTGGGTGTGGATGTCGACAATCTGTGGATTTCGCAGCCCGACAACGGCGAGCAGGCACTGCAGATAGCCGACCAGCTCATCAGTTCTGCTGCGGTAGACATCGTGGTAATCGACTCGGTGGCAGCTCTTACACCCAAGTCGGAAATCGAGGGTAGCATGGGCGACAACAAGGTGGGTCTGCAGGCACGCCTCATGAGTCAGGCGCTGCGCAAGCTCACCGCCACCATCTCAAAGACCAACACCACCTGTATCTTCATCAACCAGTTGAGAGAGAAAATCGGCGTGATGTTTGGCAACCCCGAGACAACTACCGGCGGTAATGCGCTGAAGTTTTATGCCTCGGTGCGTCTGGACATCCGTAAGGGCTCGGCCATCAAGGATGGCGACACCGTGATAGGCAACGAGACCCGCGTGAAGATTGTCAAGAACAAGGTGGCACCTCCCTTCCGCAAGGCCGAGTTTGAAATCATGTTTGGCGAAGGTATCTCCAAGACCGGAGAAATCCTGGACCTCGGCGTAGAGTATGACATCATCCAGAAGAGTGGCAGTTGGTTCTCCTACAATGGTGCCAAGCTCGCCCAGGGCCGCGACGCCACCAAGGCGCTGCTGCGCGACAACCCCGAACTGTGTGATGAACTCGAAGCCCTCATCAAGCAGGCTATCGAAGAGAAGAAAGACTAAGACCGCATAGACCATAAGGAAGCTCTCCCTGAACAGGGAGGGCTTTTTTTGTGCCATTGCGCGCGTGCGCGCACGTACCTTTATATTATATATACCCCTGGGCGGCGCATCTGTGGCAAGGGCGAGGCTGGCGACTGTCACACTTTTGGCAGAAAAGACCATCGCGGGAATGACACAACTGACATATTTGGCAGATATTTGGTGCGCAAGTCGTCTCTTGGCACACCTTTTGTATTAAGATGGTTGTAAAAATAATAACGTAGAATAAAAATAAAAAATATACAATTATGGGAAAGATTATTGGAATCGACTTAGGTACAACAAACTCTTGTGTATCTGTATTCGAAGGCTCAGAGCCTGTAGTTATCACCAACAGCGAAGGCAAGCGCACAACTCCTTCGGTAGTAGGTTTCGTCAAGGACGGCGAGCGTAAGGTGGGCGACCCCGCCAAGCGTCAGGCCATTACCAACCCTACCAACACGGTATTCTCTATCAAGCGTTTCATGGGTGAGACCTATGCACAGAGCCAGAAAGAGGCTGAGCGTGTGCCTTTCAACGTAGTCAACGAGAACGGTTATCCTCGTGTAGACATCGAAGGCCGCAAGTATACTCCTCAGGAGATTTCGGCCATCATCCTGCAGAAGATGAAGAAGACTGCCGAGGACTATCTGGGTCAGGAGGTTACCGACGCCGTAATCACCGTGCCTGCATACTTCTCTGACTCTCAGCGTCAGGCTACCAAGGAGGCTGGCCAGATAGCTGGTCTTAACGTACAGCGTATCGTCAACGAGCCTACCGCAGCCGCTCTGGCTTACGGTGTAGACAAGGCCAATAAGGATATGAAGATTGCCGTATTCGACCTCGGTGGCGGTACATTCGATATCTCCATCCTGGAGTTCGGTGGCGGCGTGTTCGAGGTACTCTCTACCAACGGTGATACCCACCTCGGTGGTGATGACTTCGACCAGGTTATCATCGACTGGCTTGCCAACGGCTTCAAGGCCGACGAAGGCATCGACCTGACCAAGGATCCTATGGCTATGCAGCGTCTGAAGGAAGCTGCCGAGAAGGCTAAGATAGAGTTGTCAAGCTCTACCTCAACCGAAATCAACCTGCCTTACATCAGCGCCGAGGGCGGTGTGCCCAAGCACCTGGTTAAGACCCTCACCCGCTCGCAGTTTGAGCAGTTGGCCCACAACCTGATTCAGGCTTGTCTCGTACCTTGCCAGAACGCTATGCGCGACGCCGGTCTGCAGGCATCTGATATCGACGAGGTCATCCTCGTAGGTGGTTCAAGCCGTATTCCTGCCGTTCAGACTCTGGTAAAGAACTACTTCGGCAAGGAGCCTTCTAAGGGTGTAAACCCCGATGAGGTAGTAGCCATCGGTGCTGCCATCCAGGGTGCCATCCTCAACAAGGAGAGCGGCGTGGGCGACATCGTATTGCTCGACGTAACTCCTCTGACACTGGGTATCGAGACTATGGGTGGCGTAATGACCAAACTCATCGACGCCAACACCACCATCCCCTGCAAGAAGAGCGAGGTGTTCTCTACCGCCGTTGACAACCAGACCGCTGTGACCATCCACGTACTCCAGGGCGAGCGTCCTATGGCTTCTCAGAACAAGAGCATCGGCCAGTTCAACCTCGAGGGAATCGCTCCCGCACGTCGTGGTGTGCCTCAGATTGAGGTAACCTTCGATATCGACGCCAACGGTATCCTCAACGTAAGTGCCAAGGATAAGGCCACCGGCAAGGAGCAGGCCATCCGTATCGAGGCTTCGTCTGGTCTGAGCCAGGAGGAAATCGACCGCATGAAGGCTGAGGCCGAGCAGAACGCTGCTGCCGACAAGGCTGAACGCGAAAAGGTCGACAAGATGAACCAGGCCGACTCGATGATTTTCACCACCGAGAACTTCCTCAAGGACAACGGTGACAAGATTCCTGCCGACCAGAAACCTGGCATCGAACAGGCTCTGCAGCAGCTCAAAGACGCTCACAAGGCTGCTGATGTAGCCGCTATCGACAGCGCCATCAACAACCTCAACCAGGTAATGCAGGCTGCCAGCGCCCAAATGTATCAGGGTGGAGCTCAGCCCGGCGCAGGTGCTCAGCCCGGCGCAGACCAGCAGACCAACAGCAAGCCCGATGACAATATTCAGGATGCTGACTTCGAGGAGGTCAAGTAATGCCGAAAGGTAAACACATAATAGACTATAAGCAAAAGCGTGCAGCTCATTGGGCTGCACGCTTTTTGCGTTTATGGGATTTTGTTACAACCATATCCACAGCAAGAAGAAAGTTCTCTTTCCTTTGGTTAGAGTGGATTGAACTATTGAACTCTATGGGGGACGCATGGAGAGGCACGTAGCGGGGGGCTTTTGTTGCATCTGGTATGGGCCACACTTTACGCTCCTAACAACCCGATCCACAGCAGAGAGAGTCTACTATCCCTTTGGGATGGCTTGGGGTGGGGCTTCTGGATAAGGCTTCTCTTGTGGGCTTGGTGAGCGACTTATGGGCCTTTTCTGTCCTGATTACTGCGATTATTGTGCGTATTGCCGCGTTTTAATATAATTTAACCCGCATCATCTTGTTTTTTAACAGCTTTTTTGTGTTTGTGTCATAAATATGCCGTATTTTTGCAGAAAGTTAACGCTGTAATGGTTACTTTGCGCTCCATCCACGATCCATCCATTGCCCCGCTTGCTGCTACGAGTGGTGCGTTGCGTGTCGTTTGACGGCGCCGAGTGCCATTTCTGCTTACACCTATTTATATATATAACCCATTCAACTACTGATATTCATTAACAATTAAAAACTATAAACATTATGACAAAACATTTACGATTAATCATGCTATCCCTACTCGCAATGATTTGCATGGGGGGGTATTCTGCAGTAGGTGACAAGTACAACTTGGTAACATCTGTCAGCGAACTTAATGCGGGAGATGTAATTGCTATTGCAAGTAAAGAGAGTGGGAATGCTTTAGGCCTCACAGTAAGTAGCGACCGTTGTGCGAATGTAGCAGTAAAAATCATAAACAATGCTTTTGAATACGTAGAGGGTGTAGCCGAATTATCTTTGGAAAAAGAAAATACAAATTGGTTTTTTGCCACAGCTGATAAAAAATATCTAAGCACGACTAGCAAAAGAAAGTTGAAATACTTTGAAAAAGAGGATAGAAAGTCTGCAACTATTGAATTTGACAAAACAGGAAACGCATTGATTAACTTCCCCGCTGTAGACCAAACTAATATCATTAGAAATAATGGTGAAAATGGCTTTGCTTTTTATGCCCCCAACACAGGCGTACCCGTCCAAATCTACAAGAAGCAAGGTTCTGGAAAAACTGCCACTACCCTTTCTTTTAAAGATTTAGTAGGTGAAGGTGTCACCTTAATTAACGGCAAGTTGGCAAACGGCAACGATTTTAATGGATACACTGCAACTGAGAAAGATAATGTACCAGGCGCCATCGCTTACGCCGCCGCTCCACGTGATGGCGTAGCCACAGTAGATGCAAATACTGGTGCAGTTATCGTCAATCCCAATGTATATGGTACAGCCACTATTACCGCTACATTCACCCCTGAAGATACAAAAACATACGCCTGGTCTACCGCTTCTTATACTATAACCAATTCCAATTCTAAATATTATGCAAAGGTTGCTGACTTGCGCAAGGACTTGAATAATGGTACGCTTAATGCAAATGATGAGGTTGCGGTTAAACTTACAGATGCCAAAGTATTGTATGTAAACCAATGGACTTCTAATAAAGTCAAACATACCCAGTATTTTGTGCGCGAGGGAAATGCTGCTATATCTTTCTATGATACAGGCATCACGATGTCTAATAGTGCGTATGTAAATGGAACATTCCTGGGAAAAATTGCAAATCTTAACGGTTTACTTGTTCTTACTAAGAATAATAATACAGGTTCATCTGTCTTGGACATTAAAGCCAATACAAAACCTGCTGTGCCTATCGAAATATCAACTGACGACATAGCCAATTATGTGTGTGACTTGGTTACAGTAAAGGGTGCAACTGTTAAAGTAGGAAACGATTGTGCACTTTTCAACGGAAATAACCTTATGCCTCTATATTACAATAAATTCCATTCAAGGACTGAGTCTCTGGAGGCACCTTATGATAATGCTAATGTAGATCTGACAAGTGCCATCGTGCTGACTTATGTTAACAAACAAAATGAACTTGTCTACGAGTTGGCTCCAACCGATGATTATTCTTTAGTATATAATCTCTCCGAAGAGTCTGTTAATGCTATTGCTGCTAAGACAGATGTTGCAGTTTCATTGAAGCGTACATTCTACAAGGATGGCGGATGGAATACTCTTTGCTTGCCTTTCGCTGTTAATGCAACTGATTTTGAAGGTGCAGAGGTGCGCGAGGTAGACGTTACCCAGAGTAGTGAAAACACCCTCGTCTTCAAAGAGGCAACAACCATCAAGGCAGGTAAGCCTTATCTGATTAAGTGGGCTAAGACACCTAACGAGGTTTGCGATTTCGTTAATACATTCGAAGGTGTAACCCTTGTCGCTACCGCCACTCCTGTCAAGGTAAATGATGCCATCACATTCACCGGTTTCTACAATAAGGCAATTGCTGACAAGCTGGGCGCATCTGTTGCTGCTATCGGCGTAGGAAACAAGCTGTTCAAGGTGACCTCGGGTGAGATGAAGGGCTTCCGTGCCGCTTTCGTCCTCAACCCTGCCACTCCAGCTGCAGGCATCAAGGTGGTAATCGACGGTACTACTACTGGTATCGAAGATCTGGTAGTCGACGGCGTCAAGGCCAACGGTCGTGTGTACAACCTCAATGGACAGTATGTAGGCAACAGCCTCAACGGTCTGCAGCCCGGCATCTATATCCAGAACGGCAAGAAGGTAGTAGTAAAGTAATAAATATCTAAATATATATGATCATGAAGCAAAAATATATTATGCCCAAAGCAGAGCTGATAGAGGTAAAAGCTAACGCCATCCTTGCTGGCTCGAACGTTATTAACAACAATACCGTCGACATCAATGAGCCCACTATGGGCGGAGGTGACGGCGGTGTAGCCCGCTCAATGCGTTTCGACGTGTGGGAAGACATCGACGAGACCAACGGATATAAATAACCGACCGTCGGGGGCAAGGGAAGAATAAGTCCCAGCCCATAGACAATAACCAAACCAGCCCCCATGCGACGAATGAGTTGCGTGGGGGCTAATTGTTGGTACGCTCGGCATGAACATTGTCTAACGGGTGAAAGTCCTGAGGTGCAACCATCCGAAACCAGCCGCCTTTTCCATTTCGTCGAGACTGTTTTCCTTTGTCCCTCAAAAAAGTTATGTTCCATTTGAATAAGGACAACCATATAGTTATGGCGTAGCATCCTACTGATATGCGCATGGGCGTGAATGGTATGTGTGGGCAGGTCCGGCAAGTGGATCTGTAACCGGCTAAGGGTGACGTGTATATATTTGTGGGCAAGTCTCACACGACAATGAAGTTGCTCCATTGGGAACGTGGAGGAAATGTGATGTACTACAAATGTTTGGAGCAAGTCCGTTTCCACCCTCGCATATTACTTCGTCTGGGCATAGGCTTCAGGTCTATGCGCTGGGATGAGCATGTACTTCTGATGGAAGAAATGTTTGAATCGTACTTTTTGCCGTTCAAAAGAAATAAATTCCACCTTTTGCACTACCCTTTCGTCATTATATTCATAAAAATCATCAAATTATTGTTGATTGTGACGGTTATTTGAAATAAAAGCAGTACCTTTACAACTGATAACATTTTATCTATAAATAACCAACACAGAATACAATGAATAATATATTATCACTTTTAGATAATTTCACGCTTGATAATGCTGATGACATCGCCAAGTCATTGGCTAATGATTTCCGTAAACGTCGCATAGAGAAGAATCTTACTCGTGAGCAGGTTGCTGAGAAGTCGGGCGTTGCTGTAGCAAATATCGTGAGATTCGAGCAGAAAGGACTCATTTCGCTGAAGAACCTCATTGGCATTGCTATGGCTATGGAATACACGTCTGAGGTAAAGAATATATTTTCTGAGCCAAAGTATTCAACAATGGATGAACTGACTCAGATACGCAAGAACACTGGTAAAACGAGAGCACATAAGCAATGAACAATATAGATAGACTAACTGTAAAATACCACGGTGAGATTGTAGGAGTAATCTCGCTGACCCCAGACGACAAGTGTCTGGCTTTTGAGTATGATCCTCGCTGGCTTGCAGAGGGATTCAGCATTTCGCCATTGGAACTTCCGCTGAAGACTGGATTGTTTCTTGCAAAGCCAACAACTCTGTATGGTGACTTCGGCATCTTTGAGGACAGTCTTCCCGATGGCTACGGTCGCTATCTCCTTCACAAGGCTTTGATGCGTGAAGGCATTGATGACAGGAAACTGACTGCCATTGAGCGACTGAGCATCGTAGGCAATAGCGGCATGGGAGCTTTGACATACGAGCCTGAGGCCATCATATCAACAGGAGAAGAGATTACCGACTTCGACTTACTCCAAGAGAAGGCTCTGGAAGTTCTCAAAGAACAGCAGGACACAGACGCTGGACTTTTGCTCTACAACAGCGGTAACAGTGGTGGTTGCCGTCCAAAGGCAGTGTTCTCAGACGCAGAAGGACATTGGCTTGTAAAATTCCGTCACACATACGATCCTAAAGACATGGGACTGCAGGAATACCATTACAATGAGATAGCACGCAAGTGTGGCATCGATGTTCCAGACTTCAAGCTTACCAATGGCAAGTACTTTACAACTAAGCGATTTGACCTTACCGACGATGGCGAGCGCATCCATACAGCTACTGCAGGTGGTTTGCTATGCCTTTCACTGTCTGAGCCTGTGCTTGACTACAGCAACTTGCTTGCTTTGACTGGCTACATCACACAGAATCCAAAGTATGTGGAGGAAATATACCGTCGCATGGTATTCAACTACCTTACCGACAACAAGGATGACCACTGCAAGAACTTCAGTTACCAGGTTCGTAAGGATTCAAATGGCAAGTTCATCTGGCATCTTGCTCCTGCATACGACCTTACCCTATGCACAGAAGGCTACAATGGTCAGCACGCTACATCTGTCAACTCTACCGGCTACCCTACTCTTCAGGACTTCATAGCCGTTGGGACAAAGATTAAAATGGGCGAGAAGCGTTGCAGGGAAATCTTTGATGAGGTTTATCAGAAATGCGGTGACCTTCTGCTCAATGACATTACAAAGAAATAACAGGAATGGTATAAACATTTTTTGCACAGCATTGAAGCAATGGCAAAGCACCTATAGGAGCTGTTGTCACTATGCAACTTCAGTAAATCGCAACCATCCGAAACAAGCCGCCTTTTCCATTTCATTGCTGTCCGCTAAAACTCTAAAGAGCACAAATTCCCCGCCCGAAGTCCTGAAATGGGACTCTGGGCTTGTTTTATAAAAAGTAAGCCCCTCTCTAATCACCTGAACCATTTTTGCCCAGTCTTTTTCTGGTTCCTCAAGG
>ULPR01049984.1_pt1 | contig 11097 bp, 12 predicted proteins | sample 1953681 | NCBI WGS metagenome assembly ULPR01 (sample SAMEA4835634, study PRJEB28245) | human gut metagenome | biome: gut microbiome; material: fecal sample | place: Denmark | collected 2008 | reverse complement strand
GGGAGGCAAGACAAGGGAGGCAAGACAAGGGAGGCAAGACAGTGTCAAAAGACTGGCAATTAGTAGCCAAAGGTACCCGCCACTCCAACGAGTTCGCGGCTTTTTTAAAAGAATTCCTTGGATACATCCCCGATTACAGCCAGATCACTGGCTCGGCCATATCACATAAGGGGCGATGAGTTTGAGCGCGCCTATAAAGATTTCCTAAGCGGCTACCGCTCATGGAAGGAGCTCGCCCATGCAGACAAATGGCTTGTCTTCCCTCGAAACATTGGCCCATGCCTGAGCATCGACGAGACCTCAATGTCGGACGGGGAGCTTTATACCATCATATCAAACAAAGACGCACACTGCAAAAAAGGCGCATTGGTGGCCATAGTCAAGGGTACCAAAATAGAGGATGTCAAGGCGGCGCTGGCCCAAATACTATGGTATCGCAGGGCAAAGGTGCTGGAGGTCACCATGGACTTGTCCGAGAGTATGCGTGCCATTGTTTTGGGCGTGTTTCCCTATGCCAGGATTACCGTAGACCGCTTCCATGTACAGAAAGACTGCTACGAAGCTATGCAGCAACTCCGGGTGAAGCACCGCCGCGAGGAGCAAAGAGCCCTTGTTGAGGCCCGCGAGCAGCATCGCCTGCGCAACAAACGAAACAAGGCAAAACGCAAGAAGGGAAAGAAAGACCCGCGAGGCCGAAAGCCCAACCGTGCCAATCAGAAGTTTGAACCCGAACGTCTCTCCAACGGCGACACGCGCTGTGAACTCCTGGCTCGTTCCCGGTATCTCCTTATGGTATCTTCCAACTTCTGGACTCCTTCTCAAAAGGAAAGAGCCCGCTTGCTGTTCCAGCTGTATCCTGACATGAAGGACGCCTACTCCCTGTGCCACTCCTTGAGGATGATATTCAGCAACAAATCCGCAACCACCAAATCCGCACATGAAAGCCTCAAGGAATGGTATAACAAGGTCACAGACTTCAATGATGACAACTTCAACACGGGCTCGGCTACAATCTACACACGTGAGAAAGAAATCCTCAATTATTTTATCGACCGTCAGACCAACGCCTCCGCAGAATCACTCAATGCCAAGATAAAAAACTTCCGAGCACAATTACGCGGTGTCGTGGACGTCAAGTTCTTCCTGTACCGTCTCAGCCTTATCTTTGGCTAAACACAGGTTTTTGCTGGTGAGCCCTTTTCTCGAAAAAAATCTGTTTTCGCCATTTACCTTTTCCCTCCCCTCGGTATATACACACAGACGCCGCCCCCAAAGGCCGCCGTCAAAACAAATAACAACCAAATCAACTAACAACTAAAAACAATAAAATCATGGCAGAAACAAATGACAACTGGGAATGCTTAGGCGAGGTAATCCTATTTCGACCAAACAATGATAGGTATGAACATAGTCGTTTTTTTTTATATGTGAAAATTATTTATGACAGACCATTCTATCACGTTAAAACGATCGAGGGTGAATTTTTCTCCAGTGGAGAAACATCAGTTTCAAAATGCATAGACAATAGTCGGTACAATGCTTTTGTTGATGTTCGTGTGGTAGGGAAAAATGGGCTCGCATTAGGCCCCACTAGGTGCTATCTTAACGTTCCGACTTGGGATAAGCTGTAAAAATGGAACTGAATATGAACATAGAAGAATGTGCAGCGAAGTATGCTGCGGAACGAGCGAATAAGGTCTTTGTTTACGCATTGGCCGAGGCATACAAGGACGGCTATCGTGATGGGTATAATGACCATAAGGCCAATCCAATGGCCGAACTGGTGAACGACTATGATGAAGTGGAATATGTTGACTTAGGTCTTCCAAGTGGAACTTTGTGGTCTAAGGACTACCTCCGGAAAGATGGCAAAACACTATATCTACCTTTCTGCGAAGCCAAAAAGTTCACACTTCCTACGGAGGAACATTGGAAAGAACTTGTAAATCATAGTTCGGTGACTGGAATGACGCTTGATTTCAAGGTAACATATAAATGGGAAGAGATTGCGGCATATTCTTTTGGCTCACGTATAGGCAAGAGCATCATACTTGATACAAGTCTCATTAGGTTTTGGCTTGCGGAGCAGGCGACTAATTGTGATAAAGGGGAATATGTCTGGTGGTATAGAACGAGATTTCGGTGTTCTAAAATATACAGCAGCTGTATTGGCGATAAAATCCCTGTTTGTTTAGTCAAGCAAAAGGAATATTGATAACGCGGTTAACAACAGGTATGTAGAAAAAGTTGTAAGGGCTTTTTCATGTGTGTCTATAGTCTAATATTGCCACATGTAGTTCCTGTTTCCTCGTCAGAATGAACCCACTTTGATCAAAACAATCATTTTTCTCCATTTACCTTTTCTCACCAATCGGAATATATACATAGACGCCGCCCCAAAAGGCCGCCGTCAAAACAAATAACAACCAAATCAACTAACAACTAAAAACAATAAAATCATGGCAGAATCAAATGACAACTGGGAGTGTATAGGTAAGGTAAATTTCTTCTGGTATGGATACCAAACAGAAGATTTATACGTTAAGTATGTGAACGGTATCCCATTCTACAAGGTATGGGAATCTGTTGTCTATAAGAACACAGGGAAACATAATGCGTATATAAAAGCAGAAAAAGACCGTGGCAAGATTGAGTTTGACGTCCCGACATGGGACAGAATGGAATAGAATCATTCTCTTTTCTCCGGTATTGAAGCATAGGCGTTACCAATATAAAGGTAATAAATAAAAGATAATATAGGACAATACACATCAATGTTTACAACAACAATCTTTAACGAGCCCGAATATAGACGGCAGGTTTATGACTTTTTTCAGTCCATTCTAAATGGGCGACTAATGTCAATAGATGCCAATTCGGCTAGTGACCACACAATAGCGTCTTTTGTGACTGGTTACAATGAAAATGAATCATTCGATAATAATGGCTGTTCGTGGTTGGAAATAGGAAACGTAGAACAGTCTAATTATAATGGACATGACTATAAGTTTATTAACCTCATACCTGCCATAGGAGATGCAATTCAAATCAATTTCTCGCAATTCATTTACCCGATGAGTAGGTATCGCCGTGAAGCGGACAAACTCCCTTCATTTAATCGAAATGAGGCCACATGTCGTTGTACAGTTGATGGTAATGCGATATCGCCCGGGACGTTCTTCGGCGCACATAAGGGAGAAAGGCTGCTATATCTACGTAGTTTTTATGGCGTTACGGCTTTTGATAGTATAAAGCGAGTTTTTAGGTTCGCGTTTAATCACATCTCTACGTTAGAAATCCGTAGACATCTACTTCTATCACAGATAGCGGTATTAAAGAAGTATCTGTCTAATCCATCAGTAGAATGCCTTGGCGCTACTTTGAAGACTGTCAATAATGATAACTCTTATGTAGGATATGACGATTGCTTAATTGGTAGTATTACGATAGACGTCACGACAAGTATCTTCAGAAATGAATTTGAGCATCAATTCTTAGATAAGCTTAATCGGTTGGAACGCAGTTGTAGGCAATAGTAAGTGAGTGTTGTTATGGTGCGCTTATGCCAACCCCTTAATGAAGAAGTTAACGTTATGAATAATAAGAACAATCTTTCAGAACGTAAAAAGAGAAAATGCGTTTTGAACCTGTTGATGCGACTTTCTACGGCTTTTATTGTGGTGGCTGCTTTGGTGGTTGTCTGTGGTGGATGTACAGGGCATTCCTCATGGGGAACTTATGTGATTGAAGATGCGCTTTCGATAAAAGTGCCTCCGACGTTGGAACTGAGGTCGGATGAAGACGTTTACACAGAGTTCCTTAAGGATAATCTGGCGTATGTAAACAACAGTAGTGTCATCTTTCAACAGAAGGAGTTGAGCGAGATGAATCGAGAGTCGATGAAGACATATTGTCGAATTATGGTGACTCATTACAATCTTGAGACGGGCGATGTACCCCATTGCGATGATGTTCAGAAACTTTCGCCCACAGACTATGATGAACTGCGTAGTATTGCCGATGCTCAACTTGGCCCATTTGGCTACGTGGAAACGCCATCATATAAGAATATAGATGCAAACGGATCCGTAGCGATTGATATTTCGTACGTTAGGGAAGGCCTTAATGGAGATGTTCGCTGCCATATCTATATTCTGTCCAATTATGACGAAATGGCTATGATTGTGACGTCTTACCGAGTATCGGAGGCATCCAAATGGGCACAGGATGTAGAAGATGTGATTGATACATTCGAATGGACTAATCCACATTGATGCCGAGCCGTTCGATTGAAATATAACAAAACATATCGGTGTTGATTCCTGTAACCGCCGTAACTGTTGCGGCGGTTATGGGAGGGCGGCATGGGCGTGGGCGTGCGGTGATTTTCGGTGGATTTTGTGGGTTGAGGGATATTTGCTAACTTTGCGGAAAGTATCGAAAGACGCAAAACCAAGGAAATGTCACAAGACAACACAATAGACAATAGTATGCCCGAAGGCCATGCGCCTAACGGCCAAGATATATCTTTACACAATCAGAAGTGTCAATGTCCGGGGACATCGGCACATCAAGGTGGTGCGGCAAGTGTGCCGCCGGTGCCGGCCGAATTGGCGGACATTGCACCGTATGATGACGGGTGCTTCCGTGAGAAGCTGGAGAAACTGGTGGGCGAAGAGGGCTTCGAACATGCCATTCGCTTCGTGATGCCGGACGTTGATTATCCGCAGTTTGTACAGCATCTGTTGGCTGTACGCAATCAGCAGGACTTCCAAAGCCGTATTGTTGGCGGTTTCCTCGAGGATTTGGCACGCAAGACCTCGGATGGTATTTCGATGTCCGGCGTGGAGAATATTGTCGAGGGGCAGTCTTACACCTTCATCAGCAACCACCGCGACATCGTGCTGGACGCTTCGTTCCTCAACGTGTGCATGATACGCGCCCATCGTCCTATAACCCAGATTGCTATCGGCAACAACCTGCTTATCTACGATTGGATTACGGACTTGGTGAAACTGAACCGCAGTTTTATCGTCAAGCGTGATGTGTCCAAGATGGACGCTGTGCGTGCTGCTCAACAGCTGTCTTCGTATATTCGCTATGTCATTTCCAAGCGTCACGAGAGCGTGTGGATTGCTCAGCGTCAGGGTCGTGCCAAGGACTCGAATGATGTGACTCAGGAAAGCCTTGCCAAGATGCTTGCCTTGGCCGGAACGACTAAGGACTTTGCCTCCAACCTCGAAGAAATCAACCTCTTGCCGGTATCCATCACCTACGAGTACGATCCTAATGATTACTTGAAAGTTGATGAATTTGTACTGCGACGTCGCGACCCCGAATTCAAGAAGAGCCAGCATGATGACCTGCTGAGTATGGAGACCGGGTTGCTGTCGCCCAAGGGTCGCATACACTTCCATTTTGGCAAGCCTATAAACAATGATTTGCGTGCCATCGAAGGTACGCCGCGTATTCAGGCTGTACATCAGGCTTGTGCTTTGATAGACCGTGAGATACACCAAGGCTATCGTTTGTATCCGATTAACTATATCGCCTACGACCGGCTTAGCGGTACCGATGCTATGGCCGGGAATTATAGCGCTGACGATGTCAAAGCTTTTGACGATTATGTAGAGCGTCAACTTGGCCGTGTCAATGTTCCCGGCGGTCTTGTCGGGGACGAAAAAGATTACGCTCGGGAGATGCTGCTGACTATGTACGCCAATCCTGTGCGCAATCAAATGGCTGCGAGGTGTTAATCCGCCTCGATAATGACCACGAACACTAATGTGGCTATGAAATAGCCTCACAGTACGCCATAATGACATAATAGAATATGCGATTGGTACTGATTACACTCGTGACCGCCCTTATATTGGGGATGTTGGCCGATGCCTATATATGGATGGCGTTGCGCTCATATCTTCGCCGTCGAGTTTTTGCCAATGTGCATTTGGTTGTGTCCGCGCTTATGGCATTGTTGCTTGTGTCCATAATATTGATGCCGGTACGTACAGGCAGCGATGATGTTTTACGAGTCACGATGTGGATGCTTTATGCATATATCAGCGTGTACGTATCCAAATATCTTTTTGTGATAGTAGACGCCTTGTCGCGTCTGCCTATGTTGTGGCATCGAAGTCGCAGCCGTGTATGCACGGGTGTCGGCACAGCCCTCGCAGTCATTGTATTCCTGGGTATGTGGTATGGAGCTCTTTGGGGCCGTTGGCAGACAGATGTTCGCTATATCGAAGTGCCGATGCAGGGGCTGCCTAAAAGCTTCGATGGGTTGCGCATTGCCCAAATTAGCGACCTTCATGTCGGCACTTGGGGCGATGATACCACCATGGTGTCACGTATTGTAAGCCAAGTCAACGCTTTGCGCCCCGACCTGATAGTGTTCACCGGAGATATTGTCAATCGCCATAGCGCCGAGTTGCAATCCTTTATGCCGGTGCTCGCCCGTTTGCACGCCTCTTATGGCGTCTATTCCATCATGGGCAACCATGACTATGGTGACTACGAAGATTGGCCCGATGCTGCAGCCAAGGCAGCCGATGTCTCGGCCCTCAAGGACATGCAGAAGCGCATGGGGTGGAAGATGCTCAACAACGAATATGACGTCTTGCGCAATGCCCAAGGTGACAGCCTTATGCTGGTCGGCGTCGAAAATGTGGGCGATCCGCCCTTTGCAACTTATGGAGACTTGACTGCCGCATATCCCACACCGGGTGACAGTGCGGCCAAGATACTGCTGACGCATAATCCCGCGCATTGGGAGCGCGACATCCTCCGTCACGATGAGCAAAAATTCGCTCTCACTTTGAGCGGTCACACCCACGCCATGCAAATCGAGGTGCTGGGCCTATCTCCGGCTGTCTTCCGGTACCGCCATTGGGGAGGTCTCTACGATGAGGATCCCGCGCATATGCTGTATGTCAATATAGGTGTCGGCACCGTGGGCTTCCCCGCACGTATAGGCGCCACGCCCGAAATCACACTGCTTACCCTGCGCTCGCGCCACCTCTAACCTACGATGAACTCGACTACGCAAGATATTCCGGTGCTGCTCACCATAGGCTCCAATGCTCGTGATGCCAGGCGTCGCGTCAATGAAGCCTGCGACTACCTGCGTGGTATCATTGCCGGCATACACTTCAGCGATGCTATTTGTGCGCCGTCTTACACCGGCGTGGGGGCTGATTACGTCAATATTGCCGTCACCGGTACCTGTACCTGCTCCAGCGAAGCGTTGCACCGAGAACTGCGTCGCTACGAAGATACACATGGGCGTCATCGCCCCGATTTACATGGCGACGTCGCCATAGACATAGACATAGTGACTTACGGCGAAGACGTCCTCAAACCCGCGGACATGGCCCAGCCGTGGCTGGGGCGTGCCCTGGAACTTATACACGACTGTTAACCGTGGATGTTGAAAAAATGTCCATAAAAAGTCGCCCGGACATGCGACACGTCCGCAGACTTAGCGTTAACTTTGTATCGTCTATAAACGCGCACTGCAGCGCCGAACCTACGACCCCGATACCGGGATTTCTCTAAGCAAAGCAAACACAATGGACAACAACGAAAAAAGATATGGCAAGGGTGGATACCGCAGCAATCGTGACGACGGCCGCCCCAAAGACACGGCAGGACGCATAGTGCCGCGAGACAAAGAACTCGAACAGGCCGTATTGGGCGCCATGATGCTCGAAAAGGATGCTTATACCACCGTCTGCGACCTCCTCAAGCCCGAGAGTTTCTACGAGCCCGAGCACCAGATGGTCTACGAAGCTATACAGACTTTGGCCGCGGCACAGAAGCCCATAGACATGCTTACCGTCATCGAGCAACTGCGAGCCAATGACACCCTCGACAAGGTGGGCGGCCCGGCCTATATTGCCGAACTGACTGCGTGCATCACCTCGGCCGCACACGTCGAGTACCATGCACGCATAGTAGCACAGAAATACCTGGCACGCGAGCTTATCAACTTTGCAGCCAATATTGAAGGCAAGGCATACGACGAGACCAACGATGTGGACGACCTATTGCAGGAAGCCGAGGAACGTCTCTTCGAGATTTCGCAACGCAACGTCAAGAAAGATGTTACACAGATAGATCCGGTCATTTCTCAGGCCATCAATCAGATACAGAATGCCGCTAATCGTGCTTCCGGTCTCTCCGGCCTCGAAAGCGGATTTCATGACTTGGATAAGCTTACTTCCGGATGGCAAAATTCCGATCTTATCATCATTGCCGCACGTCCGGCCATGGGTAAGACCGCCTTTGTCCTCTCTATGGCCAAGAACATGGCCATCAACTACAATACACCCATTGCCGTATTCTCGCTTGAAATGTCCAATCTGCAGTTGGTCAACCGTCTTATATCCAATGTCTGCGAAATTGATGGTACAAAAATCAAGAGCGGACAACTCACGCCTATGGAATGGGAACAACTGCTGGCACGGATCAAGAACCTCAATGGAGCACCCCTTTATATTGACGATACTCCGTCACTGAGCATCTTTGAATTGCGCACCAAGGCTCGTCGCCTTGTGCGCGAACACCAAGTTAAGATGATTATCATCGACTACTTGCAACTGATGAATGCCTCCGGCATGAAATTCGGCTCGCGCGAGCAGGAAGTCAGTATGATTTCGCGTTCGCTCAAGCAGCTGGCCAAGGAACTTGACATCCCAATAGTGGCGCTGTCGCAGCTTAACCGTAGCGTTGAAAACCGCACGGACGGCAAGCGCCCCCAGTTGAGCGACCTTCGAGAGTCCGGCGCCATCGAACAGGATGCCGACATTGTATGCTTCATACACCGCCCCGAATACTATTTGCATAGCGACACTGACGCCAATGGTCGCGATATTCGTGATTTGGCCGAATTTATTGTGGCTAAGCACCGTAGCGGCTCGGTGGATGACATTGAGCTTCGTTTTCGCAAACGTTTTGCGCGTTTCGAAAACATGCACGAAGACCAGCCCGTTACCAGCCTCGCTTCCGTGGGGTCATCGCTGAATGGTGGTGCAGCCGTGCCTGTGGGCTCGGCTCCATCCGCCGGGGTGATGTCATCGCCCACCTCTCAGTCCGGTCCGGCCATAGGAGGAAATGACCCCCTTGGCGGACCTATTCCCGACGCAGACTTTTAAGAGACGTATAGTCCGAATGCACTAAGTGCATAGAGTCATTAAAAGGCCCTAATTTCGGCGACACCAACGAATACACCATCAATCTCATAATACACCAATGAATAAGCGTAGTCTTGTATCAATCTCCGACATCGGCCGAGACGAGATTTTGACATTGCTGGAACAGGCCGCGTGCTTTGAACGTAATCCTAACCGGCGACTGCTGGAAGGTCGTGTCGTGGCCACGTTGTTTTTTGAGCCTTCCACGCGCACGCGTCTTAGCTTCGAGACCGCCGTCAATCGTCTTGGCGGACGTGTCATCGGGTTCAGCGATGCAGCCAACACCTCCACCTCCAAGGGCGAGACTCTCAAGGATACCATCAAGATGGTGTCCAATTATGTCGACCTGATTATTATGCGCCATCACCTCGAAGGGGCGGCGCGTTATGCTTCCGAAGTCACGGATGTCCCCGTCATCAATGCCGGTGACGGTGCCAACCAGCATCCTTCGCAGACCATGCTCGACCTCTATTCCATATACAAGACCCAAGGACGTCTTGACAACCTCGACATAACACTTGTGGGTGACCTCAAATACGGGCGTACCGTCCATTCGTTACTCCAAGCTATGCGGTGGTTTGGCAGCCGTTTTCGCTTTGTGGCTTGTCCCGAATTGCAGATGCCGCCGCAGTATACCGAATTCTGCCGCACCAACGGCATACGCTATAGCGAACATGTCGAATTCTCTCCCTCGGTGATACAGGGCAGTGATATTATCTATATGACACGCGTCCAGCGCGAACGCTTCACCGACATCATGGAATACGAGCGTGTCAAAAACTACTACACGCTCAAAGCCTCAATGCTTGAAGGGGCGCGTCCGAACATGCGCATATTGCACCCGCTGCCGCGAGTGGGCGAGATAGACCGCGACGTCGACGACAATCCCCATGCCTATTACTTTGAGCAGGCCCGCAATGGCCTATATGCTCGCCAGGCTATCATTTGCCGGGCTCTCGGCATAAATCCCGCCGACATCTGAATATCGACTCTCATACACAGAACATATTATGACTTGTGATAAAAAAGAACTCGCCGTAGCCGCTCTGCGCAACGGCACTGTCATCGACCATATACCGTCGGCCGCACTCTTCAAGGCCGTGCGCGTGCTCGGCGTTGAGTCTATGGACAAATACGTCACCATAGGCTACAACTTGCAAAGCAGCAAGCTCGGTCGTAAAGGCATCATCAAAGTTGCTGACGTCGAATTTTCTCAGGATGAATTGGACCGTATAGCGCTGTTTGCGCCCACGGCAGTAGTAAATATTATACGCGACTACGAGGTGGTAGAAAAACGTCCGGTCACTCTTTCGGACGATATTGTGGGTATTGTACGTTGCGCCAATCCCAAATGTATCACCAACAACGAGCCCATGGACACCCATTTCCATGTGGTATCGCGCGACCCGGTAGTCATCAGTTGCCACTATTGCACCTGTAGCGTCGCAGGCAAGGACGCACATATACTGTGAAACAGGTTTGGCGAGCCGGGACTATGCTCAATCCCGTGCCCGTGGTACTTGTCAGCTGTGGCGGTGCCGACCGAGACAATCTCTTTACCGTAGCTTGGACCGGGACGATATGTTCCGATCCGGCGATGCTTTCCATTTCGGTGCGCCCCAGTCGTTACTCCTATGGCCTTATTAAGAAGAGCATGGAGTTTACAGTCAATCTGACCACTGCCGATATGGCAAGAGCCACGGACTACTGCGGCGTGCGTTCCGGGCGCGACCTGGACAAATGGGCGGCGTGCTCGCTCACACGAGCTCCGGGCGTGGCTGTGGCATGTCCCTGCGTGGTTGAGAGCCCCGTGAGTATAGAATGTCGTGTGCGCGACATCATGCATCTTGGTACGCACGACTTGTTCATTGCCGAGGTGCTGGACGTTTTGGCCGATGAC
>ULPR01011778.1_pt1 | contig 11235 bp, 12 predicted proteins | sample 1953681 | NCBI WGS metagenome assembly ULPR01 (sample SAMEA4835634, study PRJEB28245) | human gut metagenome | biome: gut microbiome; material: fecal sample | place: Denmark | collected 2008 | reverse complement strand
TGCTGCTGCCGATGGCTGCGCTGCTGACACCTAATGTTCCGGAGGCTGAGGTGCTGGCCGGAATGAGGATAACGTCCTGTGCCGACATGGACATCGCCGCCGGAAGGATACTGAAGAAGGGCTGTGAGGCGATCCTGATAAAAGGCGGCCACCTCGCCGGACGAAAGACGGACCGGTTCTATCGTATCTTGGACGAAAACCGTTTCGTGGAAGGAAGCAGCGCCGTGGACGGATTCCGTATCGTGGATGGCGGTCTGATGATGTATGAATTTGCGTGCGACAACGTTCCGACGCGCAACACCCACGGCACCGGATGTACGCTCTCGGCGGCAATAGCATCGTATCTCGCGTTCGGTTGTCCTGCCGGTGACGCCATCGCGCTGGCCAAAGACTATCTTACGGATGCGCTGAAGGCTGGCGCTGACGTGGAAATAGGCAGTGGCCACGGCCCTGTCAACCATTTCTTTGACCCGAAGAAACTGATTAAGATATGAAACAAGTACAGTTTATAACCCATAAGAACGACCGGTTCTCATACGTCGACGGTGCCCGCATGGCGCTCGAAGGCGGTTGCCGGTGGATTCAGCTGCGCATGAAAGACGCCACGGACGACGAGGTGCGCGAGGCTGCTGCCGTCATCCAGCCCCTTTGCCGGGAGCATGAGGCAATCTTTTTGCTTGACGACCGCGTGGAACTTGCCAAAGAGCTGAAGGCCGACGGAGTGCATCTCGGGTGCAACGACATGCCCGTCAGTGAGGCGCGCCGCGTGCTCGGCGAGGAGTTTATCATCGGCGGAACGGCCAACACGTTCGATGACGTGGAGCGTCTGTGGCGCGAGGGTGCCGACTATATAGGCTGCGGCCCGTTCCGCTTCACCACGACAAAGGCCAATCTGTCGCCCGTGCTCGGCCTCGACGGCTACCGCGACATCATCACCCGCATGGAAGCGGCCGGCATCGACCTGCCCGTGGTGGCCATCGGCGGCATACTACGTGACGATATTTCGGCCGTAATGTCTACCGGTGTGCACGGCATTGCTTTGAGCGGAGCCGTGCTCGACGCTGAGAATCCGGTGGAGGAGATGAGGAGGATAATCGAAGTAGACGAACAAGAAATTAAGGAGTGAAAAGGGATTAAGGAGTCAGGCCCACTGCTTATGTGCCCATGTCACTTGCCATCGGTTTATGCTCATGCCATGTTGCTATTGGTTTGACTCCCTGAGTCCATTTTACTCCTGAACTCCCAGGCTTTAAAATTAAAAAAAGAGAAATATGAACAACAACATCAAAATCACATATCCGTCGTCCGATAAGGTATATATGAACGGACGGATATACCCCGACCTGCGTGTCGGTATGCGCCGCGTGCGCCTCACACCGACTGTGACTATTGAGAACGGTGAGAAGAAAATGACGGAAAATGCCCCCGTCTATGTTTATGATACAAGCGGCCCGTACAGCGATCCCAATGTTGAGATAGACCTGAAGAAGGGACTTCCGAAGCTGCGCAAGCCGTGGACTGACGCCCGTAAGGAGGGAGAAACGCAGATGGCGCTGGCCAAGCGCGGCATCGTTACGCAGGAAATGGAGTATGTTGCCATCCGCGAGAACATGAACTGCGCCGAGCTGGGCATCGAGACCCACATCACTCCTGAGTTCGTTCGCGACGAAGTTGCTGCCGGACGCGCCGTCATACCGGCCAACATCAACCATCCTGAGGCTGAGCCGATGATTATCGGAACCAACTTCCTTGTGAAGATAAACACCAATATCGGCAACTCACATCTCAATTCGAGCATCGAGGAGGAAGTGGAGAAGGCCGTGTGGAGCTGCAAATGGGGCGGCGACACGCTGATGGACCTCTCCACCGGCACCAACATTCACGAGACACGCGAGTGGATTCTGCGCAACTGTCCCGTGCCCGTGGGCACCGTGCCGATGTATCAGGCGTTCGAGAAGGTCAACGGCAAGGCCGAGGATCTGACGTGGGAGATATTCCGCGACACGCTCATAGAGCAGTGCGAGCAGGGCGTAGACTACTTCACCATCCACTGCGGCATACGTCTGAAGAACGTACATCTGTCGCAGGGCCGCCTGACGGGCATGGTGAGCCGCGGCGGCAGCATCATCTCAAAGTGGTGTATGGTGCATCAGGAGGAGAGCTTCCTCTACGCCCACTTCGACGATATCTGCGACATCTGCGCGAAATACGACGTTGCAATCTCGCTGGGCGACGGTCTGCGTCCCGGTTCAACACACGATGCCAACGACGCGGCGCAGTTTGCCGAACTTGACACGATGGGCGAACTGGTGGAGCGTGCCTGGGCAAAGAACGTGCAGGCGTTCATCGAAGGCCCCGGCCACGTGCCCATGCACAAGATCCGCGAGAACATGGACCGTCAGATTGAGAAGTGCCACGGCGCACCGTTCTACACCCTCGGCCCGCTCGTGACGGACATCGCCCCGGGCTACGACCACATCACGAGTGCCATCGGAGCGGCCATGATAGGATGGTACGGCACGGCCATGCTCTGCTACGTGACGCCGAAGGAACACCTCGCACTGCCCGACAAGGACGACGTCCGCACGGGAGTCGTAACATATAAGATTGCCGCCCACGCCGCCGACCTGGCCAAGCAGCATCCCGGCGCCACCATTCGCGACAACGCCCTGAGCAAGGCCCGCTACGACTTCCGCTGGAAGGACCAGTTCAATCTGGCCCTCGACCCGGAGCGCGCGCTGGAGTATTACAAGACTTCGAACAAGACCGAAGGCGAGTTCTGCACCATGTGCGGCCCCAATTTCTGTGCCGCCCGCATCAGCCACTCGCTGAAGGATTGCGACAGATAAACCGAAAAACAAATGAAAACAAGGAGTGTCAGAGTTCGCATCACCGGATTTTGATACTCCTTTTTTGTATCCTTGTCCAATGCGTTACATCGTTATAACATCCCCCGATTTCATCCCCGATGAGGCTTCCCTGATATGCCGGCTCTTCGATTGCGGGCTCGACGTGCTCCATCTGCGCAAGCCCGGTTCTACGGTTGGGGCGTGCGCCCGGTTGCTTGATGCGCTTCCTGCTTCCATGTTGCCGCATATCGTCGTCCACGACCATTTCCAGCTTTGCCGCGACTACGGTCTTGGCGGCGTCCATCTCAACCGCCGCAATCCGTCCGTTCCGTCTTTTGTCCGTTCCGCCTCCGGCCGCTACACGGTGTCTGCCTCATGCCATTCCATTGCTGAAGCGGAAGAACGGAAAACGGCGGCAGACTATGTCTTTCTCAGTCCTATTTTCGACAGCATTTCCAAACAGGGCTATAACTCCTCCTATAGCCCGGAGATGCTCCGTGAGGCAGCCCGTCGCGGCATAATCGACGATAGGGTAGTGGCCCTTGGCGGTATCACCGTTGAGGCCATACCACGACTGCGTGAATGGCATTTCGGTGGTGCGGCTTTTCTCGGAGACGTCTGGCAGCATGCCGGAACAGACGCTTTCGACCGTCATGCACGTGAACTGTCCCGCGCTCTGAATACCATCTGAACATAATCGACAACAGCAAATCCGAAAGTCCGGAGACCATGTCTGTGGTTGTAACATGGGCTCCGGAGTTTCGGATTTATTGTTATATGACGTATCCTATCGTCCGACGTTGTCTCATCATTATTGTTATATGTCCCATTCTCCCGTACGGCGATAGCATATTTTAATAAATCCGAATAATCATTACTTTAACAAAGGTTAATTCACTTCCTGACCGCGATTTCTGACCTACGACGCAAAATAGCGGATTTTTCGTTCAAACAGGGAGCGCTGACAGTCAGGGTGTTACGAAAATGACGTTTTTCTGACAAAGCCGTAAGGCCCTCCCGAGGTTGCAACGAGGCCCCCGCCGCATCACAACGGGGCCGCCGTTGCAGTCCGAAAGCGGCCCCGCCGTGATCCCGCGAGGCCCTTACGGCTCGCCGACGGCTTCAGAATGACGAAAAAACGGGGCTGGAACAACGATACCGCCGCTCTATTTTGAGGAAAAAAGAAATGTTAAATTTGCACAATTCTGCGGACAAATTCGGATTTGTTAAGGAGCGGAGGAGGGGATAAGATGCAACAGGAGATGACCGCGAATCTTGATTATACGGTTATCATGGGAGTGCCAAGTACAGAAGAAATTTTTGCCAATGTCGCAAGTGTAAAGTTATGTCCTCCACCAACCCATTTTGACACGGCAGCTTCCGACGTTCCTATGCGATTGGCGAATTCTTTCTGCGACAGTCCAAGATGCTGCAGCCGTTCATTTATTTTGTCGGCAATGGAATAAGACCACTCCACCTGTTGCTTGATTTTAAGCGGAGTCTCATCAACAACCTTTTGGAAAAGATGTGCAGTTTCTAATGCTTGTTTCATAGTTCAAATGTTTTTATCGTCACTGTCTCTTAGTGTTATGACGCTGCAAAGCGTATAAAAAAAGTGTGGATAATTATCTTTTAAGGTAATTATTCGCCTTTTCCGAAGTAATGTTTAACATTTGATAAATGGCGGCCATTCCTTCGATAATCGTTATCATTAAAGCCGTTTTTAATTTATTTTTTCTTTGTAAAGTGGTATGTTTAAAGATTTTTATTAACTTTGCAAAACTAATTATGGCCCAGTAGACCACATTCATGAATAAGGAATATTTTCGTACGGACAATGAAATCCGTTTGCTTTGATTTTAAACTTTTGCAACAAATCGGGAAAGAGTGGTTGTCGTGTCGAAAAAAAGTGTAACTTTGCAAAATCCGCATGCCGGTGGCGATGACCGTAAGGCCGGCAGGATGTTGTAGACAAGAAAGACGAAGAGATATGAACAACGGAATAGACTATAAGGCAATCCATGATTTCGGCCGTGATGAGCTGGAGCGGCTGTTTCTTTCGGTGGAATGGTCGTCGGGCCACTATCCTGACAAGCTGGTTGAAGCGATGAAGAACTACGAGACGGTGTATTCGGCGTGGGACGGCGACAGGCTGGTGGGCATGATCTGTACGATGGACGACGGTGTGATGACGGCATACGTCCACTATCTTCTTGTCGATCCGGCTTATCAGAAACGCGGTATCGGGCGGCGGCTGGTGGAGATGACAAAGGAAAAATACCGTGACTATCTGCGCATCTTGCTCGTGGCATACGAAGACGGCATCAGGTTCTATGAGTCGTTTGGCTTCCGTAAGTCAGACCACGGTTTCCCGATGTATATCACGGAGTTGTGGACTTGATATAGCGACTTACTTGATTGACTACTAAATAAGAACGTAAACGACAGATGAGAAAACTATTACTACTATCAATGACATCGCTCTTTTGTCTGTCCGCACAGGCGCAGGACGTGAAAGAGTGGGCGCTGGTCGAGCCGCAGAGCGGCCGGACGGTGCTTATGACCGGCGTCGGTTTTCTGTTGGCGTCGGACGCTGACGACACTTTTGCCGTGGTCTGCAAGGACGGCAGCATCATTGACGGTGCGCGTTCGGTTAGTTTCACGCAGGTCAATCCTTCGGGAATTGTCCCGCCACGGCGTAACGGAGCGGAGGCGCGGCCGCTCAGGTTTGTTGACGGTCGGCTGACGCTGACGGGATGTCCGGCGGGCACGGCGATAGAGGTTTTTGACGGCAGTGGCCGGACTGTCAGGACAGCGGTCAGCGACGGGCGCACGACGACGGTCGATGTCGACGGTCTTCCGTCGGGCGTATATGTCTTGCGGGCTGGCACGGTGACGGTGAAATTCATGAAACGTTGAGCAAAGGAGGAGAACACGATGAAGACAAAGACAATATTGTTTGCCGCCGCATTGATGATGACGGCTGGCGCAGCAAAGGCACAGTTTGTCGTAGAACAGAACGACGGCGCGAAAACCGTGGTCGGCAGTTCCGCCGACGCGGGTTTTGTGGACGGCGGTGACGGCACGTGGACGTTCGGCGGAATTGATCTCGGAAGCATCAGCCAAATAACGGTGGCCCCCATTGCGGACCGTCTTGCGACATACAAAGCCCCGGAATATCCCGACTATTATCGCTCCATCTCCGGTTGGGGAGACCGCGCTAAATGGAATCTGGCCAACGTCCATGACCCGTCGGTCATGCGGGCGGACGACGGCTATTACTATATGTACACGACCGACGCCAGCTTCGGCAACGCACATTCGGGCCACGGCCACTTCATGTGCCGCCGCTCGCGCAATCTTGTCGACTGGGAGTTCATGGGCACGACGATGCCCCGTCTGCCGGAGTGGGTCAAGCCGAAGCTTAACGAGATACGCGCGGCGATGGGACTGGGCGAGAGCACGGCCGATTTCACCAACGACGAACTGTTCGGCTATTGGGCGCCATGTGTGCGCCGCGTCAAGAGCGGACTATACCGTATGTACTATGCCATCACCTGTCCCGGCTATATCGACGGGGATAACTCGTGGGGCGAGCGCGCCTTCATCGGTATGATGGAGACGGCCACGCCTGAGGACGTGACGAGCTGGGAGGACAAGGGCTACGTGCTGACCAACGCATCCGACAAGAACCTGAACTTCTACGTGAAGCCCGACGACTGGGCCAACTGTTATTTCAAGTACAACGCCATCGACCCCTCCTACATCATAACGCCCGAAGGTGCCCACTGGCTCATTTACGGTTCGTGGCACTCCGGCTTCGCCGCCGTCGAACTGGATGCCGTGACGGGCATGCCGAAGACGGAGCTGGGCATGCCCTGGGGTGACATCACGGCCTACGGAAAGCAGATATATACGCGTCAGATGGGCAACCGCTGGCAAGCGGCCGAAGCTCCGGAAGTCATCTGGCGCGACGGCTACTACTATCTCTTCATGGCCTGCGACGAACTGGCCGTGGCCTATAATACCCGCGTCGTGCGCTCCCGCAATATCGACGGCCCGTATGTCGGCATGGACGGTACGGACGTGACCACGCGCGGCGGCGACGCTTGGCCGCTCGTGACCCATCCCTACCGCTTCTCTCAGGGCTACGGCTGGGTGGGCGTGAGCCACTGCGCCGTGTTCGACGACGGTCGCGGCAACTGGTTCTATTCATCTCAGGGTCGTCTCCCGGCCGATGCCTACGGCGACGCTTACAGCAATGCCATCATGCAGGGACAGGTGCGCCGCATCTTGTGGACTGAGGACGGCTGGCCCGTGGTGATGCCCGAGTGTTACGGTGGCGTGCCGCAGGCTCCGATCAGCGAGGAAGAGCTGACGGGCGAGTGGGAGAACGTGACGCTGGAATACAAATATCAGACCCAGTCCGTCGCGACGTCGCTGACGCTGACGGCCGACCACAAGGTCGAGGGAACGCCGTTCGGCGGTCAGACGTGGAGCTTCAACGCCGCGACCGGTACGCTGACGATAGGCATGCAGAAGCTCCTTGTCTGCCGCGAAACCGACTGGGAGACATCGCCGCGCGCCGCGACTATCGTATATGCCGGTTATGGCGCGGGCGGCAAGAAGACCTATTGGGGTAAGAAGACCGTGAAGCAGGCGTACAGCACGTATGGTCCGGAGGACAACACAGCGCCATTCTGGCAGTATTTCACGCCTTATCTCAGCCTTCCGTCGGGCGAGGGAACGTTCCGCTATTCGTTCCGTAACTACACCGACGGGGCCGCCAACTGGAACAACTGGCTGCTCGTCCTGACCAACGGCAAGCAGCGTGAGGAGAGTGGCTATACGGAATATTATGTCCTGCGTGCCGATGCCTACGGCTGGGGAACCTTCGCCACGGACGAACTCCGTGCCGCCGGAATGACCAATGACTACGACTGGACGACGTTCACGTCCGATATGAACGGCGCGCAAGTGGACCTCACGCTCACCATATCTTCCGGTACGGCCGTCATGACAGCCGTGACAACGACTGCGGCAGGAAAGAAGTATAACTATTCCTATACCGTCAGCGGACTGCCCGCCGGCACCAAGGGCTGCTTCCTGACAATGGAGAAGGCGCATCTCGTGTTGGACAACGAGCTGTGTGGAGTAGGGGAATGACCTAAAAGAATACAGAGCGTTATGACAGTAGAATTTACCATCCGCATCTTCATCGCCGCCCTGCTCGGCGGCCTCATCGGTCTGGAGCGCGAATATCGCGCCAAGGAAGCCGGACTGCGGACACACTTTCTCGTCGCATTGGGCAGCGCACTGTTTATGGTGCTGTCACAATACGGTTTTGACATCGTCATATCCGGCGGGACACCCAACGTGTCACTCGACCCCTCGCGCATCGCCTCGCAGGTTGTGTCGGGCATCGGATTTATCGGTGCAGGTATCATCATCTTTCAGAAGAACGTCATCCGCGGACTGACCACGGCCGCCGGTCTGTGGGTTACGGCGGCCATCGGTATGACCTGCGGTGCGGGCCTCTATCTGTTGGCGACGGCCACGACGGTGCTCGTCCTGCTCTGCCTTGAGGCCCTCAACGCCATCCTGCAGCGGTTCGGCGGGCGCAACGTCTCGGTCACATTCTATGCTCCGTCGAAGGATGTCATCCGCGGTGTGATAAAGCGCATGAAGCGAGAGAAAGTCGAAGTCTTCTCGTACAGCATGCGGGAGGTGACGACCAGCGAGGGGCTGCAGTTGAAAGTGGACATGGAGCTGAGGGTCAAACGATTCCAATACGAGACGATGATGTTTGACATCATCAGCGGTTTTGAGGGCGTGGAGATTGGGCGTATTGAATAGACGACACTTATGACGTACGGTAGGCAAGGGCACTGAAAAGATTCCGGACTTTTTCAGTGCCCTTGCTCTTTTTATGAAATAAATTAGTTTTGGATGTCACAAAATCCCGCTGCGTTCGTTTAATCATTAGAAACAGATATGGAGTTAGATACTTTCAACCGGGAGATAGTGCCGATGCGGATGCGGCTGATGGTCAGGGCGCGGCAGCTGACGGGCGATGACGACAGTGCCGAGGATCTTGTGCAGGAGGTGATGCTCAAGCTGTGGAACATGCGCGACGGGCTCGACCGTCACACCAACCACGAAGCCTTGGCCATGACCATACTGCGCAATATGGCCACGGACCGGTGGCGGCAGAGGCTCGGACGCGGGGACATGCGGTCAGCAGAGGCGTGCGGCACGTCATCGGGGGAGGAACGTGCAGAGGCTGCGGACGACATACGGCTGATAGAACGCATCGTCAACGCCCTGCCGCCATTGCAGTCACGCATCTTCAGGATGAAGGAAATGGAGGGATATGAGGCCGATGAAATAATGGCGATAACGGGATGCACGCCCGAGAGCCTGAGACAGAACCTGTCGAGAGCGCGGCGGCGGATACGTGAGGAGTTTCTGAGAATTACAACATTGCGAGGATTATGACACGGAAGGAGACGGAAATACTGATAGGGAAATATCTCGACGGCATGACGACTAATGCCGAAGAGGACCGGCTGAGGCGTTATTTCGCGGAAATGCCGGCAGACGATGTCCCCGAAGAATGGCGTGTATATAAAGCGCTGTTCGCATGGGAGACGGGACACGCGACGGCCGGTGACGCCGCGACTGAACTGGCTGCGATAACAACGGAAAAGCCTACGGCGTCCGACGGACAGACCGGACAGACGGACCGGACCGCGCCGGAAAAAGGCAAAGCCGGGCGGACGGCGATGATGCGGCGGATAGATATGCTTTTAGCCTCGGCAGCCGCTTCGGTTGCCATACTCATAGCCGTGGCCATCGGACACATTCCTCAGACTGACCGTCAGTGTTACGCCGTGATAGACGGACGGGTATATACCGACTGTGAGTTTGTGGAGCGCGAGGCCGAAGAGGCGCTGATGCTGGTGGCCGGCTCCGAAGACGACGCTTTCGACGCTCTGCGGATGATGCGGCCGGGCGGCGGTGATATGACAGACGATGAAGAATAAGCAAAACGAACGACAATGAAGAAAGAACATTCCAATACCGGGTGGCGGCGTATGGCGATGATGATTGTCATGCTGATGATGACGGCCGTCATGGCTTCGGCCCAGAAACTTTATGTGAGCCAGCTGTTCTGGCGCTTCGGTCAGGCCAAAGGCTGCAAGAAGGTGGAGATGCACGACACGGAGCTGAAGGGGTACCGTCTTGACGTCTATAAGAGTCTGACCTACGGCAAGCGTCAGATATATGATGTCAACGCCATGCTCATGTCCGACCGCCGTCATGCAAAGAAGATACGCGAGGTCATCGAGGATGGCCGCATCACGAGCGGCTATTACATGATGCCGCCGCTCAGCAACGGCCGCAACCGTTACATACTGTTCAGCTACAACGACGACGGTCGCGGTGCGGTGATATACATCGAGGGCCGCCTGTCGCCCGACGATATAATGAAGATATGTTACGGGAAGTGAGGAGGGAGGAGTGTGGAGTGAGGAGTGAGAAATGTCTTTGCCGTTCTCATCCTTTATGTCGCTATTCTCCCTCCCCGCTCCACACTCCTCCCTCCTCCAATACACAAGAATACAAACAAAAACAATACAATACGATTATGAGAAAACTATTGCTTACATTATGCGCGGCGATGATGGCCGTAGCAGCCGAAGCCGTTGAGACAGGAGACACGACGGTGGTCTATCAGGGAAAGACGTTCGTGCTGGGCACGGACAGCAGTGAGACCAAGGTGGCTGTCTATGACGGTAGTGGCGCCGGAATGAAGAAGACACACGAGACGTCCTACGTCGACGGGCGGGAGATAGAGCAGGTGTATATCACATCGCCGTTTCTGCCTCAGAAGAAAAGTCCGCGCCGCTACCGCGACCATATCCCCGAGCTCTTTTTCGGACTGAGCCCGCTGGCCGGAAGTGTGGGCGGATTTAACGGCGGCAGTCGGCTGCACGCCAAGGTGGCAGGGTCCTACGAATGGGGTATCACGACGTTCGGTATGGGCATACCTTTCAACCATGCCCACACGTTCGGAGTGACGACAGCCCTGTCGTGCGGATATGCGCGGCATAACTTCAACGAAGGCTACTCCATGTTCAACGTCGACGGCCGGATGGAGATCCTGCCGCTTGACGGCGACGAGGGCGCGAAGAAGAGCTATCTGAGCTACTGGTATATACGTGTGCCGGTGATATTCGAGTGGCAGAAGCGCATTAACGCCGATGAGGCGTATGCCGGACTGGGCGTGTCGCTGGAGTATCGCGGCAAGGAACATTCGCGCTTCAAGGGCGGCAAGAGCGGCACCGTCACACCGACCGGCGACCTCAACATGAACCCCGTC
>ULPR01008864.1_pt1 | contig 11303 bp, 6 predicted proteins | sample 1953681 | NCBI WGS metagenome assembly ULPR01 (sample SAMEA4835634, study PRJEB28245) | human gut metagenome | biome: gut microbiome; material: fecal sample | place: Denmark | collected 2008 | reverse complement strand
TATTGGCAGCAAAACGGCTAAAGAAAATCGACGAAAATTTGCGTTCATAAAGAATGTGCATTGACATTTTTGCGATGCAAAATATAATAGAGAAAGAAACACCTATCCTTTTTCTGACACAAATTGTTGCGGATTTGTTAAAATCGAGCCATCATGGTTGTATTCAATACACCTCCGTGATAAAATGCAAGTGTACAGAAGGATAGGACGCCAAGAGTCCACGGTATCGTCGATGACGAAAACCAAAACCGCGTAGGGCTGGCGGAACCTATCATTATTGAGTAGCCTCGGCGCTAGATGCCGAGAAGGAGTGTTTTTATGAAAAAGAATATCGTATTGGCAGTTATTGCGACTGCGGCTATGGCGCTCAGCCTGGTAGGATGCGGCGTTAAGGTCACGAACATCTCGGTTCCGGATGCTGCAACCATCGAAAAGGGTGAGAGCATCACGCTGCCGGTGAATTTCGGCACGGAGGATGTGCCTGCAGAGACGCCTGTCATCGCAACCGGTGAGTCTGCTACGGCAGAAACTGCTACGCAGGATGAAAAGATTGCCAAGGCAGCTGAGAAGCTGACGCTCGCATGGACCTCTTCCGATGAGAGTGTCGCTACGGTCGATGAGACCGGCACTGTTACAGCAGTCGCAGCCGGTGAGGCTGAAATTACCGCCACGGTCAAGGATACCGAGATGCAGGATGTCTGCGTCATCACTGTTAAAGTGTCCGCAAAAGAATTAAAGGTTCCCGACACTCTGGATGTCAAACTCAACGACACGGACGAAACCGCAATCGAAGCGAAATGCGAGCCGAAAGATGCGTCCAACATTTCGTTTGATTTTGCTTCCAGCGATGAGGAAGTTGCCACCGTCGATAAGGACGGCAAGGTGAAGGTCCTCAAAGCAGGCGAGTGCGACATCACTACTACCCTCCTGCAGGATGGCGAAAAGGTCACCGAGAAGACGACTCATGTGAAAGCGTTTTATGAGGTTGAAAGCATCACGCTCGATTCCAACGAAGGCAAACTGACGGTCGGCAACTCTCACACCATTAAGGCAACTGTTGCCCCCGAAGAGGTCGCTGCCGAGACTCCTATTGAGTGGTCGTCCAGCAACGAGAAGGTTGCTACCGTTGACTCCAATGGGAAGGTAACTGCCGTTTCCTCCGGAAATGCAACCATCACGGCGACTGCTGGTGAGGAGAGTGCCAACTACGAAGTGACTGTCGAACAGCCGAAGAAGGCTGCAACCAGCAACAAGACCTATACCAAGAGCAGTTCCAGCAACAGCGCTGCTGTGACGCCTTCCAACCCGGCACCTGTTACACCGACCGCGCCAGTTACGCCGTCCGCTCCCGCTACGCCGGTACAGCCCAGCAATCCGGAGCCTGCTGCTCCGGCTCCTGCACAGCCTGACCCGGCACCGGCACAACCCAGTAACCCTGAGCCCGCACAACCCTCTCAGCCGAGCGGCGGTGATAGCGGCAGTACGGAAAACAAGCCTAACGGCAGCGGTGGATGGGAATGGGGTGGCCCCGTAATTTCCACTCCGACTGATAATGGTTGCCCTCCTGAGGATGTTGGCATTCTTTGCTGATGGCTTTTTGAAAAATAGTAAATTATAAACAACCGGCAACTCGTAGAGGGAAACACTCCTCTACGAGTTTGCTTTTTGAAAAGCAGTGCCTATTATAATAAGGTAGGAATTGGTAGATGAAAAAGCATATCGTATTGGCAGTTATTGCGACTGCGGCTATGGCGCTCAGCCTGGTAGGATGCGGCGTTAAGGTCACGAATATCTCGGTGCAGTAACTCCTACCAACATAGGCACCAAAAGATAAAAGAACTCGTAGTATTGGGACACTTCGTTCCTCTGCTACGAGTTTTCTTTTTGATGATAAAGAGCGCACACCCCGTCTATAGCTTCAAAGCTTAGGCGGGGTTAGTTCGCTTTTTGGATTGAGAATCGGAAAATACAGTTTTCCTGTTTATTCCGATTCGGATATTGCGTATGTGTGCGAATCGCACACAATAGAATTGTAGAATACTTTGAGGGAGGTGAGTGCTTTGAATATTACATCTAGCTTTCAAGTCAGAATCGTCAACTGCAGTGTCAACCTTAACGATACGGTTCGTATATATCAAGAGGCACTCTCCTACCTGATTGGTATTGTCAATGAGAACTGGGTTGTCGTAAAAAGCATAACTACCGGGACCTTGGAACAGCAGCGCTATATCGAAAAGCTGGTTCATGGCAATAAAAACCGTGAAGCCAAATACCCGGAATTCGATAAAAGGTTCCATAAGTATCCTTCGTACTTGCGCCGTGCAACCATTACAGCTGCTATCGGTGCAGTGAGCAGCTACCACAGCAATCTTGTTAATTGGGAAAATACCGATAAGCAGACGGCTGCACCTACACTTCGGTTTGACAGAAAATCGTTCCCTACATTCTTCCGCGATGACATGTTCGAGGTGGAAGGCGCACCCGAAAAGGTGAAAGTTCCAAAGAATCCGAAAGCCAAGGACAAGCTCACGCCGGAAGAAAAGAAAATCGAGAAGGAAAAACGTCAGGCTGCTCAGTTAAAGAATTCTCAAAATGAGATTACAGCTCTAAATGACAAACATACGGTTCACCTGAAAGTCTATCATAAGAACGACTGGGTGTGGGCTACTGTCACTTTGCGTAAAACCGATATTGCCTACCTGCGCAAATATTGGATGCACGCCTGCGCCTCTGCGCCTGTACTCGAAAAGCGCTTCGGTAAATACAGCCTGCGCTTTTCGTTTGAGGAAAATATATTCCTTAGTAAAACACCTATCAAAAAGCAACGAATCTGTGCAGTCGATTTAGGTCTTAATACAGACGCGACTTGCTGTATCATGACCGCAGATGGAACTATCCTTGCAAGAAAGTTTATCAATTTCGCAAGTGACAAAGACCATCTGTATCATGTGCTCAATCGCATTAAGAAGTTTCAAAGATTGCACGGTTCTCGCGAGGCACATAATTTTTGGGCGTATGCCAAACGCATCAATGATGAGTTGTCCAAAAAGATTGCCTCTGCCATTGTAGAATTTGCGGTTCTCTATTCTGCTGATGTGATTGTTTTCGAGCACTTGGATTTCAAGGGCAAGAAAGCATCTTCCAAAAAGCAGAAAATTCAGATGTGGCGAAAAAACGGTATCCAGCACATTGCGGAGCATAAAGCGCACCGTTGCGGCATCCGTATTTCGCATATCTGTGCTTGGGGAACCAGCAAGTTGGCGTTCGACGGCAGCGGCAAAGTGACCCGTGCGCAAAATAACCATTCCCTTGCCTCTTTTGAAAGCGGCAAACAATACAATGCAGACTTGAATGCGTGCTATAACATTGGTGCCCGGTATTTCATCCGCGAGGTAACAAAACCCATGTCAAAGAAGGCATGGTCTCAGTGTAAGGCTAAAGTTCCTGACATTGAGCGTAGAACCCAATGCACTTTGTATTCCCTTAAACAGTTGCATTCACTGTTGAGTCCCCCTATGGCGACTCAACAGCCCGGGCCCATCTGTTGGGATTACACTGTGTTGCGAGAACTTTGCGGGAGACTAACCCCTATGTGGCGACCAATGCCGTCAGGCATTGTTAGCTAAGTTCTGGTCGTATCTCTACCTTCGGGTAACGCAGAGATTTGCCGTGGGGTTACAATCCACGGAGAAGCCCAAACTATAGCCGAAAGGCTTAGGTGGGGAGGTTCACGGCATAATTGCAACAGACAAAAAAATTCGTGAACACGACGAATACTATGTCGGCTCATTAAGGAATGATATTATCAGCTATGAGTTGGTTCAGCGCGTAGAGTGAAAGGCGGTGATGATATTGAAGCCGATAAAACTTAAATACCTCTTAGAGCAAGCAAAGAGCCCGGAAACACAACATATTGAAATTTTGGAAGACTACATCCTTTCAGTAAAAACAGTATTTGAGGGAGCAGTAAAAAATGTTCCAGAGGATATGTTGAGTAAATACTACATAAGCGACTGGTATGTCAGAGGCGAAACCTCTGTTCTTGTCGTTCTGGTGTGGACTAATCCGCATGAGCAACCAAATAAGTAGATGAACGCAAATAGCAAGTGTACGGAGAACTAAATAGGGATGTGCTAAAGTTTTTGGACAATGCCAAAAAAGCTATATGAATTGGCTTTGTTGAATTCTGAAGGACATTTTTTGTATTGGTGTCAAAGTGCTCCCAAATTGCGCCGGACAAAGTCAATGCCATAAGAGTCGCTCCTGTATCGCATTCTTTCAAGATGAGTACGTTTACGGTTTCCGTTTTATCTTTGTACCGCTCATTCGTAACGTTGGACACCAACTGGCAATTTACAACCCCGTAATAAATGCATACGCCTTCCGGCAATTTGTTGGACTCAATCCGATACGGCAATTCCTCAAGACGACATTGCGGGAGACGGTTTTGGCGCACTTGATGTTGATGCTCTGCATGAGCATCATTCCTGTTCCCATTGCCGTTTGCAGGCTGCCGATTTGCATTGAGAAGAGGGGTGGCAAATGTAAGTCGGAACAAGAAATCTCGTTGAGCTAAAGCGTGGTTTTCGTCTTCTCCGCGAAGCCTACTAATATCTTTGACAATGTGCTCATCCAACACAAAATCGCACCTATCAGGATGTACTGCGTTTGGATGCCCGCGAAAGTACAAGCGCCCTTCATCATGAACAAGGGTCAAAGGAACGACGCCACAGCCGGGGCAGAATAGATGTCCTCGATAATTGCGCTCGTAAGCTGCAGGGTCAACAGCACATTCTTTGCGCACATGCATAATGTCAATGTTTCTGTTAGTAATGTCATTGTATGCTTCGGTATACTTTGCCATAGGTTTACAACTCCTTTTGTGATTTGAGGTGATAAATGTGATTACAATACATGATTTGATGGGAAATGGTTGCTGCACGAACCCCTATACTGATTTTGCTATTGTGAATATCAAAACAGGGGAAGTGCTTGTAGACCGTGTTCACGACAAAACCTATACGGTCGATGACAACAAGGACTATGACCAATTCCTTGCATATGAATGGAAAACCGTGAGAGCGTGGGAAGCAAAAGATGGGAAAATGATTTTCTATATCTTGCCGCCCCAAAAGAAGAACCCGGTCTTGGCATAGTCTTTGCACACACTTATACTATACCATAAATTTGTAAAAACGAAATTAGTATTGCTTTACCCAGAACGAAGTTCTGTTTTACACAAAACGAATTGTGGTTTTACAAGAAACGGCGACATTTTCGACAGTCACATCTCACAAAAGCCGTCTGCGGAATTCATATATTCTTCCTTGTGCATACCCGCCAAAATTCAACCAGAATATTTGTATGAAGTGCCTTTTACCGTTGCGTAATTGGCACTTTTTCTTTGCGATAAAAAATAAGTTTTGCCTAGTTGCGAAAATGTGCGAACTGCATAGAATGGAAATGTACGGAAGCAAAAGTAATCGTGCAGGGACGATTTTTGCGTGAAGCCTCGCCAAAGTTTTACGCTGATTCGCTCACTGTACAGAAAGGACACACGCATTATGCACAAAATCGCACAAAAAGTGACCTCTGTTGCATTGGCGACCAGTATGCTGCTTTCTATGTTCGCGGTTAATACCGTAGCGTTCGCGGACGAATTCAAAGATAACACTACTGTGTCCGACGAAGTAACTGAGGCCCCGGTTTCGGATGATGAAGTGGATGCGGTTGAATCCGTTGACAAAACCGACACTTCAAATTCCGAATCCGAAGATACGCCGGTCGAAAGCCCTGAGCCCTCTCAGACTGTGACAGATGTGGTGGATTTGACGCATGATTCTACGGCCGATACGGTCAAGGATGATACGGCAAATTCGGAAGATGTCGTCTATACGGAGTCCGATACCTCCGAAGATGTCATTGCTACACCGGAAACAGCTGAGCCGTTCATCGGCATTCAGGCTGTAACACCTGATTACGGTGACAAGATTTCGGCAGAGGTGGGGGACACAGTTACTCTGGATGCCCTGCTGAACCGTGATGATGTCTCTGTAACCTACCAGTGGCAGAAGAAGCAAGCTTTTGCTGCTGACGAATCCTATGCCATCTATCCGTATGAAGAGGACGAGCCTACTTGGTATAACTTCATCATTGAGGATACTACCGAGACAGCGGTTCTCGCTGACAAGCCGGATTATGTGTGGCAGGGCTGCGAGATGTACTACGCTGTAGTCGATGCACTCGATGAAATCGGTGCTGATTCCAGCAATGTCCAGATTGCATACCACACGCCCAACTTCGTGCTGGATGGCTACACCATCACCGCTGCCAATGCCGAAGATGGCACCGTTGAAGTCTATGCTTCTAACGGAGAGAGCACCTACACCGCACACCTCAACGATGACGGTAAGTGGGAGTTCGGTGATGAAGCTGCTGCCAGTCAGGATACGGATTGGCTGAATATCGATGGCGCTACCGAGCCTTCCTACACTTTCGAAGTCGCGGAGGATGACCTCACCGCAAGCTATCGCTGCCTGATTACTGTCACCGACGAGGCTTACAAGGAAGCTAACTTCAAAGCTTTGGAGGAACTTGGTAACGAACTGACCGACGAGGATAAGGCAGGCGACATCATCCTGTCCACTGTACAGTTCAAGGTTGTTTCTACTGACATTGCCACTGCAGAGACAGCGGATGGGGATAATGCCCCCGCCACCTTTGCTATGCTGGCACGCTCCTTTGCTCCCCGCGCTGGCGGGAATGGTCCTGCGCTGTCCTCTGATAACCAGTGGATTACGGGTCTTAACGGCAACTACGAGTACATCACCAAAAACATGTACGACCAGGTTACCGAGTGGTTCAATGCCGGTAAGTTCGACAAAACCACCGCAGACCGTTACTGGACTCAGATTGGCGGTGCTTGGAGTGATTCAAAGGTCGGAACCGCCAACGTTCTGGATGATAACAGCTTCCCCACTGGTGCAACTCGTCAGTACATGGAGTTCCCGCTGACGGATGGCAATATGTTGGAAGTCAACTCCGAATGGTATGGTCAGACCGTCTATTTCCGTCCTCATAACAGCAACAACGCTTGGACCGTCACTGGTACTGCTGTTGAGGTTCCTGCGTACACTGCTGTTATTCGCGATGCCGATAAGAACAACTACGGTACTGGCGCTTCTGGTACGAAGTACAAGGACGCCGTTGTTTTCCTGAACCCGTGGATTTCTGATGCAGGTCGTGTTTACGCGAACTACATTAACTATATTACCGACAATGGTTGGCTGTGCAACAATGATGGTTCTCATATGAACCAGCACATCACAGTGCTTTCTGTTGCTGCCGAGCAGTTCAATGCCAATCCGGAAATGTACATGATGGACGCCGAAGGCAACTACCGTATCGACTCCATTGGTTGGGGCGTTTGCGTACAGCAGGAGCCTGATATCTCCGGTAAAGCCTATTATGCTATCAAGGGCTTCCTGAGCCAGGGCTACGGCATGTGTGTCGGTCACGATACCATGTACGCTTATGCCGGTTCTTGGTATGATGCCCACATTGCTGGTTATACCGACCCCGGTTCTCGTGACTACTACGAGGGTGGTCGCTTCGGTCCCGATAAGAACGATGGTTCTACCCGCTACTATGTTCTGAACTCTGTTCCTAACATCGATAACGGTCACTGGAACATGAACGCTCTGATGGGCGCTAACGGTGGTAACATCGATTCCGGCACTGTTCTGCCGACCGATGCTATCTCCATGATTCTGTCTACCGGTGGTAGCCACAGCTCCTACGGTAAAGCTGGCATCATGTACGGCAGTGACCAGCTGAGTGTTCGTCTGAAGCCGTATTCCAACTCACAAGCACAGTCTACGGTCAAGTATCGTGACCCCACGAACTTCCCCTACGACTTGCCGTCTACTCTTTCTGCCGCCAAGACGCACTCTAACTCTCAGGTTGCATTCGGTCCTATCTGGGTCGATTACGCAGGTGGTAATGTCACTGGTGCAGAGTTCGGTTACAATCCGTACCCCACCACCAAGACCATTACCGACCCTGTGACTGGTCGTTCTTGGTTCGGCACCAGCAACTTCTACCTTTCCGGCACGGGCAACTTCCTGATGAACCAGATTGGTCACTTGCCGAACAACCAGGCTACTCGTGATGAATCTGCTCTGTTCGCCAACACTGTCATGTACATCTCTCAGCGCAAGCAGTGCGAGATTTGTGCAGCAAACCAGAACAGTCAGGAAGACAGCCACTTCGTTATCCGCGTGAGTTCTGTCAACTACATGCAGGTTCTGTCTGCTCTGCAGGCTGGCGGTTCTTTCTGGTATCCTCTGAACGGCTGCTATCAGGTTGTTGACGACCTGACTCTGCCGGAAGGCTGGGAGCCTATTAAGAACTTCTCCGGTCACTGGAACTCCGATGCTTACCATGTGAACCTTGCCAGCAACGGCAAGCCGCTGTTCGATAATACCGGCAACACTTACGGCATGTTCACTACAGGCAGCAACAACGGCTGGAACCTCGGCAGCGATAAGACCGTCGGCGCTCTGCCCGTTCTGAAACTCGACAACCAGCCCAATGTCCGTATCACCGGTGTTGCCCGTGTTGTCGGCGATTTGAATGCTCTGTTCCCGGATGACGGTGTTTCTGATTACACCGGCTACCGCGTGATTGTCCATGCGACCGATGGCACTGACTACGACTGCGTTGTCAATGGTGATAGCAAGTATGTTATCTCCAATGTACCCTGTACCGGCATGCAGCGTGCTGAGGTCATCGACCCCAGTGGTCATAGCGTGGTCGAGTACGGTATGATTGTCGTGGATGTTCCGAATCATTTCTGGAATGACTGCGAGACCCATCCTCTGGAACTCCTCAAACCCACCGCAGACCCGATTGACGACTACAAGGACTGGGAAGGTCCTGTCAACAAGACTGTCGGCAGCAAGCTGTTCTACGACCAGACGGTTCCCGACTCCAATGTGAAGTGGTACTATCGTGCCATCACCGAGAGCGGCAAGATGAGCCAGTGGTTCGAGATTGGCGGTCCCGGCACTTCCTTCACCACCTATGACGGTGTCGTCAAGGGCAAAATCAACAAGACCACCTATACCGCAGCTGCTACCAACGCTGATATCCCGTACACCGAGAGCACCGTGACCTACACGACCCTCGACTACTGCAACGAGAAGATTCAGTTCAAGTGCGAGTTTACAGTCGCTGGTAAGCAGTATACGAGCCTCGATAAGGCTGAGGACGGCAAGAACGGTTACTGCGAGTCTGCACTTCGTCCTATGTACATTGAGCAGGCTTTCGATAAGCGTATTCCTGTCGGCGAGACCACGACCTTTGACTTTGACCTCAACTACTGGAAGGGTGTCAACGAGGGTGTTACTTACACGGTCCAGTACCGCGATGAGAACAACACCTGGGTCGAGGTCGGCAGCGACCCCGCTTTGTTCCCGGCTGGCTCCTTCAATGTCACGACTAAGGTCTCTGACATCGATGCAACCAAGATTGGTACTCGTACCTTCTGGCCCGCTGCCTTCTGGAATCCCCTGAACGATTTGCGCGAGTCCGGTATCTCTACCATGCGTAAGCATTCTACCGTCACGCTGACGCTGACGAATGCGACCATGGACTGGGATGGCTTGGATTTCCGCTGTGTGTTCAGCTACAAGGCTCCCGCGCACGAAATCACCGCTGACTCTACGATTTCCAACTATGAGCCGAACGGTCGTACCGGTCACTTGGTCGTGTATGCTCCGCCTATTGAACTGACGCCTCTGAAAGCACAGTCTCTGTTGCTGAACTCTTTCGATTCCAAGAACGGCAACATGGCGTGGACTACCGCAGCCAGCAACACGAACAACGGTCGCCGTACCACCGATGTGCCTCTGGACGCGATTGCGCCTGATGTGCTGCACAAGGACGGTACTACGACTTATGGTGCTGCCAACGATAACAAGGCGATTTACACCACCAAGATTACCTTCTTCGGCAACAAGGATTCTGCACCCACCATTCGCTGGAAGTTTAGTAATGTCGCTGGCGGCGGTCGTCTGGACCGTTTCATGAATGTCACGGACGGCGACGGCACGATTCAGCTGAATTACAGTCAGGTTGGTAAGAAAATCGGCAATGTCAATGCACTGAGCAACAATGTCGATGATATGGAACGCTCGTTCATGAGCGGCAATGGTCTTGCTTTCAACAAGTTCTCCGCTTACATCAAACTGGAAGCTATGTATCCCACGGATGCAGCAAACCTCAACAACAAGACCTACAATGAGTGGAACGCTATCGTGTCTCTGTACATCGATAACGCCACGAACCCGATGGATTTCGGCGATACGCACTACTACTTCCTGTGTGAAGCAGAAGAGCGGTATATGAAGAACTGGGACGCCAACAACATGCAGCCGTATACCTGCGGACGCACCGTTGCGTACAACTTCAACCGTGTCGTTGATTCCGCTGACCCGAACGACCACATCTACAAGGATTTCAGCCAGTCCTCTTACGGTGCTGAACTGGTTCTCGACTACACCATCTCTATCAAGGCGAATGTTCCCAATAAGGCTACTGCAAAGCACAACACCATCACCACGGAAAACGGCAGCTACAAGAACATCAACGACCTCAAGAGCATTTCCGCTATCAACGATGCGCTGAATAATGGCGGTGCAGTCTACAACTACAAAAACCTTGCAATCATCGCTCCTAACGGTATCCGGTACATGGAGACCTACTTCACGGCAGGCTCTCCTGTCAACAGCCGCACAACCGTTGACAGCCGCGACACCGTGGTCATCGACTCCTCTGTGCGCGACAGCGCCGGTCATAACTGGTACGATTTGTTCCAGCAGGTGACAGCGAGCGACGATGACTACATCGGTAAGATTGGCACCCACGGTTTTGCATACCGCACCAAGGACGGCAATGTCCTCGACAAAGCCACTTGGGAATGGTGGTGGCGCAATGCAGTCTACTATGTCTGCTATGATGCTCCCACCGACAATGCGGATATGGACCAGGTCTATTTCTACATCGATGAGCAGGGCTCCGGTCCTAAGGTCGATGATAAGCTGGAGGGCGCAAACAGCTACTCTAACCCCTACAGTGAATACACCTTCACCTATGCTGGCACCTATGAAGTTATGCTTTACGGTGCAGGCGGCGGTTCCATGAACAGCAACACCTCTTCCGGCGGTCGTGTCCGCCTTGTCCTTCAGGCTGAGCAGGGCGCTAAGCTTTACTTCGTCAAGGGCGGTTCCGGTACAGTCGAT
>ULPR01040777.1_pt1 | contig 11325 bp, 8 predicted proteins | sample 1953681 | NCBI WGS metagenome assembly ULPR01 (sample SAMEA4835634, study PRJEB28245) | human gut metagenome | biome: gut microbiome; material: fecal sample | place: Denmark | collected 2008 | reverse complement strand
GCATGGCGGCAGATGGAGCCTGCGTAAATGGCGCATCTGCAGCTGCAGGCTGAGCCGGTTGCTGAGCCTGAACGGCGCGATTGACGGCCCAGGCATTGATACTGTTGAACCAACGTCCCTGATATTCGCGGGCATCAATATCGAAAGACACGGTCAGTTCTTCTCCACCCTGTATGTTGAACTGCTTAATACGATCTTCACCAAAAACGCGGAAGCACACTTTTCTTGGATACTGGTCGTGAGTCTCCAATACATACTCCTGTGACATCCACGGATTGCCCGTGCGTGCTGAGACACCGCTGTTTGCCGGAAGCACGGCTACAATTTTACCTGTTATTTCCATTTCTTTATATTGTTAATGATGTATTCTTTTTACTTTTTCAGATTGCGAAATTACTAAAAATAGTTCTAATTTGCGCATTTTTCAATAATTATTTTTGTTCTTCACATAGTAATTTTGTATTTTTGTAGTCAATATCGAAATTGACAGAAACAAAAGATTTATATACCAATGAGATTTACATTATCCAGCACTGCGCTCAGCAGTAAGCTAACGGCACTGTCCAGAGTTATAAACAACAGTAAGAACTCACTGCCTATTCTGGCTGATTTTGTCTTTGAAATAGAGAATAACATCCTTCACCTGACAGCCTCTGATGGTGAGAACACGATGACGACGTCCATCGAAATCACAGAAAGCGACGGTAACTTCAAATTTGCAGTCGGCAACCATGATTTGCTTGAGGCCGTGAAAGTATTCTCTGAGCAGCCGATCACATTCGACATCAACCAGCAGAATAATATTGCAAAAATAAGTTATCAGAACGGTATGTTCTCTCTGCCGGTAGAGAATGCCGATGAATTTCCAAAAGCTCAGGAGATAGGAAGCGATGCCACTGTTTTTACCGTGGCAAGCGATATCCTTGCCGACAGTATAAACCGTTCTCTTTTCGCTACGGCCCAAGATTTACTGCGCCCTGCCATGAACGGTGTTTATTTCGACCTTACCCAAGAATATCTGGCTGTCGTTACATGCAACGGCCGTAAGTTGGTGCGCACGAAGATTTTCACTGTGAAGAGCGAAAAGCCTTCTTCATTCAGTCTACCGAAGAAACCCGCGACATTGCTCAAAAACATGCTGGGCAAGGATGGCGGTGACGTGACCATTAGATTTGACGACCGTAATGCTGAAATAAACTACGGAGACGGCACCCTTACATGCAGACTCATCGAAGGACGGTATCCTAATTATAATGGTGTAATACCACAGGATAGTCCTAATCAGGTCACAGCCGACCGTATGGCCTTACTTAATGCGATGCGCCGTGTTCTGCCGTTCACCAATGGTTTCAGTAATCTTATAAGATTCCATTTGGAAAACGGCATACTTCAGTTGGATGCTGAGGATTATGATTTCTCCAAGACAGCTACGGAAAAGATGTCTTGTGAATATAGTGGCCAGCCGATGAGTATCGGATTTAATGGAGCTTCATTCATAGAGATACTCAGTAATTTTGATTGCCAAGACATCGTAATACAGTTGGCCGATCCAAGTCGTGCCGGACTGATAGAACCGTTAGAGCAGCCAGAAAATCAGGATGTACTGATGCTTATGATGCCTGTAATTTAAGAAAAAGGAGAATAATAACAGCGTGGAAAAGGGGCTCTACGCAAAAAGGAGATTTTAATTGTCTGTGCCTCCCACGCCTGACGGCCAGACCGTCAGATGGGAAGCACAGACAAAACATAAATATCCTTTAGTCGAAAGTGACTGTTTTCATGGACTTCAAATTTATTATATAATGAAACTGAAACTGCAAAAGCCACTGGTTGTTTTCGATTTGGAGACAACCGGACTAGATTTGGTCAAGGACAGAATCATACAGATATCATATATAAAAATATGCCCTGATGGGCACGAGATAAGAGGTAATGAAATTGTGAACCCGGGGAAACCAATCCCCGAGACTGTGGCTGATCTTACGGGTATTACGGATGAGGACGTGGCCGACAAACCCATGTTCAAAGAGATTGCCGCCGGCCTCTGTGAGGAGTTTAAAGGATGTGATTTTGCCGGGTTTAACTCAAACCATTTTGATATTCCGATGTTAGCAGAAGAATTTCTTCGTGCCGGGATAGACTTCAACTTTGCAAAATGCCATCTCGTTGATGCCCAGACAATATATCATAAAATGGAACGTAGAAATCTTGCCGCAGCATATAAGTTTTATTGTGGCCGGGATATGGAGACGGATTTTGAAGCCCATCGTGCCGATCAGGATACAGAAGCTACATATAAGGTGCTGATGGGGATATTGGACAAATATGATCCGGAGACAGAACCGGATCCGGAGCGGCAGCTGATCAACGACATCCCATATCTCGCAGACTTCTCGCGTCAGAACAACAATGTCGACTTTGCCGGACGCATTGTATGGGGAGAGGTAAAGGACAGAAACGGAAAGACGGTGATGGACAAAGACGGTAATCCGAAACTGACAGAGGTCTTCAATTTTGGAAAGCATAAGGGAGAACCAGTGGCATCAGTATTGAAATATGATCCTGGATACTACAGTTGGATATTGACAGGTGATTTCACATACAATACCAAGCAAGTGCTCACACGTATAAAATTGAGAGAAAGCAAACTTATGTAAATATGCTCAAAGGTAAGAAAATAGTTTTAGGCATCACCGGCTCTATCGCAGCGTATAAGGCTTGCTATATCATACGCGGTCTTATCAAGCGTGGTGCCGAGGTACAGGTTGTCATTACACCAGCAGGAAAGGAGTTTATCACTCCAATAACCCTGTCGACACTGACTCAGAAACCTGTCATAAGCGAGTTCTTTTCACAGCGTGACGGTACATGGAACAGTCATGTCAGTCTCGGATTGTGGGCCGATGCGATGCTGATTGCTCCATGTACGGCATCAACGTTAGGCAAGATGGCCAACGGCATAGCTGATAACATGCTCATAACAACCTACCTATCCATGAAAGCGCCCGTTTTCATTGCTCCAGCAATGGACCTTGACATGTATGCCCACCCTTCTACACAACAAAACCTGATGCGCCTGAAATCATTCGGTAATCATATCGTGGAACCGCAGAGTGGTTTTCTTGCCAGCGGACTTGAAGGAAAGGGGCGCATGGAAGAGCCTGACGTGATTGTAGACGTGCTTGACAACTATTTTTCCTGTGTATTGCAACAATCAGGAGACATTATCAAAGATACATATATGCCGCAAGACCTTAAAGGGAAGAATGTTATGATTACGGCAGGACCTACATACGAAAGAATAGACCCAGTAAGATTTATCGGAAACTATTCCAGCGGCAAGATGGGATTTGCCATTGCAGAGGAATGCGCCCGTCGTGGAGCGGATGTCACCCTTATCGCCGGTCCTGTTTCTATTAAAGAGAAAGACGAGAAGATAAGGAGAATAAATGTTGAAAGTTGCGAGGAAATGTATGAGGCTGCCATTAAGGCTTTCGAGCATGCTGATGCGGCTATATTGTGTGCAGCCGTGGCTGACTTCCGTCCGGCCGCTATTGCACCCAATAAGATAAAGCGCGAAAAAGACAATCTTGTGATAAGTCTACAACCGACACACGACATAGCAGCCGAACTCGGACGTCGCAAAACAGAAAAACAGAGGCTTATTGGCTTTGCACTTGAAACAGACAACGAAGAAACAAATGCCGCCTCAAAACTGAAACGCAAAAATCTTGATTTCATCGTACTGAACTCGCTGAAAAACAAAGGGACGTGTTTCGGAACGGATGAAAACCAAATAAGCATAATCTCGGCTGACGGACATAAGGATTTCCCGAAGAAGACGAAAGAAGCTGTTGCTGCCGACATCATATCAGAGCTTGTCTGTATAATGTAAATAAGGAATGGACAACATGAAGAAAGTATTGTTTTTCGTCATATTGACAATAATAGCGGTACACACCCATGCACAGGAGTTGCAGGCTAAGGTAAATATAAACCACAGTCAAGTAGGTGTGACGGATGTGAGCATTTTCGAAAACTTGCAGCAGACGCTCGAACAGTTTGTCAATGAACGTCAATGGACTGAACTGCAATTCCAAAAGAACGAGCGTATTATTTGCTATTTCAATATCACAATCAATAAGTATGATAAGACAACCAATACTTTCGAATGTTCTGCAATGATACAGGCGAACCGTCCAGTCTATAATTCGCAATATACAACAACTATCTACAACAACAAAGATGCGGACTTTAATTTCGAATTCGCTCAATTTGACCAGCTTAACTACAATGATGAAAATGTGGATAATCAACTGACAGCATTGTTTGCCTACTATGCGTATCTGATTATCGGACTTGATCTTGACACGTTTTCACCCATGGGAGGTACCGACGTGCTCCAACGCTGTCTTTTTCTTGTCAACAACACACAAAACCTGAATTTCACAGGTTGGAAAGCTTTTGAGAACAGCCGTAACCGCTTTGCGATAATCAATGATTATATGGAAGAAGCGATGAAACCATTCAGGCAACTGCAATATGACTATTATCGCAAAGGATTGGATGAGATGGCAAGCAATGCGGAACGTGGCCGGGCTAACATAACAACAGCTTTACAGGATGATTTACAAACAGCTCATAAGGATAAGCCCTTGAGTCTCTTACCGCAGATATGGACGGACTATAAAAAAGATGAACTAGTCAATATATATAAAGGTAAAGGCACTCAGAAAGAAAAAGAATCAGTTTATGACATATTGATGGGCATCAATGCTTCACAAAATAATTCTTGGAACAAAATAAAGCAATAATGATTAAGAAACTCTATATTCATAATTTTACATTAATAGATACTTTAGATATTGTTCTCCATCCTGGATTCTCCGTAATAACAGGCGAAACCGGAGCAGGAAAAAGTATTATTTTGGGTGCAATCGGATTGCTTCTCGGACAACGTGCCGATTCTAAAGCAATAAAGCATGGTGCAGGAAAATGTGTCATTGAAGCCCATTTCGATTTGTCACGTTATGGAATGAAGAGCTTTTTTGAAGCCAATGATATCGAATATGATCCTACAGATTGTATAATAAGGCGTGAGTTGACAGCAACAGGAAAGAGCAGAGCATTCATCAATGACACTCCCGCTCCACTTTCCTTGCTAAAGGATTTAGGTGAACGCCTCGTAGATGTACACAGCCAGCATCAGAATTTACTACTCAACAAACAGGACTTTCAGCTCAATGTGGTAGATATTATCGCGGATAGTTCAGAAGCGCTCACTGAATACAAGCATCTTTATAACGACTATATTGCTAAGGAACATCAATTGGCCGAGTTGAAAGAGGATATAAAGCGGAACAAAGATAATGCCGATTTCCTGCAATTTCAATATGCGGAATTGAGCAATGCCGGACTTCAGGGTGGAGAACAGGATGAATTAGAGCAGCGTGCGGAAACAATGAGCCACTCTGAAGAAATAAAGAGTGCGCTTTACGAGGCAGACAGCCTCCTTTCAAATGAGAATACCGGCATTGTCGGAAATTTAAAATCTGCAATCGGTGCAATAAGAAGCATCGGTAAGGTCATGCCGGCAACAGAGTCTTTAGCACAGCGCATGGATAGCTGCTACATAGAACTGAAAGATGTATCCGATGATGTTTGCAGTTTATTGGAAGATGTCGATTTCAATCCAGCAGAATTGGATGCAATAAACAGCCGGTTGGATAAGATATATGATCTTGAGAAAAAGTATCATTGTGATACTATTGACGAACTGTTGGCAAAACAGGAAGATTTACGCTATAAGCTGAATTGTATCGAATTAAGTGACAATACTCTCAATGAACTGCAACAGGATTTAGACCGCAAGAAGACAGAATGTCTGCAACAAGCGGACAAATTGAGCTTGATGAGAAAATCCGCTGCAAAGAATATTGAAAAGGAAATGTTGGACAGACTTAAGTCATTAGGTATGCCAAACATAAGATTTGAAGTTAATATCGAACGCGGGACGTTAAGTCATGACGGCTTTGACAAGGTCGCATTTCTTTTTAGTGCAAATAAAAACATGCCTCTTCAACCAGTATCCCAAACGGCATCCGGTGGAGAAATAGCCCGGGTCATGCTCTCATTGAAAGCAATGATTAGCGGCGCAGTAAAACTGCCTACGATCATATTTGACGAAATAGACACAGGAGTAAGTGGAAAGATAGCCGAAAAGATGGCACACATCATGCAACAGATGGGAAATAATAACCGTCAGGTAATAAGTATCACCCATTTGCCACAGATAGCTGCTCTTGGAACAACACACTATAAAGTTTACAAGGAAGACACGGCTGACGGCACAATCAGTCATATGCAGATATTGTCAGACAATGAACGCATAACAGAAATTGCCCAGATGCTTAGTGGAAGTGATATATCTGAGGCTGCTATAGACAATGCAAAAGAACTATTAAAACTATGAAACGTATATTATTAATAACTTTTGTCATAACACTATTATTTAACAATACATTTGGCCAACCTAATTGGACAAAGAAAGCCGCCAAATCTGTATTCACAATCAAGACATTCTCATCTGATGGAACAATGCTCGGAAGTTCCGATGGATTTTTTGTAGGTAATAGCGGAGAAGCCATCGGTTGTTTTTCTACATTTGTCGGAGCAGACAAGGCTATAATCATTGACTCTCAGGGGAAAGAGTTGAATGTAGAATCCATCCTCGGTGCGGATGAAACATACGATGTGGTAAAATTCCGCGTAGGAAGCAAACGGACGGTAGCATTACCGATTGCCGAAAAAAAGATAGCAGATGGGAATACTGTATGGATGCTACCATATAGTGGAAAGAAAAGCCCTGTTGCTGTTAAAGGATATATCAGTAAGACAGAGACCTTTCAAGAGAAATATCCTTATTACACAATAAATATTACTTTATCTGGTGATAAACAATCAGTAAGTTGTCCTTTATTGAATGATAACGGAGAAGTTGTCGGTGTCATGCAACAGACGTCAAAGTCCAACGGACCAGTATATTATGCTGTCAGTGCTGAATTTGCCAAGAATCTGAAAACAACAGGATTAAGCATAAATGACGCTGCACTGAAACGTATTGGGATAAAGAAAGAATTACCGGAAGAATTGAATCAAGCCATATTAACAATGTATGTAGCCGGTTCTGTCCTTGATTCGGCAAGATATGTGGAATTAATAAACGATTTTATACTCAAATTTCCTACTGCTTCCGATGGTTATGTCTACCGTGCTCAAGTAAATGCCAATGCTAATAAGTTCAGCGATGCCGATCGTGATATGGAACAAGCCTTAAGAGTTTCTGAGAAGAAAGATAATATTCACTATAACTACGCCAACCTTATATATAGCAAAGAGTTATATAAGAAAGACATTCCTTATGAGATTTGGAATCTTGATAAAGCCGCAGCTGAGGCCGATGCCGCGTTCAGTATCAATCCTGTTCCTGCGTATCATCAGTTGAAAGCAGAAATTCGATTTGTTCAGAAACGATATGATGATGCTTATGAGATATACGAGAATCTAATAAACAATGGAACCAAGACGGCTGAAATTTATTTTGCTGCAGCTCGCTGTAAAGGAATATTGAATGACACAACAACTATGATTGCTCTTATGGATAGTGCTGTGAATACATTCTCAAAGCCTTATCTCAAGGCAGCCGCACCATATTTGTTGGCACGGGCTCAGGCACTTACGCAAGTAGGAAAATTACGTGAAGCGGTATCTGACTATAACAATTACGAACAACTGATGGGCAGTCAGCTCAATGACCATTTCTATTATATCCGTTCACTGATTGAAATGGATGGACATATGTATCAGTTAGCACTCAACGATATAAATAAAGCAATTGAAATGACTCCTGGAAATGTGTCATATCATGCAGCAAAGGCATCAATAGAGGTAAATGCAGGCTTGCTTGACAACGCGATGGAGACCGCAAAACAATGTATCAAACTTGATGCAACAAACAGTGAAGGGTATCTTTTCCTCGGATTGGCCCAATGTCTCAACGGAAACAAGACTGAGGGAATGAAGAATCTATTGAAAGCTAAAGATCTTGGTGACGTACAGGCACAGGAATTCATTGAGAGATTTGTATCTTTGTGATATACTGAAAATAAAATGTCTGCAAAGTCACATACAAAATCTTACAGAAGCAACGACCGGCTGTTTTTCCGCCGACTCCTAACGAAGATATGCTGAAAACAACCCTATGCGCATTGTTGCCGCTGTTGTCGAGAATATTGAACTCAAGGAGCCGGCCGGCATGGAGGCTTACGTCAAGTACAACCGCTTCCATTTCGAACAGCATCCGCGCAACAACCCTAATCCGTTCCATAACGATAACTTCCATTATAATGACGATGAGGATTATAATGTCTGTCCGATGGAACAGCACATGAGGCGCATCGGCACCACCTACTCAAAGACCGTAAGCGGTTACTGTAGCGAAAATGCGCACTACCGCGCACAGAACTGTAAAGGTTGTACTCTGCGGTGTCTGTGCTATAAACGGAGCGTAGCGGAATGATAACTCCATTTAACTCCTTACTCCTCCCAAAAGCCTTACTCCCTAAAAAAAGCCCCTCCCCTCCTCTATTGTCGGAAAATATACGTATCTTTGCAGAAACATTCCGTCCTCTCCGCCGCGGCCGCTGACCGGAGTGCGGGAGACCGATGAAAAGACATATTATATATAAGCTATATATGGGAGAATACATTGTTTCAGCACGCAAATACCGCCCCACCACTTTCGACACCGTGGTGGGACAGGGCGCCTTGACCACAACACTGAAGAACGCCGTGCGTAGCGGAAAGCTGGCTCACGCCTATCTCTTCTGCGGACCACGCGGCGTGGGCAAGACTACATGCGCCCGCATATTTGCCAAGGCCATCAACTGCCTGTCGCCGACCGAAACCGGCGACGCCTGCGGAGAGTGCGAGAGCTGCCGCGCCTTCAACGAACACCGCTCGTTCAACATTTTCGAGCTGGACGCAGCGAGCAACAACTCGGTGGAGCACATAAAGACGCTCATGGAGCAGACGCGCATACCGCCGCAGGTGGGACGCTACAAGGTCTTCATCATCGACGAGGTCCACATGCTTTCCACGGCCGCCTTCAACGCCTTCCTGAAGACGCTCGAAGAACCGCCGGCCCACGTCATCTTCGTGCTGGCCACCACCGAGAAGCACAAAATACTGCCCACCATCCTCTCGCGCTGTCAGATATATGACTTCGAGCGGATGACCGTGCGCGGCACGATTGACCATCTGAAGCACGTCGCCGACAGCGAAGGCATCACCTACGAGGAGGAAGCGCTCGCCGTGATAGCCGAAAAGGCCGACGGTGGTATGCGCGACGCGCTGTCCATCTTCGATCAGGCGGCCAGTTTCTGTCAAGGGAACATCACATACAAAAAGGTCATCGAAGACCTAAACGTGCTCGACTCCGACCACTATTTCCGCATCATAGACTTCGCCAGGGACAACAAGGTCAGCGAAATCATGATTCTGCTCAACGACATCATAGCCAAGGGATTCGACGGCGGACTGCTCATCGGCGGACTAGCCGCCCACGTGCGCAACGTGCTTATGGCCAAGGACGAGGCCACCCTGCCCCTCCTCGAAGTCAGCCAGCAGCAACGCGAACGCTACAGCGAACAGGCCAAGCGCTGCGAGACGCGCTTCCTCTATAAGGCTCTGAGGCTCATGAACCAGTGTGACATCAACTACCGGCAGAGCAGCAACAAGCGTCTGCTCGTCGAACTGACGCTCATCGAGATTGCCCAGATAACCCAGCCGGACGACTCGCCGGCCGCGGGGCCCCGCCCCAAGAGACTGAAAACCCTGTTCAAGAATCTGATGCAGCAGGCGCATCAGCATAGTGCGGCCCCGCAGGTAGCCGCCGGGGCTGCCGCCGCATCATCAGCCGACGCTCCCAAGAGCACCGTCGCAATCGGCGTGACCGCATCTTCAGCCACGCAACAGCAGTCCCCGGCAGCAGCCCGTCCGGCCGCCGGGGACTCTACCCCCACCCCTCAGATCACCTCGGGCGCCTCTCCTCAGCAGCAGCCCGCCGCGCCGTCGCAACCCTATCAGGCTTCTTCGCGTCCGCAGCTGAAGGCCAACGGAAACACGCTGGGATATTCATGGAACAACCTGCGTCAGATGGCCAAGCCCAAAAAGATGCAGATCATACCGGGCACGCTCGGCGTCGACGACCCCAACGGCACGCCAAAAGACGAACATCAGGAGTTCACTCAGCAGGACCTGGAGTTCCAATGGATGTCGATGTGCAACCGTATGCCGCAGAAGCTGAGCGGCATCGCAGCGCGCATGAAGAACATGAATCCGGCCATCACCACCCTTCCGACCATCGAGGTCATTGTGGAAAACCAGATCATGTTCGACCAAATGCAAGCCATCAAGGGCAGCATCGTCAATACGTTGCGCCTCTATCTCCACAACTGCGACATCACGCTGAACATGCGTCTGGCCGAACGCCACGAACAGGCGAAGGTTCTCACGAGACGCGAACAGTTCGAGGAGATGAGCCGGCAGAACCCATCGGTTGAAAAACTTCGCGCCCTGCTGGATTTGGAGCTGGCGTAAGAGAAAAGAAAAAGGTATGAATAGAACATCAGAGAACACATAAACAAACCGTTGTATAATGAAACAGCCAGGGCACTGATGCCACGGCTGTTTCATTATACAACGGTTTGTTTATTTCCACCGGCATGCGCCACATCCGCCGTTCCTCAATGGAACATCCGCATAAAGCGGTCCATCAGCCCGTTGCGGGCGCTCACCATGCTGAGAAATTCGTCCTTTATGTCACGCAAATCATCCGTAAGCACATCGTCACACTTGCCCGCTATGTCCATCGGAATGGGATAAAGACATGACGCTATGGCCCCGGTCATACAGGCGATGGTGTCCGAGTCGCCTCCGATGGATACCGCCAAGCGTATCGTCTCCTCGAAAGAGCGGCCTTCGAGGAAAGCGATGATAGCTTCAGGAACGCTCCCCTGACATGAGACATCGTAGGTATAGCCTGACCGTATGTCGTCCAACGTCCTGCTAAGATCGTAGCCGAAGGTTTTCTCAATGTATGACTTGACTTCCTCTTTCGTGTTTCCTGCGCGGCACATATACATGCACGCGGCCACAGCCTGAGCTCCCTTAATGCCCTCAGGGTGGTCATGGGTGACGCTGGCGGATATTTCAGCCAGCGCCAGAGCCTCGTCAAGCGTTGCGGCATAGAGCCCGACGGGGCTG
>ULPR01042947.1_pt1 | contig 11466 bp, 7 predicted proteins | sample 1953681 | NCBI WGS metagenome assembly ULPR01 (sample SAMEA4835634, study PRJEB28245) | human gut metagenome | biome: gut microbiome; material: fecal sample | place: Denmark | collected 2008 | reverse complement strand
GAGGCTCGTAGCGAGGGGCATGCCGGAGGGTGAATACGGGCTTTCGGTGCTCTGCCGCGGTGTCCTGAAGGATTTCCGGAGCGTGACGTTCGGCGCGGACGGCAGTGCGGAGGTCGGGCTGCCGGCGACACTGCCCACGGGTGTCAATGACGTGACGCTCTTCACAGCCGACGGGCGCATCGTCGCCGACCGCCTGTTCTTCGTCAACGGCCACGACTATGACGCCGGACGGACGGTCGTCGAGAGTGGCGCGAAGGTTCAGTACGACCCTTACGAGGAAATAAATCTACAGTTAGCGTGCGGCGGTGTGACCGAACCGACGCTTGTGTCGGTGGCAGTGCGTGATGCCTGTACGGACGAAGAGACATACGACGACGGCGACATCCGCACGGAACTGCTGCTCAGCAGTGAGCTGAAAGGGTTTATAGCGTCGCCGGCATACTATTTCGCTGCCGACGATGAGGAACACCGTCAGGCGCTCGACCAGCTGATGATGGTTCAGGGCTGGCGCCGGTATGACTGGCGGGAGCTGTCCGACACGCTCTTCATGGAGCGGCGCTACGCTCCCGAGAAGTCGCTGACGGTCGAGGGCGGGGTATATAAGACGCCGGACCTAACGCTTGCCGAGCCGGAGGAGATTGCGTCGTGGGCCCGCGGACGGGGCATGACGGGGACGAAGGTTGAGGAGGTTGACGCCATTGCCGACCCGTTTGCCGAAATTCCGGACGCCTCAGAGACAGTGGACCTCGGGACGGGCAGTCCGGACATGACGGCCGACGAAAGGGCCGGGTTCGCCTCGTCGATAGAATACGGCTCGCTCGGAACGGCCAATGACCAGATCGGTGTCAATCACGGCGGGCTGAAAAAGGAGGTCTTCGTTGAGGCTACGGTAGTCTACTCTGACGGACTCGTCGGCGGAAAACAGCTCACTCATGACGGCGGACGCTATTCCTTTGAAATTCCGCCGTTCTACGGTACGGCCGTACTGAAGATGAAGGCATACAACGAGAAGGATTCGCTGAAGAAGTCGATGGCGTCACGCCACGACCGCGATATGACCAATGAGGAAGCCTATCCTGACTATTACGTGAAGCGTGACATGTTCTTTCCGGTCTTCGCGTCGAAATACGGCTATTATCAGACCCACTGTCCGGAGATACGCACGTCGCTCGACCTCGGCCGTCCGGACAGCCTGTCGTCGATGGAGACGGAGGACCATCTGCTCCAGAACCTTGACGTGAAGGGCAAGAAGCGCGGCCGCCGCGCCATCGACTACACCAAACCGGCCTACGTCGCGGATGCCTATGACCTGTATAACGACATCACAGACTACGGATTGAGCTTCGGAATGTACGACATGAGACAGTTCCCGGTGCAGGTCGCACGTTATCTTTACGGCAACATGGGACGTTATAAGCGCTACAACGTGGCGGGGCGGATTGACCGTTACACCTATTACCGTACGTTCAATCCCGACGGCAATCTCGGTTCCGAAGTCTCGGGTATGAGCCGCACGATGGACAACCGAAACCCGCGGGCTTTCTATGACCAGCTGAAACTCCGTAGCCTGCACAAGGTCCGTGTCTATACGGACTATGAGCCACGTAACAGTGATGTTGATCTTGAGATGAGCCGCACGACAGCGGATGTGACCGTCGAGATGGTTCCGTTTGAGGACGGAGGCGGACAATATACATTCCGCGACCGCCATATCGTGCTTCGGGGCTTCAATGAACCGACCGCTTTCTATAATCCGGACTACAGCAACCGCAAACCGCAGCGTTCGAAAGACTATCGCCGTACGCTCTACTGGAATCCGAATGCCGTCACCGACAGCGAAGGACGGCTGACGGCACACTTCTATAACAACGGCAAGGAGACGCGGATAAAGGTCTCCGTGGCCGGAATAACGAAGGAAGGGAAGTTTGTTTATTAACCTAAGAAGCGCTCTGCGGAGCGCTTCTTAGGTTAAGGAGTCAAGGAGTTTATTGTAAGTTCTTAATTTCTGCCACGGTGAGCCCTGTTATTTGTGCTATCGTCTCTGGCGGAAGACCGTGTGACTTCATCTTACGTGCTGCTTCAAGAAGACCTTCTATTTTTCCCTCTGCTCTGCCCTCGGCAATACCCTCAGCTCTTCCCTCAGCTCTTCCCTCAGCAATACCCTCTGCTCTACCCTCAGCTCTGCCCTCAGCTCTGCCCTCCATCTTCGCGGTGTCAAGCACATCGTTCTGCACCATTATTGCATCGATATGCCGGTCATAATCCTGCCGTTCCTGTTTGTTCATGGACATGTATTGCAGGCGTTTGCGGGCCTCCTCCAGTCCGGGGGCAGTGGTATCTTCCTTGATATGGCCGTTTTTCAGATAGTCAATCCACTCTTCGAGCGGCGTGGTGGCTATCTTGTTGAATTCGTTGACGCGTATGATGAAGTATTCCGGAAAGATGTCTTCCGGCGTCCTTGAGCTTATGGCCTCGCGCTCACGGGCCCTTACGACAAGCGTGTCGTTGGTGTGTACGCCGCGGAAGACGGTACGGCCATGGTAGAGATAGTCCGAGCCCTGCCCGATGTCGAAGTACAGGATGTTTATGGAGTAGACCTTCTTCACCTTGTCATATTTGTCTCCGAGCGAGATATGTTCGGTTATAGCCTTTGAGACGCCATAGAGTATGCGTTCGAGATAATACAGTTCGCGCGTGAGCTGGATTTCCACGATGATTATGTCACCGCGGCTGTTCGTCGCCTTGATGTCCACACGGTTGAACTTGTCATAGACATCATCCTGATTGCCCTCGCTTTCAAGAATCTCCGTGATGTGTATTTTTTCGTTGAGCAGAACCGTGACAAGTCCTTCGAGCACGCCGAAGTTGGCCTTGTCGCGGAGTATGCGCTTGGCGGCCCAGTCGAAACGGATATATTTATTGTTCTCGCACATAGCTTGCATATATTTGAAATGTTGTGTCTTGCAAATATAGTCAGTTTGTCTGAGATTACAAAAAATATGGAGACAATTTCTGCGCCATACCTCACCGCCAACTGTTAAAAACTCGGAAGAAAGCGGACAAACGCCTCAAAATCCTTGAAGAATTCAAAAACGAAAATCATTCGGGCGCAAATTCGCGAGTTTTGCGCGTGCATCTTTTATCACCTGAGCGACAGCGCGTTACGGCGAAATCAGCCGAAGTGTGCAGCTTTTTGTCGCATTTCGTTCTGCCGTAAGGGCCTTACGAGGTTGCAACGGGGCCCTTGTTGCATGACGACGGGGCCGCCGCCAGCATGCGAAAGCGGCCCCGCTGTAGAGCCGTAAGGCCCTCCCGGCCCGGCGACGGACTAAAAAACGGCGGACGACTGCGGCGAAATGTCAAGATTCCGGCATCGCCGCTCTCCAGAATTAAAATTCTGAAGTGTTAAATTCCGTGATATTATTGCGACAGGAAACCGTCCCTCACAAACAACCGGAATGGAACGCTACTGAGGTTAAACGACCCGGACTGTCTCTTGGATGCTGTGGAAACTGCTTCCCGACAGGTTTTCCGACAGAGGGCTATCCGGTATAAAGACCTCCCAAAGAACTTACGACGCTGACATCGGCTGGAATAAATGTGCGTGGAAAAAGCGGATTATACATGAACGACAGACGGTCCGTCGCCCAATCTCCCGACCATCACCTCCCGACCTTAACAAAGTCACGTCCCGTGACCTACACCTTATTCATATATAGCCCGAAACAGAAAAAAAATTATTCCCGGCGCACCTTTCCCGGCCGCAAAACCGCCAATGCCGCCAAAAAAGCAGCCTGCCCCACTCCGACAGAAGGTCCGAATGAGTGTATTTATAGTTTACAATTAGACCACGAGAAGAGCGTTTGAGCACAAACAGAGTATATTTAAATCTTTTTAACCGTTTTTTTTTTGTTTGCAGACTACTACCTACCTTTGCGGACAATAAAAGAATTATACACCAAACTAAAAAAATGGTTAAGATTATGAAAAGATTATTTCTAATAGCAGCTTTCGCCTGCGGAATGTCAGCCACAGCGCTGGCACAGACGGAGTTTGAGCACACTCAGACACGTGTTCAGGAAGGTATGCACGAGTTCTTCATTCGTCCCGTAGTGGCCGAATTGAAGATGATCAAGCAGGAAAGACAGGAATACGGCCCCTTCAACATCTATCCGGGTCTGACCATCAATGAGCTTGCTACAAACCCCGAATTGTTGGAACAGGCAAAAATCAATGCGACATATAAGGCCGCAAAAATCGCCGATGCCGACATTATTCTCGGTGCTACATATTATGTAACAAATAACAAAAAGAACAAGGGACTTGACGTTATCGTTAATGGCTATCCCGCAAAGTACGCTGACTTCCACAGCTACGGCACAAAGCCAAGCGACAAGGAGTGGATTGACCCGCTACAGAACGGTGCTCAAATACGTGCTTTAACCAAAGATGAACAGTCAAAAGCCGTACAGGCAGACACTCGTCAAAAATAAATAACGACAGAATCAGCAGACTGTAAATAAAGAACCAAATATTTATTAATTAAAAAAAGAAAAGAACATGAAAAAGTTATTCTTAATGGCTATTGCCGCAGTCATGAGCCTCGGTGCTTCTGCACAGCTCATCTCTTCTAACACTGTAACTCACAAGGCAAGCGACAACTACAACCGCTTCAGCGTTTCCTACACATCTCTGAGCAACATCGACGAAGATGCTATGAGCGGTATTTCAGCTGCATGGACAAAGGGTATCGCTATTTCAAAGACAACCCCGCTGTTCATTGAGACCGGTCTCGGCGTGAACTACGCATGGAAGTCTGAGGATGAGTACAAAATCAACTGGTTGACAGCAACAATCCCCGTTAACCTCGTTTACAAGTATGAGATTTCTGACGGTATCAAACTCGCTCCTTTCGCAGGTATCTACTTGAGAGGCAACTTGCTCGGAGAAATGAACATTGACGATGATTATTCACAGTATATGGATGACGTCAACTTCTTCGATGATTATGATGACGGTGGATATGAGGCAAGCCGCTTCAGCTTCGGATGGAACATCGGTGTTGGCGTTGAAATCAACAAGTTCTATCTGGGTCTGAGCTATGGCAGCGACCTGAATGAATTCGTTGAGGATGCCGATAAAATTGGCACTTGGTCAGCAACAGTTGGCTTTAATTTCTAAAGCAAACACATAATTTTTCCTAATTACGGTCAGTCTCTGTGGGAACAGGGGCTGACTTTTTTGGCAATACATAGACATTAATTATATATAACATAAAACCATAACACAGACAGAAAACAATGAGAAATCTACTCATAGCAATCATGGTTCTGCTGGCCTCAGCCGCCCACGCAGGAAAGACATACACTCTGGAGAACAAGGACGGACGCTACTTCAGCACAGGCGCCATCACCATCGGAAAGCAGGACAAGGAGACTTTCGGAGCAGCAGTGCTCTGGGCCTTGGAACAGGCAGGAGCCACGGAGAAGGCTAAAAGTGCCATCGAGAGCTACGACCCGAAAGAACTCAAACTGAGCCTCAAGCCCAGCGTGCCCTCCGGTGACTACAACTATACGTTCCTCCTGACCATGCAGGCCAAGGACGGAAAGCTCCTCTACCTGATTGAAGGCATCCGTTGCATGCCAAAAGGAATGCTGGGAGCGTTCAGCACCGTCAACTTCGACAAGGTCAACCTCGTGAAGAAACCGCAGCACAAGGAGTTCATCGACCGCTTCGACGCCATCCTCGACGAATACATCCCCCTCATCGCGACAGCCGTGAAGGCCAACAACATGGACCTCACCCACTGGGAAGCTATCGTCAAGGGACAGGTTGTCAAGGGCATGACCGAAAACGAATGCCTCATGGCTGCAGGAAAACCCGCCAACATCGTCGAGAACACACAGCGCACGCAGTGGACATACGAGTCCGGCATGATTGTCGTCTTCGAAGACGGAAAGGTGACCGCCGTTGTGAAATAAGCATAAAACCAGCAAATAGCCCGGCCCGTGAGGGTCAACCAAAATGTATTTTTGCGCTCACGGGGGACTTTTTTTCGCTAAGCTCAACATCCCATCCTGCATTTGTCCGCCAATAGCATGTTGCTACCTGACGTCTATCAGGCGGACAAATACAGGACGGGATGTTGAGCTTAGCGAAAAATAGTCCCTACGATGGGCGTCATTTACACAACGAAACACCCTCTTTCACAGGGTTTTTCCCTTTTTCTTTCTTTCGTCTCCCATATTCTTTGTAAATTTGCCGCGGAAAAGTTGCAAATCAAAAATCATAGAAAATGGACAAGAAAGACGGTCTTTTGACCAAAAACGGTGTGAGTCTGCTCCTGCCGTTCCTCATGATCACCACATGTTTTGCCCTTTGGGGCTTCGCCAACGACGTGACCAGCCCGATGGTAAAGGCGTTTTCGAAAATCTTCCGCATGAGCGTCACCGAAGGCGCGCTGGTTCAGGTGGCGTTCTATCTCGGCTATTTCGTCATGGCCTTTCCCGCCGCCATGTTCATACAGAAGTATTCTTTCAAGGCCGGAGTGCTCACGGGACTGACCCTCTACGCCGCCGGCGCGTTGCTGTTCCTGCCCGCCCAGGCCATCGGAATGTACTATCCGTTCCTTCTGGCCTACTTCGTGATGACCTGCGGACTGTCGTTCCTCGAAACCAGCTGCAACCCCTACATCTACTGTATGGGCAGCGAGGAGACCGCAACACAGCGCCTCAACCTCGCACAGGCGTTCAATCCGATCGGCGCGCTGGCCGGAATGTTCGTCGCCATGCACTATGTTCAGGCGCGGATGAGCCCGCTGGACTCGATGGCAAGGGCCGAACTGTCCGACGCCCAGTTTGAGATTCTCAAGAACCACGACCTCGAAGTGCTCATACAGCCATATATCTTCATCGGTGCCGTGGTCATCCTGCTGCTTGTGGCCATCCGTCTGATGAAGATGCCGAAGGCCGGCGACACCCGCTCAAAGAAGAGTCTGCTGACCGCTTTGGGCGAGCTGGCCCGTGTGAAGAACTACCGCGAGGGCGTAATTGCCCAGTTCTTCTACGTCGGCGCGCAGGTGATGTGCTGGACGTTCATCATCCAGTATGGTACGCGGGTGTTCATGGAAGAAGGCATGGACGAGCGCGGAGCAGAGATTCTGTCGCAGAAATACAACATCCTCGCACTGGTGTTCTTCACCTGCAGCCGCTTCATCTGCACGTGGTTCCTGCGCTATCTCCAGCCCGGACGGCTGCTTTCGGTGCTCGCCGTGTGCGGAGTGGCAGCCACGGGAGGCGCAATCCTCCTCACCGACCGCACCGGAGTCTACTGCATCGTGGCCATCAGCGCCTGTATGTCGCTCATGTTCCCCACCATCTACGGCATCGCCCTGCGCGGTCTCGGGGACAATGTCAAGTTCGGCGGCGCCGGCCTCATCATGTCAATCCTCGGCGGTTCGGTCTTCCCGCCGCTACAGGCAGCCGTCATCGACGCCGGCGTGACACTCTTCGGACTGCCCGCCACAAACATATCATTCATCATTCCGCTCATCTGTTTCGTCGTAATCGCACTCTACGGACACCGCGCATACGTCCGCCACAACATCACACACGACTACAACGGGTGAGGACAATAGTTCCGAAGCGCATAAACGACAATTCAAAAACGCATAAACGACAATGCCACGGCATCCGAACTGGATAGCCGTGGCATTGTCGTTTATGTATAATTACGTCGTTGAACAGCTATCTCAATATCTTAGATGCGTTATCGTAACGTCGTTAAACCGCTATTGCGGAGCCGTTCATGCCTTGGCGCCGCGCTTCTTCCGCCATGTCACGAACGCGATGACGAGTATCACGACGAGCAGAACGGCGTAGGCTGCGTATGCTATCGTCTCCGTCGTGGCCAGCGTCTTGGGCTGGAAAGTCAGCTCCACCTTATGGCTGCCGGGCTTCACGCTGATGGCACGCAGGATGTAGTTGACCCGTCCGACGGGCACTTCCTCGCCGTCGACCGTTGCTGTCCAGCCCGGATAGTATATCTCCGAGAACACGACGACACCGCCAGCAGCCGACCGCACATCGTATGTGAGGCGGTTGGGCTCGTACGACGTTATGGTGACGAGGCTCGTGCTGTCCTGCGCAGTGCTCTCTCCGAGCATGTCGCGGAAGCGCTTGTCGGCCACGGCTTCGTGGCGCAGGCTGAGCTGTCCGACGCGGGCTATCTCTGCGTTGGCGTCATCGGCGTAGTGGACACGGTCGACGAACCACGCATTGCCGTAGACGTAGGGATTGCGCACGGGCACGGTCTGACCGCCCTGAAGCGGCATAATGAAATATTTGGCGTTGAGCATGTTGAGCACGGGGAAGATGGAGTCGCCGTTGACGCGGGTCATGTCGCCGCCGGCCTCAGCCACCGCACCGAACAATCCCTGCATCTCGGGGGAGATGTAGGCCTCGATCATCTCCTGATAGCGGCGCAGCTTGGCCGGATGATAGCCTCCGACGCTCTTCAGATAGTATGACGTCTCGTTCTCGTTGAACGTGTTCGACGCCATGTTCAAGACGCGGTAGTCGAGCGACTTGTCCTGAAGGATGTGCTCCTCGGTGGGTGTCATCTGCACCGGCGTCTCGCGGACGCTCTTCTCGACGAACATGCCGTCGTTGAGATAGCGCTTGTTGACCTGCCACATATCGACGAGACAGAGCACCGTCAGGCCCGCCACCATGTAGACGGCCTTCAGCTTGCGGGCCTTGAAGAGCAGGAGCAGGAGCGTTCCGAGGACGATGATGAAGAACGAGCGCCAACAGTCGGCCGTGAACATAGCCTTCCGCATCTCCGTCAGATTGGCCAGCAGAGGCTGCGCATATTCCGCATCTATCTGGCTGAGCTGCTGCATTTCGGCCGCAGAGACAAAGCTGGAGAAGAACACTCCGGGCATGAGGGCGAACAGCAGGCAGACGCCGCCGGTGAGGGCAAAGCTCACGTAGACAAGGCGTATCTTGCGGGTGAGCAGCTCCGGCTCGTCGACGATGCGCTTGAGGGCCAGCATGGCCAGCAGCGGGATGGTGAATTCGGCGACGACGAGGATGGAGGCCACCGTGCGGAACTTCGAGTACATGGGCACGTAGTCGATGAAGAAGTCGGTCATCGGCATGAAGTTATGGCCCCAGGAGAGCAGCACCGACAGCACGGTGGCGGCCAGCAGCGCCCATTTCATCGGCCCCTTGACGATGAACAGTCCGAGGACGAAGAGCATCAGCACGAAGGCTCCGACATAGACCGGGCCGCTCGTTCCGGGCTGGTCGCCCCAATACTGTCCCAGCTGCTGATAGACGGGGAGGAAGTTGTTGTCGGCATGTTCCATGGCCGTCTTGTTCATGGACAGCGGAACGGACGCGCCGCCCTTGGTGTTGGGCACGAGCAGCGTCCATGTCTCGTCGATTCCGTAGCTCCACTGCGTGATATAGTCACGTTCGAGGCCGCTCGACGTCTGGTTGGCGGCGTTGGCCTTGACGAGCTCGCTCTTGCCGCGCATGGACTCCTTGGAATATTCCCACGTGTGATAGAGGTTGGACAGATTGAGACATACGCCCAGCAGCGCGCCGGCGGCGACGACGGCCGTGGCCTTCATGAAGTGGGCCAGACGGCGGGTGCGGATGGCGTCGACGAGCCATGCGATGACCATAAGGAGGATGACGGGTATATAATAATATGTCATCTGGACGTGGTTGGCCAGTATATCAAACGCCGTGAAGACGGCCGTCACGATCAGTCCCCACAGGTATTTGCCCCTGTAGGCGAGCACGACACCGGCTATCAGCGGCGGGAGATAGGCCAGCGCCATCACCTTCCAGAGGTGGCCGGCGGCGATGATGATGAAGAAATAGCTGCTGAAAGCCCATATCACCGAGCCCAGCACGGCCAGCGAATGGCGGAAGTCGAACGCCCGCAGGAGGATATAGAAGCCCAGCAGATAGGCAAAGACGAACCACACATTCTCCGGAAGCCAGAGATGGTAGGCGTCGGCCAGCGTCGAGATTCCGTCGATACTGTCGTATGACGGTGCTATCTGATAGGTCGGCATACCGCAGAACACGGAGTTTGTCCAGCGGGTCTGTTCTCCCGTACGCTCACGATACTCCTTCTGTTCGTGGCCCAGTCCGCGTCCTGCGGACGAATCATGGCGGAAAAGGATGCGGCCCTCCATGTCTGCCGGGAAGAAATAGGCAAAGGAGAGCACCGCAAATAACATCACTGCCAGCACGTCGGGCAGCCATCGTTTCCATGTACTCATCATTATATTTTTGATATAAACGTTTATAAAAATACTGTATCAGTCTGCAAAGATACGGATTTTAATCCGTAATACATTACCATTAATTCATAATTATTGGCTAACTTTGCGCCTGTAAACCAATTACAGACTTTATGAAGATAGGAATTATCATAGCCATGGACAAGGAGTTCAGCCGCGTCAAGGCCCTCCTGACGTCTCCCGAGGAGAGCGTCACGGGCGGCCGCCGCTACGTCACAGGCCGGCTGGGCGACAACGAGCTTGTCCTCCATCAGTGCGGCATAGGCAAGGTCAACGCCGCCATCGGCGCGACGGAAATGATTTCGGCCTTCCGGCCCGACGCCGTGGTGTCCACGGGAGTTGCCGGAGGGGCATCGACGGCGCTCAGCGTCTGCGACGTTGTCGTGGCGCGGCAGACATGCTACCACGACGCCTATTGCGGCAGCGAGGTTGAATATGGTCAGATCATCGGCCTTCCGGCGCGCTTCGACGCCGACGCTGGGTTGCTCGGCTGCGCCACCTCCATCAGCTGCGGCACGCCGGTCCACGCGGGACTCACAGTGACGGGCGACTGGTTTGTCGACTCGCGCGAGAAGATGGCTCAGATTCTCGACCGCTTTCCCGAGGCACTGGCCGTCGACATGGAGTCAGCCGCCATCGCCCACGTCTGCCATCAGCGCGGCGTCGCCTTCATCAGCTTCCGCATCATCAGCGACATTCCGCTGAGCGACCACAAGGCACAGCAGTATTTCGACTTCTGGGATACTGTAGCCGACCGCTCTTTCAACGTTACAAAGACTTTTCTTGAAAACATAAAGGACAAATGAACAAGATTCCAAGTTTCACAATCGACCACAACCGGCTCCTGCGCGGCATTTATGTCTCGCGCAAGGACAACGTGGGTGGCGAGACAGTCACCACGTTCGACATCCGCATGAAGGAACCTAACCGCGAGCCGGCGCTCCATCCCGGTGCGCTCCACACCATCGAACACCTGGCCGCAACCTACCTGCGCAACGACCCGGACTGGAAGGACCGCGTCGTCTACTGGGGACCGATGGGATGTCTCACGGGCAATTATCTGCTGCTGCGGGGCGACCTCACCAGCCGCGACATCGTCGAACTGATGCGCCGCACGTTCCGCTTCATCAGCGAATATGAGGGCG
>ULPR01008885.1_pt1 | contig 11622 bp, 9 predicted proteins | sample 1953681 | NCBI WGS metagenome assembly ULPR01 (sample SAMEA4835634, study PRJEB28245) | human gut metagenome | biome: gut microbiome; material: fecal sample | place: Denmark | collected 2008 | reverse complement strand
GCGTGACCGCGAACGCGCGGTGGCGCCGCTGAAACCGGCCGCAGATGCCCGGCTGCTGGACACTTCCGAAATGGGAATCGACGAAGTCGTTAAAAAAGTGCTTGGTTGGTGGGCCGAGCTCAATTAAGTTGCTGTAGCATATCGGTTTCTTCGTCGGCGCCATTTAAAAACGGTGTCGACGATTTCTCGTTAACTCCGCCCTTGGGTCTTCGGATTTTCACCGACAAGACCGCCCTTGGGCGTGCTTTTTATCCATTCCACAATGTCCAACGAAACCAACAAGCCCGAATCCTTCGCTGAGCTCTTTGAGCAGAGCCTTGCCAGCCAGGAAATGCGTCAGGGTGAAGTCATCACCGCTGAAGTCGTCCGCGTCGACTACAACTTCGTCGTCGTGAACGCCGGTCTGAAGAGCGAAGCCTACGTGCCCATCGAAGAGTTCAAGGATGACAAGGGTGAAGTCACCGTCCAGCCGGGCGACTTCGTCTCTGTTGCCATCGAGTCCGTTGAAAACGGCTACGGCGACACGATCCTTTCCCGCGACAAGGCCAAGCGCCTCGCCGCCTGGATGAACCTCGAACAGGCTCTCGAATCGGGCGAGCTCGTCACCGGTACGGTCACGGGCAAGGTCAAGGGCGGTCTCACCGTCATGACCAACGGCATTCGCGCCTTCCTCCCGGGTTCGCTCGTCGACACCCGTCCGGTCAAGGACACGACGCCGTACGAAGGCAAGACCTTCGAATTCAAGGTCATTAAGCTTGATCGCAAGCGCAACAACGTTGTCGTCTCCCGCCGCGCCGTCGTCGAAGCCAACATGGGCGAAGAACGCGCCAAGCTCCTCGAGACGCTCCAGGAAGGCGCCATCGTCAAGGGCATCGTCAAGAACATCACCGACTACGGTGCGTTCGTTGATCTGGGCGGCATTGACGGCCTGCTCCACATCACCGACCTCGCCTGGCGTCGCGTCCGCCACCCGAGCGAAGTCGTTCAGGTTGGTCAGGAAATCACCGCCAAGGTTCTCAAGTTCGACAAGGAAAAGTGCCGCGTTTCTCTCGGCCTCAAGCAGCTCGGCGAAGATCCGTGGATCGGCATCGCCCGCCGCTACCCGAAGGGCACCCGCCTCTTCGGCAAGGTCACGAACATCACCGATTACGGTGCCTTCGTTGAAGTCGAAGCCGGTATCGAAGGTCTCGTGCACGTTTCCGAAATGGATTGGACGAACAAGAACGTCGATCCGCGCAAGGTTGTGCAGCTCGGTGAAGAAGTCGAAGTCATGGTTCTTGACATCGACGAAGATCGCCGCCGCATCAGCCTCGGCATGAAGCAGTGCAAGGCCAATCCTTGGGAAGAATTCGCCCAGTCGCACAAGAAGGGCGACAAGGTCTCCGGCCAGATCAAGTCGATCACCGACTTTGGTGTGTTCATTGGTCTGCCCGGCGGCATTGACGGTCTCGTTCACCTCTCCGACCTCTCCTGGAACGAGTCCGGTGAAGACGCTGTCCGCAACTTCAAGAAGGGCGACGAAGTCGAAGCCGTTGTGCTCGCGATCGATACCGAACGTGAACGCATCAGCCTCGGCATCAAGCAGCTTGCCGGCGATCCGTTCGGCACGTTCGCTTCCACGCACGAAAAGGGCTCCGTCATCAAGGGCACCGTCAAGACCGTTGATGCCAAGGGCGCCGTGATCGACCTCGGCAACGACGTCGAAGGCTACCTCCGCGCTTCTGAAATCGCCGCTGACCGCGTTGAAGACGCCACGACCGTCCTGAAGGAAGGCCAGGAAGTCGAAGCCGCTGTTATCAGCCTCGATCGCAAGAACCGCAGCATCCAGCTCTCCATCAAGGCGAAGGATGCCGCTGAGGCCCGCGACGCTCTCGATCGCCTCAACGCCTCTGACGTTGGTTCTGCCACTGGCACGACGAACCTCGGCGCCCTGCTCAAGGCCAAGCTCGAACAGAAGTAATTCGCTTCAGAGGAGGCAACCATGGGTAATTCCATGACCAAATCCGAACTGCTTGCTGAACTCTATGGACGTCTTCCGACGTTTCGCGAGCGCGACTGCATGGACGCGGCGGGTGTGATCATCGATACGATGAGCCAGACCCTCGTTGAAGGCGGACGCATTGAGATCCGTGGTTTCGGCTCCTTCGGTTTGAAATATCGACCGGAGCGTGTCGGCCGCAATCCTCAGGACGGTTCGGCTGTTGCTGTGCGCGCCCGCTACACCGTCTTCTTCAAGGCCGGTAAGGACTTGAGGCAGCGTGTGGACGCGAGCCGCGACTCGAAGCTTTAATAGCTTCCGCTTGATCTGAAAGATTCTCCTTACGGAGAGTCAAGGCAGATAGAAAGCCGCTTTCTCTTTCGAGAGGAGGCGGCTTTTGCTATGGGCGGCGTTCTCAAGAAGATGAGATGAGTGAAAGAACGCGGATGGAACAGTGTTTCCCATCAGTCGGAACTCGCTGTGTGTTCAATCTGTGGTATGCGTATACCGACAACACAGGCTGAGTGAATTGAATAGGAGAGGCGATCAGCTTGAGAAAATGAAGGACGTATCCGCAGGATGATGCAGGAAAAAGCAGATGCATCAATATAATTCTGAGTTTACGGGATGTGAAAGATTTGTTGCGCAAATGAAACAAGATGAAGCTGCCGGAGAGCTTTGATAAATAAGAAGAATTCTCAATGAGGCTTAAAAGGATTGTTTGCAAGCTTCAGAAACTTTGTAGGATTATCCGGACTTCAGAGGACTGCGCACGGATTCCATTTGTGCTGACAGCCCGAAGGCGGAAGCTCATGCTGGAGCTTCTTAATCAATTCACTTGATTGACCAAAGTTTGCGGATTTTGTTCAGTCAGGTTGCTTTTTGAATGGATTTCAAAATGAAAAAGACTCTTGCTGCGCTCGCCGTTCTCGGCGCTTTTGCCGGCTCTGCAATGGCTGCTGACGTGACGCTTTATGGCGCTCTCGATACCGGCTTCGAATACATCCATACGAAGACGACGGGTGATAAGGCGGTCGATACGTTCGACATGCAGACCGGTTGGGATACGGGCAACCGCTGGGGCCTGAAGGGCTCCGAAGACCTCGGCAACGGCTATAAGGTCGGCTTCAAGCTCGAAAGCGGCTTCAATGGTGACGACGGCACGATGGGTCAGGGCGACCGCCTCTTCGGCCGTGAGGCCGGTCTGACGCTCTCCGGCGCGTTTGGCTCGATCGCTTTTGGTCGTTTCGGCGGCATTTCATCGTCCTGCGGCACGTATGACATGCTCGGCTACGTTGAATCCTTCGATGGTGGCGATAACAATGTTTGGGGCTTTGCTTCATCCGATCGCTACGACAACATGGTTGTCTACCAGACCCCGCGATTTGCCGGTCTGCAGGCCACCGTCCAGTATTCCTTTAAGACGAATAGCAAGGATTCGGTTACTGGTGCGGAAGGCACCTCTGATGCTCAGCGCTATGCATCCATCGGCTTGTCTGGTGAATATGGTCCTGCCCAGTTCGCAGTCGGCTATGAACTGACGAAGTACGGTGTTAAGTTTGATAGTAATGGTGATCCTCTGGGGCGTGAGCTCGACAAGGACGGCCAGTTGGTCTTCTTGGGCGGCAACTATGATTTCGAAGTTGTGCAGCTCTTCGTTGAAGGTCAGTATTTCAAGCATCAGACCGCTATTGCTGGTTTCGGCGATGCCTTTGAAGGCGTTATCGGCGATGTGAAGGGCTATGGCCTGCATCTCGGTGCTGCTGCTCCGCTGGGCGCCGGTACCCTGACGGCTGGTCTGTACTACACGGATGCAACTGACGAGCAGATTGAAAACAAGGATGTGGACTTCAAGTACTACGGTGCTTCTGCTCGCTACAACTATCCGCTCTCTGAACGTACGGGTGTTTATGCTGGCGCCGGTTATGGTCAGGTCAAGAATGACGACTCCGGCGATAAGACTAAGGTTACCCAGGTTTACTGCGGTCTCGTCCACACGTTCTAATTCATCAAGCCTTGCGTGATACTTGATCTCTGCTCGAGAGGAGATCTGGAACTCACAACAAGTTGATGGGGACATTGAGTCCCAAGAACAAAACGGCGCGAAGTTCAATATCGAACTCCGCGCCGTTTGTTTATCAGAGGCAAAAGTTCTTGTGCGGCTGGTAAAGCAGTTCTATCAAGAAAAATTCAAACAAAACAAGCAATCCGGCGTAAAATCCCTCCCTCAGTCCTTTTTTCCCGTCCCGCGTTCAATCATGGAATTTGACCTTTGGTATCTGGTATTCGTACCCGTCCTCTTCTTTGCCGGTTGGTGGTGCAGGGGGTTCGATCAGAAGCAGCGGGGCGAATCCGAGAAGGTGCCGGAGATCACCACGAAAGGGCTTGCCCTTCTTCTGGACGGTGAATCCGATAAGGCGATCGACGCTTTCATTGAAGTTGTGCGCGTGGATCCGGAACTCACGGAACTTGAACGCGTTCTCGGGAACCTGCTTCGCAGCCGGGGTGAATTTGAACGAGCGGTTCGTCTGCATCGTCATCTCTACAATCGTGCGGACCTCTCGGATGAAGAACGGGCCTTAGCGCTCAAGGAGCTCGCTCAAGACTTCCTGGCGGCGGGCTTCTTTGACCGCGCAGAAGCGGCTTACCGCAAACTCTCTTCGGTGCCGAGCGAACATCTTTATGCACTTCGCCAGCTGCTCTCCATCTATGTCATTGAGCATGAATGGGCGGCGGCAACGGAAACGGCTCGACTGCTCGAAACACAGGCCGGCGAAACGCATTCGCTTGAAATTGCGCATTTCTACTGCGAACGCATTGATCAGGCGCTTCGTGCCAAGCGTTCGGAAGATGCGCGTCTTTTGGTCGAGCAGCTTATGAAGTACGCGGACGCCACGCCGCGTGCCCAGATGACGATTGCCAAGGTGGCTGAGGCCGCAGGCGCCACGACTGAAGCTGTTCGCTGGTGGCGCCGGGTCATTGAGAAGAATCCGGATTATGCGCCTTTGGTCATCGGCAAACTCGCCGATGCGATGAATGAACAGGGAGACCGTGCGGGCGCATTAAAGCTCTTGCTCGACACCACGGAACGGCTCAGTACGGCTGATGTTATGGAAGCGACGCTTTCGCGTATTGCCGCTTGGCAGGGCATCGGAGCGGCTGAGACTCTCGCGCAGAGTCTTCTTGAAAAGCATCCGACGCTGTCGGCCTACAACGCCCTTTTGCAGATTCGCCTTAAAGGCAATCCCGATGATCCCATGACAAAGCTCGTGGCGGGATTGATGGAAAAGAATGGCCGCAAGTGGAGCCGCTTCCAGTGCCGCAAGTGCGGGTTCTTAGCGTCGAGCTTCTCGTGGCACTGCTTAGGGTGCGGTGCATGGGAAAGCTTCTCACCCAAGCGCGTTGCTGATCGTTGAAATCGCCGCCTGTTTGTTACAAATAGGTGCTGATGAAGCAATCAGCCTCTCGAGTCTCAACCGTAAAATAAACTTCAAATTCCCCTAAGACTGGGCGGATTGTCTGAAGCGGATACCCCACCCTCTCAGAGAACTTCAGACATTCGCGGGGCATCGCGCTGTTGCGGCCATGAGAATAAAGACGAAGCGGCAGCTGCAATTTTTAATGCGTCCGGATGGACGCCTAGAAGGAAGAAGATAGCCATGTTTAAGCGCATCGGCCTCCTCATTTTGGCCAATCTCGCCATCTTCATCATGCTTTCCGTGATCCTCACGGTGGTGCAGATGGTGTTCGGCATCAATTTCGGTACCATGGCCGGTTCGAACCTCAACCTTGGAACCCTTTTCATCTTTGCGATGGTGGTGGGCTTCTCGGGTTCGATCATCTCGCTCCTCGCCTCCAAGATGATGGCGAAGATGACGATGGGCCTCACGATGATTGACGTGAATAATCCCCGCAACCGTGTGGAACAGTACGTCGTTGAAACTGTGCGCAAGCTCGCCAATGAAGCGGGTCTTCCGATGCCGGAAGTCGCCATCTATGAAGGCGAACCCAACGCTTTCGCCACGGGACCCTCACGCTCCAATTCTCTCGTCGCAGTGTCGACGGGACTCTTGAGCTCGATGAATGCTCAGGAAGTTGAAGCCGTTCTTGCTCATGAAATGAGCCATGTGAAGAATGGCGATATGGTGACGATGACGCTTCTGCAGGGCGTGATGAACACTTTTGTGTTCTTCATCTCCCGCATCATCGGTTGGGTGGTTGACCGTCAGATTCTGCGTAATGAAGATGAAGGTCCGGGCGTCGGCTACTATGTGACGTCGCTTGTTCTCGATATCTGCCTGGGCTTCCTCGCCTCGATGGTCGTTGCTTACTTCAGCCGCTGGCGTGAATACCATGCTGACGCTGGCGCAGCAGATCTCATGCACGACACCACGCCGATGATCAATGCGCTGCAGCGCTTGGGCGGCATGGAACCCAATGAGCTTCCTGGCGCCGTAAAGGGCTTCGGTATTTCTGGCGGGATCGGCAGTCTCTTTGCTTCGCACCCTTCGATTGAAGACCGTGTTCAGGCGCTTCGCGAGCACCGCTATACGGCTAATTGATCTTTATGCGCTCTGCTCCCTAAGGCGGAGCGCAGAGAGTCGTAGATAAACAAAACCTCCTGAAGGATTTTCCGACAGGAGGTTTTGCTTTATTGGGTGACACAGGTTAAGCGGTTAGTTCCCTGTTGGTCTACCGCTCCTACCATGAGGGGCCGTACGCCTCAGAAAGTGTTTTGAAGTATTGGAGTTATGGAGAGCTTTGGCATATCGCGTTTGGCATGGAGGCTTTTCTGAGTTTGTCCAGTGGGGTGGCGCTGTATTAGCGGTCTTCGCTTGTTCTCGCAGCCCAGCACGAAGGTGTTTTTCATGCTGGGTACTCGCAGAAATAGGAGGATTGAAACGAAGGAAAGAAGATTAATACTCGTTGAAAATGCGCTGAATCTCTTTGGGATCGTCTGTCTTGGTGAGTGCAAGCATCAGGAGGATGCGGGCTTTCTGCGGATTGTGGAGCATTGCACTGACAAAGCCTTCGCGGGTGAATTTGCCAATCGGCGTGATGAGTCCCGAACCGACGCGAGAGTCCACAACAACGGCGGCACCAGCTTTCTTAGCGGCAATTAGGCTGTTCATGACTTCATTAGGAACGTTGGCGTGACCTAACCCGGCGTTCACAATGCCTTTGGCACCAAGTTTGACCATAGCGTCAATGATGCGGCCGTCTTCCCCAAGTGTTGTGTAGTGAACATCAACACGTGGAAGCGTTTTTAGGCCGTCAATGGAAAACTCACTCTGGGTAGTGTGACGTTTTTGAATGGTGTTGAAAAAGTAGGGCTTGTTGTTCTGCATAAAGCTCAGATAGCCCGTATCAGGACATTTGAAGGTTCCGACATTGGTGGAATTGGTTTTCGTAACGCCGAAAGCTGAAGAGATTTGGTCATTCATGACGACCATTACACCCTGACCGTACGCTTCTTTACTGGCGGCAAGAGCTACGGCATTGACGAGGTTGAGCGTGATAGTCCAGTCGCTGGCCGCATACTGCCGACGAGAACGACGGGCTTTTCAGATTTCACAACGAGGTTAAGAAAGTACGCTGTTTCCTCAAGCGTATCGGTACCGTGTGTGATGACGATGCCATCCGTGTGCTCGTCTGCAAGGAGAGTATTGACGCGGCGAGCGAGCGTAAGCCAATTGTCGATAGAGAGTTTTGAGCTTCCGACATTGAAAACCTGCTCGCCCGAAATCTCTGCAAACTGCTTGATTTCAGGGACTGCATTGACCAGAACTTCAATGCCGACGGGTTTGTGGCCGGAACCGACGCCATAATCTGTGAGTGTGCTTCCACGGCTAGCAATGGTGCCGCCTGTTGCGAGAATAGCTACGCGCGGGAGCTGCTTCATGGCGGCAGCAGACGGCGGCGTGGTTACTGTTGGCGGAGCGGACAGCGCAGGTCCGGAGATGAGGAAAAGAGCAGAAGCAGCTAAGGCAGCGAAACCAAGACGAAACATCAGTGAGTCCTCTGAATAAATGGGGAGGTCTTTGCGGCTGCGGACGATGGATGATGGTCAGCAGTTTTAGAAGACGATGGAAAAAAATCCCATTAGCGCTGATGCAAAAGTCGTTCCAATTGCATGAGCGATGTCTCAATCAGCAGATACCTTGGTGAGAAAACTTTGGAAAAATATTCGAAATGAACTGCTCGATTGATGCCCTATAGAGGATCCGGACGGCAAGACACAGTGTCCCTGCCGCTGAAGGTCGCAATCGTGGTCAGTTACGAGCCTCATTGATACGGATTAGTGAGAGGCTGCGCCAGCTCTACTAAAAATGTCACTGAAATAGCGCGAGAAAATAAAGTATTTGGGCAGAAATGCTCGATTTCATATGCCGCAATTTAATTCAAAGTGCATTTACTTCACAAAGCGTTGAATGTATTTCCAACACTCAAGAGAGTTCCAATCCAAACAACGACAGAGAATGAGCAGGGCAGTCATACAGAGCGTCTGAGGAGCTGCAGCAAAGGATGCCGATTTTATGCACATCGTTTGTAGACGGCCCAATTTCGCGTTGCCTATCTGCAGCATTTCTGCTGTTGCAGGGCGGCTCGAATAGCGGCTCTGCCTTGAAGACAGTTCGCTTGCGGCAGGGTCATTCAGCACCCTCTGAGGCAGGTTTATAAGAACGTACAGCAGAGGCTGGCGATCTTTTGGAATGTTTGGCTACAGCCCGGTGAAATGTTTTTCAGACTGCTGCAGCCAATACTGATAGCGAATGGCTTGAGCCGACGGTGAAGGCGATCGTTCTTCGGATCAATAACTCACCGTGCACTTCAGTCCGGCGGCATGAATAAGGTCCGCAATGCGGTCAAGTTCTTCATGCGTAGCCTTGAGAAGTGATTTGCTGGGCGTTTCGCGGTCAAGGGTGTAGATCGTGACGAGTTCGGGATGAATGGATTTCACGACCTCAAGCCAAGGCAATACGTATTCGTCCCCCGTATTATCGACGGATACGCCCTGCCAATCTCCCTTCATGAACATTGTCTGGATCATGCATTTGCCGTTGAAGGCCTGCATTTGCTTGATGAGTGCGGGCAGGTCATAGCGGCTGTTGGGACGGTCTACCCGGCGAATGTAGTCGGGGTCGACCGTATCGAGCTTCAGCAGCGGATTGTCAACCTTAAGAAGAGCTTCGAAAATGGCGGGTTTAAGAATGTGACTGGCATTCGTGAGAACGCTGATTTTGGCCGATGGCGCAAAACGGTTTCGCAGGGCGATAACGTCGTCGACAATTGCCGGAAATTCCGGATGCGATGTGGGTTCGCCGTTTCCGGCGAAAGTAAGGTTGTCGGGCTTGACGCCGTCGGCAGCCATTTCAACGAGTTTTTCCTCTAGGCTCGAGACTACGAGCGCACGGCTTGGGCAGCGCAGGTGCGGCCGATGTGAGCCGTTGAGTCCGCATTCGCAATAGATGCAGTCAAAGGAGCAGATCTTTCCGTCGGCGGGAAGCAGATTGATGCCGAGCGAAACGCCAAGACGGCGCGAGTGTACGGGTCCGAAAATCGGACTGGGGAAAAGCATGGTAGACATAGTCGTACGGCCTGTAGTGCGGCTTGGTTGGGGTCGGCCGGAAGCGACAGGTAAGGTTTTTTGGAATTGAAAGAGCGCTTTCAACACACTAGCACGTCCGAGATCTCCGGGATATGCCTTAAATTTGCCGATGGCGCGGATTGTGCATCGCGCCTCATGATGGCTCGCTTCTCGGGGAGGTCCGGATAACAAAGCGGCTTTTGCTAGTGAGCAAAAGCCGCTGTTGAAAAAAAGCAGTGTGTGACAAATCTCAGTGTCGATTAGGCCGGCATGACCTGTTTGCCGCGAGCGGCTTCGATGGCTGCGGCGACTTCCGCGCTGCTGTGTTTCTCGTCTTTGGAGAAGGAGCGGGCTACCCAGAAGGCCATCACGAAGAGTGCGATGCCGGTGAGGAACAGACCGGCAGCGGTAGCTCCCCAGAAGCCGTAGGCACCGTAAGGTCCGCCGGCCCATTCGCCGCCGAAGGCGAAGAAGTACCCGAGACCAAGTCCCACGCCCCAGAGGAGTACGCCGTAAATAAGCATTGGAGCGAAAGTGACGCGGTAGCCTCGCAGTGCAAAACTGCTCACAGACTGCATGGCGTCAAAGACGTGGTAGAAGCACCCGAAAAGCAGGAGCGACGCAGCGAGATCATGAACAGGCGGCTCGCTGGTATAGAGCCAGATAATCGCTCCGCGAAAGAGATAAAGCACGAGCGAGGCGAGGACAGCAATAGAAAGGGTGAGTCGCAGCGTACGCTTCATGGCGATTTCTGCAACTGCTGGCCAGCCAGCGCCCAAACTCTGCGCAATCAGCACGCTCGAGGCAATGCCGGCCGAAAGCGGCACCATGTAGCAAAGTGACGTCAGATTCGCAACGATCTGGTGGGCGGAAATCACAGCGGGCCCCAGACGCGAAACAAAAATAGCCATGAGCGTGAAGCTCGAAACTTCAAAGAACGTACAGATGCCCATCGGCACGCCGACCTTGAGGAGTTCCTTCAGACGCTGATACTGCGGACGCACGAAGCCGTTCGAGTGCATAGGCAGGAAGTAAGCGCTTTTTCGCCAGATGATCCAATAAGCAAAAAGCGAAACATAAGTGAGCACAAAGAACGACACGCCCGCGCCGCCCCCGCCCATCGCCGGGAAGCCGAGCAGTCCGTACATGAAGATAGCGTTGAGCGGCACCTTGAGGACGAGCATGCCAAGCGATACCCACATCGTAATTTTGGGCCGCGAGACCGCAGCGTTCACGGCAATGAAGACGCGTGCAGCCATTGAGCCTGGAAGCGCCATGGCGGTCCAGAAGAGATAGTCAGCCGCCATGCGCTTAACTTCACCCGTCACGCCGCCCAAATCTGTCCAAAAATCGGTAGCAGCAAGAAGCGGTACGCCAATCATGGAGAGAAAAATGACGAGCCAGAAGGCTTGGGCCACATCGATGCCGATTTCCCGCGGCCGCCGAGCGCCGAAGTGATGACCGGCGATGGGTGAAAGCCCCTGCAGAATGCCAACGAGTCCCATCAGCACGGAAATCGTGGCGGATATGCCCAGCGCAATGGCGGCAAGATGCTCCTTACCCAGCTGCCCGCCCATAATCGTGTCGATCGTGCCGCTGCCGATGATGGCTACGTTGGCGACGAAGATTGGGCCGGCGAGCTTGAGGAGCGCCTTGAGGGAGATGTCTGGAGGTAAAAGCGTCGTCATAAAGCGGGGTCGCAATTAACGTGTTTAGGTATGCTCAAAGACCACGGGATCTGGTGTTTGGCTGTTGCGGGATGGAGTCGGCAGGATTCATCGAATCGTGCCCGCAACAAGGTAGAACGTTTCGTCGGTATGGGGGCGGGAGATCGCTTCGGTCAAAGCCTTCGCCGGCGCGTAGTCGCTGCGCACGCGTACGAGCTTCAAGGGTGCCTTTTCGCCCGGGCGAGCGAAGTCGATGCCGCCGTAGTAGTGGAGTGCAGCGCGGATGCCGCCCGGCAGATCAGCTCCGTCGATTTTGGTGCCGGTGCCTGCAAGACTCTCGATGGCTTCGGCCGTGGCACGGGCGACGCCTTGGTAAGAGCGGTTGACGT
>ULPR01036428.1_pt1 | contig 11680 bp, 8 predicted proteins | sample 1953681 | NCBI WGS metagenome assembly ULPR01 (sample SAMEA4835634, study PRJEB28245) | human gut metagenome | biome: gut microbiome; material: fecal sample | place: Denmark | collected 2008 | reverse complement strand
CTTCCTCCCTTACCGCACGATTCGATAATACCGCCTCGATGTCAGCAAATACATCAGTGCATAAATCACCGCAAACACCACATAGCATCCAATCCCGATTCCATAAAACAGCGAGTCATTATGCAATCCAAATGCCCCTAAAATCAGCCGAATCATCGGCATCGCAAACATCATATGCAGCCCCGCCATCAGCAGCGGCGCAAAGAACACCGTCAGTACCTGCGAATTGACGCTCCGGCGGATTTCCGCATCCGTCAACCCCACTTTCCGCATCACGGCAAAGCGCTCCGCATCCTCATAGCCCTCGCAAATCTGCTTGTAGTACATAATCAGCACTGCCGCAATGGAGAACAGCGGGCCCAGAACCATGCCAAGGAAGAAGAGCCCGCCGAAGAGAGAAAGGTAGTCCCTGCGGCAAAGCGAACGCGTATCCACACTCAGGGAAGACATGCCGTAAAAGTCCTTTCCCGTCAACTTCATTGCTTCGCTGCGGAGCGTCTTGACCAATTTCTCCTGCGTGTCCGTGTCCGCCTCCGAATCCAAGTCGAAATGCAGCGCCAGACGATCCATCATCATTGCCTTGCCGCTCTTCTCTCCGACCAGCGCCATTATTTCGCTGCGGAACGCTTCCGCATCGTTGGTGAAAACGACCAGGCAGCCCCATGCGCTTCGGTAATCCGCGCTGAGCAGCCGCTTCGGCAGCTCCTTTTCCGCATGAATCATGCGGTACGGCGCAGAGCCGTAAAAGGACATGCTGGAAAACGTTTCGTTGGTCTTGAACGATGCGTACAGCAATTCTCTGTCTGCCAGCGTCACCGTTTCGCCCGTCGCCTGCTCATAAACAGACAGCGGATATACGGTCAGTTCCAAAACGTTCGCCTTGAGCGAATCTGCATCCGTGATAATGCCGTAATCGCCGTTTTGCACCTTTCCCGTTGCTACCAGTGCGCGCTGGGATGTGATGTTTTCCGGCGTCAAGCCCATTTCCTCTGTCACGTCCAGCGCCATCTGCTGCATAGCGTCCAGTCGTTTCCAGTTCTCCTCGCCGTCGCGCGCCTCCAACCCTATCGTCAGGTTGATGTCCTGCGGGCAGATGGCGTCCACCATGCTGTCCGTTCCACCATACAGGCAAACCGTCGAAGTCAAAATGACCAGCACCATCGTGCAGAGAATGCAGATGGTCGCCATGCCCGCGCCGTTGCGCTTCATGCGGTACGCCATGGCGGATACGCTGATGAAGTGGCGCGTCTGATAATAGTAGCGTTTGTTCCTGCGCAGCATTCGGCACAGCGTTACCGACCCGGACACAAGCAGCAGGTATGTCGCCACAATCACCATCAGCACCGCGATGAAAAAGAATATCAGCGCTTCGAGAGGCGATTGGCTGACTGCCGCCACATAATACGCGCTTAGGAGAATCAGCAGCCCAATCAGCCCAAAGAACCAGTTCGCTTTCGGCGGCTTTTCCCCTGTGTTTTCGCTCTTGAGCAGCGCCACAGGGTTGCTCAGGCGCATCCGCAACAGGTTCGCCAGCAGAATCAGCACATAGATGCCGCCGAACAGCAGCAGCACCCACGTCACGCCATCCGGATAGAACAGCTCCATCGGCACGGTGTAATCCGCGTGCAGCAGGTTAATCAGCGCCATTTCGACCAGCCGAGAGAGGCTCAGCCCCAGCAGCAAACCGCCAGCGAATACCAGCAGCGCCGTCAGCAGCGTTTCCCACAGCATCACGCGGGCGATATTTCCTTTGCCCATGCCGAGGATATTGTACAGCCCGAACTCCTTCATGCGCCGCCGAATCAGGAATGAATTGCAGTAGTAGAGGAAAATCACCGAGAACACGCTGATGACGATTTTGCCCATTTGCAGCACCATCAGCGTCGTGCCGCCCATGCTGAGCGCGCCCATCAGCGCCGGCCGCGTCAGATAATTCATGATGTAGGACACGCCCACCATCAGGATGCCCATCAGCAGATATGGCAGATATGTTTCCGCGTTTTTGCGGATGCCCTGCCACGCCAGCTTGGGATAAAGCAGCGGTTTCTTCATGCCATTTCACCGTCCATTGCGTCCTTGCGCGTCATCACGGTCAGCGCGTCGCTGATTTTCTCGTAGAACTGTTCGTTCGTCATTTCGCCGCGGTAAAGCTGGTGATACACCTGTCCGTCACGGATGAAGAGGATGCGCCCCGCGCGGCTTGCCGCCTTGAGCGAGTGCGTCACCATCAGCAGCGTCTGCCCAGTCTGGTTGATTTGCTGGAAGACGTCCAGCAGCGCGTCCGTTGCGCGGGAATCCAGCGCGCCGGTTGGTTCGTCTGCCAGAATCAGGCGTGGATGCGTAATCAGCGCCCGGCACAGGGCGGCGCGCTGCTTCTGCCCGCCGGAGACTTCATAGGGGTACTTTTCCAGCAGGTTCGCAATCCGCAGCTGATTGGCAATCGGCAGCAGATTCGCCTCCATCTCGCGCCAGTTCATGCCTTGCAGCACCAGCGGCAGGAGAATATTGTCCTTGAGCGAGAAGGTGTCCAGCAGGTTGAAGTCCTGAAAGACGAACCCCAGCTGATCGCGCCGGAACGCCGCCAGCTGATTTTCACGAATCGCGCTGATGTCCTTGCCATCCAGCAGCACCGTGCCGCTCGTCGGGCGGTCAAGTGCCGCCAGTATGTTCAGCAGCGTCGTCTTGCCCGACCCCGATTCGCCCATAATGGCGACATACTCGCCCTCATCCACCGTGAAGGACACATCCGTCAGCGCCTGTACCTGATTGCCCCCGAACCGCGTCGCATACACCTTGCGAATATTCTTTGCTTCCAGCAATGCCATGATTCTTCCTCCTCAAAAGCCGCGCTATTTCCGCGGGTGAATTTCCTTTTGACACGTCTATTCTACCACGCGCCCGACCGCCCCGCCATCGAATCGGGTGACATTTTGCCCGCTCTGTGTGACATTTCTGTAAGATAGCGCAATTTTGCTTGCAATAAAGCAGCAATACAAGCCAAGCAGCATGGTGGTGCGAAGCGCGAAGGGGTCAAGGGGGCGACCGCGAACTTCGTTCGTTTCCATTGCCCCCTTGTCGCGCCCGCAGGCGCGAAATCCCCTGCATGGATGCAATCCCTTGCAAAAAAATTTCCCCCGTTGGGAACAACACCCCACCCCTCATCGTTTCTCATCATGCAGGGAGGAAAACCCCCCGACACAAAACGCAATTACGAATCAAAAAACGACTTTTGAAAGGCAGGTACATCCCCATGAAGAAGCTGATTTCCCTTATCCTCGCCCTGATGCTGGCAATCCTTGCAATCCCCGCGCTGGCGGAGGATGCCCAAGACCCCGATATGGCATTTGACCCCGATATCGACCCCGATTTCCTCGTCGGCGCATGGGAAAGCTGGACAGGCAACCCGCTGGAAATCCCCGATGACGTGAAGTACATCTTCGACCGCGCAACGGATGAACTCATCGGCGAACCCTATAATTATGAAGCAATCGCCATCCTTGGCACGCAGGTTGTCGCTGGAACAAACTACTGCTTCCTCTGCCGAAAGATTTCCTACGAGACGGGCGAAACGATTGGCTATACGCTTGTGTATGTTTTTTACAGCCTGAACGATGACGTGGAATTGCTGAATGAGCAAGACATTGTGTTTGCGCCGGATGCAACATCGCCGAAAGTCGCGAAATCCACCGACGCGAACGGTGAGATTCTCCCCGGTGCATGGGTAAACTGGGCGGCTGACCCGCTGGATATCCCGGAGAACGTGAAAGCGGCGTTCGACAAGGCGCTGGAAGGGCTCGTCGGCCACACCTATGAGCCGATTGCCATCCTCGGCACGCAGGTCGTTTCCGGTATGAACTACTGCCTGCTCTGCAAGACCACCGTTGTCACGCCCGATGCGCCGGTGTCCTACACGCTGGTGTACATCTACGAAGCGCTGGACGGCACAGCGGAAATCCTGAGCATTCAGGATATTGTGTTCGACGCGTTCCCGGCGGAAAACGGCTAAGCCCCCACAAAAATACGCGGCATGGAACGTAATTGCTCCATGCCGCGCTTGTTATACTGAGACTTAGGAATTGCGGGAGTAGTTCGGGGCTTCCTTGGTGATGGAGATGTCGTGCGGATGGCTTTCCGCCAGACCCGCGCCGGTAATCTTGATGAACTCACTGTTCTTGCGCAGGTCGTCGATGTTCTTCGCACCGCAGTAGCCCATGCCGGAGCGGATGCCGCCAACCATCTGGAAGATGGTATCCGCCAGAATTCCCTTATACGGCACACGGCCTTCAACACCTTCGGGCACGAGCTTCTTCGCGTCCTCCTGGAAGTAGCGGTCTTTCGAGCCGTGCTCCATCGCGCCCAGAGAACCCATGCCGCGGTACACCTTGTAGGAACGGCCCTGATAGATTTCGGTCGCGCCGGGAGCCTCATCCGTGCCCGCGAGCATACTGCCGAGCATGACGCAGGAACCGCCCGCAGCCAGCGCCTTCACGATGTCGCCGGAATACTTGATGCCGCCGTCAGCAATGACGCGGATACCGTGCTTGTCGGCCTCTTCCGCGCAGTCCGCCACCGCTGTCACCTGCGGCACGCCGATGCCTGCCACAACACGGGTCGTGCAGATAGAGCCCGGCCCAATGCCGACCTTCACGCAGTCAACGCCCGCGGAGATCAGGTCGTGGGTTGCCGCCGCCGTCGCCACATTGCCCGCGAACAGCTGAATATCCGGGAAGCGCTTGCGGATGGCTTCCACCTGACGCAGCACGCCGACGGAATGGCCATGCGCCGTATCGATGGAAATCACGTCCACCTTCGCGTCCAGCAATGCTTCGATGCGATCGAACACATCGTGCGTCACGCCGACCGCCGCGCCGCAGAGCAGACGGCCCTTGGCATCCTTAGCGGAATTCGGGTACTTCGTGGACTTCTCAATGTCCTTGATGGTAATCAGCCCGCGCAGCATACCGTTTTCATCCACAATCGGCAGCTTCTCGATGCGGTGCTTCGCCAGAATCTGCTTCGCCTGCTCAAGCGACGTGCCGACGGGCGCGGTGATGAGGTTTTCGCTGGTCATGACTTCGCTGATTTTGCGGCTGTAATCCGTTTCAAAGCGAAGGTCGCGGTTGGTCAGGATACCGACAAGTTTGCCGTCGCGGGTAATCGGCACGCCGCTGATGCGATAGCGCGCCATCAGGTTTTCCGCGTCCTGAATCAGGTGATCGGGAGAGAGGAAGAAGGGGTCGGTGATAACGCCGTGCTCAGAGCGCTTCACCTTATCAACCTGCGCTGCCTGTTCTGCAATGGACATGTTCTTGTGGATGATGCCCAAACCGCCTTCGCGCGCCATTGCAATGGCCATGCGGGAATCCGTTACCGTGTCCATTGCGGCAGACATCAGCGGAATGTTCAGCTTAATCACAGGGGTGAGCTGAATCGAAAGATCGACTTCCTTGGGCAGCACTTCACTGCGGGCCGGAACCAGCAGCACATCATCGAACGTAAGACCTTCCCGAACAACCTTTTGCAGCATGGGCGAAAATCCTCCTCGTAATGCGTCTTTTTTTGCCGAAACTGGAATCTTCCAGCCTCAGTTTGCCGTAGGTTATCGGTTATTGTAACAAACTTCAGCCCCTTTGTCAATGGCTTTCCCGGCGAAATTTCGCCCTGCAGAGGGGCGGAGCAATGCTTTCCTGCGCTTGTCCTGCAGGGTTCCTTCCTTTTTATGCTTTTGTTCTTTCATCACGCTTTTCCGCCGCTTCTCCCTTTTTCTCCTTTGGCACGGGGAGCAGCAGCCGCAATTCAAACCATCCATCCTTCGTATCAATTGTCGCCGACCCGCCGTAGCTGTTAGCAATGCTCTGGATGCTCTTCAGACCATAGCCGTGGTAGCGCGCGTCTCGCTTGGTTGTCGTCGGCATACCGTCCACAAAGCGCAGCTCGCCGCTGTAACAGTTCTCCACGCGGATGCGTAGAAAGTCCTTCTGGCGCATGGCGGAAACGTGAATCAGGCGCTGCTCCGGGTTCGGGAGTTTCTTCACGCTTTCGATTGCGTTGTCCAGCGCATTGCCAAACAGGGCGCTGATGTCCATCGGGTTCATGAAATCCAGCGCCTGTCCGTCGGCGACGCAGGTCAGGCTGATGCCTTCGCTCTGGCATTGGATGGTCTTTGCGGTCAGAATCGTGTCCAGCACGCGATTTCCGGTCTTGTTCTGCGCCTCGTAGGTGCGAATCTGCTGCTCCATCTGGTCGAGGTACTCCGTGCGCTCGGCGGCGGAGGCGGCGCGCAGCAGCTGAATATGGTGCTTCAGGTCATGATACTTTTGGTTGACCAAGGCAATGGATTCTTCTGAAATGCGGTAGCTCTCGTACTGCATGTGCAGCAGCGCCTGCAAATGCTCCATTTCACGCTCTGTGCTGATTTCCAGAATGACGACGTGATAGGCGAACAGCATCGCGACGCCGCCGAGGTCAACAGTGGTGCGGATGATATAGATTTCCGCCGTGAACTGGCTGGAAAAGGGCGTTCCGGTGAAGGCAAAGCTGATGTTGCTGACGGAAAAGACGGCAATCGCAAGGACGGCAGCGGTGAACAGTTCCCGCGCGGTAATCTTGATGAGCTTTGAGCCGTCGCGGTATTTCCGTTCCAGCAGAAACATGGTGTAGAGGATGATGGCGTGGACAGCGGCAAAAACGAGTATTGTTGTCCAAACCGTGAGCGGCAGCCCCGGCACCGTCACGAAGAAATAGAACAGATACCACGCCAGCGACGCGGAAAATTCGCCCAAGATGAATGCGCGGGCGCAATAGTAGCCCGCGTTCGCCCATGGCATGTGCGTTGCAATGCGGATATAGAAAAAAATCAGCGTGACCGTCACGCCCATGCAGGGGAAAAAGCCAATCGCGGAAACGCCGTCCGTCAGCGTCATGAAACCGGCAATCAGGGCAAGAAATCCAGCGCTGATGCCGAATTTCCTGCCCTTGCTGAATGGGCTGCCATACAATTGAATATAGAAGGTACTGCTCAGCCAGTACGCCAGCGCATAGAGCAGACCCGGCGTATGCGACAAATCGACGTGCATCATTTGCCTACCTCGTTGATGTAGTTGTTCAGGGCGTCCAGAAACGCCTTTTTCTTCGGGCGGCTGACCTGAATCTGATCGCCGTCCACGTCCGCGCAGTTTTCGTTCACACCGTTGACGTGCTCCAGATTGACCAGATAGCACTTGTTGCAGCGGAAGAAGTGGTATTCCGTCAGCGCTTCCTCCAGTTCGGACAGAACGCCCTTTGCCTCCAGCGTTTCGCCGTCCAGATGGTAAATCAAACTGTGATTGACGACCTCGATATAGCGAATCTGGGAGATATCCAGCTTGCGCATTCCGCCTTGGAAGGGAACGGAGATGAATTTGCGCGTGCGGTGCTTCATGCGTTCCAAGGCGCGCTGCATCCGCTGCGAAAAAGCGAAGTAACTCACGGGCTTGAGCACATAATCCAGCGCATCCACCGTGTAGCCCTTCATGACGTACTGCGGCGTGCTGGTAATAAAGAGGATAACGACCTCCTTGTCCACCTTGCGAATCTCGCTGGCAGCTTCCATGCCGTCCATGTAGCGCATCAGGATGTCCATGAGGATGATATCGTAATTGCCGCGGTAGTCCTCGACGATTTCCGCGCCGTCCGGAAAGATGGAGACGTGAATCTTCTCGTTAATCTCCTGCGAAAACCGTTCCAGATATTCTGTCAGTGTGCGCTGACTGCTTTCCTCGTCTTCAACCAGTGCTACGCGAATCATCGGGCCGACCTCCTTTGCAAACAGCTTGGTTTCCAATAGTATAGCAAATCTCTTGCGCAAAAGGAAGCCTTTTCGCACGGAAAAAGCAGGCGAAATGCCTGTAATGTTTTGCACATTGTGGATATGCACAAAACCAGCCTGCGAAATCTGGGAGAATTACTGTATAAAATCCACACACGCCAAAATAAAGACAGTTTGCGCCGAAAATGTGCTGCATGATTATTTTCTGCTATACTAAAATCAATCTCAAGCCTTGGTGAAAGGAAGGAAACACATGAAGGCGAAGAAATTTACCCCTGCAATGAGAGGCCTTGCGGCACTCATGACCTGCCTGATGGTTCTCTCCATCGTCGGCACGGGTGTGGCGAACACCTACCGCGGCGCACTGGACGATACCTTGGGTACGGAAAGCTATGTGACCATCAATGACGACAGCGCGGCGCGCTTCAAGACCGACTACGCGACCATCGAAGACATGGCGGCGGCGGCGCGCGACATCGCCATCCGTGAAGGCGAAGAAGGTACGGTCGTCATGAAGAACGACAACGGCGTTCTTCCGCTGAAAGCGAACGCGAACGTTGCCTTGTTCGGTCTGGCGGCGTATAACGTCTATGGGCCGAAGGGCGGCAACGCGGACGCGGCGTCGCTGGCGGATGCGCTGGCAGGTGCGGGCCTCAACGTCAACGAGACGCTGAAGGACTACTACCTGACCAACATCATCAACATGCACACCGAGATGCGCGCCAACCGCTGGACGGGCAAGGAAGTTCCCACCACGGTGTATGACCACATGTACGTCAGCGCGCCGGGTGACTGGACGACCTACCAGATTGCGGAAGTGCCGCCGGCGGAGTTCGAGGCGCTGGGCGTGCCGGCAAACTGGAAGGAAGCTATCGCCAAGGACAGCATCGGCATCTGCGTGTTTGCGCGCGGCGCCGGCGAGGGCAATACCTACAAGCCGGGCTCTGCGCTCAACTACGCGGGTGAAGCAACCGGCGAAGACCCGCTGAAGCTTTCTGCCGATGAACTGGCGGTTGTCGAGGCGGCGAAGGAAACCTGCTCCAAGGTCATCGTGCTGCTGAACACCGGCAACAACATGATGATTGCCGACATCGCCGAGGGCGGCTCGCACGAGGTGGACGGCATCTGCTACATCGGCTGCCCGAACGACTACCAGACCATCGGCATCGCGAACGTGCTGACCGGCAAGGTCAACGCGACGGGCGCGCTGGCAAGCGCTTTCGTGCGCGACCACCAGTCCATCCCGGCGGTGCAGAACGTCGGCGGCGACTACTTCGCGGATTACGAAATCGTCTGCCGTAATGACGACCCGCGTTATCCCGGCAAGGAAATCGGCAATATCGGCACGGGCTCCTTCGGCGGTGCGGATACCTACAACGGCGGCATGTACATCGTCGAGGCGGAAGGTATCTACGTCGGCTACAAGTACTACGAAACCCGTTACTTTGACGCCGTTATGGGTCAGGGCAACGCCAACAGCGCGGCCGGCGCAACGCAGGGCAGCGCGTGGAATTACGGCGACGAAATGCTCTACACCTTCGGTCACGGCCTGAGCTACCTTGATTACACCCAGACCATCAAGAGCGTGACAGTTGACCGCAGCGTGAACGGCAACATCACCGCCGTCGTCGAAGTGAAGAACAACTCCAATCAGGACGGCAAATTCCTCACCCAGCTGTATGTGCAGCAGCCCTACACCGACTATGACCGCACGAATCTGGTTGAAAAGTCCGCGGTCATGTTCCTGAACTCTGCCAAGGTGGACGTCGCCGCCGGCAAGAGCAAGGAAGTTACCATTACGATTCCCACCAAGTATCTGGCAAGCTACGACGCGAACAACGCCAAGACCTACATCCTCGATGCGGGCGACTACTACTTCACGGCGGCAGCCGGCGCGCATGAGGCGGTCAACAACATTCTGGCGGCGCAGGGCAAAACCGTTGCTGACGGCATGGACGCGGCGGGCAGCAAGGCTGTCGTGAGCTGGAAGCTCGATCAGCTGGACAACACCACCTTTGCCATTGCCAACAACACGACCGTTACCAACGTGGCGGACGATGCTGATCTGAACTACTGGCTGCCCGGCACGGTCACTTACCTGACCCGTCAGGACTGGAATACTTTCCCGATTAACTACAACAAGCTGAACCTCAAGATTGCTGACAGCCCGAAGAAGGATCAGTGGATTGCCGAAATGCGCGGCGAAACCTACACCATCTCCGACACGGGCGCGGCGGCGGAAGCTGTCCCCGGTCCGAAATTCACGGCATCTGAAATCGGCGCGGAACAGCTGAACAACATCAATGACCCCTACTGGGACAAGCTGGTTCATGCCATCACCATCGACGAAGCGGTCGGCGCAGTTATCCACGGCGGCAGCCGCTCCGATACCCTGACCAACATCGACAACCCCGTCGTCATCCAGAACGAAGGCCCGACCGGCATCAGCGCTGGCTACACCGACGAGGCGACCGGCAAGACCTACAAGTTCAATGTCAACTCCCAGACGCTGCTGGGCTGCTCCTTCAACCCGGAACTGGCGTATCAGTGGGGCTTGGTTGAGGGCAACTCCTGCCTGTGGGTTGAACGCTACGACCTGTGGGGCAGCGGTCTGACGCTGAACCGCACGCCGTACAACGGCCGCAACTACGAGTACATCTCCGAAGACCCGATGCTGACCAACGTCATCGGCCGTGAAGTGATTCAGGGCTGCTCCGACAAGGGCATCATCAACGGCCCGAAGCACATGGGCTTCAACGATCAGGAACACAACCGTGCCGGCATCTCCGCGTACATGACCGAGCAGAAGTTCCGTGAAACCGACCTGCGCGGCTTCGAGGGCGCGCTGAGCGATGCGTTCGGCATGGGCGTCATGATTGCCTTCAACCGTATCGGCGCAACGAACGCTTCCCACCATGTGGGCATGATTCAGAAGATTGTCCGCGGTGAATGGGGCTTCAAGGGTCTGATTTCCACCGACATGATGAACAACTACCTGTACTTCAACGCCGAATCCATGGTCATGGCAGGCATCACGCAGGTTGCTGACTTCGCGGCGGACAACAGCCACATCAACCTTGGCGAAGGCGGCGTGGACGCGGTTTGGCCGCACATCTCCCTCGAAACGGTGTCGAAGGACTCGAACCTCGTTGAGCAGGCGCGTGAAAACCTGAAGTACCAGCTCTACATCTTCGCCAACAGCGCGATTCTGAACATCTCCACCCAGCGCGTGAACACCTGGTGGGATACCGCGCTGACCGTCACCACCTACGCCAGCAGCATTCTGGCTGTCCTGTTCTTCCTCGCGTGGGTTGTGTTGACGCTCCTGCCGGAAAAGAAGCCTGTCGTTGTGCGCGTTGAGAACAAGCGTTGAGGACAAGGAGGAATAAACATGAACGCCACGAAAAAACTCTCTGCCGGCGCTTGGCTCTCCATCGTCACTTGTGTCCTGAGCCTTGCCGCGCTGGTTGCGTATCTGATTAACACGTCCGCTGCCGGCTACTTCCAGAATGCCACGGTGTCGAACCTTGTGCTGATGGTCGTGGGCGCGGCTGTGCTGGAGGCGGCTGCGGTCGTCTTGAGCATGGTCAAGGGCGCGAAGAAGGTTGTAGACCTGCTGACGGGCCTGTGCCAGATTGCGGCTCCCGCGCTGCTGGCGCTTGCCTTCATCAATCTGGTGTCTGCCCGCGTCGAAGGGTTCGCCTTCATTTACTTCTCCAACGCGGATGTGCTGCTTGAAGTGCAGACGGCGGCGAATATGTCCTCCGCCACCTGCGCGATTGTGAATCTGGTGCTGCTGGCCGTTTCCAGCATCGCCGGTATCGTCAGCGCGTTCTTCACCCTGAAGAAGTAATCGAACTTGCGGCGGTCAGG
>ULPR01047726.1_pt1 | contig 11711 bp, 8 predicted proteins | sample 1953681 | NCBI WGS metagenome assembly ULPR01 (sample SAMEA4835634, study PRJEB28245) | human gut metagenome | biome: gut microbiome; material: fecal sample | place: Denmark | collected 2008 | reverse complement strand
TAGCCATGCCGTCTTTAAGGGTCTTTGCACCGCTTTCAAGCTTCTTAACACCAGATGAAAGCTGTGAGCTGCCGTCTTTGAGCTGACCGATACCGCTGAACAGCTCTGCACTGCCACTTGAAAGTGTTGTTGTACCCTGTGCAAGCTCTACAAGTGATGAATAGAGTGTTGCAGTACCGTCTTTTAGCTGCTTGCTGCCGTTGTCAAGCTGACCAAGACCGCTGTCAAGAGTCTTTGCACCGTTTGAAAGCTTTGATACGCCTGAGTTCAGGCTGTCAACACCCTTATCAAGCTTGCTTGCGCCTACCTGTGCTGAGCTTACGCCTGCGGAGAGGTTCTTTGTGCCTGCGGAGAGTGTAGCTGCGCCATTGTTAAGATCCTTGCTGGACTTAGCAAGTGTGCCGATACCTGTTTTAAGTGCTGAAGCACCCTCGTTTACTGTTTTAAGTCCTGTATTCAAATTATCAACGCCTGCGACAAGACCTTTCTTCTTATCGTTAAGACCATTGTATATCTGAGTTACACCGTCAACAAGCTGTTTGCCCTCGGTAGCCATTGTGCCGACACCTGTTGAAACATCGCCAAGGCCGCTCTGTGCGCCCTGCTGATACTGGATAGAGCCATTTACGGCTGCTATCATATTGCTTATGCTCGTATACTCTGCTGAGCCTTCTTCGTAATTACCGAGAAGCTGCTCAAGTCCTGCGAGTACCTGCTGGTCGTATGCGATAGACTGTGTAAGAGCGTTATCTACCTTTGTTATGCCATTTGAAAGAAGTTCAACGCTTGCAGGGAGTGACTGCACCTTTTCATAGAGTGTGGAAACGCCTGCATTAAGTGTTGCAACGCCTTTTTTCAGTGCAGTTGAACCGTCATAGGTCTGCTTTGTGCCTGCGGCAAGCTTTTTAGAGCCTGCCTGGAGGTCGCCTACGCCTGTAACAAGCTTATTTGTGCCTGCGGCAAGGCTTGCAGCACCGTTATTTACCTGCTGTGCGCCTGAGGATACCTGTGAAAGTCCACTTGAAAGTGATGATGAGCCGTTCTTCAAGGATGACATACCACTGTTTACCTGATCAAAACCACCGAGGAGGGCTGTTGAACCACTATGAGCTGTGGAGATACCTCTCATAAGCTCACCTGTGGAAGAATCAAGGGTCTTTGCTCCGTCACGAAGCTTTGTTGCACCGCTGTTAAGGGTCTTAGCACCATTGTCAAGTGACTTAGAGCCTGAATAAAGCTTGTCGATACCTGTGATAAGTGTTCCTGAGGAATCGGACAGCTTCTTGATGCCTGCGTAAAGCTCTGCTGTGCCGTCTACAAGCTCGTCTGTAGCATCAGAAAGCTCATCAAGCTTATCCTGAAGATCGTCAGCATCACCGATATCGCTAAGGTCAAGCTTTGAGAAGATGTCAGATGTTGCGACTGTGAGAGCAGTTGTTGACTCGAAGTCCTTTACGTCTGCTGTGAACTCAACGTACTCCGGTATCTCGATATCTTCGTTATCCTGAAGATCAAGGCTCTTTGTAAGGCCAGGCATTGCAACACCTATAAGTATCTGTCTGCTTCCGTCTGAAATGAGCTTGCCATTTGTTACTTCAACGTTTGAATAAACGTTAGTATCAAGGATAGCTGTTGTTGCCATAAGGTATGGAACATAGATATCTGTTTTCTTGCCGTTTATCTTGACAGTTTTCTTATCGTTGTTCGTATAGTCATATCTTACTGTAAGCTTGCCGCTCTTGCCTGCGAGGTCCTCAGGCTTTATCTCCTTGCCGTCAAGGGTATATGTTACCTTTACATCAACCGGGAGTGCCTTATCGGTATAGCCCTTATAGTAGATATCTCCGCCCTCGGTATCCCATGTGAGCTTATCACCATTGGCTGTAAAGCCCTCGTCTGTTTTAACATTCTCGATATCTGTCAGGTCGGAAACGTCCTCCAGCTTCTTTACGCCCTGTGGGTTTTTCAGCCAGTTGGAAACGACTGTTTTTGTCTTGTTGCCGGAAGCGTCAGTGATAACATAAACTGTTTCTTCCTTAGCCTGCTTTTCTGTATCACTGTCAGACTTATCAGCTTTCTTTGTATCTTTTGTATCTTTTTTATCTGATTCGTTCTTTGTTGTTGAGGCAGTGCTGTCGGCAGCGGAAGAGCTGTCTGACTGAGCTGCTGCATAAAGACCTGTGCAGCCTGCGGAAAGAAGTACGGCAAGTATGCCTGCAAGAACTCTTGAATACTTTTTCATAACTATATCTCCTTTACGAATTAGTTTATTTCAGGAAGCTTATAAAGCTTATTTTCTTTTTTCTTCATGCCCATTGTTGTATTGATTATTACCTTATCGAACAGCATAAGCATTGAAGGAAGTATGCAGATAACAGTTATCATACTGATTATTGCACCTCTTGACATGAGCGTACAAAGCTGTGAGATCATATCTACGCTTGAATATACGCCAACACCGAATGTTGAAGCGAAGAAGCCAAGTGCGCTGACCATGATAGACTTCATTGAAGTGGTAAGTGCGATAGTGACAGCTTCGTGTTTATCTTTGCCTGCGTTACGCTCGGTCTTATATCTTGTTGTCATAAGGATAGCGTAGTCAACTGTTGCACCAAGCTGGATAGTACCGATTACTACCGACGCTATGAACGGTATGGTGGTATTCGTAAAGCACGGAACACCCATGTTTACTGTGATAGCAAATTCGATAACGGCTACCAGAATGATAGGCAGTGAAACTGAACGCAGTGCAATAAGAATGATGATGAAGATAGCGGCGATAGAAACTATATTTACTACCTTGAAGTCATGATCTGTTATGTCGATAAGGTCTTTTGTTGCCGCCGCCTCACCGATAAGCATTCCGTCCTTATCGTAGGATTTAAGTATCTTGCTAAGCTCATCTATCTGGGCATTCTCTTCATCAGAAGCTACCTTGTATTCAGAACCTATTAGCATAAGCTGCCATTTGTCGCTTTTGAGTATTTTTGTTACTGAATCAGGAACTATCTCACGAGGGATAGACGGACCGATAAGAGTATCCAGTGACATTGAGAAGCTTACACCATCAACCTTGCCCATTTCGTCGAGCATAGAGTTTACTTCCTTTGGCTCCATATCAGCATCAACCAGGAGCATATGGGTCGTTGCCATGTTGTATTCCTCATCTAGCTTTGTGTTTGCGATAACACTGTTGAGATCCTTTGGAAGAGTATCTGTCAGGTTATAGTAGACATTGGTGTTTATCTGTCCATATACGGCAGGTATAAGTACAACTATAAAGAGTACGATAAATGCTGCATGGTGCTTGATAATGAACTTTGAAGGCTTTTCAAGGCTTGGAACAAGGTCTTTGTGCATTGTTTTTTCAAGTGCCTTATCGAAGACAAGTATCATTGACGGGAGAACTGTTATGCAGCAGATAACGCCAATAACAACGCCCTTTGCCATTACGATACCCATGTCCATGCCAAGCTCGTAGCTCATGAAGCAAAGTGCAAGGAAGCCTGCAACTGTTGTTATGGAGCTTGAAACAACTGAGGTGATAGTTTTGCCGATGGCGACTGCCATAGCCTCCTTGTTGTCACCAGGGTGCTTTTCTTTCTCCTCTTTGTAGCTGTGCCACAGGAAGATCGAGTAGTCTATCGTTACCGCAAGCTGAAGCACGGCTGCAAGAGCTTCGGTGATGAACGATATCTCACCTTGTATGAAGTTCGTTCCCATGTTATAGATTATCGCCATGCCCACGCTGAGCATAAAGAACAGTGGGATAAGGAACGAATCCATTGTAAGAGCAAGTATGATACTTGTAAGTATTACTGCGATAACAACATACATCGGAGCTTCCTGCATTGTCAGATCCTTGATATCCTCAACTACCGACGACATACCGCTTACGAAACACTGTTCACCGGCGATGCTTCTTATCTCCTTGACAGCTTCAAGTGAGCCGTCAGCGGAGGTCGCTTCGTCAAAAAAGACAGCCATCATTGTGGAGTTATCTGTGTTGAAGAAATCGTAAATATCATCAGGAAGAACTTCCTTTGGAAGTGAAACGTCTGCCAAGGTGTCATACCAGAGAACATCGCAAACGTGGTCTACCTTTTCGATCTTCTCCTTGACCTTTTCAACGTCCTTATCATCCATGCCGTCAAGCATTACCAGCGAAAAGCCACCCTTGCCGAACTCGTCAAGCATTATATCCTGACCTTTCATGGTTTCAATGTCTGACGGGAGGTATGAAAGAATATCATAGTTTATTCTTGTGCTGACAAATCCGAATATTGACGGTATCAGCAGCAGAACGCTGACTATGAGTATCGGTACTCGGAGCTTTACAACTCCTCTGCCAAATTTCTGCATCAAATGTCATTCCCTTCACATAGTTTTGACCCCTCGGTCTTATTACATCTCATAGTATACATCAAAAATGACCAACAGTCAATAGTAAAATGACCATTAGTCATTCTTTTTGTAGAGTTGCACAAAATGACCAACGGTCACAAGTGACTATTGGTCATTTTGCTCCGTTGACTTTGAGGCGGTTTTGTATTATAATAGATTTAAGGTCAACCACAGTAAACCTGTGTATGTGTGGCATACAAATTGTATATATTGTAATAAGGAAGGACGTGTTAAAATGGGCAAGCTTGATACCAATAAAAAGGTAAAGGAGGACTCTCTGCTTAACACGGCTTTTAGTCTTTTTACCACCAAGGGAGTGAGCAAGACCTCTATTTCAGACATTGTGAACAACGCTGGTGTGGCGAAAGGAACGTTTTATCTTTATTTCAAGGACAAATATGACATAAGAAACAAGCTTGTTTCTCATAAGTCGTCACAGCTTTTCAGAAACGCTATCGAGGCATTAAATGCGAGCGGCAAGAAGCTCACCTTTAACGAACGAATTATTTTTATTGTTGACAACATCATCAACCAGCTAAACGAGAACAAGTCGCTTTTGACTTTTATTGCAAAGAATCTTAGCTGGGGCGTTTTCAAGCACGCTCTTACGTCGCCTATAAAGGACGATGACATCGACTTCCGCAACATTTATGACGCTATGCTAGCTGACGCTCCATATGATATTGTTCAGCCTGAGGTCATGATATTCATGATAGTTGAGCTTGTAAGCTCAACCTGCTACTCGTCCATACTTTACAACGAGCCTGTGGACATTGGCGAGCTTAAGCCTTATCTTTACATATGTATAAACAACATTATCGACACTCATGCAGGCACTGTAAAAGCATAAAAAAGACACGTTTACAAGATCGTAAGCGTGTCTTTTTTTGTACAAAAAAACGGACGGAAGATATCCGTCCGTTTGGTGTTTTTATTACTTTGCCTTAACAGCATCTCTTGCCTTTGCAACGATATTGTCTGCGCACAGACCGTACTCCTTGAGCAGATCTACTGCCGGGCCTGAGTGACCGAACTCGTCATTAACGCCGATCTTAACAAGCTTTGCAGGGTGTCTTGCTGCAAGAACGTCTGCAACGGCTGAGCCAAGTCCGCCGATAACGCTATGCTCCTCAACTGTAAGAAGAAGTCCTGTGTTCTTTGCGGCTTCAACGATGATATCCTCGTCGATTGGCTTGATAGTGTGGGTATTGATAACTGTTGCTTCGATACCCTCAGCTGCCAGTGTTTTTGCAGCCTCGATAGCTTCATAAACCATAAGGCCTGTCGCAACGATAGCTATATCCTTGCCGTCACGGAGCTTAACGCCCTTGCCAAGCTCAAACTTATATGTTTCAGGGTCGTTGAAAACAGGTGTAGCAAGTCTGCCGAAACGGAGATAAACCGGACCTTCATGGAGGATAGCGGCTTCAACGGCAGCCTTTGCTTCAACGTCGTCGGCAGGGTTTATTACCACCATGCCAGGGATAGTTCTCATAAGAGCGATATCCTCGTTGCACTGATGTGTTGCACCGTCTTCACCTACAGAGATACCTGCGTGTGTTGCACCTATCTTCACGTTGAGGTGAGGATAACCGATAGAGTTTCTTACCTGCTCAAATGCTCTGCCTGCGGCGAACATTGCAAATGTAGAAGCAAATGGTATCTTGCCTGTTGCAGCCATACCTGCTGCAACGCCCATCATATTTGACTCGGCGATACCGCAGTCAAAAAATCTGTCAGGGAATTTCTTCTTGAATATACCTGTTTTTGTTGCAGCAGCAAGGTCTGCGTCAAAAACATAGAGGTTATCGTACTTATCGCCAAGCTCTGCAAGAGCCTCGCCGTAGCTTTCTCTTGTAGCTTTCTTCTTCAATTCTGCCATTGCTTAACCCTCCAGACTTTTAAGCTGTTCGTTTATTTCTGCCACAGCCTGCTCATACTGCTCCTTGTTAGGTGCTGAACCATGCCATGAAACGTTGTTTTCCATAAATGAAACGCCCTTGCCCTTGATACTCTTCATTACGATAACGCAAGGCTGACCGCATACTGTTTCTGCCTCGTTGAATGCTCTTTCAAGTGAGTCAAAATCGTGAGCGTCGGCTGTGATAACGTGCCAGCCAAATGCTGCAAACTTGTCAACGATAGGATATGGCGACATTACGTCCTCTATCTTTCCGTCGATCTGAAGTCCGTTATTATCCACAACAGCAACGAGGTTATCAAGCTTATAATGAGCAGCAAACATTGCAGCCTCCCATACCTGACCCTCTTCTATCTCACCATCGCCAAGGATAGTATACACCTTATAGGTATCGCTTGTGAGCTTGCCTGAAAGCGCCATACCACAGGCAACAGAAATGCCCTGTCCAAGGGATCCAGAGGACATATCAACGCCAGGGATAGAGATACAAGGGTGACCCTGAAGCATTGCACCGATATGTCTGAGGGACTTCAGCTCCTCCTTTGGAAAAAAGCCTTTTTCTGCAAGAGTTGCATAGAGTGCAGGTGCTGTGTGACCCTTTGAAAGCACAAGTCTATCTCTCTCAGGCTCTTCCGGCTTATCAGGATATACGTTCATCTTGGCAAAATAGAGATAAGTGAGCAGATCTGCTATAGAGAGCGATCCGCCCGGATGACCCGACTTTGCGTTGAATACTCCCTCGAGTATTCCAAGACGAACCTTGCAGGCTGTGATCTCAAGCTGTTTCTTTAATGTTTCGTCCATACTTTTGACCTCCAAAAATATTATTTCTTCAGTTTTTCAAAAATTTCATCTATGACTGCGGCAATAAAATCCTCCTCGCAGGACTGCTCAAAGACCTTATCCGCAACCTTTTTGACCTCCTCTGCCGCATTTGACGGACAATATGCCACGTCAGCCGCTTGAAGAAGTTCAATATCATTATTATAGTCGCCTGCTGCCACGAAAGTAAAATCCTCCATGCCACAAGCTTTTCTCAGCTCCTCAAGAGCCGTACCTTTTGATATATTCTGTGGAAGTATCTCGTAATACTCGATACTTGAACGCACAAAATCTACTCCTTTGTAGCCTTTTTTTGCCACATAGTTTATAAGCTCGTCCATACGCTCAGGCTCAACTGCAAAAAGCACCTTGTACCAGTTCTTGTCAGGTATCTCGTCAACGGCGCACTGAACGGGAATGAGCTTACAGATCTCGTTATGGCGCTTTTCCATAGGGGTCATGCTTGGCACATAGACCTCGTTGACAGTAAGCACTTCACAGCCAACATAAGGATTATCGGCAAGTATCTCCTTGACGATATCCGCCGCAAAGCTTGGCAGAAAGACGTTATATATCTGCTCTTTCGTATGGATATCATAGACCATTCCACCGTTTGACATTATGATAGGACAATTCACATTCACCATGTCAAAATACTGTCTAGCCGCCTGAATGGCTCTGCCTGTAGCGATAGAGAATCTGCCCCCAGCCTCTTCAAAACGCTTGACAGCGGCGAGAGTTTTCGGGGTAGGTATCTTGCTTGCGGGGAGAAAAGTTCCGTCCATATCCGTTATAAGCAGGACTTTTGATATATCTTCAAACATAAAATCACTTCCGTGGGTCAATTCCCTGCTCTGAGTTTTTTCAGCACCGCCTGAAAATAATCGGGCAATTCGCTGTCAAACTCCATATATTCCTTGGTCGCAGGGTGTATAAAACCAATTTTCTTTGCGTGGAGGCACTGCCCCTCGATTCCCTTTACAGCTTTGCCGTAAACATCGTCGCCGTAGACAGGGTGACCGATATAGGCGGAATGTACTCTTATCTGGTGGGTTCGACCTGTTTCAAGGCGGAATTTCACCAGTGAACACTGCCCGAACTCCTCCAGCACCTCATAATGGGTAACTGCGTGTTTGGAGTTTTGCTCTGTCACGCACATTTTCTTTCTGTCATATTTGCTTCTGCCGATAGGTGCGTCAACTGTGCCGGTAGGGGTCTTTAGGCGACCGCCTGTGAGTACAGCTTCATACTCTCTTGTAAAGCTATGCTCTTTTATCTGAGCCGCAAGAAAGTTATGTGCGCTGTCGGTCTTGGCAACGATCAGCAGACCGCTTGTATTTTTGTCTATCCTATGGACTATCCCAGGGCGAATGACGCCGTTTATTGAAGAAAGCCTGCCCTGACAATGATAAAGCAATGCGTTCACCAAAGTGCCATCGGGATTGCCTGCGGCTGGATGCACCACCATGCCTTTAGGTTTATTCACCACAATCAGCTCGCTGTCCTCATAGACTATTTCCACGGGGATATCCTGTGGCTTGACGTCAAGCTCCACAGGGTCGGGAATAATTATCTCAACGCTGTCACTGTTATGCAGCTTATAATTTTTCGCTACTTTTTTGCCTCCAACTGTGACGCCACCGTCCTCGATAAGCTTCTGCACAGCGGAACGTGTAAGACCTGTATCCTGCGCTGACAAAAATCTGTCGATACGCTCGCCTGTTTCCTCGGCAGTGACAATAAAATCAAGCTTTGTCATTTTCGTCTTTGACCTTTATATCGTCACGGATCGGCTTTTTCTTTTCGTCCAAAAAGCAGAAGCAGATGACGAACAAGATTCCGCCGATAACGATACAGATATCCGCAAAGTTGAAGATAGGGAAATTGATAGGCTCGAACTTGATATAGTCCACAACTTCTTTTACCCTTATTCTGTCGATAAGGTTGCCGATACCGCCTGCAAGCACCATAGCCAGCGACACAAGCTCCAGCTTTGAGCCTTTGCGTATCTTATACATATAGATCACCGCCGCGATCAGTACGACAACAGGCAGACCGATAAGAAACCAGGTCTTTCCTGACATCATGCTCCATGCTGCTCCTGAGTTTCTTATATGGGTCAGGCTAAACACCTTAAAGCTACCGAACTTTATGACCTCGACAGGCTGACCATTCAACGGCAGGTTATTTGTCACGGCAAGCTTTATGAGCTGGTCGGCGGCAACGAGAACTGCCATGATAACAAGCGAAATTACAAACATCTATTCCCTACTCCATTTATGAACAGTAAGGCTCTGCGAAAAACAGAGCCTTTGAATTAGTTATTTTTTCCAAATTTAAGCTCAGCAGGAGCTGTCTTTGGTATAACAGGGTCGAAAGAACCAGTGTTAAGTATCTTCTCAACGTGCTCACTGTCAGTAACAGGTGCAGATTCAGTCTCAACAGTTTCCTCCGGCTCGGCTGTTTCCTCTGCCTGCTCCCCTTCGGCTTCCTGAGTTTCCTCGACTGTTTCTTCTTCCTCAGACTCCTCTGCTGTATCCTCGGCAGGCTCTGACGCAGGAATTTCCATAATAAGTCTTATCTGCTTATTATAAAGCTGAGTAAGGTCAGCCTTGAACTGAGTTACCTCAGCCTTGAGGTTCTCAAACTTAGCAAGCTCCTCGTCATAAGCGGCTCTTACTTCATTTATCTTCTTTTCTGTTATCTCGGTATTAGTTCTGATAAGCTCAGCGCACTTTTCCTTATGCTCCTTAACTATTCTCTCACACTCAGAGGCACTCTGCTCTGCAAGTCTTACCTGCTCTGTTTTGGCAGACTCGATCATATCGTGAGCCTGAGTTTTGGCCTCAGTAAGTATCTTATTTGACTCTTTCTGAGCCACGACAAGAGCCTGCTGGATAGCTTCCTCGTCCTCTCTGTACTCGTTTATCTTCTCAACGAGCTTGATTATCTTAGCTTCGGTATCCTGATTTGCCTTTACGACTTCGGCATAATCCTCGGCTACCTGCCCGAGAAATTCTTTTACGTCTTCTTTTGAATAACCGTTTTTCTCGGTATCAAAAGTTTTTCCTTTAATATTATTTGGATTTAACATACTAGGACCTCCGTGATCTTTACACAAATTTATTTAAAGTTATATGTATTCTGTCTTTTTTAGTTGTGCCGTCAACTGAAAGCAGCTTGAATTTTCCGTATCCTCTCACTGAAAATGTACAGCCCTCTTCAAGAAGTATTTTCGGTGAATTTTTCAGCATATGGTCTATTTCGATGCCCACGTTTTTTATAAGCTGTGCTGACTTTTCTCGTGATATCCTTGCGGCAAGACTTAAGATACAATCTGCACGCATGGAAGCCACAGTACCGCTTATTTCCTGAGTTTTCTGCTCAATATGTATACTGCCGTCATAGCCCTCCCGGAGCTTCACTCCTGCTCTGCCGACCTTTGTCAGGACGCTTGTAACCTCGCCTGCCACAGAAGAACGCAGGAACACCGCCGACTTTCCCTCTCCCACAAGAATGTCGCCAACGCTGTCTCTTTTTATTCTTAGTCCCATAAGCGAGCCCAGGATATCTCTGTGAGTTATTTTATCCTCTTTGCGATACAGCAGTGTAATTGCGGTGATAGGAAAATCCTCACTTTCTGCCTCGCCATATTCAGGATAGACGCACAGCATACGCCTTGCGGCATTTTCATATCCGCCCCAAAGCCTATAATTCTCATATTTCACAGACGCCATGATTTTTTCGCACAGCAGACACTGCCTTTCATCGAGAAACGCAGAAAACTTTGTTATATACTTTTCATCAGCCGCCATTATCCAATCGGAAACTCTGTCTAACAGACGGATATCGTCCTCAGACAAGTCGGGCAAAAACTGATATTTAGCACGAGCCATTTTTAGAAACTGTAGCCGTTATTTTCAAGCTCGCTCATAAGGTCAACTCCTGAGAAGCCAACGTTTCTAGGCATGATAGCGAATGTTTTCTGAGCCATCATCTTGATGTCTGCACCATTTGCATACGCAACGCCTGAGATAAAGTCAAGTATTCTCTTTGCGTCCTCGCTCTTGACAGTTTCCAGGTTAAGAAGAACTGTCTTTCCCTCATTTATATCGCCGCCGATAGACTTGACCTCTGAAAAATCGTTTGGTCTTGCAAGAACTATCTGCAAAGTCGTGGTTTGCTCCATTCTTACCGGACGTGCGTTATTGACATATGCACCTGTGTTCTTTGGTGCTTCGTTGTATTCTGTTTTATTCTCATACATCGGCTGCTGATACATTGCGTCCTCCTGCTCAAGTTCATCTTCGCCTACAAAGAGATTTTTTAATTTCTGCATTGCACCCATTTTTAATCCTCCAAATATTTTCTAGCTCCGAAAAGCTTTGTTCCGATCCTCACCAAATTTGAGCCATGCTTTATGGCAAGCTCATAGTCCCCAGACATTCCCATTGAGAGAATATCCATAGACACGTTCGGTATATCCTTTTCCTTTACACTAAGAAAGATACCGTGCATTTTTTCAAAAACGTCCTCCCCTGAGCCAACAGGCGGTATTGCCATA
>ULPR01013664.1_pt1 | contig 11782 bp, 5 predicted proteins | sample 1953681 | NCBI WGS metagenome assembly ULPR01 (sample SAMEA4835634, study PRJEB28245) | human gut metagenome | biome: gut microbiome; material: fecal sample | place: Denmark | collected 2008 | reverse complement strand
TTATATTTGCAATGAGAAAAATACGTTACGGCATGAACATAGACCACAACAGCAACACCCCTTTACACATACAGGCTGAGGAAATATTGCGCAATCTTATTGATTCCAAGGAATATAAGGACGGCAAATATCTCCCTAACGAAATAGAACTGTCACAAAAGCTGAATATTTCGAGGAACACCCTGCGTCAGGCAATCAACAAATTAGTATTCGAGGGTTTGTTGGTACGTAAGAAAGGTGTTGGTACAAAGATTGCCCACAAGAGCATCATCGGAGGTGTGAAAAACTGGCTCAGTTTCTCACAGGAGATGAAAATGCTCGGAATTGAGATACGCAATTTCGAGCTGCACATCTGTTGGAAAAAGCCGAACGAGGAAATCTGTAACTTCTTCGGCATAGACCCGAAGCAGCAGGTCAAGTGCATAGTCCTGGAACGTGTCCGCGGAAAAAAGGAATATCCGTTCGTTTATTTCATATCCTATTTCAATCCGAAGATTCCGCTCACAGGAGAAGAGGACTTCACACGGCCCTTATATGAGTTGCTGGAAAAAGACTACAACATCATAGTAAAGACCAGCAAAGAAAAAATATCGGCAAGTCTGGCGGGAGAGCGCATCGCGGAAAAATTGGACATCAAGGCGTCCGACCCCATTCTAATCAGGCAACGGCATGTCTATGACATAAATCAGATACCCATCGAGTACAACATCGGCTATTACCGCGCAGACAGTTTCACATATACGATAGAAGCGGAGAGATAGCCTGCCGTTATATATAATAAGGTATGGCGCAGGCATATGCCGTGCCGGTCAGACACCATCATGTGCCCGAACATATCTTTCCAGCACAATGTCAGGCAGCAGGACAGCCGTCTCCGGGGCGTCCTTGGGGGCGTCCTTGCCTTTCCATGCCACCACAAACCTCACCCTGCCGTATCTGACAATATAGCCTTTTCCATTCCACTCCGCCACTTTTGAGCGCATGTCTTTCGACAGCTTTGCCACCGCTGTTCCTGTTTTTGCGTTGTAAAGCACCGAATTGTCATAACTGAGCCGGTCTCCGCCTCGCATCGAAAGGACTTCATGTTTGAGCTTTACAAAATATCCGAGGTTCACATCTTTGTATGACAGTTGCAGCACTATCTCTTCCGGCAAAGCATAACGCTGCGTGTCTGTCTTATGTACGGCTGCCGGCAGACCTGCAAACAAGATATCGTTGGTGTGCACAAAGAGCCTGTTTCTGGCGCGCGTGATGCCTACATAATGACGTCTCAGGAGTTCGTTCGTCATGTAAGACTGTCCCGATATAAGCATGTAAACATCGTCAAACTCACGTCCCTTCGCCTTGTGTATTGTGGAAATGACGACCTCTGACTCCGCTGCGTCACAAAAATCCTCGACCGACGATTCATACACGAACTCCTTGAAATCTGTTATATACTTTGCCTTATTGGTCTCTTCAAACAACTGTATGCAACGTCTGACATACGTAAGACTCGTACTTCCGTCATACCGTGCGAAGGTAGCCTGCTTCGCTTTTTCCCAATGCCCGTCAGACACCAAAGGCACACCGGTGTCCTGTCTGGTGTCTATGCAACGCATGAAATATCTCATCTCCGCCATGTTGCGGAACTTCAGACCGTCCATCGACTGGATGAGCTTGCATTTCACTCCGTGCCTGCGAAGCAGAGCCATCATTATCGCAGCCTCTTCGTTTGTCTGCGTGAGTACACACGCCGTACCGCCATTGCCGTTTCTCAGCAACGACTCCATGACGGGCTGGTACAGATATCCAGACATGTGAAACGTCACTTCCACCACGCCATCATCCTTTCTCACCGGCACTATCGGAGTGGATTTCATCCTGGATGTGATTTTCCTCACAAAACCATTGGCGAATTCCACCACACTACGGGCACAACGGAAGTTCTCCGTCATCTCCACGAAACTGGCGTCCGGCATGTTCCTCAGTGTGTTCATATACATGGAGCTGGAGCCTCTGAATTCAAATATGTTCTGGTCGTCATCACCGACTGCGATGACACGCATATCCTCATTATTGCCCATCATTGCCTCCACAAGTTCATATTCGTCATTCCCCATGTCTTGAGCCTCGTCTATTACAAGCACGGTCTTGCCTGTCTTGTTCGGTTCCACATCCCCGTTTCTTATCATTTCCGCCGCCTGATGCACCACGTTCACCACGTTGTCCCTGTTTCCTATTCTCCCCAACAGGTCAAAACAATAAGAGTGGAATGTCTTTATCTCCACAAAGTGTGCCGCATTTCCTATAAGTTCCATGAGCCGCTGCTTGAATTCTGTGGCTGCCGCACGCGAGAAAGTGAGCATGAGCAACTGCTCGTGCTTCACGTCCTCAAGCAACAGAAGCGATGCGAGTTTGTGCACCAGCACGCGCGTCTTTCCGCTTCCGGGTCCCGCCGCTACCACTATGCATCTCGAACTCTTGTCTGAGATGATCTTCCTCTGGCAGTCAGACAGCTGTCCGAACAGTTGCCTGTATTTCTCAGGCGTCAGGTTGCGTTGTATCTCTTCCTGTCGCCCGCCTTTGAAATATTTGGATATGAACTTCCTGTAGTCCATGTTGAAATAGTCTTGCACATATTGCAGGGCAGCGTCATAATCCCTCACCATCAGATTGGCATACTCGCCCACAATGTGTATCTGCTGTATCTTCTGCCTGTAGAACTCGTCGAGCATCCGGTAGTCTTCCTTTTTATATCTGAACTTGGCGTCCTTTATCCTCCTTATCTGCATGGCATTGTATATGACGAGGAATCCTCCTTCCAGCTTCAGCGCCCCTATCTTCGTGAGAAAGAGCAGTGCCTCCTCCACATCTTCAAGCTGTATGTCGTCCGTCCTCTCAAAGAAGTCATGTCCGCACGACTTTATATGATTGAGAAGCTCCACCACCGAGAACCGTATGGGCTGTCCCTCCGCCGACTCCTTCTCGTTGGCTGCGGCTATGCCGTACAGCCACTCCACCGCCATACGGCATATCCTCTGCCTCTTCTCCGCACGTCTTACGGTTGTGTCCATGTCCAGCCTCCGGCTCAGAAGCATATTGTGCGCGGCATTCTCATGTTTGCGCATGTATCCCTTTATCGTGAGAAAATAAATCAGTGTGCGTATGTCTTTTTCCTTCGACGTCGCTATACCTTCGTTTATGGCTCTGTCGTTGAGCTGTCTGCACGATATGCGCAGCGACTCGTCGGGTATCAGTTTCAGAATGTATCGCTCAAGCTTTCCGAAACGCTCGAGAAGCGTCTGCGCACGGCGTTCCGTGCTTCCCGCCTCCTGCAGATACGCCGAGATGTCCTTGCTGTCAGACAGTATGCCGTCCTGACGCATGCGTTCCACCACAGACACCACCTCTTTCTTGCTCATCCCCAGTATGTCTGCCAGATAATCCACGCGCGACTCCGCCTCCGACTCCTGTGCCTTCGAGATGTATTTGCTCGATATGAGCGACTTTATCACTCTCACCGCAGCCTCCGTCTCGTCACTGCCGAACAACGGCGACTCGGATATGCGCCGTCTCGCCTCGTCCATGTTCTTCACCGTGATGCCCGTGGCATATACATGCGGCACATTGTTGCCCCTTTCTATATATCCGCTCTGCTCAAGCGTCGACAGAGCCGTACGCACACGGGTCTCTATGTCCGACACCGAGTCATCCCATCCCGCCTGACGCGCTATCTCCAGTGCCGAGCAGCTCACGCGCATGTGCTGCCTCGTCATATCTTTCACTGCCTTCCACACCTGCTGTATCTCGCTTATGCTCAACTTTGTCTGATTCAGCAGGACGAAATGCTTGTCAAGGTCGTTGTCGCCATAAAGCACGTAGCAGCGCGCGCTGAGCTGCGGGTCTCTGCCGGCGCGTCCGGCTTCCTGCACATAGTTCTCCAACGAGTCGGATATGTCGTAATGCACCACGAGTCCCACATCCTTCTTGTCAACACCCATACCGAACGCCGATGTAGCCACAATCACGCTCACCTCGTCTTTCATGAAAGCGTCCTGATTGGCGGTCTTCGTCTCCGCGTCCATCTTACCGTTGAACGGCAACGCCCTGTATCCGTCGCGCGTCAGTCTGGCTGCAATGTCCCATGTGCGTCTTGTCCGCGACACATACACTATCGTCGGACAGCCGCCCTCCGCCACCAGTTCCCTGAGCATGGAGTATTTCTCTTCGTCGGTCTCCGTGTGTATTACGGAATAGCGCAGGTTCGTACGCGATGCCGTGGAGGCGAACAGTTCCATATTCAGACCGAGCGTATTCCTGAAGTAGTCGCATATGTCCTGCACCACCTTCTGCTTCGCCGTAGCCGTGAAACACGACACCGGAACAGGCTCCTTCAGCCTTTTCTTCTTCTGATACTCACGTATGAACTTACCTATATACAGATAGTCTACTCTGAAATCCTGTCCCCATGACGAGAAGCAGTGTGCCTCGTCTATGACAAACCTCACCACATGGCGCGACATGAGGATACGCTCCACCGTCTTCGAACGCAGCATTTCCGGTGATATATACAGCAACGAGGCGTCTCCGTCCTGCACGCGCTGTATGGACGAAGCCCGTGTTATCGGGTCCAGCATGCCGTTTATGGTGACCGCGTCGGTTATGCCACGCTCGTCAAGATTGTCCACCTGGTCTTTCATAAGCGACTGCAAAGGTGATATCACCACCGTCAGTCCGTGCACAGAGTGTCCCTCCATAAGTGCGGGCAACTGGAATGTGAGCGACTTGCCGCCGCCTGTGGGGAAGATGGCGAGCAGCGACTTTCCATCCACAGCAGCCCTCACGGCTTTCTCCTGCAAAGGTTCGCCTCCGTAGGTACGGAAACGGTCATAGCCGAAAAATCTCTTCAGGTTATATGATGCGTCCAGCTGCGTGCGGCAATATCCGCACCCTTCCTCACAGCGCGTGTGACGCAAGAGCCTCACCACATGCTCCACCTCCGGCCAGTTGCATGTCACCCATCCCGGTGTCACCGAGCGGTGGTCTGTCGTGTCTGTCAGAGCCAGCGCATACGCCAGTTCGCACGGATACTGCCTTACGAGCGTTTCCAGATCGGCATGTGCGCATATCTTCCCCTTATAAAGTCTTCTTATCAGTCCCGTCACATCTGCATGGCGCGCATGCGCACCGGCAATTCTGAGAAAACCCTCAAACTCCCGTCTTCCCATCAGCAACGTGGCGTACATCAGGCGTTTCTCTTCAGGGAGCGCGTTCCACCGTGCCATCTCGTCAAACATCAGGTCGCGCGCCTTCTTACAGTCGTTCACCGGATTGTTCATCTGGTCGCTCAGCAGCTTGTCGTTCTTCACAAGCCGGTGATAAGGACGTTCGGGAAACATCAAAGGCGACATGTAAAGCGTGTCCACAAGAGCCTGACGCGGCTCGTCATCACCGAACAGGTATCTGGCGTCATGGTTTATTATGTTGTGCCCGCATATATAGTCTGTGCCGTCGATGAATTCATACAGTTCCTTCTTCGACGCCTTGTGAAACGTCGCACCGTCATGGCGCAAGGCTCCTATATCGTGTATCTTACGGTCATTAAGCCCCGTCTCCACATCCACGAACACATAACGCACATCCTCACCGGTATGCGCCTTACCGTTTCTGCCGACAATATCATCCGCACTGTCGGCACCCATCATTTCCTTTATCTTGCTCCAGACAGACATTCCTTCAGTTACTCTTCTTCAGACATTAATCATATTCTCTCTCTCATCACGGCTGGAAAAACGCGGTATGTGCCCTCGTCTCATCGATGACATTCAGACACACGGACGGCTCATCATACCTGTAATTCCATTCTTCAGAAACGTTTGAATAGCATACTGTTTGCTTAGGTGTAAAGTTTTATGTACAAAGATAATGCAAACGAGAGGAATGAGAGCTTGCTCTCAAATTCCCGAGTGCAGCTTATCTTATACAAAGATAATGCAAGGCGAGTGCAACGGCAAGGAGGGAAAACGCAGTTTTACCGCACTTGACACTGCCGAGCCGAAGCTTATCTTATACAAAGATAATCATAAAATGGAATATAGTAAAGTCCTTACGCAATTCTTTCCCCTTTTTCCAGTATATTTACCCGAATTACCGTTGCGGCATTTCAACATGGTCGTACAGAGGCGGCAGCAACATGGATAAAGTGTTTACTTAAACCCGAATCGATTTCTATATTTGGATATGAACATAAAAAGCGATAATATCAAACACACCAATAAACCGTGAGACGCAAGATTTTGCGTCTCTACTTTTTCCCACCAACAATTTCAATCAACATTCCTCATCCTTAAATCACAATGCGCCAGCCTTGTAGAGACGCAAAATCTTGCGTCTCACGAGCAACCCATTGCAAACCCAATCCACCCTAAAAACACCAATATCAAACACGCAAATAAATCGGGAGACGCAAGATTTTGCGTCTCTACTTTTTCCCCACACAAATTTCAACCAATACTCCTCACCCCATCATAACAGTGCTCCCGACATACTACTAAAACGGCAGTGATTGGCAGCCGACATCGTCCTCCATGTTGTACATATTTCCTTTTCTTTATAACATAACTCCGATGAATATCAAATAGTTACACAAAAAGCAAGCTGTTTCACATTTTCTGTGTACATTTGCAATGTGTTTAGACAGTCAGTACGACAATATCACAACTGACACACCATTTATTCATATATATAAAAAAACACACATCATGACTAAAAAAGACTACAAAAAACCGGAATCAAAAACAGTGATGTTATCTGGAACAACCATTTTAGCAGGCTCGGAAGGGGGTATTAATGCCGGAATAGGCGAACAGCCGGGTTCTGAAAAACCATTAGGGCCAGGCGATAACACAGGTACGGAGATTATTTGGCCGGAAGAACCATAAGCACCGTCTTACTTATCAGGTTAAACAACAAACGGCAGTCAGCCTTCATCCGCATGTTTCGCGCTTATGTCAGGCACACCTGCCTCCACCTTAAAACCGCTGTCGACTAAAGTAGAGACGCAAAATCTTGCGTCTCCCGAGCAAAGAATGCGCTTGCCGACAGCGGCTTTTGCTATATGCATATTGGTATGAATCCCTTGTAGAGACGCAAGATTTTGCGTCTCACGAGCAACCCATCGCAAACCCAATTCACCATAAAATACCAATATAAAGCATGCAAATCAACCGGGAGACGCAAAATCTTGCGTCTCTACTTTCCTCCAACACAAATTTCAACCAACAATCCTCACCACATCATCACAATGCGCCAGCCTTGCTGTCACCGTTTTTTGGTGTATGCATATTGGTATGGATTGATCGGGAGACGCAAGATTTTGCGTCTCTACTTTTTTCCACCAACAAATTCAAATCAACATTCCTAACCCTTACATCGCAACGCGCCAGCCTTGTTGTCTGTGTTTTTTTTGCAACACGCATTATAGTGGAGAAAAAGCGACATACCACACACCGTAAACTCACTGAGAATCGCGTATATCCTGACAGCATATATTTCGCTTCTGTATACGCGGATTTCAGCGCATATGCATAACATCCTGGATATCAGCGAAATGCGCGAAAAGGCGTCCGAAAGAGGAAATCCGGCTTCACGAAAAAGGCTTTCCCGCCACGCAGGAAAGCCCGTATGAGCTTGCGGAAGAGCCTGTTCCGGCACCCGGCAGAGGCTCTTCCGCATCACAGAACAAAACGGGGAAGAGTCCCGGCATGCCTTTCTGACATCTTAAAACGATAGAAACAAGGGCACAGGCGTATACACTTGGGTATAACATGCAGGCTATTCCGATACATACCAAACACGAATTGGCTGCATTTGAATATATCCCCGCCTGTGAAATATCTGTTTTTCCATAAAACAGACTGCACCCGGCTATCTGACAGCAAGCTGTCAACGGACTCGCCGTCTCTATTTTCACAAAAGATAATGTCAAAATTTTTTACTGCCCGTCATGCGCTTACTCAGTCCTCTTCCTACCCTTACCGCCATCATGCCTCATACACATTTCACACCGGTGTCAGTCATATTGCCTGTCATTTTTACCGGAGACATTGAGTGTCACCCGCCGCACCGGCACACACTCCCTCCGCAGCCACATGCCTCCGCATGCGTCATTCCTTTTCAACTACAGTATAGTCTCCAGCCTTGTCCGAGACTATCTGTTGCAGATATTCCACACTCAGCTCACGCGACGACTCTATCCTCGCCAGCGGAGGGTCCAGCGTCACCGTCGCGCTCACACCATCTATGCTGTTCATGGCATCCTCGACATGTGCGCGGCAGTGGTCGCACATCATGCCCTCTATCCTGTACTCACGCCTCGTCACGGCATCCTCACCGCCTCCGGCGACCTCTCCTGCCGCACCGTCACCACGCCGCGCCACAGGAAGAATGCTCTTACGCTTCAGCCGCAGACTGTTTGTCACCACACTCACACTGCTGAGCGCCATTGCCGCGCCGCCTATCATAGGGTTCAGCAGAAAACCGTTAAGCGGATAGAGCACACCGGCGGCTATCGGCACAGCTATGATGTTGTAGACAAACGCCCAGAAAAGGTTCTGCCGTATCGTGCGCATTGTGAGCTGCGACAGGCGTATCGCCTCCGCCGTCTTGGAAAGGTCTGACGACAGGATGGTCATCATCGACGTCTCCATGGCTATGTCGCTGCCCTTCCCCATCGCTATGCTAAGGTCTGCCTGCGCCAGAGCCGCACTGTCGTTTATGCCGTCGCCAGCCATCGCCACCACATGTCCGTCAGCCTGCAACTGTCTCACGAACGCCGCCTTGTCATCCGGCATCACCTTTGCTTTGTAATGCCTGATGCCTGTCTTGCGCGCCACGTATCCGGCAGACGCCTCATTGTCGCCTGTGAGCATATACACCCCGATGTTCATACTGTGCAGCATTGCCACAGCCTGTGCCGATGTCTCCTTTATCCTGTCGGCTATGCCTGCGACAGCCAACACACGTCCCGCTCCGCCAAACCACACCACGGTCTTGGCATCCTCCGTCCATTCAGCAGCTTTCCCAGCCATGTCACGGTCTGCCTGTATGCCGTTCTCGCGGAGCAGCTCCTCGTTTCCGGCGTAATATGTCACTCCGTCTACGGTGCCCTTCACCCCTCTTCCGGGGATATTGGCGAAATCTGTCACAGGCACGGTATGCGAGTCCTTCAGCGCGGCGACGACCGCCTCGGCAAGAGGATGCTCCGAGTTTTTCTCCAGACTGAGTAATATCGCCCTGCCTGTCCCGGCTCCGTCCGCCCAATGCATGTCCGTCACCACGGGTCTGCCCTCGGTCACCGTACCCGTCTTGTCGAGGACAATGGCGTCCGTCCTGCGTGCCGTCTCCAGCGCGGAGGCGTCTTTTATCAGTATGCCGTTCACCGCTCCCTTGCCTATTCCCACTATAAGTGCGGTGGGAGTGGCAAGTCCCAGCGCGCACGGACAGGCTATGATGAGCACCGTCACCATCGACAGTATGCCATGCTCGAACCCTGCCGTAGGGGCGAACGCCCACCATATGGCGAACACGACGACCGACAGCAGCAATATCACAGGCACAAACACGCCCGCTATCCTGTCCACCGTCTGCTGCACGGGCGGCTTGCTGCCCTGGGCGTCCTGCACCATGCGGATGATGCCAGACAGCATTGTGTCCTGTCCGGTCTTCACGGCTGTGAAGCGCAACACTCCCCTCTGGTTTATCGTTCCGGCAAACACGCCGTCTCCTTGCTTCTTGAAAGCAGGCAGAGGCTCACCCGTGAGCATGCTCTCGTCGACGTAAGACTCTCCACGGCACACCGTTCCGTCAGCGGCGATGCGCTCACCCGGTCTTACGACTATCACGTCGCCTTCCCTTACACTCTCCACCGGTATGACGCTCTCTCCCTCATCCGTCACCCTCGTCACCGTCTTGGGCTGGAGTCCCATGAGCTTCCTTATCGCCGTGGAGGTCTTCTCTCTGGCACGCGACTCCAGCAGCCTGCCCAGCAGGATGAACGCTATGATGACGCTCGCCGACTCGAAATAGACGTGCGGCTGTATGCCTCTTGAAAGCCAGAAGTCGGGGGCAAGCAGATTGAACACGCTGAAGAGATATGCCACACCCGTGCTGCCTGCCACCAGCGTGTCCATATTGGCGGACAGATGTCTGAGCTGCCGCCACGCATTGATGTAGAAACGGCGTCCGAAACCGAACACCACCATTGTAGACAACAGCCACACCGCATATACCACATATGCGTAATCCATGAAAAACGCGCTCATGACGACGACGGGAACAGCCAGCACTATGGCGGCGACTGTCTGCCGTCGAAGCAGCGCATATTCCTTTCCGCGCTCCACCTCCACACGTTCCGTGCCCGCCTCCGCGTCTGTCATCAGGTCATACCCGGCGTCGCGGACGGCAGCACGCAGTGCGGACGGCGTACACCTCGAGGGGTCGTAGACCACCCGTGCAGTGGCTGACGCATAGTTGACATTAGCCTCGTACACCCCGTCCTGCTTGTTAAGAACCTTGTTTACACGTGCCGCGCACGAAGCGCAGCTCATCCCCGATACAGGGAATATGTCTTTTCTCATATCATTATCTCCCATAATACATTCACATATAACGGCTCCAGCCTGTAGAGACGCAAGATTTTGCGTCTCACGAGCAACCCATCGCAACCCATACACACTCCATTCCTCACAGTAGAGACGCAAAATCTTGCGTCTCCCGTGCAATGGCAGCATACTACCGATGACATATTATTGTTCGCACACATTGCTCTGACCTCCTCGTGAGACGCAAGATTTCGCGTCTCTACTTTTGCCAACTGCGATTTCTGTTTGCCCTCTAACTGCCGAGCCGAAGCTTACTTTATGCAAAGGTAATGCAAGGCGAGAGCAACGGCAAAGTGGGAAAACCGTGTTTTCACAACTTTGACACTGCCGAGCCGAAACTTATCTTATGCAAAGTTACACACAATCCCCCCTTATGCCGTTACAATATTATGGATATGGTTTATATTTCGTCGAGCGGTCTGAGCCGGTGTTCCTTCATCTCCTTAAACTGCGTGGGTGACAGTCCGGTCTGCGCCTTGAACTGCGCGCTGAGGTGCGCCACGCTCGAATAGCGGAGCTTGTCGGCTATCTCGCTTACCGTCATCTCATCATACGCCAGCAGTTCCTTCACCAGCTCTATCCGCTGTGCGAGATAATACTTCTCGATGCTTATACCCCTCATCTCGGTGAACAGCTTGCTCAGCGCACTGTATTCCTTGTGGCACACATCCTGCAAGTAAGCCGACAGCTTTGCCTTTTCCTGATATTCGGGATGGCGCACATACTCTATCACTCCTACACGTATCTGCTCGATGACACGCATGCGCTTGTCGTCAATCACCTCAAACCCGTACTCCTCAAGTTCATGCCTTATCTTCCTTTTCGTCTCCTCCGCCAAAGCACCGGGCACCACCACCGTACCCAGATTAACACTCACAGGCGTCACGCCGTTGTTCACGAAGATGTCAGAGACGGTCATTATGCACCGTCTGCACACCATATTCTTTATGTATATTTTCTTTTCTTCCATAATGTATATATGTTATAAATAGCTGTTCAAAACCGATTGATATCATAAACCTCCCACATGTCCGGACTGACTGCGGCAAAACAGAGGCATGTCAGTAAGGACATGTATGCACCGCACAGTCAGATGAGTACAAAGATAATGCGAGGCGAGTGCAACGGCAAGGCAGGAA
>ULPR01058996.1_pt1 | contig 11987 bp, 9 predicted proteins | sample 1953681 | NCBI WGS metagenome assembly ULPR01 (sample SAMEA4835634, study PRJEB28245) | human gut metagenome | biome: gut microbiome; material: fecal sample | place: Denmark | collected 2008 | reverse complement strand
CTATTTGCAGGGGATGGGGGACTTTTTCAGTGCCCTCCCAAAGGGAGGGCGTACCACCCAACCACCTCAAACACAGCGAGAATGGGCTCCCGCCCCTTGGTGAGGGCAGGGGAGGGGCTTTAGGATAGCAGGGGAGGGGCATTAGGAGGACTGGGGTGGGGCTTCTACAAGCAGCTGTTTTTGTACCGGCGCCAGCCGGATTTTTTTTACCGCCAACGGCGGTTTTTTTTACCGTTGTTACTGCTGGTGTCATGCAGAGCATGACGGTGGTGATGGTGCCGATGCCCAGGAGGAAAACTTGTTTTCCGATAGGCATTGGAGACTGCACCGCCAAGGCGAAGCCGCCAGCAGTGCCCACGGCTTTTTGTGTTTATTTCATCCCTTTTGGAGATGAGCAGATGAAATCCCATAGTGGAAGGCCCGCAATCAGCAGCAACTCTGCAGGAGTTGCGATTTCCCAGCCCAGGGTTGCGGGCGAAGCACGCTACCCTGGGTATATATATAATAAGGTATAGCAACTTTGTAGGAGTTGCGGTTAGCCGAAGGCGTTACCCACAGCTGGATAGTGGGCAGAAATGTATAGGGGGATATTATTATACTCACTCTGATAATGCCCTCTACCAATTTCCTGACCATTATCCCGCCAAGGGGGACGCCCTCGGTTGGCTCGTATCAGCCGTTACGAGGGCTCGTGGCATAAGTCACGAGGTCACGTGTCAATTGTTACGAGGACACGTATCAACCGTTACGAGCCACCAATGTTGGCTGCGGGCGATGCACGTTGGCTGACAACGACATCGATACCGTCCGATGCGCATGGGCAATGATAGTTGCGGGCGGTTGTAACCATCCCTCCGCGGTATGCAATGTATGGATATAAGAGCCGGAAAGGCGTTGCTCCTTTTCACGGCTTTGCCCTCTGCGTAAAAAGTTGGTGTCGGATATTCCCGAGAACCATCTCAGGGATATCCGACACCAACCTCAGCGCCGCACCTGCCCATGGCAGGCTGAAAAGGAGCAAAATAAAAAAAGAGAAGCCCAACAATGGCCTCTCCCCAATCCTCTCCAAGGGTCGAAAAGTTACAATAAACCCCATCCCAACCACCTCCAAGGGCAAGGCGCATCTTCTAACCGCCTTAAACACAGCAAGAAGGGACTCCCTCCCCTTGGGGAGGGTTGGGGTGGGGCTTTAGGAGGGCTTGAGGTGGGGTTTTCAGTTGTATCCTACTTAGGCAGATTGAATGCCACGGTCATCTCCTTGAGCTGCTCTTCGCTCATGCCATCGGGCTCGTAGCCCATGCACTTGGCATTGATGTATATCTTGGCACTCTTGGAGAGTACGTCAATCTGGTCGAAGGCATCCATGGCGTCGAGGCCCTTGGCGAAGACGCCGTGCTTCTCCCACAATACCACGTCGTAGTCTTCGAGCTCGGCGAGAGTTCCCTCTGCCAGTCCGAGGCTGCCGGGCAACTGATAAGGCACTACGCCTAAACCTAACGGACAGAAAGCCTTGGTCTCGGGAATCATGCTCCAAAGGATGTTGGTGAGCACATCCTTGCCCATAAACTTCTTGTTGTGACTCATAGCCACCAGCTCGATGGGGTGGGTGTGAACCGTGGCGGTGTAGGGTGAACCCTTCTCTATCATACGGTTGTGCACGGCCAGGTGGCTGGGCAACTCTGATGTAGGCTGGACGAGATTGTCGGCGATGATGACATAGGTCTCGCAGTCGTCGAGGATGCGGATGACGCTGCCGTTGTCCATAGGCCAGCGGGCGAGGTCGCGCATGCGCTTGCCGGTACCCTTGCAGTAGAAGTAGCAACCACGCAGATGGGGGAGCGTGATGCCTATGTGCTTGATTTCGCCGAGGGCAGGCATGTGCCTCATCTCGTCATCCACATACTTGCTGATATTGACAGTGATGTTGCCACCATTGCGCTCAGCCCATCCATTCTGCCACAAATAACCAGCCACTTCGGCTATCTGGTCAATCTCCTTCTTCAGGAGAGGGCGTCCGTCTAAAATACTTTTCATGATTCTTATGATTAATGTATAACTCTATTTTCTATCTATATTCCGGAAGTCGCTCGGCTTGAGTCCCGTCTTCCGCTTGAACTTGGAAGAGAAGTAGTCGGGCGAATCAAAATTGAGCATATAGGCTATCTCCTTGACGAAGAGGTCGGTGGTGGAGAGCAGCTCCTTGGCTCGCTGCAGCTTGAGGTCCTGCTGGTAGAGCGCGGGCGAGATGCCGGTATACTCCTTGAAGAGCTTGCGGAAGCTGGAGTAGCTCACGCCCAGCTGTTCGGCTATCTGCTGCACGGTGAGGTCGCTCTCTACCTCCTTGCGCATGATGAAACGTGCACGGTTGATCATATCGACGTGCTCACTGTTCTTGCTCAGAAGGATATTGCGCTCGAGCGAATACATCAAACCTATAAGGTGGTTGACTATACCTGCCAGCAACTGCTGCGAATAGGCTGCCTCCTGGACGGCGGCATGGTAAGCCTCGTCGTAGAGACGGGTGATGGTATCGGAGAAACCTACATGGTAAATGGGGTGTTGGGGAGTAAGGAAGCCGGCACGGACGCGGTCGTCGACATTGCGGCCGCTGAAACCAATCCAATAACAGTTCCATCCCTGTGGACCAGGATGGTAGGTGTGCCACTCATGGGGGAAAAGCAGGAAGAGGTCGCCCTCGCGCAGACGGGTCGGTCGCTGGTTGGTAGTCTCAAAGACTCCCTCGCCGCGGGTGACATAGAGCAATTGATACTCATGAAGTTCACGACCCTTGTTGACATCAAAAAAATAGCCGTCAGCATGGCCGCTGGTGGGATACTCTTCACCATTGCTTATCTCTTCATAACCCACCGTACTGATGGTGAGCCCCCAGAGCTGGTCGCGCTCGTTGGTTACCAAATACTTGCTCTTCTGCATGATGTTGATTAGATTGTTTGTACAAAGTTACTTATTTTCCACCAATCGACCTTCGTTTTTTGGCAATATTTTTATTACGGCTGCTGTTTTCATGCTCGGGAAACGCAAAAAGGGAGAGACCGCCATGGCAACATGCCGTCTGGCGGTCTCTCCCTCGGTGATGATTGTCGGCAGAAGAGTGGTTTCAGAACTGCTCGAGTATCGCGATGCGCTTGCGGGTATCGGGGTGGGTGCTGAAGAGCGAGTCGAAGAAGCCCATCATGCCGCTCGTGAGAGCCTGGGGATGGATAATGAAGAGCTGGGCTACATCCTGGCGCTGCACACCCTGCAAGCCGGGGGCGCCAGATATCTTGCGCAGTGCCGAAGCCAGTGCGAGCGGATTGCCGCAGAGCTCGGCGCCACCGGCATCGGCCATATACTCGCGCTTGCGGGAGATGGCAAAGCGCGTGATGAGGGTGAAAAAGTAGGCCACGGCACAGCAGACCACGCCCACGAGCATCACAATGATGATGCTCACGCCCGAGCCTTTCTCGTCGCGGCTGCGGCTGTGAGAGCCGTAGAACATGGCGTTGAACATCATGTGCATCACTACGCTCATCACCGTCGAGACGATGCCCACGAAGACGATGCTCGTGATGAGCACACGGGTGTCGCGGTTGCGGATATGGGTGAGCTCGTGGCCCAGCACTCCCGCCAGCTCGTCGTCGTTGAGCACGCGCAGCAGTCCGGTGGTGACGGTCACGGTGTAGCTCTTCTTGTCGATGCCCGAGGCAAAGGCGTTGAGCTGAGGGTCGTTGACGATGTTGATCTGGGGCATATCCATGTTGCAGGTCATGCAGAGGTTCTCCACGATATTGTATACCCTCGGGTTCTCCCTCCGCGTGAGCGGGCGGGCTCCCGTAGCGGCACGCACCATCGAGGAGTTGGCGAAGTAGGCGATGAGGAACCACACACCCACGATGCCCACCACCCAGGGAGCGATGGCCACGAAGGAGCGGTTGACGGCGTCGTAGTCTACCTCGGCAGCCACATTGCCATAGGCGTCAGCGGGTGGCGCGCCCATCGACTGGATGATGGCGAGGAACACCCACACCGTGGCAAGGATAATCAGCGGGAAAGACAGCAGAAGCAGCACACTGCGCAGGTTGTTGCGCCGTATCTGCGTCATCATACCAACATACTGCATAAGGCTCAGAACTTGATTTCGGGGGCCTTGTCCATAGCCTCACGGTCGGTCTGGGGGATTTCAAACATCACCTCCTTGTGGAAACCGAACATCTGGGCGATGATGTTGGAAGGGAACACCTGTACGGCATTGTTGAGCTCACGCGTAGCCGAATTGAAGAAGCGGCGGGTGGCAGCCAGCTTGTTCTCGATGTCGGCTATCTCGGTCTGGAGCTGCATGAAGTTCTGGTTGGCCTTGAGGTCGGGATAGGCCTCGAGCTGCAACTTCAGTCCGGCGAGCGCACCGGTAAGCTGGTTGTCGGCGGCTATCTTGTCGTTGATATTGGTGGCTCCCATAGCGGCTGTGCGTGCCTCGGTGACGCGCTGCAGCAGCTCTTTCTCATGGGTGGCATATCCCTTGACGGTAGCCACCAGCTGGGGGATGAGGTCATAACGCTGGCGGAGCTGTACATCGATGTTGGCGAAAGCATTTTCACGATTGTTGCGCATGCGCACCAGGTTGTTGTACTGGCCTACGAGCCACAACGCGAGTAGTACGACGACTACCAAAACAATAATCCATGTCATATTCTTATTCTTTATAATTATATAGGTCAAAATTACCAAAAAAGCGACAACCGCCCAACTATTCGGGCTTAAAGAATGTAAACAGGTGCAGATTTTCACCGCCGCCACCCTTACCGCCGCCACTCGGGGCAGGGGAGAGGGCAAATTAACTGGAACTTTCCTTTGCATTGTCTTGACTTTGTAGTAACTTTGTCTACTGACAATAATTATACAAGGTATGAAGAAGACACTATTCTCTCTGTTTCTCTTGTTGTCTGTGGCTCCGATGTGGGCACAGACAGACACCCTGGTGGCCAGCGAACTGACCGACACCAAGCCGCACGACGGCAACGAGGTATGGGCGCGCGTGCCCGATGCAGTGCAAATGGCGTGGGGCTCCACCGATGTCCGCTACGCCAAGATGAACGTGCCCCGTGGGCGCATGGCAAAGACCCTGAGGCTCGACGCATGGGCTGGCGAGCGCGTCATGGCTCAGGCTGTGGTATGGACGCGCCACGACATCGTCTCGCCACGCGTAAAGGCTACAGCCCTGACCTGTGGCAGAGAGGTGATAGACGCCAAGGCCGTCAACGCCGGATTTGTGGGATATGTGATGACCGACGAGCTCAACCATAACGGCAAATCCAACTGCGGCCACCGTCCCAACAAGGCCGACTTCGACTCGTCGATGGTCGCCGACATGGTCTATGGTCCCCACATCGACCGTATTCCCCGCTGCACCACCCGCCCAGTTTGGGTCAACGTGTGGGTGCCTGCCATCACGCGCGCGGGTATATATAAAGGTAAGATAGTCCTCACCGGCGACAAGGGCGAGAAGGCCGAAGTGGCACTCGAGGTCAAGGTGGGCAGCCGCCAGCTGCCTGCGCCCAAAGACTGGGCTTTCGACCTCGACCTGTGGCAGAACCCCTACGCCGTGGCGCGTGTCATGAACGTGAAACTGTGGAGCCGCGAGCACTTCGACGCCATGCTCCCCGTGATGAAGATGCTTGCCGACGCCGGCCAGAAGTCCATCACTGCCAGCATCATGCACCACCCCTGGAACGGACAGACCGAAGACCCCTTCTGCAGCATGATACAGCGCACGCTGACCGTCGACGGACAGTGGAAATACGACTACACCGTGTTTGACCGCTGGGTAGAGTTCATGACCCGCGAGGTGGGCATCACCGGCACCATCGACTGCTACACCATGATACCCTGGGCGCTGCAGTTCGACTACTACGACCAGGCTTCCAATACGGTGAAATTTGTCAACGCCCGTCCGCAAGACGCCGCCTACCGCGACTACTGGCTGCCCTTCCTGCGCGACTTCGCCCGACACCTGCGCCAGCGTGGCTGGTTTGAGCGTGCCGCCATCTCTATGGACGAACGCCAGCTCGAAGATATGCAGTCGGCTATCGCTGTGATACGCGAAGCCGATGCCGACTTCCACATCACCCTCGCCGGCAACTACCACAAGGAGATAGAGCACGAGCTCGCCGACCTGAGCGTTCCCTACGGTAGCCCGCTCGACCGCAGCATCATCGCCGAGCGCCGCAGCCGCGGTCAGTCTACCACCTGCTATATATGCTGTACCGAGAGCTTCCCCAACACCTTCACCTTCTCCGACCCCGCCGAGGGCGCCTTCATCCCCATCCACGCCATGGTGCAGGGATACGACGGTCTGCTGCGCTGGGCTTACAACAGCTGGACTGCCGACCCCATGCGCGACACCCGCTTCCGCTCCTGGCCCGCCGGCGACACCTATATCGTCTATCCCGGTGGCCGCAGCAGCATGAGGTTCGACCGCCTGGTCGAAGGCATACAGTGCTGCGAGAAGGTGCGTCTGCTCAGAGCAGAACTACAGGCCAAGGGCAACCGTCGCGCCCTGAAGCGCATCGACGAAGCCCTGAAGGTATTCGGCTGGGGCGGACTTGAGCACACCCAGATGCCCACCGGCGAGCGTATAAGCCGCCTGCAGCGTGTGCTCAACCAGTAGCGTCTGATCATTATTCACTAAACAAATAACACATTTATCATGAAAAAACTTTTTGTAGTATGGGTCATGCTGTTGCCTCTATGGGGGCAGCTGCATGCGCAGGAGAAAATTTTGCAAGGGAAAGGATTCTGGACACTCTTCGACAGTTTGGGAGACGGGACGCCCTGGCAGCAACAGTTTGCTGACCAAACGGGATGCATTTTCTACCCCAAACTCAACCGCAGGTACATTTCCTATGGTGGTTCAGATTCAGCTCCTGCTACCATGAACGGCACTCTGGGCAGGGCAAAGCTTTTGGTAGCACTCAAGGATAGTCTGCCCATCGACATCATTATGATTTCCAACACCAACGATATGAACTTCACAGACCCTGACACGGGTGTGGAAGGAAGTATTGACGATGAACCCTGGATGCAGGGCAGCAAGCGAACTGCAGCCAAGAGTGTGCTGGATTCGAAAGAAGCTGCCAAGGCCTATTGTGAGAAAAATCTGCGGAAAATTCTGAAGGCTACTCCGAAAGCCCAACGGGCTGCGGGCAACATGCTGGTATTCCCCTATGCCAATCCCAACAGGCATGGCAACCGTATAGAAATCATCGCGCCCTCAAAGCATGGAGGTGAAATTTGTTTTCATGTAGGTAGAAGCCCGAGGGTGAATCTTACATTGCCTGCCGGCATGAGCGTGGCACAAACCAGAGAGTGGTTAGCTTCCAAGTTCTATGGAGCAGGGTGGTCGGCCGTAGACAACGGCGACAACAGTTTCACCATCTCCTATTATTATGACAAGAACAACAAGGTCTGGGTCGACACCAAGGAGAGCGGGTTGCAAGTAGCTGTCACCGATGGGCCTCGTGTGGAAGAGTATGTGGTGTTTTATACAGGAAAGGATGCTTCGGGCTGGACAAAAAGTTGCAACTGGACGGATAAAGTAAGCCTGTGGTCGTGCTATAAAGGACTGATGGAATATCTGAAGAGCAACCTCCCCAACACGGAGATTTATTGGTTCATGCCCTCTTATTTCAATTTTGATTTCAATGCACCGGAAGTGCTGCGCGCCGACGGCTCCTTTGACGAGGAGGCATTCGAGAAAACCGAGCGCAACCGCAAGTGGATGCAGCTTTCCGCAGTGCAGCGTGCCATTGCCCAGCGTTATAACTGCCGAGTGCTGGAAGTGGGAAAATACTGTGGTATCAATTTGAAAAACGTGCGTGACTATTATCTCTCGAAAGACCCGCATCTCAAGAAAGAAGGCTATGCGCAATGGTCCAAGGCGCTCTATGAAATCTTCAAGGCCGGCAAATGGGAGTGACAAAAATGGGAGCCGAGAAGCTGTTTTTTTACCTAAATATTTGGTACATAGTGAAAAAAATAGTAATTTTGCACCGCTTTTCGGCCTAACCGCTGGTTGATGGAAGAGTTGTCATGCCATGTTGGGTTGGAACGACAAACAATATTTAATTTAAAAACAACAATGGATTTAATTAAAGTTGCTGAAGAAGCGTTTGCAACCGGCAAGAAGTTCCCTGAGTTCCGTGCAGGAGACACCGTAACTGTCGCTTACAAAATCGTCGAGGGTTCTAAGGAGCGTATCCAGCTCTATCGTGGTGTAGTAATCAAGATTTCAGGCCACGGTGACAAGAAGCGTTTCACCGTTCGCAAGATGTCTGGTACTGTAGGCGTTGAGCGTATCTTCCCCATCGAGTCACCCAACATCGATTCTATCGAGGTGAACAAGGTAGGTAAGGTTCGTCGCGCTAAGCTCTACTATCTGCGCAAGCTCACTGGTAAGGCTGCCCGCATCCGTGAAAAGAGAGTGGTTAACACCAACGCTTAATAACGGCATCCCCAAGGGTAAAACCCAAGAAATAAAGAGAGACATTCCTCATGCGGGGAGTGTCTCTCTTTTTTTTGCGCAATTTTGCGCACATGTTTTGAGCCGAATAACATTTATTAACAACGACATCCGGCGCCCTACCTATTTATATATTTACCTTTGCACCAAATTCTGAAAGTAACATGACTAATATCACCAAGACCTTATGCCTCGGAGCAGCCATGATGCTCGCTCTGTCTGCCTCTGCGCAAAACGAGAAAGTTAAAGACCTGATTTCTCCACTCTCAGACCACAGCATCCAGCTCCATGGATATTTCGACAATGACATCCACAACAGTGTTGAGCATTGGAACAAGGGCGTCGTGCCCTACGACCGCCTCATGGAGTTCTACGATAACAACGTCAACCGACCCAATTTCGCTGTTGGTGAGATGTGGGCCAAGGCTGTTCGCAGTGGAGCCATGCTTTATGCATATAACAAGGACCCCGAACTCAAGAAGATACTGGTCAACACCGTCAACAAGGTGTTCAAGTATGTGCAGAGCAACGGTGCTATAGCCTGCTCGCCCGTAGAAAAGCAGCCCGACTCCAAGGGTGGCGACCTCTGGGAGCGCAAATATATCATGCTCGGACTCTCGCAGTACTATGCACATGTGGAGAAAGACCCACGCGTGCTCAAACTGATGATCGCCGAGGCCAACAGCGTGATAGACCAGATAGGCGACGCTCCTAAGGTAGACATCAATACCCAGGGATGGAGCCGCACTGGCATCGAGAGCTACTCGGTGATGGAGCCCATGATGCGCATCTACAAGCTCACCGGCGACAAGCGCTACCTCGACTTCTGTACCTATCTCATCAAGAAGGGCGGATGCCGTGGCGCCAACATCTTCCAGGAGAGTCTCGACAACGTACGTCCTCGACTCATGGGCAATGGCTACCCCAAGGCTTATGAGATGCTCTCGGTCTATGAAGGCTTGGTAGAGTACTACCGCTGCACCGGCGAGGAGAAGTGGAAGCAGGCTACGCTCAACCTCTTTGAAAACCTGAAGAAATACGAGATTACCATTATCGGTAACGGTGGTGCCGACTATCCCTACTATCCCAAGTGGAGAGGTGAGGCATGGGACGATACTGCCCTCGAGCAGACCAACCCCAAGATAGAGCGCATGATGGAGACCTGCGCCGGAGTGACCTGGATGAAGCTCTGCAGCCAAATCCTGCGCATCACTGGCGACGCTTCTGCTGTCGACTTCATCGAGAAGTATGTCTACAACGGACTCATCGGTGCCATGAAGCCCGGTGGCAACGGATTCAGCTACGTCAACCTGCTCAACGGTCAGAAGGTGACCGATAGAGGATGGGGTACCACCATCGACGGCATGGCTGTGACCTGCTGCAACCTGAGCGGACCTATGGGATTGGCATATATACCCTATGTAGCCGTGATGCAGAACGACCGCGGACCCGTCGTAAACCTCTACAACGCAGCCACAGCCACAGCCAAGACCCTCAAGGGCAACGCCGTGACATTCACCATTGACACCAAGTTCCCACTCGCTAACACTGCGACCATCACCATCGACGAGGCTCAGAAGGAGAAGTATGACTTCATGCTCCGCATCCCCGGATGGAGCACCAATACCATCGTCAAGGTCAACGGCAAAGCCATCGACAATGTAGTGGCTGGCAAGTATCTCACCTTGACACGTAAGTGGAAGAAGGGCGACAAGATAGAGTTGACCTTTGATATGCGATGCCGCCTCATCGACGCGCCCCACGGCAGCAACCCCGACGCATGGAACTACCAGGCTGTCATCTACGGCCCCATGGTGCTGGCGCGCGACGAAAATATTGACGCTGATTACAACAAACCTGTACAGGTAGTGGCAGATGCCAACGGCGAGGTGAAGATCACCCCCGTGAAGCCCACACGCGAAGGCACCCGCATGGAGTTCCTCGTACCCACCACCGACGGCAACATCCATATGGTTGATTACTCATCGGTAGATGGTTGGAAGGACAAGAAAATCTGTACATGGTTGCCCAAGAAACAATAATCTACTAATATCAGGAATCTCACAATTGAACATGATTTAAAAGGGGGGAAGCTCGCAACGAGCCTCCCCCCTTTTTTTATGCATGCCGATTGCGTGTTTGATGTCCCTTGAGGAAAGTTATGTGAGGCATCCCTCATGCGGCAGTAACGCCGAACCGAAGGTTACTGCCGCGACGCAATGCGCAACGAAAGGTAATGGAGTTGCGCTTTCCCAGCCCAGGGTTGCGTTTGGCTGTAGGCGTTATACTCAGTCTGATAATATCCACCAATCCATTCCTATTCATTTTCCTATTGCGGGTAACGCCTTCGGCTAATCGCAACTCCTACAGAGTTGCTACACCTTATTATATAGATACCCAGGGTAGCGTGCTTCGCCCGCAACCCTGGGCTGTGTAATCGCAACTCCTACAGAGTTGCTGCTGCTTGTGGACTCTATGTCCATGTATGGTAAGTCCATTGTGGCAGGCTCGCATCCGTGGGCCATGTATGGTAAGTCCATTGTGGTTGGCTCGCACCTGTAGGCCATGTATGGCAAGTCCATTGTGGTTGGCTCGCACTCCAGGGTCATGTATGGTAAGTCCATTGCGGATGGTGCGCCTTCGTTCATTATGTATGATCAACCCATAGTTGATGGTACGCACCCCTGGCAACTCTGTAGGAGTTGCGTTTCCCCAGCCCAGGGTTGAGGCGTGTAGCGCCTCTACCCTGGGTAGCTGCCCCCACTAATATGGCAACTCTGTAAGAGTTGCGATTAGCCGTAGGCGTTACCTGTAGCAGGAAAATGAATAGGAATGGGTAGGAGGCTATTATCAGATTGAGTATCACGCCTACGGCAAGGCGCGACACCTGCAGCGATGCCAAAGAGAGCCCATTCCCAACCTTCGTCAAGGAGAAAGTGCGCGCCACAATCTCCTTAAACACTGCGCGGGTGAAACCGGCCTCCTCCATGGCATTTCCCCTTGGGGAAGGTTTGGATGTGGCGTGTGGTGGTTTGGATGTGGCCTCTTTGGGGCAATGGATATAGTTAGCCCATCGTGGATGGTACGCACCCCTGGCAACTCTGTAGGAGTTGCGATTTTATAGCCCAGGGTTGAGGTGCACAGCGCCTCTACCCTGGGTACTGACATAATAAAGAGAAGCAACTCTGTAGGAGTTGCGTTTAGCCGAAGGCGTTATACTCAATCTGATAATATCGTCCTATATATTTCCGCCCATCAACCTGGTGCGGTAACGCCTGCGGCTAAACGCAACACTTACAGCGTTGCTATAATGGTCGTACTTGCACCCAGGGTAGCGGTCTTCGTCCGCAACCCTGGGCTGGGGAATCGCAACACTTACAGCGTTGCTGTTGCTTGCGGAAAACTCTGTTTATCTTCACCCGTATAGATGTGGTATGGGAGAGTGGATTATGGGCCGCTTGTGCAGTTCCTT
>ULPR01009438.1_pt1 | contig 12068 bp, 6 predicted proteins | sample 1953681 | NCBI WGS metagenome assembly ULPR01 (sample SAMEA4835634, study PRJEB28245) | human gut metagenome | biome: gut microbiome; material: fecal sample | place: Denmark | collected 2008 | reverse complement strand
AGAATTTTCAAGTGTTAAATTCCGTGATATTATGATGACAGTGAGAAAACAAAATAAAAACCCACCCCAACCCTCCCAAAGGGAGGGAGCCTGATATGCTTTATGCCCTTGTAACAGCATTACAGGCAGTGCTGACTTGGGACAATGCAAGCGAGAGTGCATATCTGCCTTGTACCCCTTAAGCATCAATGACATATCAAGTCCATCTTTTGACTTGAATTTATATGCACTAAAAACCACCAAAGAGATGCTGACAGCCTGATTTCACAACCATTTAAGGCCGACAACAAGATGCAGACGACCTGATTTCATGAACATTCAATGAGACCCGTCTGATGCTTTCGCCTTAATTTTATGGACATTTATTTGCCGTTACGCAGAATTTAACTAACTTTGCATGTGTTATTATACATTATTAAAATATGAAGAATACGATTATAGCCGGCCCGTGTGTCATCGAGTCGGAAGAACTGCTCGACACGGTGGCCCGCGAGCTGGTCAGAATAAACAGTCTGACGGGTGCCGACATCATATTCAAAGCCTCCTTCGACAAGGCCAACCGGACGTCCATAAGCTCATTCCGGGGTCCCGGTCTGGAGCGCGGAATGAAGATGCTGGACGACATCAAAAGCCGCTACGGGCTCAAAATCCTTACCGACATACACGAGAGCTGGCAAGCCGGACCGGTGGCCGACGTGGCCGACGTGCTCCAGATTCCGGCGTTCCTCTGCCGTCAGACCGACCTGCTGGTGGCCGCGGCACGCACGGGACGCACGGTCAACATCAAGAAAGCCCAGTTCCTTAGCGGCCGCGACATGCGTTTCCCGGTCGAGAAGGCCCGCGAAGCCGGTGCGGCGGAGGTCTGGCTGACGGAGCGCGGGAACATCTACGGATATAACAATCTGATGGTCGACTTCCGCAATATCCCCGACATGCTCGAAATCGTGCCCACGGTCATCATGGACTGCACCCACAGCGTGCAGCGTCCGGGAGGCGACGGCGGAAAGACGGGAGGCGACAGACGTTTCGTCCCGCAGATGGCCATGGCTGCGAAGGCTTTCGGGGCGACGGGCTATTTCTTCGAGGTCCATCCCGATCCGAACCGCGGACTGAGCGACGCGGCCAACATGCTGGAACTGGCGAAGCTGGAAGGTCTCGTCCGCAAGTTAACGGAGCAGTAAGAAGCCACCGCCGGCCAGCGGATGACGGAACAAAAAGACGCCCGTTTTCCGACGTGAACAGAAATCCGGAGAACCGGCAACGAGAGACTAAGACATGAAGAATTCATAACCAAAACAAAGAAAATCCCCCGAAAAAGTCCATGGGCGTCTCCCGCTAATGGGAAAACAGCCAAGCGGAAATGTCCGTGGAGGGGCCATATTACTATGACAACAAGAGAATACGCCATACAGTGCATCAAAGACGAGGCCGAAGCACTGCTCGACCTCATACCTAAAATGGACGAGAACCTCGACCGTGCCGTCGAACTCATGTACGGCTGCCACGGTAAGGTCATAATCACCGGTGTGGGCAAGAGCGGACATATCGGCGCCAAGATTGCCGCCACGCTGTCCAGCACGGGAACGCCATCGTTCTTCATCAATCCGCTCGACGTCTTCCACGGAGACCTCGGCGTGATGACACGCGACGATGTCGTGCTGGCCATCTCCAACTCCGGAAACACCGACGAGCTGCTGAGGTTCATCCCGATGGTGCTCCACATGCAGATTCCGATAATCGCCATGAGCGGCAATCCGGACTCGCTGCTGGCAAAATATTCCACGTGCCATCTCAACGTGAGCGTGCGCCGCGAAGCCTGTCCGCTCAATCTCGCCCCGACGAGCAGCACGACGGCCATGCTGGCCATGGGTGACGCGCTGGCCGTAGCACTGATGGAGCGCCGCAATTTCCGCCCGCAGGACTTCGCTCAGTTCCATCCCGGCGGTGAGCTGGGCAAGCGGCTGCTCACCACGGCACAGGATGTCATGAGGACGGTCGACCTGCCCGTCATCACGCCCGACATGCACCTCGGCGAGGCCATCATTCTCGTCAGCAAGGGAAAGCTCGGACTGGGAGTGGCCATTGCCGACGGATGCATACGCGGACTGATAACCGACGGCGACATCCGGCGCGCCATGGAAAAATGGCAGGCGGAGTTCTTCGACCGCACCGTGGCCGACATCATGACCGAGAAGCCGAAGAAAGTGTCGCCGCAGACCAAGATTTCGGAGATACAGCGGATTATGAACCGGTATAAAATCCACTCCGTGCTGGTGGCGGACAAGGACGACAGGCTGCTCGGCGTCGTCGACCACTACTCTTGCATGATCTGATAAAAGCGGCACGCATACACTACAGACAACTCAACTTAAAACATGAGACAACTAAAACGAATACTGTGCGTCATGCTACTGCTACTGCCCCTGACGGTGGCGGCGGTCTATCTGTTCAAGACGCTTGATGCACGCAACGGTCTGAACAGCAGTCAGATCAACTGCATAATGAAGGACTCGCGCGGTTATGTCTGGTTCGGAACGCCGGCCGGACTATACCGCTATGACGGATATACCTTCAAATACTTCCAGTGCAACTCCCAGGACGGCTCGTCGCTGCCCGACAGCTATATCGTGAGTCTGCAGGAGTCGCTGGACGGCAACCTGTGGATCAACACGCTCTCGGGACTCTGTGTCTATCACCCACAGACGGAGACATTCGAGCGGGACATGCGTCAGGTGTTCGGCAAGATGGGCATCAACAGCACGCCCACCGTGGTCTACATCGACAGCCACAAAAATCTCTGGGCGGCAATACCCAACAAAGGTGTCATGGCCTACAACATGCAGCAGCAGCTGCTCTATGAGTTCGGCTATACGAACGACGCCCAAGGCGTGCCGGAGGGAAATATCTGCTCCATCAGCGAGTGTCACGACGGCGCCGTGATTGTCTATGACGACGGACGGCTGGTGTGCTGCGACATCATGCACCAGCAGCACACAGTATGGCAGACAGATGCCGTCGCCTCCGCACGGCTACGCAAGACACCGTCGCTGAAGGCCTTTGCCGACCAGATGGACAACATCTGGCTCTACGGACAGGGAACGCTCATGCTCTACCGGAAGAATGCCAACACGTGGGACATGACCTTCGGTGACCGTCTCGGCATGACCGGTGTGGCCGAGGACCATGCCGTCAACGGAATGGCGGGAGACAGAAAGGGAAATATCTGGATCGGTACAGACCTGATGGGACTGCTGGCCATGAACGTCAACACCCATGAGATGGTCTCCGTTCAGCCACGGGGACTCAACGACCGCACGTACCGCAACGACGAGACAAGGAACATCCAGAGTCTCTACGTTGACGACACGGACCTCCTTTGGGTCGGAACGGAAAAATCGGGAGTGGCCTTCAGCGGACAAAACATATATAAGTTTGAGTCCGACCTCTGCGGCGACGTGACCGCACTGGCTCAGGACGCCACCGGGAAAGTGTGGATAGGAACGAGCGGACTGGGCGTCATCGGTTATGACGGACCGCTGGCCAGCAAGAAGGTGTCGGCGATGGCCACCACTGCCGACGGCAGTCTGTGGGTAGGTTCGAAACGCAACGGACTGACAAGGATTAAGGACGGGACAAGCACGATATACTCCGCCGCACGCGACAGCATGCGTACCATCATCAACGACCGCATCAACGCTCTCTGCACGGACAAGACAGGAAACCTCTGGATTGCAACCGCGGGAGGACTGCAGATCTTCAATCCGAGGATGAACACGTTCTCGACATACACAAGGGAGAACGGAAAACTGAACACGAACAACGTCACCACGCTCTTCTACGGGAAAGGGAACAATCTCTTTGTCGGTACGGGTGAGGGACTGGTCGTCCTCAATCTCTCAACGACGGAAAAGACCGTGCTCACCGGAAACTCCACCAATCTGAAGACGTTCACCAACAACTATATCACCCAAGTGCTCGAAGACTCGCGCGGACTGCTCTGGATCGGTACACGCGAAGGCATCAACGTGCTCAACATGGAGAACGACAGCCTCAACTATATAACCGAAAAGAACGGACTGGCGAACAACTGCATCAGCGGACTGACCGAGGACAAGGACCACAATATATGGGTCACGACGACCAACGGCGTCACCCGCGTGGTCGTACAGCGCAACCACGAGAACGGCACGTTCAACTACGGTCTCTACAACTACGACACTTCCGACGGACTGCAGAGCAACGAGTTCAACAAAGGAGCCATCCTCACGCGCCGCGACGGAAACGTCATGATGGGCGGCCTCAACGGTGTCAACTGGATGCGCCATCATGATAAGGACGGCAATGAGACCCTGCCGCGCGTCATGCTCACCCAACTGTTCATAGGAGACACCGAAGTCGTCACCGGACATGAGTATGACGGCAATGTCCCCCTGCCGCAGGCGCTCAACGAGAGCAACCGCATCGAACTGACAAGTGACCAGAACACATTCACCATTAAGTTTGCGGCCGGAAACTACAACCAGAGCGAACGACTCCAATTCATGTTCTGGATGGAAGGACTGGACAACGACTGGCATAACGGAGACGCGCTGTCCCACGGCGTTACCTTCCGAAACATCGGCAGCGGAGACTACAGACTTCACGTGAAAGCCATCAGCGCTGACGGCGCGATCAGCAATCAGGAACGTGTTTTGGACATAACGATACTCCGTCCGTGGTGGATCTCGTGGTGGATGATAATCATATATGCCGCCGTTCTGGCCGTCGCCATCTATCTGTGGATATTCGGTTTCAAGCGCATATCATATATGTGGTCGAAGAAGAAAGCCATTATCCGCGAACTTGCATTCCAGCGCGAGGAGATCAAAGCAGCCAGCGACGACCTGCGCCAGCCGATGGCCAGAATGACATCTATCATCGGCAATATGGCGGAAAAAGCCCATACTGTGGAGAACAGAGAACAAATCAACTCGCTTCACTTCCAGATGCTGCAAATAATCACACGCATATCGGAGATGCAGACGACACTGGAAAATCCCGAATCGAAGGCTTCCGTCACTGCGACAAACAGAATGCAGCTCAACGACAAGGGGGAGATTGAACTCTCGCGGACGGATGTCGCAACGCTCACGGCGGACCTCAAGCCACACCAAGGCGACCCGACGACAAAACAATATACTGTCATCTTCATCGACGACAACGAGGAGTTCCTCAGATTTATAATGGCCCACCTGCGCAATGTCTATGACATGCACGTCTACAACGACGTCAACAAGGCCGCCGCAGACCTGCAAGTGCTCAAAGCCAACATCATCGTCTGCAAGCAGAATATGCCCGGAACAAGCGGCAGCGAACTGTGCAACCGCATCAAGATGAACCAGAAAACGGAAAACATCTTCTTCGTTCTCATGACCGACGGTGTGCTGACATCTGCAGACATGCACGACATGAATATCACGCTGAGCGCCGACGACTATCTGGCCAAGCCGTTCAACATACAGGAAGCCATCCTCCGCTTCAACCGTCTGCTGGGTCTCGCTCCCGAGGAGATGTCCGACGGACTCATCGAGGGCAAGGAAACGAGACGTCTGGAGAGCATCAACGCCAGCATGACTACGGCCACAATCAACTACGACAACATTCAGGACAACGTCATCGGAGAGGAAGAAAGAACGTCGCACGACAGCAGCGAGGACACCACAGACCACGCGGAAGACACCGCAACGGACACTCCGGCCGGGCATGAGCCCGGCGACGGTGATGCCCCGCAGAGCGAATATGACCTCTATTATGCCGGCGATGTCACGATGGGGGACTACACCATGAACAGCATCATGGACCGTAAACTGATGCAGAACGTCGAGCAGTATGTACTGCAGAACATGAGCCACGGCCACATAAGCCTCGAAGAGATGGCTTCTGCCATGGGAATGGGACGCGTTCCGTTCTTCCGCAAGATAAGAAGCATCACGTCGAAGACACCTGCCGAGCTCGTCAGGGAACTGCGCCTGAAGCACGCATGCACACTGCTGGCACGTACGGACATCAACATGAGCGAGCTCGCCATCAACCTCGGGTTCATGACTGCGGAGAACTTTGCGGCCATATTCAAGGACAAGCACGGCATGTCACCATTGGAATACCGACTTAAACATCGTAAGAAACATTGATGAAATCATTTATAACCATCGCTTGTCTGCTACTATCCACGGCCAACGTGGAGTCGCAGGCAAGCGATTTTGCAATAAACAGAAGCGATTCTGCCATCGTGAAGGTACTTAAGGATAACGGCATAACCTTCAGTCACAACAACAGCGTGACGCTGCTCACCACCGGACAGGCCAAGTTTGACGACATGTTCGAAGCCATCCGGCAGGCCCGCAGCAGCATTCACCTCGAATACTTCAACTTCCGCAACGACTCCATTGCGTCCGAGCTGTTCGACCTTCTGCGTGTGAAGGCGGCCGAGGGCGTGGAAGTGAGAGCCTTGTTCGACGGTTTCGGCAACGACTCGAACAACCAGCCGCTGCGCCGTGAGCACGTCGACAGCCTCAGACGGACCGGTGTCAACATCCACGAGTTCGACCCGATACGCTTCCCATGGGTCAACCACATCTTCCTCCGCGACCACCGCAAGATTGTCGTCATCGACGGAAGCATAGCCTACACGGGCGGAATGAACGTGGCCGACTATTATATCAACGGCACGGAACAGGTGGGAGAATGGCGCGACATGCACTGCCGCATAGAGGGAGGAGCCGTCAACCAGCTCCAGATGATATTCACGCGGATATGGCAGAAGGTCACCAGCGAGGACCTCTGGCGGCCGGAATATTTCCGCGCATACACGCCGGAGAGCTTCAACGGCCTTACACCTGACACCACGGAGACAGCCGGCCGCAAGATGGTGGGCATCATCAACCGCGAGCCGCGCACGTCGAACAAGATCATCCGGACGTTCTACGAGAACGCCATCAACTGCGCCCAGGACTCCATCAAGCTCATCAATCCGTATCTGACCCTCAACCGCAAGCTGAAGAAAGCGTTGCGCAACGCGGTCAAGCGCGGCGTGAAGGTTGAGATAATGGTATCGGCAAAGAGCGACATTCCGCTGACTCCGGACTGCGTATTCTATAATGTACACAAGCTGATGAAGCGCGGCGTGGACGTATGGCTGTACCAACCGGGCTTCCACCACACCAAAGTCATCATGGTCGACGGCCGCTTCTGCACCGTCGGCAGCGCCAACCTCAACTCCCGCAGCCTCAGCTGGGATTACGAGGAAAACGCCGTCATCATCGACCCGAACACCACGCGCCAGCTCGACAATATCTTCGACAACGACAAGAAGAAGAGCGTCTATCTCACGGAAAAGACGTGGGACGAGTTCAGAACGCCATGGCAGAAGTTCGTCGGATGGTTCGCCCATCTGCTGGCCCCCGTGTTATGACAATGGAAAAAGCAAGCAAACAGACAACAATTTGTTTATAATCTGAACACAGAGACACGGAGACACAGAGTTATTTTATCCCTCTGTGTCTCCGTGTCTCTGTGTTCAGGTTATATTATAAGTGTTCAGAAACATACTATAAGAAAACTCTGCGTCTCCGTGTCTCTGTGTTCTGATTATATTATAAGGTATTCATAGACATACTATCATGTATCTACAAAGACCTTATTCCGTCTTCTAAGCTCCCCTCTTCACCTCCGCGCAGACTAAATCGGTCATCAGTTCCACCTCCAGCGGAGTCACGTCATGAGCCAGGATGAATTTCATTTCGGTCTGGAAAGCACTTCTGTAGATCTCGTCACATATCTCGATACGGTTTCTGTTGGGGTATCGTGCCGTCATATAACCCGCGAAACATTCCGCCGCGGCACGGTTATTGTCCGCAAACCACTCGCAGAAACCACGGTTCAAGCGGTCGTTAGCGTCCATGACGCCACGGCTTTCGAGCTTCTCATAAATCTGTCTTGCCTGTTCATACTTCCCCGCCCCGACAAGCGCACGTGCCATAACGCGGTTCACCCCGACATTGTCCGGAGTCTCATAGTCAAGCCTGTAGAGCACCTTCAGGGCGGCCTCATATTCCCACAGGTTTGTCAGACACGCGCAATAGCCCACCGCATAGCCCACATTCTCCGGTGCGTTTTCCATCAGAATGGCGTAGGCGTCACGCGCTTCAGCATAACGGTCCTCGTAGAACAGGGCCCGCGCGCGTCCAGTCAAGGCCCGCACATCACCCGGTTTCAACTCCAAAGCACGCCCGAAACATTCCGTGGCCGTCATTGCCATCACCCGCGGGTCTGATGTCGCACCGCCCTCACGGAGCAGGACATGCCCCAAGAGCATGTAATACTGATAGTCCCGGCTTTCGTCTCCGTAGTTGCCAATCACTCCGAGCACCTCCTCAAACATCTTGTTCTTGAGCATGAACGAGCCTATTTCGCCGAAACGGCTCTCCAGCGGCGTCCCGCGGAACATACGGTTGGCGAAGAATATATAGACGGGAGAGATTTCTCTGGCGTCCGGAACGCCGAACGGATTGCGGAACTGGCTGCGCGACGGGAACAGCCGGAAGAAGCGGTAGAGGTCCTGAAGATATGTCCGACGGATGTAGGCCGGCGTCTTTGTGTCGGCTTCGGGCATGCCGCCGACACCTGCCAGCTCCCCGTTGTCGATGATTGAGCGCATGCTCTGCGGTATGCGTTCAATCACCTGACTGAACGCCAGGACAAAAGAATACTTGTCACTGTTGCAGAACGGTCCGCGGTTCATCATCATGCTGAGGAACCGTCCGTGGCCCATCCGCTCATAGATAGGGCTGACCGCCGGATGTTCGGGATAGAACGGAACGAACCAGTTGCTCACGCTGCTGAAGAACGGGAAGCGCTTCATCTGCGAGAACCCGCCGAAATAGATGTCCGACCCGGCCTTCTGCATGTCCACCATCTTGCGGAATCCTTCTTCCACCTTCTCCATGTTGCGCTCCGAAGCCTCCGGGTCGAGAATGTCCTGCATGGGGTCTTCGACCTTCTCCTCGATGCCCGTTGGCGTGATATGGAGATTGTTGTGCTTGAGCAGATCCGGCATTATCTCCTTCTGAATCTTCTTCGTGTCGCTTTCAGCCATGACACAGTAGAACAGCTGTATCTGTAGCTCGGTCAGCTCCGCCCTCACCGTCTCGTCAGCGAGCATGTCTCCGACCATTGTCCGCTGCTCCGGGAAAATCCTACAGAAGTCCCATTTCACCGAGAGCACCCATCCGACGAGCGCCCTCTGACGGACATTCTCGTCCGTCGTCTGCCGATATACCCTGACGAGAACGCGGAACTTGTTGATGTCGAACAGGTTCATCGTGCTCAGCGTCAGCGCCGAGACGATGAGCTGCTGATCGTTCGTGTCCACCGTCGGCGAGAGAAGCATCTCAGCGTAGGCGTCAGCCGTGCCCTCACTCCACTGCAGCGAGGTCAGGATATTGTCGAAAAGGTCGTTCATCATCCGCTGGTGGGCGGCATAAAGCTCACTCTTCTTCTGCTTCCGGACATGCTCCGGTTCGAGTTCGAGCATGGCCGCATCCGTCACAAAACCCTCCAGCGCGGCGCGCAGTACGGGCAGCGACCAGTCACGTCCGGCCCCGTCGATGCGCCGGCGGACGGACGACGTGTATGAAGAATGGGCTATGTCATAGCGCACGTATGCGTCGGCAACGAGACTGTAGAACCGCCGCATGAGCGAGTTGTATATCCGTTCGAGCTGCGGGTCACGGTAGCCCGTGGCCCAATAGTCGGCCATGCGGTCATAGTCACAGCGTATTCCGTCCAACGGCTCACCCAGATTGAGCTCCGGATATTTGCCCACAAACGCCCCGAAACGGTCCATGACCATGCTCAGCCGCTGTTCGGCGAACAGCTTTATTATGTCGTCCAATTCCTTATTTGCCTCCATCGTCGTCCTTTGTTGTTTCGTCATCAGCCAGTTTCCGGGCCAGCCATGCCTCGGCGCGGTCGATGTCCTCCTTCCGCGGAGCCGCCGCATGGTCGAAGCGGATGTCCTTCGGGAGCGCATCGGCGACGTTCTCGCCAACCCCACACTTCTCGGCAATCAGCTTCCTATAGCCCTTCAGACCATATTTCTTTATCGAGTCACAGGCCATGTCGTATGCCTTCATCAGCACCTCCACCTGCTTCTGCCGCGCCGTGTCACCCTTCAGGTCCTGTCTCACGGCCATCGCTCCGAGCCTCATCCCCAGCTTCCGCGAGTCCATCAGCACCGGATTTTTCAGCATCCGTGCCGCCGTGGCCTGCGGTTCGGTGAGCAACGCGGCGTCCATCTCGTTGTTTTCAATCATCTTCAGCCGCAGAACCATGTCGTTGATCTGTATTCGGAACACCATTTCGGGCACCAGTCCGACGCTGTCAACGGCATAGTCGCCCAACAGGTCCGTGGCCGAATAGCGCGTCATGGCCAGCATCTTGTCGTTGAGCTGCTTCAGCTCCTTGATGCGGGCGTTGCGGTTGGTCAGCAGTTGCCAGTAGGCGCCGGTCGCCGTCAGATAGTCCAACGGCACGCCGAGCCCGACAAGCCGCTGTCCCCTCACGAGGTCGGTGACAAGCCCTTCCACCTTCCGCGCCTTCATGGCCTCGTCACAGTCCATCCGTGCGGCAAATCTTTTCAGTCTCACGTCGGCTCCCAGCCCGGCGAACAGGTCATAATGTTGGGCCACATAGAGCGGCAGACAGTCGAGCGTCGGCGTCACGGCAATCTTCAACGCAGCCGAATCCTCCCGCGCCAGACGCTGGCGTTCGGCACGCGTGAGCCGCTTCTGCTCCTCATACGACGGTCCGCAGGCGCCGATCAGCGCCGCCGAGACAAAGATCAGGATTATGCGTTTCATATATAATAATGTGTCCTCTGTTTGATTTCTATACGTTCGTTGTTGAGTTATATTGTCACTCGATTGATTTACATGCACATTCAATGTTGAGTTACCATACATTCTCTGTTGAGTTATATTGTCACCCTATTGATTTACATAATATGCCATTAACCGAAAAAAGGGCGCCCAACGTATTTATAATATACACGAGCCGCCCTTCCGAGTTATTAATGTGCGATATTAGCCTTTATCACGCTGCAAAATTAATAAATATTCTTCAAACTCAAAACGTATTTCCAATAAATACGCCCCCCAGCCCATCTTTTTCGCCGCAGCCGACAATTTGTCGACGAAACAAAGGGCTGCGCCACGACCAATATGCGCTGTCGAGGACGCGAAATCACTGCTGTCCAAAAGAAAACTTCATGTGGTAGCGGATTTCACAGCATTGGATTATCTTCCGAACAGCCATGATTGCCAATCCGCCACAGCTGCATCCGACCCATAACACGACAACCGGACAAATAAATTTTACACACTCACATCTCCGAATAAACAGGACAAACGTCTTCAAAAAACGGCCACTGACGAAAAAATCACGTATTTCTGGCAAAAAACTCCGGTTTTTCGCGGTTTTACATAATACCCTGATACTCAACCGAATAACATCATACTCACTTTCCGTTACATTTCCCCGACTTTGCAATAAGGCCCTCCCGAGGTTGCAACAAGGGCCTCGTTGCATTGCAACGGCGGCCCCGTCGTCTTCCAACGGGGCCGCCGTCGCAACCTCGGGAGGGCCTTATTGGTCGACGACCGCAGTTTTTCGGTCGAACCGAGGGTGTCATAATGTTAAAAAACGACGCCTTCGTCGCCCTCCCGAACCATTTTTCCAGCTTTTCCGAAAAGTCCGAAATTCAGAATAAACGTTACCTTGCCACACACCTATTGTCTATTTTTTAGAGCGGAAATTCTTAATATTAAAATGATACTTCCGACATTTGGAATAATACAACCGCCCGCTCCTCCTCAGCAGTAGGGACATAGTCTTGTCTTTGTCCGCAAGCGACACATTGGTATTAGACATTTTGCTTGCGGACAAAGACAAAACTATGTCCCTACTGCTGAGGAGGAGCGGGCGGAATATATTTATCGGGTGAGCACGCGCTTCCGGCATACAACACCTCC
>ULPR01012098.1_pt1 | contig 12109 bp, 10 predicted proteins | sample 1953681 | NCBI WGS metagenome assembly ULPR01 (sample SAMEA4835634, study PRJEB28245) | human gut metagenome | biome: gut microbiome; material: fecal sample | place: Denmark | collected 2008 | reverse complement strand
GCTAATACTAAAGATTTTTTCATTTTGTTTTCCTCCCTTTTTAGAAAAACACTTTTTATTTTTATAATGCGTTAAGGGAAGAAGTTTTACGTTTTAAGCTTCTGCTTTAAGTGCGAGTCTCCTGGTTTCCTCTACTACGCAAATGCTTAATTGCGTTTAACCATTCTCTTTACGCAGTATAAACAAACGGTTAAGGCCTTGCCCCTGAGGAAATGGCGAGGCCTTAGATGTACAAAAGGGGTACTTGCGGTAAAGGCACTCCTAAAAACCGTTCCTGAGGAGAAGGCTAAAATCTTGTGCCCGGCCCTTTTATACAACCTCATTATAACACGTCTGCCCCCCCTGTAAAGACAACTTTTAAAAAATTCGCAGTTTCCTACTTCAAGCCGGTCACGAATTATATTTCTATCAAACAATCCAATAACAAACAAAACCACCCTGCTTACTCCAAACGGAATAAACAGGGTGGTTTACTTTACCTATTGCAACTTATTAAGTTTTTCTGCTGTTACGCAGTAAAATTAGTTATTAGTAGGTACGTTATTGTATTTTACTTTAACGTCACGGTATCTGCTCATGCCGGTACCTGCCGGGATGAGTTTACCGATAATAACGTTTTCTTTAAGGCCGAGCAGCGGGTCAACCTTGCCTTTAATCGCTGCATCCGTAAGTACACGGGTAGTTTCCTGGAAGGAAGCCGCAGACAGGAAGGAATCGGTTGCCAGGGATGCTTTGGTAATACCAAGAAGAATCGGGTGGCCTTCTGCCGGCTGTAAGCCGCGGTCAAGCATTTCGCTGTTCTGTTCTTCAAATTCACCGATATCAACGTATTCGCCCGGCAGCATTGTTGTATCGCCGGCTTCGTCGATACGTACTTTACGCATCATCTGGCGTACCATAACTTCAATGTGCTTGTCGTTAATTTCTACGCCCTGAGATTTGTAAACGCCAAGTACCTGCTGTACCAGATAACGCTGAGTTGCGCGCACGCCGCTGATGCGGATAATATCATGCGGATTGAGGGAACCTTCGGTAAGGCGGTCGCCTTTTTCGATTTCCTGGCCTTCGGTAACAGCAAGTTTTGCGCCGTACGGAATTGCATAAACTTCTTCCATGCCGTCTTTATCGGTAATGGTAATTTTACGCTGGCCGCCTTCTTCGGCAATATGCACAACGCCGGTGGTTTCTGCCAAAATACCCGGGTGTTTCGGTTTGCGTGCTTCAAACAATTCTTCAACACGCGGCAAGCCCTGGGTAATATCGTCGCCGCCTGCTACGCCGCCGGTATGGAACGTACGCATGGTAAGCTGGGTACCAGGTTCGCCGATTGCCTGAGCTGCAATGGTGCCAACTGCTTCGCCGACGTCAACATTTCTGTCGGTTGCAAGATTGCGGCCATAGCATTTACGGCAAACGCCTACTTTAGATTTGCAGTTAAGCACGCTGCGGATTTTAACGGTTTCGCGCAGGGCTGCAATTCTGTCTGCCATATCTTCGGTAACATAATCGTTGATATGATAGAGCACTTCGCCGTTTTCATCCAGAATATCTTCGGCAAGGTTACGGCCAACAATACGGTCACGCAGAGATTCGATAACCGTCTGTTTGTTCTTGCCTTCGGTAATAGCGCCGATTTCGATACCTTCAATAGCATTGTTGCGCACTTTCATTTCGCGGACAGTACCGTCTGCCAAAATTGCGTCAATCATTGCTTCGGTATAGGTATCTTTTGCATGTGCCAGTACTTCACCCTCTGCGTTAACAACGTCTTCGGCAACTTCTTTACCGTCGAAGTGATGCATCAGGTGTTCTTTCATTACCTTGTTGGCATCTTCGCTGCTGATGTTAATCTGAACGGTTTCAGTTGCTTCGCCGTCCATATCATCGGTTGCATAAAGGTTAACTTCAAGCACATGGCCTGCAATAAGTTTATTGTAAATATCTTCCGTAATAACGGTATCTGCTTCGGCAATCAGTTCACCGGTTACAGGGCTTTCAACGCCGGAAGCAAGGTTGCGCCCGATAACTGTTTCGCGCAGTTTGTTCTGGCTTGCGCCAAGGGTTTGTTTGCACAGGCGGCTGCGTTCTTTAACAAGGTTAAAGGTTACAACATCGCAGTCATCTTCGCGTACAATAACATCCTGCGCAACGTCTACAAGGCGGCGGGTAAGGTAACCGGAGTCTGCCGTACGCAGTGCGGTATCTGCCAGGCCTTTGCGGGCACCGTGAGTGGAAATAAAGTATTCCAATACGGTTAAGCCTTCGCGGAAGTTTGCCTTGATAGGACGGTCGATAATACGGCCGGACGGGTCAGCCATAAGGCCGCGCATACCTGCCAGCTGACGGATCTGCTGGGTGTTGCCGCGGGCACCGGAGTCAGCCATCATGTTCAGGGAATTGAATTTATCCATGGTAGCGCTCATCAGTTTTGCGGTAACGTCGTCCGTTGCCTGGCTCCAGATTTCAATAACCTTGCGGTAGCGTTCGTCCTCGCTCATCAAGCCGCGGCGGAACATACGCTCGGTTTTATCAATCTGTTTTTCGGCGTCAGCCAAAATCTGCTGTTTTTCTTTCGGGATTTTAATATCGGATACGGCAATGGAAATACCTGCCTTGCAGGCGTTGTCATAACCGTTCTTTTTAACAATATCAAGAATTTCGGCGGTACGCAGGTTGCCAAACAGCTTGTGTGCTTTGGCAACAAGGTTGCCCAGTTCTTTTTTGTTAATAAGTTTGCTTAAATGCCAAACCTTAACTTCTTCACCGGCAGCGTTCTTTTCAGTTTCCTGATGGAAGTACTGCAGTTCCTTCGGCAGGTCTTCGTTAAACATGATATTGCCCGGCGTAGTGGTAACAAGGCTTACGCCCTCGTTCTTTTCTTCGCCGTAAATATCTTTGTTAGGTACATAAACCTGAATGCGTGCCTGCAAATCAACAACCTTATGGAAGTATGCCAGCATAGCTTCGTTAATGCTGCTGAAACGCATGCCTTCGCCTTTGGCTCCTTCTTTCACCATGGTGATGTAGTAGGAGCCCAGAACCATATCCTGAGTAGGTACGGCAACAGGTTTGCCGTCTTTCGGTGCCAGAATGTTGTTAACGGAAAGCATCAGAATTCTTGCTTCTGCCTGTGCTTCCGCGGAAAGCGGCAGATGCACTGCCATTTGGTCACCGTCGAAGTCGGCGTTGAATGCTGTACATACCAAAGGATGCAGCTTGATTGCACGGCCTTCGGTAAGGATAGGCTCGAATGCCTGAATACCGAGTCTGTGCAGCGTCGGTGCACGGTTAAGGAATACAGGATGTTCTTTAATTACTTCTTCCAAAACGTCCCAAACTACATTGTTGGCGCGTTCTACCATGCGTTTGGCGTTTTTGATATTGGTAGCCTGTCCGCTCTGAACAAGGCGTTTCATTACAAAAGGTTTAAACAGCTCCAGTGCCATTTCCTTCGGCAGGCCGCACTGGTGCATTTTAAGTTCCGGGCCTACAACGATAACGGAACGGCCGGAGTAGTCAACACGTTTACCCAAAAGGTTCTGACGGAAACGGCCCTGTTTGCCTTTCAGCATATCGGAAAGGGATTTCAGCGGGCGGTTGCCCGGGCCGGTTACCGGACGGCCGCGGCGGCCGTTGTCGATAAGGGCGTCAACTGCTTCCTGCAGCATGCGTTTTTCGTTGCGTACGATAATATCCGGCGCGTTAAGTTCAAGCAAGCGTTTCAAGCGGTTGTTGCGGTTAATAACGCGGCGGTATAAATCGTTAAGGTCGCTCGTTGCAAAGCGTCCGCCGTCCAGCTGAACCATCGGGCGCAGTTCAGGCGGAATAACCGGTACAACGTCCAGAATCATCCATTCCGGGCGGTTGCCGGATTTCAAGAAGGCTTCGCAAACTTCCAGACGGCGTACAGCGCGGATTTTGCGCTGGCCGCTTACTTCTTTCAGTTCTGCGCGCAGTTCTGCGGTAAGTTTGGGCAGGTCAATTTCCTGTAATAAGGTTTTAATTGCCTGAGCGCCCATGCCTACTTTAAATGCGCTGCCGTATTTATCACGGTTTTCAATATATTCGCTTTCGGTCAGCAGCTGTTTTTTAGTCAGCGGAGTGCTGCCCGGGTCTAATACAATGTAGTTGGCAAAGTACAGTACTTTTTCCAGAGAACGCGGGGAAATATCAAGAATTAACCCCATGCGGCTCGGAATACCTTTGAAATACCAGATATGGGATACAGGTGCAGCCAGTTCAATATGGCCCATACGCTCACGGCGTACTTTGGCACGGGTTACTTCAACACCGCACTTGTCGCAGATAATGCCTTTATAGCGGATTCTTTTATATTTGCCGCAATGGCATTCCCAGTCTTTGGTAGGCCCGAAAATTCTTTCGCAGAACAAACCGTCACGTTCCGGTTTCAAAGTTCTGTAATTGATGGTTTCCGGTTTTTTTACTTCGCCATAGGACCAAGCCCTGATTTGCTCCGGTGAAGCCAGGCCGATACGCATAGATTCAAAATTATTTACGTCTAACAAGAACCGATCGCTCCCTTCTATTCCATATCTTCACTGGCGGCATCATCCGCATCTTTTGCTTCCATATTCATGTTGCCAATATCGGCAATCAAATCAAAATCGGGGTCTTCCGCTGCGCTGTCATCACTGTCAGTGGTGTAGTCATCCTGCACAATCTCCGTGTTAGGAGCTTCGGGGATGGCACCGTCGATGTCAAGGTCCAGCTTGCGCGCTGTTTCGTTGATATCATCATCGGTATCACGCAGGGAAATTTCTTCTTCGTCCTCGTTGAGCACTTTAATATCAAGGCCAATGGACTGAAGTTCTTTAATAAGTACCTTAAAGGATTCCGGAACACCAGGTTCAGGAACGTTTTCGCCTTTAACAATAGCTTCGTAGGTTTTAACACGGCCGACAACATCGTCGGATTTTACGGTTAAAATTTCCTGCAAAGTGTAAGCTGCGCCGTATGCTTCCAGCGCCCAAACTTCCATTTCGCCAAAACGCTGGCCGCCGAACTGCGCCTTGCCGCCGAGAGGCTGCTGGGTAACAAGAGAGTACGGGCCGGTGCTGCGGGCATGGATTTTATCATCAACAAGGTGATGCAGTTTGAGCATATAAGTTAAGCCGACGGTAACTTTGTTATCGAACGGTTCGCCGGTACGGCCGTCATACAGCGTGGTTTTGGCACTGCGGTCGATACCTGCAAGGTCAAGCGCATCATTAATGTCTTTTTCGTGAGCGCCGTCAAATACCGGTACGGAAATCTGTACGGCTTTAATGCTCTTATCACCGAATTTGCCGATTTCAACGGTTTCGGGGATGCCGTATTTTTCAACGTCATAGCCAACACCGGTCAGGCGTTCTACAAGGCCTTCGGCATTGTTTTCAATCTGCATGCCGAGTGCACGTGCTGCCCAGCCCAGATGGTTTTCCAGAATTTGTCCGATGTTCATACGGGAAGGTACGCCCAACGGATTCAGCACAATCTGTACCGGTTCGCCGCTCGGCAGGAACGGCATGTCTTCGCGCGGCAGAATACGGGAAATAACGCCCTTGTTGCCGTGGCGGCCTGCCATTTTATCGCCGACGGAAATTTTACGTTTCTGTGCGATATGTACGCGAACCTGTTCGTTAACTCCCGGAGGAAGTTCGTCGCCGTTTTCGCGGGTAAATACTTTTACGCTGACGATTTTACCTGCTTCACCGTGCGGAACACGCAGCGAGCTGTCACGTACTTCGCGTGCTTTTTCGCCGAAGATGGCGCGCAGCAGGCGTTCTTCTGCAGTAAGTTCGGTTTCGCCTTTCGGTGTTACCTTGCCGACGAGGATATCGCCCGGGCGTACTTCCGCACCAATGCGGATAATGCCGCGTTCGTCAAGGTCTTTCAATGCTTCTTCCGATACGTTCGGAATATCGCGGGTAATTTCTTCTTCGCCAAGTTTGGTATCACGGGCATCGCAGTCGTATTCTTCAATATGAATAGAAGTAAATACATCGGCCTTAACCAAATCTTCGCTGAGAAGAATAGCATCTTCGTAGTTGTAACCTTCCCAAGGCATGTAGGCAACAATTACGTTATAGCCAAGTGCAAGTTCGCCATGGTCGGTTGCAGGGCCGTCTGCCAGTACCTGGCCTTTAACAACCTTGTCGCCTTTGTAAACAATCGGGCGCTGGTTAACGCAGGTGCCCTGGTTGGAGCGTTTAAATTTCAATACACTGTATTTATCTACGCCGCCGTCATCTTTGCGGATAACGATTTCATCGCCGGTAACGCGTTCTACAATGCCGGCATTTTTAGCCAGAATGCATACGCCGGAGTCAACGGCAACTTTATATTCCATACCGGTACCGATGATAGGAGCCTGAGTGCACAGAAGCGGCACTGCCTGACGCTGCATGTTGGCACCCATAAGAGCACGGTTCGCGTCATCGTTTTCGAGGAACGGAATAAGTGCGGTAGCGATAGATACAACCTGTTTCGGCGAAACGTCCATGAAGTCTACCTGGTCAGGAGGCAGGGAAAGTACTTCGTTCTGGTAACGTGCGGTTACACGTTCGCCTTCAAAGCAACCTTCGTCATCCAAAGGTTCGTTCGCCTGAGCGATAATGTAATTATCCTCTTCATCAGCGGTAAGATAAATAATTTCATCAGTTACGCGCTTGTTTTCTTTATCAACACGGCGGTACGGGGTTTCCATAAAGCCGTATTTGTTAATAACAGCAAAGGTCGAAAGAGAACCGATAAGGCCGATGTTCGGACCTTCAGGGGTTTCAATCGGGCACATACGGCCATAGTGGGAATGGTGTACGTCGCGGACTTCATAGCCTGCACGTTCACGGCTCAAGCCACCGGGGCCCAGTGCGGAAAGACGGCGTTTATGGGTCAGCTCGGCAAGCGGGTTGTTCTGGTCCATAAACTGGGAAAGCTGGCTGCTGCCGAAGAATTCTTTAATTGCAGCAACAACAGGACGGATATTAATAAGCGACTGCGGTGTGATAACATCAACATCCTGAATGGTCATACGTTCTTTTACAACGCGTTCCATACGGGCAAGGCCAATGCGGAACTGGTTCTGCAAAAGTTCGCCGACACGGCGTACACGGCGGTTGCCCAAATGGTCGATATCATCGCCGGTACCAAGGCCGTCCATCAGGTTCAGCAGATAACCGAAGGAAGCCATTACATCTTCAACAGTAATGGTGCGGTGGTCTTCCGGAATATCGGAAGTGCAGATGATTTTCATCGGCTGTTCTTTCAGGCGGATGAAAACTTCTTTCAGGCCGGGGCCTGCAAAAATACCGCTTTCTTCAATTTTATCAATAACATCAAGGTCAATCTTGGTGCCTGCTTCAGCAATAATTTCACCGGTAGATACATCAACCAGCGGCTGATCCAGCACTTTATCCAGCAGGCGGCGGCGCCAGCCGAGTTTTTTGTTCAGCTTATAGCGGCCTACACTGGCAAGGTCATAACGTTTGTTATCAAAGAAGGTTGCTTCAATAAGTGCGGAGGCGTTTTCCAGAGTAGGAGGTTCGCCCGGACGCAGCTTTTTATAAATTTCAATTAAAGCTTCTTCGCGGGTAGTTGTTGTATCCCTTTCAAGCGTTGCAGCAACGGAAGGATGATTATTAAAGAGCGCTAAAATATCTTCATTCTGGGTTAAACCCATGGCGCGCAGCAAAACAGTTGCCGGCAGCTTTCTGGTACGGTCAACACGTGCGTAAATAACGTCATTTAAGTCGGTTTCATATTCAATCCATGCACCACGGTTAGGAATGACTGTTGTACCATACATTTTTTTGCCGCTGGGGTCCATCGTAACGGCGTAATAAACGCCCGGGGAACGTACCAGCTGGCTGACGATTACACGTTCGGCACCGTTGATTACAAAAGTACCGGTTTCCGTCATCAGCGGAAAATCGCCCATAAATACTTTAGATTCTTTAATCTCGCCGGTATCTTTATACAGAAGGCGCACGTTTACATTTAACGGCGCAGAATAGGAAGCATCGCGTTCCTTGCATTCTTCTACTGTATATTTAGGCTCACCGAGAGTAAAGCCTTCAAAGGAAAGTTCTAAATTACCTGTAAAATCTTTAATAGGAGAAATGTCATGGAAAATTTCGCAAAGACCTTCTCGCATGAACCACTCATACGATTTTCTTTGGATGTCAATCAAATGAGGCATTGGCAATACTTCATTGATTCTGGCATAACTGTACCGAGTCCTATTACCTACGGGAACCGGTTTAAACATGTAATCCCTCACCCCTTAATGTATATGTTGTCAGGCAGACTTAAACAAGCGCGTTTTTACCATGACAAAAAAAGCAAGGCTCCAAACAATATTCAGGACCTTGCATGTTGTCTTCGATGAACGCACTTCATCTAAATCCATATAAGCACGGTACGGTGCTCAACCACTGAACCCCCGGTACCGGTTGTCAATACCTGCAATCTACTAATGTTGTAGTATGATATGTTATCACAGATTTTGCAATTTGTCAATTATTTAGGCATAAAAAAATTCCGCTGCAATGCAGCGGAATTTTTATTGCCGTTAAGCAAAATTATTTAATTTCTACGGAAGCGCCAGCTTCTTCGAGTTTAGCTTTGAGAGCTTCAGCGTCAGCTTTGGAGATTTTTTCTTTAACAGCTTTCGGAGCTTCGTCAACGATAGCTTTAGCTTCTTTCAGGCCCAGGCCGGTTACTTCGCGAACAACTTTGATTACGTTGATTTTGCCAGCGCCAGCAGCGGTCAGAATTACGTCGAATTCAGTTTTTTCTTCAGCAGCAGCAGCGCCACCAGCAGCCGGAGCAGCAGCTACAGCAACAGGAGCAGCAGCGGATACGCCGAATTTTTCTTCCAGAGCTTTAACGAGTTCGGAAAGTTCGAGGACGGTCATAGATTCAATAGCTTCAATGATTTGTTCTTTATTCATTATAGTTACCTCCATAAATTAGATGTTTTAATTTTATTGTTAAATTTTTATGCGATAAGCCTCAGCTTATGCGGATTCTTTTTGTTCGCGGATAGCGTCAAGCGCATATACCACTTTGCGGATAGTACCTTGAAGTACATTGACGAAACCGGAAATCGGAGCATTCATGCTGCCAAGCATTTTGGCAACGAGTACTTCTTTCGGCGGCAGTTCTGCCAGAGCTTTGATAGCTGCATCGTCAATAACTTTACCGTCAAGAACACCTGCTTTAACAACAAGTGCTTTGTTTTCTTTAGCAAAATCGCAAATGATTTTTGCTACGGCAACAGGGTCTTCCGGAGCAACCGCAATAGCGGTGTTCTTTTCGAGAACCGGCTCCAAGCCTTCAATGCCTGCTTCTTGTGCTGCAATACGGAGCAGAGTGTTTTTAACTACAATGTAGGTAACACCGGCTTCGCGCATTTTACGGCGCAATGCAGTATCCTGTGCAACAGTCAAACCGCAGAAGTCTACCAGAACAGTGCATTTAGAGCTGGTAAGAAGTTCTTTAATCTCTGCAACTTTAGCTGCTTTTTCAGGTCTAATTGCCATACATCTGCACCCCCTTCTTTATTTTGATATTTTTTTATTAAATCAAAAAGACCTCTCGGCCGCAGCCGGAGGTCGCGAAGGTCTATCTTCAACGTCTCCAACCTCGGCTGGCGCTATGCTTACGCGGCTGTGCCGCACCTGCTGTCTATGGCCCGATTATCTTCTGATTTATAAAATTATTTGTCGCTGTTAGCCTTCAGAACGTCAACTTTAACGCCAGGGCCCATGGTAGTAGAAAGAGTGATGGTTTTCATGTACTGGCCTTTTGCTCCGGAAGGTTTAACTTTTACCAGAGTATCGGCAAGTGCAATGTAGTTAGCCAAAAGCTGTTCGTCGGTAAAGGAAACTTTGCCGATAGGAGCCTGTACATTACCAGCTTTATCGGTGCGGTATTCAATTTTACCGGCTTTAATTTCGTTTACTGCACGGGTTACGTCCATAGTTACGGTACCAACCTTCGGGTTAGGCATTAAACCTTTAGGACCGAGGATTTTACCAAGACGGCCAACCATGCCCATCATGTCAGGGGTTGCAACGCAGACATCAAAATCTGTCCAGCCGCCCTGAATTTTAGCGACATATTCTTCACCGCCAACATAATCTGCGCCTGCTGCTTCAGCTTCTGCAACTTTGGGGCCTTTAGCAAAAACAAGAACAGTTTTGCTTTTGCCGGTACCGTGCGGAAGAACCATAGCGCCGCGAACCTGCTGGTCAGCGTATTTAGGATTAACACCGAGTTTGAAAGAAACTTCAACGGTGCTGTCAAATTTGGTAACGTTAGTTTTCTTTACTAATTCTATTGCTTCTTTCGGAGAATAGAATTTGTCAGCTTCGATAAGTTTCAAAGCTTCCTGGTACTTTTTGCTTCTTTTTGCCATTAACTTTTCCTCCTATGTGGTAATAACGGTTTTTGGCCTCCCACTTAATTAAGTTAACTAATATTATCAGTCAACTACGGTAATACCCATGCTGCGGGCAGTACCTTCAACCATTCTCATTGCAGCTTCAATATCTGCTGCGTTGAGGTCAGCCATTTTGGTTTCGGCGATTTCGCGGATTTTGTCGCGGCCGAGGGTGGCTACTTTTTTCTTGTTAGGTTCGCCAGATGCTTTTTCCAGACCGGCTGCTTTTTTCAAGAGAACCGGAGCCGGAGGAGTTTTGGTAATGAAAGTAAAGGAACGGTCTTCAAATACGGTGATTTCTACCGGGATAATAAGACCAGCCTGCTGTGCAGTACGTTCATTGAACTCCTTAACGAAAGCCATGATGTTTACACCGGCCTGGCCGAGTGCAGGGCCTACAGGAGGAGCCGGAGTAGCTTTACCAGCCGGTACCTGTAATTTTACCATCTTAACGACTTTTTTCGGCATTTATTACACCTCCTTATTCAGCTTCTTCAACTTGAGTAAAATCAACTTCAACAGGTGTTTCGCGCCCAAACATGTCCACAAGAACCTTCAGCTTGCCGCGTTCTTCATTAATTTCGGAAACGCTGCCAAGGCATCCGGCAAACGGGCCGCTTTTAAGGCGTACAATCTGCTGTAATTGTAAATCAATTTTAGGACGGCTTTCTTCCACGCCCATAGAACGCATAATTTGTTTTACTTCCTCATCTGTAAGAGGAATGGGCTTAGTGCCGGAGCCAACAAAACCGGTTACGCCTGGAGTGTTGCGGACGGCATACCAGCTGCGGTCATTAACAATCATTTCTACCAGTACATAGCCCGGGAAAACTTTGCGCTGCACGCTGCGTTTTTTGCCATCTTTGACTTCTATTTCATTTTCCATAGGTATTACAATATTGAAAACTTCGTTTTCCATACCCAGGGAATGAACTTTGCGTTCCAGATTAGCTTTTACTTTATTTTCGTAACCGGAATAAGTATGTATGACATACCAACGTTTTTCTGATTCCATAGCGGTACCGGGAATATTAATTCCCTTCCTCCTTACTCAAACTTATTGTAAAATCAACTGGAAAAGCCCAGCAAAAATACTGTCAATTACCCAAATCAGAATTGCTGAAAGGACAACGGCAATAAATACAACGATTGTATGGGCAATAAGTTCTCGTCTGGTAGGCCAGGTCACTTTTTTTAGTTCAGATTTTGCTTCCCGCAGAAAGCGCATAATGCCGTTGGTGTCTTTCACACCCGGTAATTCTGGAACGGCCATCTTTTCACATCCTTGCTAAAATACCTAGATAAACTCAAACACAAAGATTATTTGGTTTCTTTATGTAAAGTGTGTTTTTTGCAAAATTTGCAGTACTTGTTGATCTCAATACGGTCCGGATCATTCTTTTTGTTTTTGTTAGTCTGGTAGTTGCGCTGTTTGCATTCAGTGCATGCCAAAGTAATCAAAGTACGCATTCGTTACACCTCTCTTGCTGTCAAAATTGCTGGTCTGAAAATTTCACTAATATAGAGTACCACAGTTAACGGGTTATGTCAACAATGTTTAAAAAAATAATCTAAGACCGGGCTGAAAAGTCCGGCCTTAGATATATGTACCGCTAACAGCGTTTAATTATTTTTCTTCAATTGCAGTAACAACACCAGCGCCAA
>ULPR01033021.1_pt1 | contig 12151 bp, 8 predicted proteins | sample 1953681 | NCBI WGS metagenome assembly ULPR01 (sample SAMEA4835634, study PRJEB28245) | human gut metagenome | biome: gut microbiome; material: fecal sample | place: Denmark | collected 2008 | reverse complement strand
CCCCCAGCCACATGTTCCACTTCTCCGACAAGTTCATCGACGAGTATATGCCTTACACCGTGGAGCTGGGACGCTCGTTCGTGTCGCTCGAGTATCAGAGTTCGAGGATGGGCTCGAAGAGTCTTTTCGCCCTCGACAACCTCTGGGACGGACTCGGGGCACTGACCGTGATAAGGCCGAACATAAAATATTTCTTCGGAAAAATGACCATGTACCCGTCGTACATCAGACGCGGAAGGGACATGATTCTCTATTTCCTGAAAAAGCATTTCGACGATAAGGAGAACCTCATCATACCGATGAAACCGCTGAAAATAGAGACTGACGAACGCGAACTGAAGGAACTTTTCTGCGAGGATGACTTCAAGAAGGACTACAGAATACTGAACCGGGAAATCAGGAAACTGGGATACAACATCCCGCCGCTCGTGAACGCTTACATGGGACTGAGCCCGACGATGAAGCTCTTCGGCACTGCCATCAACTACGGATTCGGAGATGTGGAGGAGACGGGCATTCTGATAACCGTCGACGAGATTCTTGAAGAGAAGCGAATACGCCACATCGACTCTTTCATAAAGGAGCATCCGGAGGCTCTGAAGATAACAAGCGGCGCGAGCCCTGTGATATACAAAGAGAAGGAATGACTCCCGCACCGCCGCAAGAGCCTGCGCAAGGACTGCGGGAAGGGCGCGTCACACCGGTGCGCCAATGAGCGACAACCTGACTGTCCTGGCACTTCCGTGCCGGGGCGGATGCCGCAATGCGGAACAATACCACATCCGAGACACAAAGAGAAAGGGCGCACGGCGCGCATATGTCCGTAAAAGACGGAGACGCCTCGTCACACGCCGCAGGCAGACAACCGTCCTCCGGATTCTGCGGACATACCGGAATGATTCATTCAAACAACCTATATTATCAACTAAACAGTAAATACAATTTATCATGAACATCAAAAAGCTTGTATCTGCTTGTGCATTGGCTGCGACAATGTTGTCTGCCGGCACTACCGCAGAAGCACAGACACCGAGACCGGAGTACCCGCGCCCGCAGTTCGAGCGCAGCACATGGATCAACCTGAACGGAACATGGACCTACGCGTTCGACTTCGGAAGGACCGGTATGGATAAGGGATGGAACAAGACGGAGGGCTTCGACGGAAAGATAACCGTGCCGTTCTGTCCGGAAAGCTCGCTCTCGGGAGTGCAACACACCGACTTCATCAACTCAATGTGGTATCATCGCAAAATCAGCATACCGGCAGACTGGGACGGAAAGAAGATACTTCTCAACTTCGGAGCCGTTGACTATGAGGCACACGTATTCATCGACGGAACTGTCATAGGACGCCACTACGGTGCCGGCTCGTCGTTCTCCATGGACATAACAAAATATGTGAAGGCTGGGCATCAGCACAACCTCGTACTGATGGTGAACGATGATCTGCGCGGACGCAAGCAGCTTGGAGGCAAGCAGAGCCTCGGTTTCTACTCGGGCGGATGCAACTACACCCGCGTGACGGGCATCTGGCAGACTGTCTGGATGGAAGCAGTGGCAAAGGAAGGACTGAAGTCTGTATTCGCCACTCCGGACATCGACCAGAAGCAACTCGTCATCTATCCGCAGTTCTATAATGAGAGCAACACCAACAAACTGGTTGTCACAATGTACGACGGAAAGAAGGCTGTGGCATCAAAGACAGTCAACTGCACCAACAACTCGGTCATCGTGCTGCCTGTGAAGAACATGAAGCTGTGGAGCCCGGAGTCTCCTTTCCTCTACGACATCACATACAAGGTGGTGAAGGACGGCAAGACGATAGACGAGGTGAAGTCGTATGCCGGCATGAGAAAGGTGCACACGGCTAACGGATACTTCTATCTGAACAACAAGCCTTACTTCCAGCGTCTCGTGCTCGACCAGGGTTATTATCCTGACGGAATATGGACAGCACCATCGGACGAGGCTCTCAAGAAGGACATCCAGCTTGGAAAAGAAGCCGGTTTCAACGGCGCGCGCCTGCACCAGAAGAGCTTCGAGGAGCGTTATTACTACTGGGCTGACAAGCTGGGATACCTTACATGGGGCGAATCGGCAAGCTGGGGACTCGACGTGAACAACGAACTGGCAGCGCGCAACTTCCTCTCTGAATGGACAGAGCTCGTGGAGCGCGACCGCAACCACCCGTCTCTCGTGACATGGACTCCGCTCAACGAGACATGGGACGCCAACAACTCGGGCGTATACACACACTTCGTCGAGAACATATACAACATAACAAAGGCTATGGACAGCACACGTCCGGTGAACGACGCCAGCGGTGACTGCCACGTGAAGACCGACATCTGGAGCGTGCACAACTACGAGCGCGACCCGCAGAAGCTCAGACAGGCGTTCACCTTCGAGCACGGCAAGGAGCCTTACCGCAACACTTGGGGCGGCAAAGAGTGGCTCGCACACTACGACGGACAGCCCTACATGGTCGATGAATTCGGCGGTCTCGCATGGATACGCGAGTCTGAGCGCAAGGGCAACTCATGGGGTTACGGCTCTGAGATAAAGTCGATGGAGGATTTCTACAAGATTCTTCAGGACGAGGTAGACGCTCTGAAAGACAGCAAGCATGTGGTGGGCTTCTGCTACACACAGCTCACCGACGTGGAGCAGGAGCAGAACGGAATATACTATTACGACCGTACGCCGAAGTTCGACATGAAGCGCATCAAGGCGATATTCGAAAGAATACCTTCCATAATAGAGAATCCGCAGGACCTGAGCTACTGATACAACGTCATCATAAAGAAAAACCGGAGTCGCCCGACGCGCTCCGGTTTTTTGTGTCTGTATATGTTCGGGGTTGGGAATCGTTCTGTGCCGACAGCCCGGACATGCGTTTTACGCCATTCCATCGGCATTTTCACGCCACGGCACGCATATTGCCGACACGTCAGACAATAGGCAGCGACGTGCCGTTTATCTTCTGATATATGTCGAGAGCGAACACGTCGGTCATCCCGCTGACGAAATCTATCACCGCCATGACACGTGTCTCAAGGTCGTCGCTGTTGATGTCGTACTGGCTGCTGAACCGTTTGCGCAGCTGACCGGAATGGAACTTCTCCGGACTGAGAGCCGCCTCGATGAGCGTCTCCATCAATGTCTCTATTATCCTGTAGCCGCTCAGCTCCACGTCAAGCACCGGCTTGCTGTTGTAAATCCTGTCGCTGCTCAGCCGGGCACAGGCTCTGTAAGCATCGCGCACAAGCGGATCGGTATGGTCGATAAGGCTTCCTTTGAGCGTTCCCGACATTATCTCGTCCTCGTGCTCCACAAAAGCGCGGGTGCACTCTGCCACGAGTTTCCCTATCACACGGGCACGCATATACACCACCTTCTCGTTATCGTCGGTCACATCCTCGTCCACTATGCGCCTGAGAATGTATTTTCTGGTGTCCTCATCGAAGAATCCGAGCAGCAGACTCTCGGTCTCGCCGTATGTGAGAATCTTCAGTTTGTGAGCGTCCTCGATGTCCATTATCTCATAACATATGTCGTCAGCCGCCTCAACGAGGTACACCAGCGGATGGCGGGCGTACCTTATCGGCTCGCCGGGTGCCGACAGCCGTATTATGCCCAATTCATCGGCTATACGGCAATAAGCGTCTGCCTCCGAACAGAAGAAGCCGTACTTGCCGTGAGAACCGGCGCAGCTGCTCGAGAACGGATACTTCACCACACTCGCAAGAAGTGTGTAGGTCATGACAAAACCGCCTATGCGGCGTCCCCGGAAACGGTGGGTGAGCAGACGGAACACGTTGGCGTTGCCCTCAAAACGTATGATGTCGTTCCACATCCCGGGACTCACAAGATCTTTCACACGCTGTCCCGCACCGTCGGTAAAGAACGCCTGGATGGCTTTCTCGCCGCTATGGCCGAACGGAGGGTTGCCCATGTCGTGGGCGAGACATGCCGTGCTGACGATGGTTCCTATCTCCTCAAACAGCGTTCCGGCAAGTGTCGGGTCGCGCCTGATTATCTCCTGCGCCACATCATTGCCCAGCGACATTCCCACACTCGCCACTTCAAGGCTGTGGGTGAGCCTGTTGTGCACGAAGATGCTGCCCGGAAGAGGGAACACCTGTGTCTTGTTCTGCATGCGGCGGAACGGTGCGGAGAATATCAGACGGTCGTAGTCGCGCTTGAACTCCGACCTGTCGTCATGCCGCCGGGCGTGCCGCTCCTCCTGCCCGAAGCGTTTGTTGGAAATCAGTTTGTGCCAGTCCATTCTCATATATAGTGCTTTTGATGTCTTTATATAGTACTTTTTACGTCTTTACGGCACAAAATTAGGCTATTTTATTTCCCCTTCCAAAAATATAATTGCTTTTTTGTCACACGGTGCGGACACGCGTGTCATCATGTGATAAAATGTCCGTCATACAGCCGTCCTGCCTGTCCGGAAGTATTATTTAATGCTAAAAATTAAGTTATGTGAATATAATTAGTTATTTTTGCAGACTAAAACAATGACAGAGATGATTAAAATCAAAGTAGTGAACAAGGGTAACCAGAAGTTGCCGGAGTACGCCACACCGCTCAGCGCAGGCATGGACCTGAGGGCAGACATCGCAGAAGACATCGTGCTGAAGCCCATGCAACGGCGCATAGTGCCCACAGGGCTCCACATAGCCCTGCCTGCCGGATATGAGGCACAGGTAAGACCGCGCAGCGGACTCGCCCTGAAACACGGGATAACCGTACTCAACAGCCCCGGAACAATAGACGCCGACTACCGCGGCGAGATAGGTGTGCTGCTTGTGAATCTGTCAGACAAGGACTTTACAATCACCTCCGGAGAACGCATAGCACAGATGGTGATAGCACGCCACGAGCAGGCTGAGTTCGAGACAGTGGACGAACTGGACGCCACCTCGCGCGGTGAAGGAGGATACGGACACACAGGAGTCAAGTAAGAAAAATGTCTAAAACACCGATAAACAAACTTCCGCTCATCATAATATCGGCAATATTGCTCGGCGCGATATTGCCCATGACGGTGCGCGGCAACAGCGACGCCGGTACGCCGGCGGCTTCAGGCGACAGTCTCTCATACAACGACAGACGCCGCTACGACTACTTTTTCATCGAAGCGATACGCAAACAGAATGCCGGAGACTATGCCGCGGCGTTCGACCTGCTCAACCATTGTCTTGAGATAAAGCCCGACGCAGCCGAGGCTTACTACGCCAGAGCATCCTATTTCTCAGAGATGCAGAACGACTCTCTGGCTCTGCGCGACATAGAGAAAGCCGCAACGCTCAGTCCGGGAAACGACACCTATCAGGAACGGGTGGCACAATATTACATCGGCTCCGGCAACTACGACAAGGCAATAACGGCATATGAAAACCTGTTTGAGCACCACAAGGACCGCAGCGACGTGCTCAACATTCTTGTACAGCTGTATAATCAGAAGAAAGACTATAAGAACATGCTCGGCGCGATAGAACGCATCGAGCAGATAGAAGGAAGCAGCGACGAGCTCACTCTTGCCAAGATGAACGTCTACGAGATGAAAGGCGACACGAAAATGGCTGAAAAGACGCTCAGATCTCTGACCGAGACGCACCCCAACGACGCCATATACAAGGTGATGTACGGCAACTGGCTGCTGCAGAAAGGCAAGAAGGAGGAAGCCTACGGCATGCTGTCCGCAGCACTGAAAGACGATCCTGACAACGAGGCGGCGCAGAGCTCGATGTACGACTACTACCGTTCCACCGGACAGGACTCGCTCGCCATAATAGCGCGCGACGGCATTCTGATGAACAGAAAGACCTCTTCCACGACCAAGATATCGATGCTCAACCAGCTGATAAAGGAGAGCGAGAGCGCCGGAGGAGACAGCACAGCCATACTTGCACTGCTCGACAAGGTGATAACATCAGACAAGCCCGACGCCGACATAGCCTCACTCAAAGCGGCATACATGGAGCTAAAGAAGATGCCGGAGGACTCGGTGAACAACGCTTTCAGGTATGTGCTCAGCATATCACCCGAAAACACATACGCCACAAAGAAGCTCATAGAGTCTTACTGGAACAGACAGAGGTGGGACGACATAGTGAGTCTGTGCTCGCAGTCGGTTCTATACAACCCTGAGGACATGACTCTCTATTACTTCATGGGGCTCGCCTACTTCCAGAAAGACGACGATGACAACGCCCTCGACGCGCTTAAAAGAGGCGTGAGCGAGATAAACGACGAAAGCGACCCAGCCATTGTGTCTGACTTCTACGCCATTATGGGCGACATACTATATAAGAAAGGAAAGCCGGAAGAGGCTTTCGCAGCCTACGACAGCTGCCTTCACTGGAAGGAGGACAACATCTCCTGCCTCAACAACTACGCCTACTACCTCAGCGAACTCAACCGCGATCTCGACAAAGCGGAACAGATGAGCTACAAGACAGTGAACGCCGAGCCGAACAACGCCACCTATCTCGACACATACGCATGGATTCTTTTCATGAAAGGACAGTACAGTCAGGCAAAGAGTTTCATTGACCAGGCACTGGAGGCGGAGTCTGACAGCACCCTCGGAGCAGTCGTCATAGAGCATGCCGGAGACATCTACGCGATGAACGGAGACATCACCAAAGCCGTGGAATTCTGGGAAAAGGCTCTCAAACTGGGCGGAGAGAAGGCTATACTCAACAAGAAGATAAAGCAAAGAAAATACATAAAGAAGAGGTGACTGGTGCACGGCATGCCGCCCTACCGCGCAGAATGCCGTGCACGACAGCACGCACCGCACAACAACAAACCACTCACAATATGAAAGCATTCAGACTGATACTTCCTCTTCTGCTCCTTCTCGCGTCGTGCGCAAGCAAGAAATCCGTAGTGAAGGAGAACATGCCGGATGTCACCGGAGCCGGAACCGAAAAGCGGCAAGCCACAGTTGTGGAAAAGCTCACATTCATGCAGAAAGTAGCCGACACCCGTGTCTACACCAAGAACATCGTCGGCGACATGACGTTCAGCGTCCGCACACAAGGCGACGACATCTCCGTGCCGGGGTCGGTGCACATGCGCGAGAACGAGATAATCAGACTACAGATATTCATACCGTTGCTCGGCAGCGAGATAGGACGCATAGAATTCACTCCCGACCACGTGCTCATAATGGACCGCATGCACAAGGAGTACATACAGGCAGGCTACGACCAAGTGTCGTTCCTCAAAAACAACGGCATCAACTTCTACACTCTGCAGGCTCTGTTCTGGAACAGTCTGTTCCTGCCGGGCCAGGAGAAGGTGAGCGAGTCGGCACTGCGCAGCTTCGAGGTGGACACCGACAACACCGGAGAGACGCTGCCCATAACATTCAAAAACGGTGACATGACCTTCACATGGCATGCCGGCAAGAGCGACGGACTGATAACCGAAGCCGACGTCAACTACCGCAGCGCGGCGCACGGGACATCATCGCTCAACTGGAAATATGCCGACTTCAGGAGCGTGGGAGTGAAACTCTTCCCCGCACAGCAGACATTCACGTTCACCACAACAGCCACCGGACGCCGCCGGCAAGTCACCGTGACCATCGGGATGAACGAGGTGAAGAACGACTCAAAGTGGGATACGGAGACAAAAATATCGTCCAAATACAAGAAAGTGGACACCGACGAAATAATAAAAAAACTATTGAGCCTTTAAATGAAACGACTTTTCTCCATCATTCTCGTCATAGTGCTGGCGTCAACAATGTCGGCACAGACCAAGCGCACCACCCAGACGAAGAAGACAACGACCACCGCCACAAGAAAGAAGTCGTCGTCCAGGACGTCGTCACGGAGCAAGAAGAAAACCACGGCAGCCAAGAAGACCGCGCAATACAGCAACGCCTCGATAAAGGGACTGCAGTCCAAACGCTCCAAACTGCAGAAAGACATCAGACAACAGGAGAAAGCCCTGCGCAACAACAAGGCGGATGTGCAGAAGCGTCTGAAGAACCTGATGACCATAAACAGCGAGATTGATAAACACGAGAAGAACATACGGCAGATTGAAAGCGAGATAAAGACGCTCGACAACAATATCAGAATACTCAACGCACAGCTAAAGACGCTCGAAAGCCAACTCAAGGAGCGCAAGGCAAAATACATCAAGTCCATGCGCTACATCACACGCCGGCACACCGTGCAGGACCGTCTGATGTTCATATTCTCGGCAGAAAGCTTCACACAGATGTACCGCCGCCTGCGCTTCATACGCGAATATGCCGAATATCAGAAGGCACAGGGCGAGATGGTGAAGGCAAAACAGGAGCAGGTGAGAGAGAAGCAGACACAGCTGCAACAGGCGAAGAACCAGAAGAACAGCCTCCTTGGAAAGGGACGGAGAGAGCGCGAGGCACTCGAAGGACAGAAGGAAGAGCAGCAGAACATAGTGAAAACGCTGCAGAAACAGCAGCGCACCATACAGCAGCTCATAGACAAGCAGCGCAAGGAGGACGCCGCGCTGAACGCCCAGATAGACCGTCTCATAGCCGAGGAGGTGGCAAAAGCCAAGGCACGCGCCGAGGCGGAGGCAAGACGAAAGGCTGAGGAGGCGGCGAGAAAGAAGCGGGCTGAGGAACTGGCACGCAAAAAGGCTGCCGCTGAAGCGGAGGCAAGGGCTAACGCCAAACGCATTGAAGAGGCGCGCAAACGTGAGGAGAAGATGAAGGCAGCGGCGGAGAAAGCCGCCAGACGCGACAACGAGCGGGCACGGGAGAAAGCCCTTCAGAAAGCGCGCGAGGCGACGGCGGAGCGTGAGGCAGCCGAGCGAAAGGCGGAAGCCGACAAACGCCGCAACCGCGAGGAGATGGAACGCGAGAGGCGACGCGCCACAGCCGACGCCACGATAAGCAGTGTGGACAGGAAGCTGAGCGGCAGTTTCGAAGCCAACCGCGGGCGTCTACCGATGCCTATAACAGGCACCTACCGCATAGTGAGCCACTTCGGACAGAACAATGTGGAGGGACTGAAGGGCGTGACCATCGACAACAAGGGCATCAACATCCTCGGAAGCCCGGGCTGCAAGGCACGAGCCATATTCAACGGAGAGGTGAGCGCGGTGTTCGGATTCGGAGGCTCGATGGTCGTTATGGTGCGCCACGGAATATACATCTCCGTATACTGCAACCTCAGTTCGGTCAGCGTGCACCGCGGACAGAGCGTATCGACAGGACAGCAGCTCGGCACCGTGGCACGCGACAACATCCTCCAGTTCCAGCTGCGCCGCAATCTCGAGAAGCTGAACCCTGAGTCGTGGCTCAGATAATGGCAGGAACAGAGTGGCAGGACAGCACGACGTGTTCTTACGGCAAGAGCCAAATATTACGTGATACATTCATAGACACAAAAATCCCCGCACCATGCGGTATGGGGATTTTTTCATACTTATATACCTGACGGCACAGTTACGTCAGACGTCAGAAGCCCTGAGGTCGAGCCCGTCGAGCATTCTGACATACGTGTCTATGGCTTCCTCTATCTCACTCAGACATATATACTCGTCGGCGGAGTGCGATCGTGCCGAGTCACCCGGTCCGATCTTCAGCGAGTCGAAGGGCATGAGAGCCTGGTCGCTGAGCGTAGGCGAGCCGAAAGGAGTCATTCCCAGCTCCACGCAACGGCGCACGAGAGGATGGCTCTCGCTGATGCCGGAGGAATGGAGACGGAACGAGCGTGCCGTCACATCGCTCTTCAGATGGCTGCGCACGATGTCATACACCTCCTCGTTGGTGTAAAGTTCGTTGGTGCGCACGTCCACAACCATAGTGCAACGGTCGGGAACGACATTGTGCTGCGTGCCTGCGTTTATCACCGTGACGTTCATCTGCGTAGGTCCGAGAAAACGGCTCACCTTCTCAAACCTGTATCCGCGCATCCAGCACAGGTCGTCCAGAGCCTCATATATGGCGTTCACGCCCTCACCGCGGGCGGCATGTCCCGACTTGCCACGTGCCGTTACGTCGAGCACCATCAGCCCTTTCTCAGCCACGGCGGGCTGCATCCGCGTAGGCTCTCCCACTATCGCCACATCTATCCGGGGCAGCATAGGCAGCACCATGGATATGCCCGAGGCGCCGGACACCTCTTCCTCCGCCGACGCCAGATACACCATGTTATAGCTTCTGTGCCTTCCCGACATGATGCGGAACACATGCAACAGCGTCACCAGTCCGCCTCCGCAGTCGTTGCTGCCCAGTCCGTAGAGTCTGTCGCCCTCCACCTGCGGGTCGAACGGGTTGCGCGTCCACGAGTCCACCGGCTTCACCGTGTCGATGTGGGCATTGAGCAGCAGTGTTGGTCTGCCGTCATCAAACGCCTCATCGGTCACCCACACGTTGTTGCCCTCGCGCCGGCATGCCATGCCCCACTCCTTCAGCGCGTCCTCCATCACGTCCGCCGCCCTGTCCTCCGAGCGGCTCAGCGACGGCACTTCAATCAGTCTTTTGAGCAATCCGACGGCATCACCGGAATAATCTGTATAGTTCATAATTAAAAGAATAAGTCACAGCTGTCGCGGCATAAGGTAAGTCAGCATACGGCAGACTGCGATGTGATATATAAAAGAGTCATGCAAACGAGAGGAAAGTGGGATTGCCCCGATTCCCCATAGTGCAGTTTATCCTATGCACAAAGATAACGCAAGGCGAGTGCAGAAGCAAGTTGGGAAAACGGAGTTTTACCAGACTTGATATTGCCGAGCCGAAGCTTATCTTATACAAAGATAAAACAAAATGATGGAATAATGAAATGACGGTGCGGATATTGCCGTGTAATCAACATGAGACGCAGAATTTTGCATACATACAAGGAAAAAAACGCAGCCTCATTCCGCTGCCTGCCAAAGGTAGAGACGCAAAATCTTGCGTCTCACGAGTGGGTAAGTCCAATTTTGTCAATGCCTTGTTGCCTGCGTGTGTTGCTATGGACCCGACGGGAGACGTAAGATTTTGCATACATACAGGGTTTGCGCCATGTTCCATAAAAAGGTAGGCAGAATCTGTTTTACCGCCTTTGCGTGATGCGAAATGCTGAAAACGTATATTTCATAGGATAACGTATAAATATTCATTCCCATAATACCGTTTATGCATATTTATGTTGTCTGAACTCGCTGAGAATCGTCCGGAGACAAGGCGGAGCACCTTTCGTGTGAAATACGCGGATTTTCGGCACTTTGCGTAACGCATTGACTAATAGTCATATAGGCTGTTCCGTGACGCATTATGACTTTTACGGCTATGCGGAACGGGCTTTCCTGCCTTCCCGAAAAGGCTTTTCCGTAAGGCGGAACGCCCTTTTCCGACATGTGATAAGGCATGTATGGTGAGACGGAACAGCCTTTTCCGTAATGTACATTATGCGAAATCGCTCCATAGATGTATATATATGATGTTTTTATACACATTCATCAGGACTCCCGTTTCCATTTTACGAAAATCAGTTGTCAATATTTTTTACTGCCGGAATTGTATTTTTATGCAACGGATTATAATGTAATGAGACTGCGCCTTTTGCTTTGCATCGCAATGGCGCAAGCCTTGTATGATTGCAAAATCTTGCGTCTCACGTCGAATACATGGCATTATCCGCACCGTCATTTCATTATTTCATCACCTTTCATTACTTTTGTACCCAAACACAAAAAAACTATCCTATATGAAAATAATAACCTCCATCTACCACGCCCCGTGCTCAACCATAATGCTGGGCTCGTATGACGGGCGGCTGTGCCTGTGCGACTGGACGGGCGGCTGGCACAGCGACTCCAACTACCGCCGCCTCTTCCGCATGCTCGGCACAACGTTCGAGGAAGGCGCGTGCGACGTGAACAGTAAGGCGGCGGCGCAACTCGACGAGTATTTCGGGGGCGTACGGCGGCAGTTCGACCTCCCGCTGCTTCTCTGCGGCACACCGTTCCAGAAAGAGGTGTGGACAGTCCTGCGGCATGTAGGCTACGGTTCCACCATGAGCTACGCACGTCTGGCTGCCACGATAGACCGTAGCAAGGCGGTAAGGGTGGTGGCTAACGCTGTCGGGGCAAACCCCATGTCTGTCATCATACCGTGCCACCGCATCACCGGAAG
>ULPR01050016.1_pt1 | contig 12168 bp, 8 predicted proteins | sample 1953681 | NCBI WGS metagenome assembly ULPR01 (sample SAMEA4835634, study PRJEB28245) | human gut metagenome | biome: gut microbiome; material: fecal sample | place: Denmark | collected 2008 | reverse complement strand
AAACATAGGAAACGAATTAAACATCTTATTTATTTTTCGAGACAACTATGATTATCAGGATGTTGTTGACGAGGAGGATTATGAGGAGGCAGAAAAGATATGGTTAAATCTCTATCCTAAATTAGAAAATATAGTAATATTGATCTTAAATTCCATGAAAGAATAATATATAGCAATGTGTCGCTCACTCAAATTTTTTGTTTCGGAACAAACTCAATTTTAAGAACCATTCCCATTCCCTCTGCTAATCTTTTCAGCAAATTGACAGAGGGGTTTCTTGTTCCGTTTTCAAGTTTATTTAAGAAAATTATCTATACGATATGACGGAGATTTTGAAAAAATGAATGTTGCACTTTATACAAAACAAAATGCAAAATAGGAAAAACTCACGCACATAGGGCGTGATACAATAAACACACTTCAGCGGGTGGGTGGCTGAAGTGTGTTGCATTATTTTGGTGAATTTTTAAGCGTATTATATTGTTCCATGTCGTGGATCAGTTTGCGGAAGGTGCTCATTTGTTCGTCTGTCAGATTGGACTTCATGAGCTGCATATCATCCGAAAGCCCCAGCAGGTAGTCAGCAGATATCTGAAATACATTGCAAAGTTTGATCAGAACCTCAATGGAGGGATATTTCTTGCCCTGCTCATAAGCAGAAATCGTCCCCTTCACCAGATCCAGCTTATCTGCCAACTGCTTTTGGGTCATATGCTTTTCATGGCGCAGATCCCGCAGTCTTTCGCCAAAGTATTGCATAGCATCAACTCCTATCTACATGTATTATATACATATATAGTCTACTGATAGTGCTAAAAGTATGCTAAAAGTTGACTAACGATTGGAGTTGATGTTATAATCATACTGTGTTTTTAGAATTTAATAAGATTACATTGGGATAATTGCTTATTAAAATCTATTTAATGAATCAAGTTTATTTACAGAATGGAGGAGAACGTATGCTAAATATTAAAGTAAAGTTTTTTGAGGGTAGCATTATCGAGGCCCTGGAAGGTGGAATATATCAAATTAATATGCAGGTAAAAAATGATCAGTCTGAGGAAAAAGAAAAGGTGCTGTATATTGGACAGTCGTATTGCCGTTTGATACGAGGAGCAACGCATTTGTACAAATTATGCAGGAAACCGGAGTATTTTGGTTTTACGGATGAAATGCTGCAGGATAATAAAATTACATTAAAGTTTTCCTGTTTAGATTTTCCAACAAATATGAAAACGGTAAATCAGGGAGACAGGAGGAGAGCTGAAACAAAATATGTTAAGACGAATCATCCGTTATTACAAAATGGGTGGGGAGACAGAATCAGAAAGGATAAAAATAAAGCAGTTAAGGATTTTTACGAAAATCTTAAATAGTGATCTGGAAACAATGATTAATGCGAAAAAGGAGACTACTATGAAATACATAAATAAAATTGTCATTTTCACTTTGGTTATTTCTATTATTTTAGGGGGCATATATGTCCCTGCAAATGCTGACGCGGCTATAAATAAAGGGACGGTTCGTTTTTCTGTAAAAAATCACAAGATTAAGCAGGGACATTCTGTAAAGATCAATATCATAAAAAGGAATGTGAGGGGCTCCCTGAAGGTAAAGATGAAATCATCAAACCAAAAGATCCTTCAGGTAAAAAAGAATCGAGTAACCGGAATGAATCCCGGTAAAGCCACTGTTAGACTTAGTTATACTTTGAATGGAAAGAAAAAAATAAGAAATATTAAATTTCTGGTTACGGCAAGTAATAAGGCTGTAGCAGTTACTACTGGCACTGCTTTTAATCCGAATAAATCTCACTACGATGAGGACAAGCTTCAGGAAATTATGGCTGGATATGATAATCCAGAATATTTTGATTTCAACAACTATCCTAACAAGGTTAATTGGAATGAAGATTTTATGGGTGATAGTGATAGATATATGGTTAATAAAGAGTGGCAGACTCTTCCAGCGTATGTTCGTGGTACTATTATTTATCTTAACACAAAAATTAAATTTTGTTCTAAAGATTCTGGCGAAGATGGTGAACAAGGTGCAGCAATTGGATTAGAATTAGTCGAAATATTTAATAGAAAAAGTTCATTAGTATTTTCACATGAATGTGCTCATATATATGGTAAATTCGCGGAAGATTATACAAATCTAAAAGCTTATAGTGAATATAAAAAGAATCCTAAAAAATATGGAACTTATGGAAGTAATGATAAGTGGGAATTTTTCGCTGAAAGTATAGCTTATTATGTTCATGAAAATACTAACTTATTTGATGAAACTTTCATAAAATTACGTCTTAAGGAATATCCTATTCAGATATATAAAAGAGACTTGCACACTTATTCTATTTATTATGCTGTTATTAGCATGAAATTTGAATATGCTAGGGATATGCATTCATATTTTAATTGGAATACTTTAAAAGAAGAGGCTGATAGTTATGTTAAGGAATTTTGTAAAAACCGTGGTTATGATGTAAAAGGGTTTAGTAGCGATCGAGGTATTGCTAGTAGATATGAATTAGTTGATGAATTTACAATTGAATAATTTTTAAGGGATGATATCTTTCGTGGTATCATCCTTTTTAGGTATAGGAAAATGCTCGTTTGCCCTTTTTATTGATGGAAAGTTTCTTCCTGTTCTTTTATATTTTGCTCCTATATGCCGATATACTATCTATAAGGAAATCAGGGAGGATTCTATATGAAGAAAAAATCAATATCAACCCTGCTGGCTGCGCTGCTGTTTTTGACAGCAGTATTGTCACCGTGTCAGATGGATACGGCATCTGCGGCAGCAAAGATCAGGGTATCCAAAACAAAGGTTACAGTTGTAAAGGGAGATCGAATTACGATCAAGGTCAAAAACGCCGGGACAAGGAAGATCAAAGCCAAGGTATCCGATCGAAAAATTGCTTCGGTAAAGGTGATCAAAAAGAAGATCCGGATTACCGGGAAAAAGCCGGGAAAGACAAAGGTTACGTTGACGGCATATCATATGAAGAAATGTGTGGTAAACGTAGTGGTTGTACCGGATGAAGAGGGAGAGGTTGAGGTCGTTATTCCGACAAAAGCTCCGACGAAAAGACCGTCGGCAAGTCCATATGTCAGAGTGACCACAAAACCAACCACAAAACCAACCATAAAGCCTTCTGCGAGACCATCACAGCTTCCGGGTATAGAGCCGGGAGTGACGGCATCGGCAGAACCAGACCGGAGCGCAGAACCGGCAGGGACAGTGGCGCCGACAAAGAAACCGGGGACACCAGAGCAGCCGGAAGCGTCTGTGAAACCAACTCCTACAGAGCTTCCAACTACAGATACCCCGGCATCCAGTCCGAAAGCTACAGTCACACCGGAGCGCACACCAAAAGCAAGCGCAACGGCAAAGCCGGCGAAAACACCGGCAGCCACACCGAAGGCAAGCGCAACGGCAAAGCCGGTGAAAACACCGGCAGCTACACCGAAGGCAAGCGCAACGGCAAAGCCGGCGAAAACACCGGCAGCTACACCAAAGGTAAGTGCAACACCAAAGCCGACAATGACTCCGGCAGCTACACCAAAAGCGAGTGCGACGGCAGATCCAATCATAACAGCAAAGCCGACCATCACACCGACAGTCAGTGCAACGACGACACCGACCGATGTCCCGGCGGCTACGTTGCAAACGACACGTCTCTGCTTCGCGGAAAAATCTCTATATATTGGAGAGAGTACGGAGGCACTGCAGGCGGATTGGGGAGAACCGGAGCGTATCGATCCACTGCCGCAGACAAATATGACGGCATATATTTATAATGGTAACAGTACCACGGAACCATATCTTCTGGTTGGCATCAAGGATCAGAAGGTTGCTTCTTATTTCACGATTGGAAAGGGCTTTACCGTTTATGATGCTACGGTGAACACAGTGGACGGTACTGCGGCGCAGCAGACAGAGCTGGTGCAGGAGGGCGCAAGTGCAGCGTCTATGGTGGATGCCGGATGGAGTGAAAATACAGATAACTTTTACGCCCTGAATAGTGACAAGCAGGAGGCGAAGGAAGGCACGGAGGCATATTACCGTTTAACGGACAATGCTTATATGTATGCGTTCAGTGATTTCTATGATGGGAAAGACAAAGCAGTTTATGGATTTTATGCATTTTCCAAAGACTGCAACAAGTATAAAATGATCTATCGGACGTATATGACATATAATGATGAGATTTTGCGGGCGGCAGAAACACAGGTTTGGGAAATGACAAATGCATATCGGACTTATATGGGGCTTTCCAATCTGCAATGGGAATCAAAAGCGGAGGCGGCAGCCAGAGGTCATAGTCAGGATATGGCAGACAATAATTATTTCCAACACAATAGTCAGGATGGCACAAGATTTTTTGCCCGCCTGCAGGCGGAGGGGATCAGTTACCGCTCGTGCGGCGAGAATATCTGTGCCGGCAGTGGCGATGCAATTTATATGGTGATTGGCTGGATCGGTTCCTCCGGTCACAGAAACGGTATCCTGACCCCAAGCTTTAAATATATTGGAGTCGGTGTCGCATACAATGCTTCTGCCAAATGGCTGGTTTATGCCACACAGGATTTCTGGGGTTAAATAACAAAATGTTGAAATAATAAAACACCACGATCTGGAGAGTTAAAAAGATATTCTTTATAACAACTTCAAACCGTGGTGTTTTTGATATAAGAAAGTTTGAGTTACCAATATTTCGACAATAGCCAGCGGCTGGTTTACTGATGCTCTTCAACATATTTCATCAGGAACAGATCGTCCTCCGGCATCTGACAGCCCACAATGTAATGTCCCTCGTTATTAGAACAGCGGATAATACGTCCCTCCAGCAGGCTATGGGATGGAACTTCAAAATGCTGGATCTGCAGGGTGATCCTTGTACCCTTTGCAGTAGCAAAGAAAGCGGCGTCTGTAGTAAAGGCAAAACCGTTTCCGCTGATATTTTCCAGCCTGCCTGTAAACTCCTGTCCGGTTTCCGGGACAGTGATGAGACAGTCGTTATTGATATCCATACGAGGATATTTACGGCGGTTATTGATCTTTGGACGGGAACTGATCTGTACCTGATAGATTCCATTATCATCCGGGAAGATCTTTGCTTTATCCCAGCAGTAAAGGACATTGCCTGCTGTAACCTGTATGTGGCAAGGTGTGGTTTCTGTGATTCTGGCAGAAGAAGGGAGTGTGATCGAGATGCCCTGCGGTGTTTCCTCCACAAGCTCGCCATGGTATGTGTTGTTTGATGTATCATCAGGAGAGACGATCACCTTCATACCGGGTGTCAGATCCTCCAGTCCCATAAATCCGCCAATGCCAAGCTCGCACATCAGGGATTCAACGACATTTTCAATTGTGTCGATATTGACGGCAGTTTCATCGTATTTACTTAACATTTTGTGACAGATTTCATTGGAATCCGCAATGCCGGAGGTCATGTCCTCTACGGTCGCGGATACCTGTCCCATATTTGTTACAAGCTGATGGTTTGACTGCTCCACCTGTTTCATTGCATCATCAATGGTATGTATGTGTTTCTCGATCTCCGTGGAATCTGCGGTAATAGTGGTTACACTTTCATTCGTCTTGGATACCTTCTGGAGTGTATCCTGGATCAGATGAAGGGTATTTTCAATCGCATTTGTCATACAGTCGGAGGTTCCTTCCAGACGGATCAGCGCCTCCTGGATCTGGCCGGAGGATTCTTTAGTCTCAGCACTTAAGGTACGGATCTGATCTGCAACAACGGCAAAGCCCTTGCCGGCTTCTCCGGCTCTGGCGGCCTCAATGGAAGCGTTTAATGCCAGCAGGTTTGTCTGGTTGTTGATCTTTTCGATAGTTCCGGTTTCCTCCTTCACCATTTCGAACTCTGTCTTAAATGCCTGCAGTGTCTGCTCCGTTTCGGAGGAAAGTTCGGACATGGTCTGTGTGGTCTGCAGCAGACTCTTTAAGTCAACGGAGCTGTTTTTGGCGTGAGTGCCGGACTCATCGATCAGTGTTACCACTTCTCCGATCATGACAGCAATCTGCTGTACCTGTGAGCTGATATCAGAGGTCATATCCACAGAGGAGCTTGTCGTATCCTGCAGATTTGTTTTGTTGTCGTTGAGAGTATCCATCCGGGAAGCAACAATATCAGCTCCGTGTTTGTTCTCGCCGGCAAGCTCCCGGACTACGATCACGCCGTCCATAATGGAATTGCTGGCTGTTTTTACCTTCTCTACGGTAGTGATCACGCGGTGAAGATCATTTTTGATGCTGTCAGTCATAGCGCCGTCCGATTCATTCAGATGGCGGATGGACATGCCGTAGCAGATATAACAAAGGATAATGCAGGAAAGCTCCAGCTGATAGTCCTTCATATTGGTGGCGGAATTCATACCCAGCACCATGTAGCGGTATATGGAGCTTCCGATAATGATAATGGCATTGACAATACCGCAGTACCGCATAAACAGCTGATCCTTATAGATCACCAGAAGACTTGTCACCGGCAGTATATAAGTAAATGCGATCGGTGATGATGTGGTACTGATCACATAGGTATAGAAGATACCGTAGCCAATGACCAGATCAAATTTGTAACGGGTGGTATCCCAACCCCTGACCCGGAGCAGGATCTCTCCGGCAATAAACGGGATCCAGCATAATGCCAGAAATGTCAGATAATAACCGGCACTGTACAGCCCCTGGGAAAAGTCAGAACCATAATTGGCAGATAAGAGAATGGCAAAGATCAACCAGATCTTACGTGCCTTCCGATTTGCTTTTTCTTTAAATAGTTTTTCGTCGTAATTCATAGAATTTCCTCATTTCTTGTGTGTCACAGCTTTTTAAAATAATCTGTCATTGCATGAAATACTTGTGTGCTTTCCGGCAGCTCCGGTTCAAATGCACTGAAAGCGTGAGTCAGTCGTGGATCATCAGGAAAGTCCATAATTTGGGACTCCATCTGAGCACGGTCCAGTGCCATCTTAAACTGCATGGTATAACGGCGCAGATGGTCTTTGCCGCTGGTGACCAGAAAGCATGGTGGCAGGGATTTCATAATGTCCGGGTGCTCCGGGTTGACATATGGTGCAAACGCAGAGCGGCGGTATTTCGGTCCGTAAAGGTATTTTGGCATAAAAAGTCCGATCTGATCGAATTTGTTCGTATAAAACATACCGCTGATCAGACCAAGTGCCTTCAGAGGTAATGCTGAAGGTGTCACACCGGCGGCTTTTGCAACCTTTGGATTGCGCTGTGCGGCCGTGGCATATACCAGAAGGCATGCACCGCCGCTGTCACCTACGGCATAAACATCAGCGGAATTGCCGCGATATCTGTCCAGTTTCTTCTGAATAAAATCCATCGCCTGAAAAATATCACTGATCTGGTCATAGATCGTGCAGTCCGGGATCAGCCGGTACTCCACATTAAAGACCAGATAACCCAGAGTGCAGAGTCTGGCACAGAAATACTGGTTAAACTCCTTGCTGCCGAGAAGCAGGCCACCTCCGTGGATATTGATGATCACAGGCCATCCCTCTGCCGGGGCAGTGCCTGACGGCTCCATTATATCCAGACGATGTGCTTTGATACCATCCGTGGCATAGGGAATCCCCTTTGTCATGGTGATATCCTCCGGAAAGGTAAAACGTTTGTTGCGGTTCTTGTACTTCCGGTAGAAGTCCTCCCGTTGTTTGTAAAATATATTCTCGATTATTTTGCTCATGCTTTACACGCTCTCATTCGTAATTATTCACTTTCTATGATACAGAATTTTTTGTTGATATTCAATTAGAAATTATAAAAAAATATCTAAAAGTGTTAATAAATCGTGCACAAAAAATTATTTATTTCGAATTCCATTTTGTAAAAATTGTACACAAAATTTGTAAAATCGTATTGCATATTTTGGAGAAGGATGATAATATATTTTTTGTAGCAAAAGAAACAACTCTGTGGGGGAGTTGTTTCAGTAATGTATTGGGCGTGATTAGGATGTGGAAAGACATTTTTTGTGGGGACAAAGGATGTCTTTTTTCTGAGCCAAAAACAGGGAACGATCGTGAAAAACAGTTTATATTTTGTGGGGATTTATCATTGTTTTTTATCCTTTCTTCAGTCCTGTTTTTTGGACAATTACATTCTGATCAGCCGGGAAGGAGACTTTTATGGCTTTACGAAAAAAAGCAATGGCCATTGTCCTGAGTATGGCAATGGTGGCAACCTCGCTGTCGCTCCCAAATATGACAGCGAAAACAGCAAAAGCTGCCGGAAGCAGCTTTCAGAACCTGAACCAGTCGCAGATCACGGAGGCGATGGGGGTCGGGTACAATCTCGGAAACTCACTGGAGGCCGCAAGTGCAGGCACTCCGAACGAAACAGCCTATGGCAATCCAAAGCTCACAGAGGATCTGGTTCTTGCAGCGAAGGATGCCGGCTTCAAATCAATCCGTATTCCGGTATCTTATCTGAGCATGATCGATGACAATAACGGATACAAGATTGATTCTACATGGCTTGACCGTGTGCAGCAGGTGGTGGATTATTGTGTGGACAATGATATGTATGCCATTGTGAATATGCACGGTGACGGCTACACCACAGTAAACGGCGGATGGCTGTTGTGCGGAAGTGGTGACCAGACAAAGATTAAAGCAAAATACAAAGCATGCTGGGAGCAGATTGCCGATCGTTTCAAAGGTTATGACGAGCATCTGATCTTTGAGTCTATGAACGAGGAGTTTGATGGAACTTACGGAACCCCCGGCAGAAGTGCCTATGCAAATATAAATGCGTACAATCAGATTTTCGTGGATACCGTACGCAGATCCGGCGGTAACAACGATCAGAGATGGCTGTTGATCCCTGGATGGAATACCAATATTGATTATACGGCAGGGGATTATGGCTTTGAAATGCCGACAGATAATTATCTTTCTTCTAATATCGCATCCGGACAGAAAAGAATTATGATCTCTGTTCATTATTATGATCCATGGGATTTCTGTGGTACTGAGTCCGGAGCTGTGACCCAGTGGGGTGACAGTGTCACAGATGCATCCAAGAAACCAGGCTGGGGCGATGAGTCTTATATGGCATCCCAGTTCAAAAAAATGTACACCAAATTTGTTTCCCAGGGATATCCTGTGGTCATTGGAGAGTTTGGTGCCATCAATAAGGGAAATTACGACAGTCAGAATAAGATCTGCCGTGCCGAATATTATCAGAAGGTTTGCTACTATGCAAAGCAGTATGGTATGATTCCGGTTGCATGGGACAACGGTTATAACGGAGAATATGGATTTGCAATTATCGACCGTTATTCCAATAAGGTTGTTCACCAGGAGCTGATGGATGCCATGATGGAGATCTATGGCGGAGATCAGTCTGCAACTGCTACAGGAATTACACTGAATAAATCATCTCTGACCGTTCATATCGGAGATGAGAAGCAGCAGCTCACCGCGACGCTGACACCGGCCGACAGCAAGGACAAGGTTGTGTGGAGCTCCAGCGATGAGAGCGTTGCTTCTGTGAACTCCAAGGGACAGGTAACCGCAGTTGGAGCAGGAACCTGCACCATTACAGCGTCTGTGCCTCTGGGATACAAGGCAACCTGTCAGGTGACAGTGCCAAAGGCAGAATATGTACGAGCTAAAATGTATCTGCTGGAAACCGCAAGCTGGCAGTCTGTGATCAGTGATGAGTATGTTGATATTTATTCCGGCGGCGGAGACTTCTCGTTGTCTCTGGAGGCAACCAAGAGCCAGCTGCAGAACATTGGCTCTCTTTACATTAAAGATATCAATGTGGCAGATGATGAGGCCTCAGTATTTAATAAAGCAACGGTAAAGGTAAAATCCTTCGAGATCAATGGACAGAAATATACCATGAAAAATGATACCTTTACCTATGATGTATCACAGAAGGCATCCGATGATGGTCTGATTTGTCCAATCTTTAATTTCTCATTTATTAATGTTTGGGCAAATACCCACATCAATAATGTGACGGTAGAAAATTCAAATTATAAGGCGTACTTTAATAATGTAAACTATAAGACGATGAATACCGTTAAGATAAACTTCGAGGTATCCGGAATTGACGGAAATGTAACAGAGCCAACCGCAGCACCAACAGTAGAGCCGACAGTAAAACCAACTGTTGCACCGACGGCAGAGCCGACAAAGGCACCGACGGCAAAACCGACAGAAGTACCAACAGTAAAACCGACTGTTGCACCGACAGCAAAACCGACAGAAGTACCAACGGTAGAGCCGACTGTTGCACCGACAGCAAAACCGACAGAAGTACCAACGGTAGAGCCGACTGTTGCACCGACTGTAAAACCAACAGAGCCTCCGGTGATCACAGGAGAAAAGGTGATCGTATCGAATCTGGCATCCACTTATGCAACTAATGATGCATCATGGCTGATGGATGCAGCAGATGATGATATTGTAACAGTTGTTTATACCTGTACGGATCCTTCTCACGGAAACTGGGGCATTCTCGGCTGGGGAGCGTCGGTAGATGATCAGTGGCAGAACGGTGATAATTATTCAGCCGCAGGCAATGCTGCAGAGGAGATCACCAGAGTATATACAGTTAAAGAGCTGAAAGCATCTTTGAATATTAAGGATAATTCCAATGTATCATATCTCTGCCTGTCTGTATGGAATGGTGGAAAGATTGTGAAGCTTTCCATTGCAGGTAATGGCAGTGAGACACCGGAGCCAACGGTAGAGCCTACTGCAGCACCTACAATTGCACCAACGGCAGAGCCGACCGTTGCACCAACACAGGCACCAACAGCCGCACCTACTACAGAACCGACAGTGGCGCCAACCGTTGCACCTACTACAGCACCGTCTGACGACAGCAAGGTAACAGGAACCGTGAAACTCACCAGTGACTGGGGCAGCGGCGGAATCGCACAGATCACCCTTACAAATAATTCCGGCGTAAGCTTCACAAACGGCTGGACCGTTGAGTTCACGCTGGACCGTGAGATCACATCTATGTGGAGCGGCGAGTGCACAAGCCTTGGCGGCAATCGTTACCGCATAAGTAATCCGGGCTGGGACGGTAACTGGGCTGCCGGAAAGACCATTACCCTGAATTGTGGTGTTGGTGGCGGAAGCGGAGCACCGGTTATCAGTGATATTGTATTAAAATAGCCTTTCTGCGATAAACAAAAAACCAACAATTTTGCCATAGTATAGTAATAAATAGACGGCATTCGCAATTTATCGGTTGCGGATGCCGTTTTGTTGTAATAAAATATAAGTGGAATGCTTATATCGTTGTGACATTGTGAAGGCAACATTAGGAGAAAAACTTGTCTGTAATCGTTATTTTGATGGGCTGATGGTTACAGCTCCCTGGGCCGTGATTTTTGACGGAGTAACGTCATGGACGGTAAATCATCAGGATATTGTCCCGGCAATTCTTGTTTTGGGGATTTATGTAGATTTTGAAAATCCGGCCATCCGTAAGCTGACACTCCATAATGAGCGGATGATCGAAGGTTTTGCGACTCTGGTGGAAAAAAGGAGGAAATAATGTATCAGATAACATTATATGATGATTGCAGTAATCCGATCGCAGATGGTACGGTGTCCTATTATGTGGACAGTCTTGAGGAGTTTGAAGAGAAGTGGGTGCCTTATGCCGAGAAGAATATGAAAGAACGGTTAAAACGTTATTATCGATCTAAAGCGGGAGAGATTGTGACGGATTATTACAGTGATTCAGAGAAATTAAATATCGTGCAGCAGGATGAACATGCTGAGATTCTGGAGGAAAAGAGCTTTGAGGAAAAGGAGCTTGATATCACATTGTCCAATGTGTATTGGTGTACGACGGATTTTCATATAGCAGATCTGAAGTATGTGATCCGTAAAATAAAATATAACGGAAAATATCTGCTGGTGACAAAATATGATATTAAAGGAATTTACCGCAAAAAAGAATTCCCGGATGGAACGGGATATTATTGCGACATGGCTGAATTTTGCGGAAATGCTATCTGTGAAGTAAATCTTACCCCGAATTTTGACTGTGAAACCATGCGTAATAAATATACTACAGCAGATGCTTTTCTGGAAGATACCATTAAATGCTTTGTCTGGATACCGATTGCAGAGA
>ULPR01007748.1_pt1 | contig 12300 bp, 9 predicted proteins | sample 1953681 | NCBI WGS metagenome assembly ULPR01 (sample SAMEA4835634, study PRJEB28245) | human gut metagenome | biome: gut microbiome; material: fecal sample | place: Denmark | collected 2008 | reverse complement strand
GGCTTTCTTTGCAAGGAACGCCTTATCAAAGCTCTGTGTTGCCTTTTCAGCCGTAAAAATGGAACTGTCATATTCGCCCTCAATGGTATCGTAGGAAATATGCTCTACGATCATTGTGGCTTTCTGCTCGTTGATAAGCCGGATGACCTTTGTGATGAACTCCTCCGGGTTGTTCTTGAACATATAGAGCTTATCCACACGGATGCCTTGCAGGATCGCAGAAACCGTGCGCCGTGTCAGAACGGTGCCCTCTGCGATTTTCCCAATAAGGTCGTACTTGATTTGACTGGTTTCGGCGTGTTTGAGTGTCTGTGTCCGGGTCTTTTCGCCGGTGAAGGATGCTCCACGCTCGATCTCGTACTCATTCATCTCCGCTTTCTGCCGTCCGATGGTGGTCGTGTATTGCAGCTCGGAAACAAAGAGCTTTTCGTCAATATGGGCAATGGCATTGCGAATCAGCTCGGCACTGTCAAAATCAACGGTGTAGGCGTACTTATGGTTGATCTCACGCCACAACGCCTGAAACTCTTTCTTGGCAAAGTTCTCGTTAAGCGGGTTATCCTTAACCTTGGTTTCGTGACCGTCAGAGAACATATCCTTGAGAACGCTGTCATCATAGACTGCCTGAATGAGCGTGTGGATGCCGTATGTCATCGGCTTGAGTTCCTCCGGCAGCTCCGCAACGGTTCCGTTCTTAACATCCTGACGGTACTTGTCCGTCACCTTGCGCTTCATATCCACATAGCCGTTCTGAATGAGGTAGAACTCAATGGCATTGGCTTTCTCGTCGTCGATAAGCGTCGGTACATCGTCCACCTTGACATATTTGCCCTTGAAGTATTCGCTTGTCGCCACCGTGGGTCTGTCATAAAGCACGGTCTTAATATCCGACTGCAAGTCCGTCACAAAGGTCTTATAGCTTTCACTGGCGACTACCGTCAGCGTGTTGATCTCGTGAACGCTGTCGCCGCAGCTCTGCACATCCATACGGTTGCCGTCCTGATTGACGCAAAGGCGCAGACCACGACCGACTTCCTGCCGCTTCGCCGTGTTGCTGTCGGAGTGCTTCAGAGTGCAGATTTGGAACACATTCGGGTTGTCCCAGCCTTCACGCAGTGCGGAGTGGGAGAATATGAACCGTGTCGGCTCGTCAAAGGACAGCAGCCGTTCCTTGTTTTTCAAGATCAGGTCATAGGCTGAAACATCTTTTTCATCAAAACCCTCTTTATTAGCCTTGCTGTCCACGCTGTGTCCAGTTTTCTTATCGATGCTGAAATAGCCCTTATGTACCCGGCTTACATCGCTGCAAGTGGATTTGAGATACTTCTGATACGGCGTGTCAAACATCGTAATGTACTCGTTCAGAATGGCAAGATACTCCTGCTCAAACATCACGCCATATTCGCCAAGCACCTCGTCGCCGTTTTCATCATACTGGCGGTACTTTGCCACTTCGTCGATGAAGAACAGGGACAGGCACTTGATGCCCATATTAAAGAGCTTTTCCTCTTTCTCAAAGTGGGAGAGGATGGTTTCACGAATCTGAATGCGGCGCATATCCTTTTCGGACACATCGCCCACCACATCACCGGCTCTGATGACTTCGCCGTTGGTAAAGGTCACGGTGCCACGCAGCGGGTCAATTTCGGAGATGGTGTAGCCCTTATACTGCTCCATTTCCTGCGAAACGAAGTAAAGGTCATCACCAACGCTGAGAATACGGGTTTCCCGGTTGATGGACTTGTTATAGCCAATCTCCAGCTCAATTTTTGCCATCGGCGGTTTCTTGCTGGAAAGGACGATCTGTTCAAGGTATAGGTAGCTGTCCGTACCACGGAAGTTCTTGACCTCAAAGCCCTTGACCTCGATCTTCTTGACCAACCGCTTGTTGAAGGCGTCCAGCGCATCCAGCACATAAACAAGGTTGTGCTGCTTGGCGTGGGTAGCCGAGTAGTTGAGCGAGAACAGCGGATTGAAGTTTTTCAGCGCCTTCTGCGTCACATCGCCGCCCATCTTCTGCGGCTCGTCCAAAATAATGATCGGACGGTTTGCCTTGATAACATCGATCGGGCGGCGGGAGCCAAATTCATCCCGTTTGGAGTAGATGATACGGGCTTCTTTGCTCTTACCGTCCTCTTTCAGCGAGGAGGCAAACGCCTGCGTGTTGATGATCATCACATTGATGCCGGAGCTGCTCGAAAAGTTATCCAACTGGTTCAGGTTGGAGCTGTTGTAGATGAAGAAGCGAGCCTTCTTGCCGTAGTGCTCCATAAAGTGGTCTGCGGTGATTTCAAAGGACTTCTTCACGCCCTCACGGATCGCAATGGAGGGAACGACCACGATAAACTTGCTCCAGCCGTACTTCTTGTTCAGCTCGAACATCGTCTTGATATAGACGTAGGTTTTGCCCGTGCCGGTTTCCATTTCAATATCAAGGCTGCAACGCCCCAAGTCTTTGACAAGGGAAGCAGAGAGCTTGATATTGTTCTGACTCTGCAAGGTCTGAATGTTGTGCAGAAGCTGTTCATCGGAAAGCTCAACGGCTTCGTTTTTATAACCGGTATCGTTCAGCGGATCGATGACTTCAAGCTCCTCATCGGACATACCGAGGGTCATCTGATACGGTTCCGCTTTGACCTTGCCCCGGTCACGGATATAGCTGATCTTATCGTGGAAGCCCTGCCCCTGAAAGACACGCACAACAGCATCAACCGCATCGGTTTGGTATTGTTGTATTTTGAAATTAAATTTCATTGCTTATCACGCGCCTCACTTTCCTTGTGGTCGGTCCAAATGGGTTTCCCATAAGAACTCAACCAAAGTAATACTGCTTCCTACTGCCAACTTTGCGTGCCTCGGACTAAGCCCTTTGTAGTCAGCACTTTTTCCATGACCGCTTCCGTAATGATTCCTCAACGCTGCAACATTGGTGGCAATCGCGCGCAAATTTCCAAGTAATGCTTTCATCTCTGCTGCGGCAGGAGCATCTTCGGGAATATCCCTTGGCATTAGTTTGAGAATTTTCAGCGTTTCTCCGGTTAATTGACCGACATCCCAATTTTTATCCCATGCAATTTTTCTGCTGTTCAATATCGTTTTACAGCAGCTTTCAATCAGCTCCTTTGCCTTTCCGATGGCATCAGTAGGATTTTCACTTTGCATCTTCAACATCAACTCTATCTGCTTTGAAAGATACTCGCTTGAGAATTTCTCCTGCAATTCAACAGCATTTGGAGCAAGCGGAGTTGTAACATTTAGTATCCTATCCACATAAGAGCGACACTTCTTATAAAGACGAGCATATTCTGCATTGTATCTACTATAACCGAACGGATCTTCGTTTGCTTCTTCTGTGAACTCCTGTTCAAAGTTTTCTTCATAGTATGCCAGCAAGTCTTTCAGCAGTTTTTCAACGCTCTCATCAGGAGCCTCATTGACATAAGCGGCAAGTGATTTTCCTTTAGACATATTATATTTGCTACACAGGGCGACACCTATGCTCTCCATAGTAAAGACATCGAAATCATTGGTCGTAAAATCGAGCACATATCCACCCCGGTTGAACAACTTCAAAAATGTCCCTACTTCAATTTTGGTCAGCTTCGCCATCTCACAGCACCTTCCTTACGGTGTCGGGGCTGTAGGTGGCGAATATCTGATCGAAGTTGGTTGCCACGCTGTCGTTTGCCATAGAGCTGTCACGCATCACAAAATAGTAAGGCTTCTGCTTGGCAATGGCTGTGATGACTTCTTCATCAATGTTTTTGTCAAAGCAAGCGATTAGATACCCATCCTCGACATCAAAGTAAGAATAACTCCTCATTCCTACTTTCTCACTCCTAACTTGAATTTTGCTGCTAAGCAAAATTCCAAGGTCCAGCATCACTTGGAACAGCAGATCCTCCGGCGTTCTGTCCTCCTTGATGTTATCTTCAAGGCTGGAGAACAGGCTGGCTTCATACTCCGCAGGGTTGTAGTAGACCTCTTTCATATTGGAGGTATCGCACTTCAGAACACGGAAGCCGGTGTCAAGGCCTTGCGTAGTCAAAGGACTATCCTCTTTGATTTTCTTACCGGCACGGCGGATGCGTTCCTTGCCAATTTCGCAGATGGTTTTGTAGCCTGCTTTATATGCTGTGCCCTTTCCGTCACAGACTTCAGGCAGTTGTACCATAACATATTTTATATGGCTTCCTTTGTCAGCGTTCATCTGCATAATTGCATGAGCAGTAGTTGCTGAGCCAGAAAAGAAATCCAATACAAGAGAATCATCTTTGAGGTTTGCTAATGTCAGAAGGCGGGTTAAGAGTCTTACAGGTTTGGGACCGTCAAATACACCGGCATTGAGAAGCTTTGTTACTTCTTTTGCACCTTCCTGACTATGCCCGACATCTTTGTAGAACATAATGGAAGTGGGAGCCATTCCATCATACTTCAGTTCTGTAAGAAATCTCTTCATACAAGGGACGCTGTTACCATCTGCTCCAAAATATATTCTATTATCTTGGAGTCTCTCCAAAAATGCATTTTTGGAGAGACTCCAGCAGCGACCTGCTGGAGGCTCTATTACACGCCCGGAGGGCGTTGTAATAGGATAATCACAAGCTGCATTATATGTTTTTACCGATAAGTCACTCGGTTTCCAAACTCCTCTTGGATCGTTATCGGGGTTCTGATAGCGTGCATTAGCTTCTTCTGTACGCGGCAGACGACCGATAACAAAGCCGTCGAGATTTCTGGCATACATCAGCACATAATCGTGACTATTAGAAATAAAACGGGCATCGTTTTTTGGTGCGTATGCTCTTTCCCATACCAACTGCGCTACGAAATTTTGCCCGCCAAACACTTCATCGCAACATTTTTTGAGGTTTTCCTGCTCATTGTCATCAATACTGATAAATATTACACCGTCATCAGTCAGCAAATCCTTTGCCAGTTTCAAACGAGGATAAATCATATTAAGCCAGTCCGTATGAAAACGGCCATTGCTCTCGGTGTTCTGCGCCATGCGGTTGCCAGCCTCATCGTACTGCCCGCTGTTGGCAAGATACTCATCCGTACTCTGAGCAAAGTCATCCTCGTATACAAAGTCGCTTCCGGTGTTGTACGGAGGATCAATGTAGATCATCTTGATTTTGCCGAGATAGGTTTCCTGCAAGAGCTTCAACACTTCGAGGTTGTCGCCCTCAATATAGAGGTTTTCGGTGGTATCAAAGTCCACGCTTTCCTCACGGCAGGGGCGCAGCGTCTTATTGATCGGGGCATTGGCAAGAAGAACGGACTTCTTCTTGTCAGGCCAGGTGAACTGATAGCGCTCCTCATTGCCATCCACTACTGTGCAGGAAATCTCCTGCATCAGCACATCCTTGTCGATTGCCCGGACGACCTCTCCGTTTTCGTTGATCGTTTCCGTCACGGCGTTGGGAAACATCGCCGCCAGCTTTCTAAAATTTTCATCCGCCTTGTTCGCTGTTTGCATTCTCAGTTTATCCATTCTCTTGTTCCTCCATATCGAAATGTGAGATTTTTCCATATTTCTCATATGAGTGTTTTAGCAGTTCGAAGAAATCATCTTTTAGGCGGTATAGCTTGGTTGGAGCAGGATAGGACATATATGGCACATCCGGCGGTGGGAAAACAAGATGTCCTTCAAACTCAACTTTCCGGTTTAGTGCCGGAGCACATTTTTGTTTTTTATCCGTGCAAGCCACAATTTTACGGTTTGCAAGTAATCCGAAGCCAAACGCCTCGCCCATAACCTCTATCGGCTGATTATCGGTCTTTAGAAATTCTGAAAGGTAGTGCCTATCCTGTAGTTCCAGCGAATCAACATAGTCCCATAACCGTTCTATTGCTTCCGCTTCGTTTTCATCGGCTTTTCTTTTTCTCAGCTCATCAGAGAGACGCTTTTTATCCTTTTCTGCCGCCTTATTTTGGGCGATAATGTAGATTTGTTTTGTGCCCTGGATCAATAGAAACCCAAAGCAGAAAATCAACACACCATACATTGTTTTTCCAACCTTATTGGTCATATCCAAAAGGTTCGGAAGAAAAGCCACGCCAAGGATTGCAAGTGCAACGGAAGCCAAGGTCTGGACAAGGTATTTTTCAGCTATAATCTTAAGCAAATCAACAAGTTTTTCCATCTCAGTTGATTCTCCTTTCCAGCATCTTAATCTGCTGCACAAGCTTAAACTTCTTTTTCGGCTGTTTTTCAGCCCGTGCCTGCTTTTCCAGCTTGGCGATCTCTTTTTCAATTTTCTGTCGGCGCTCGTTGGCGGCGATCTGCTCATCAAGGGTATTGCCGTCTGCGATGCTCACGCCGCCGATGTCCACCACGATGTTTTCCCATACTTTATCGAGATTCAAGCCCCGCAGCTCAATGGTACAGCTTTCGGTGGGCTTCCAATCCGTCTGCATCAGCTTGGTATGATAGATCGCCAGCTTGCTTTGCCCCTCAAATTCAAGCACAAACAGGATGTTCTGCGGAATGAGCTTTGACAGCGTGGCAACCGTTTTCTCATCAAAGTCTTTCTTTTTCAGCGCCACAAGCAGGACAAAGAAACTCCTGACTTCCTCTCCGGCGGGAATGTTGATTTTCGCCGGTGTGATCTCGTTGACAATGGTGATCCTCGATATATCGGCGTCGATTTTCTCCTTTGCCGCCGTGTTCATTTGGAACTTCGCATAGACAGCCTTCTTCGGAAGCTGCTTGCTCATTTCAGTTGACTTTGGAAGTCCGAGCATACTCTCACCTCATCGCACGACCAAGAAGCATATCAGTTCAAAGTCGTCCAGTCCTTTGATTTCGTTTGACAGAAAGCTGACCTGACCGCCGCCTAAGAAGCTGTCAATGTCACTCTCATCCTTCACTTCAATAATGGAAGCAATGGCATCGCCAAGCAGTTTGGAAAATCTGGACATATCCTTGCCGTCACGGGTTTCTTTGTTAAACGGCTTGTAGGCTTCGGGAATCGGTTCTGTCTTTCCTTTGCAGAGGAAACGCATTTTATCAAGCATCTGCTTCGGGGAAAGGTGGTCGCAGATGACCTCCCCATCATTTCCGATATACACCATATAGAAGGGGTGCAGCCGGTTCTGATTATCGATGTTCACGCTGTTGGAGCGATTTTTCAGGACATAGATCACACCGGCAGGCGTATCCTCACTTGCAGGAACAACCGAGTGCAAGCCGAAGGGCGTTTTATCTATGTCGGGGTGGTGCTTGATATAGTCAAGCAGGTCGAGCCGGAACTCGTTTAACCCCAAGTCCATAATGGAGATGCCCGTTGTCATATCCTCAATGTCTACGACCTCATCCTGCAAGCGCTTGAGCTGCGCCTTTCGGTACTCAAGGTCTGTCTTTTCCTCGTCACTGAGCAGATTATCATCGCCCGTAGCGGTCATATCCACGATTTTCATACGGGTTTCAACTTTGGCTTTCAGATTGATGTAATCGTCAAGGGTCACATCAGGCCAGAAGTTCACAAGTTGAATGACCTTGTTGCGGCTTCCGATACGGTCAATACGCCCGAAGCGCTGAATGATGCGGACGGGGTTCCAGTGAATGTCGTAGTTGATGAGGTAGTCGCAGTCCTGCAAGTTCTGACCTTCGGAAATACAGTCGGTGGCGATCAGCACATCAATTTCCGTCTTATCCCCCGGCATCAGCAGTTCCTTGTCCTTCGAGATAGGCGAGAAGCAGGTCAGCACCGTGTTCAGGTCGGCACGGAGCTTGGGGCAAGTCGTCCGTCCCTCAACAGAACCGGATACCATTGCGGTGTTCAGTCCATACCTATCCTTGACATAGCGACTGACATTGTCGTAGAGATAACCGGCGGTATCCGCAAAAGCGGTGAAGATGATTAGCTTTTTATTGCCCTCATTGATGGGATGAGTGATTTTGTTATCAATCACCCGGAAAAGCTCTTGCAGCTTTGAGTCGTGTTCCGGTGTAATATCTCCAACCAGCAAGGTCAGCAGTTCAAGCACATCGGCATCTTTCGCCAGGCTGTCCCTCCACGATACATAGTCCATATCGGCAAGGTCAATTTTGACTTTCCGTCCGAAAGAGAACAGCTCGTCCGAGTTCTGATCCTCGGCATCGAACTCGTCCATATCGGAAATATCCGTCAGATCGAGGGTCGTACCGGAGTGCTTATCAAAGCGGTCAATCGTTTCTATCGTGCTGTTTATCAAATCCTTGATGCGTGTCAGCGTCAGATTGAAAGAATAGACGGAGCTTTCCATACGCTTCATCAGGTTGATGGCGGTCAGACGGCGGATGCCCTGCTCACGGTTCGCCTGCGTAAAGCCGACATTGACCTTGTTATCGCCATAGCCGACACCGTCAACTACGATTTGTCCCTGAATGGATTTATCGCTGATATTTGACTTGAAAGTGACTTTCTGTCTGATCCACTCTGCACACTCTCGTGCAATGGCTTTTTGGGTCAGCTCATTCCTGAGCTTGATTTCAAACTCTGTTCCGTAAAGGCTTCTTTCACGGGTCATGCGAGGAATGTAGAACTCACGCCGTTCCTTTTTGGCCTTTTCGGTTACAAAAGTCGGAGAGGTAAAAATAAAGCGGAGTTGCTCAATCTGCGAAAGTTGCTCTTTCAGCTCCTGAAAGGCATAGATAGAGAAGCAAGCCGCCGCAATGGACACTTTGCTGCCTTGCTTGATCTCTACAGACAAATCGTCTTTAAGAGTCTTTGTTGTATTATTTATAAGCTCCATAACTGAATTCTCCCACATTTCAAATCAGTTCTTGCTGCTTGGCAATCGGGAACAATTAGATCCAATAGGCTCGTTCCGTCAACAAGCATTCCAAAGTGCCAATTTGGCACTTTGGAACCGCCGTGTTGGCACTTTGGGCTTTACAAATCTCCCGCCCGGAAAGCCGAAAGGCTCTCGTAATAGTAGCTCTGGTCGATGCCACTCAAATAGACTTCCCGGCTGTTTATCTCGTCGGTCAGCGCCGCCTTCAGCAGTACCTTGATCTCCACATCCTTGATGGGGCTGCGCTCCATGGCAAGGAGATAATCCTCTTTATCCACCTTGCTCCAGTCCATGACCTTACCAATTTCGGTTTTCAGGATATGGTCAAGCCAAATGCGGGTACTGCGCCCATTGCCCTCCCGAAAGGGGTGGGCAATATTCATTTCCACATATTTTTCGATGATCTCGTCAAAAGTGGACTGGGGCATCTTGTCGATGTTGGCCAGTGCCGCTTCCAGATACATCAGCGGCGCAAAGCGAAAATTGCCCTTTGCCAGATTCACCGTTCGCAGCTTACCAGCGAAGTCGTAAATATCCTCAAACAGATATTTGTGAATCGCTTGCAAGGTCGAGAATTTACCAGCCGGCAGGGTGTTAAGCACGCCGTTTTCAAACAGTTCTACCGCTTTTTTCTTGCTGAGGTGCTCTTCTTCCCGGGCAAGATCAGCGGAGTTTGTCAGCCCCAATTTATTTTCCAGTGCCATAATGCACCTCCTGATTAATTCACAAGGTATTTAAGCACAAAACACAGTCCGACAAGTACTATAACAATCAATAACACAACCCATCCAGTGGCTTTCTTCGCTTCCTTTTTTGAGTAAACCGGCCGTGCGGAATATGTATATTGTGCTTGCGGAGATTGGCGGAGCGGTTTTGGCTTTGCGACAGACCGAGGTTTTGTCGCCTCTCGATACATAGCAAGAGGATCACCTTGCTTCATAATCCTATCATAAAAATTGTCAATCCATTGTGCGTCGCTGAGGTCGCACATATTTTCTTCGCTGCTATTCGGGTCGTGTACAATTTGGTTTCTGACCCAGCGGTAATGCTTAAGGCACTTGAGATCTTCGACCCAGCCTTGCACCCGATATGAACCATTTGGGGTACTTTCCATCTCAGCTATATAAGCGGAGATACCGTGCTGAGTTTGCAGCATATCTCCACACAGCTTTTCGAGATGCTTATACGAATCTATAAAGCCCATAGCTCATCACCCAATCCAGATTACTTATCCGCCGCCACGCCGGACTTCATCCAGGCGTCTACTTCGCTGACCTTGAATTTCCAAAGGCGGCCTATTTTTGCAGCGGGCATATTTCTTTTCTCTATCCAGGCGAGTACCGTATCACGGCTAACGCCGAGGTATTCGCAAATCTCTTTCATTGAGTACCAGCGTTCGATGGTCGGTTCCATGGGAGTATCCTCACTTTCAGGTGGTTTCCAATAGCTACAATTATACGATTTAAGTATATCACGGCGATGCCGATTTATCAAGGATTATTGCGGATTTACGATGGATTCAGAAGAAAATCTTATAATTAAAAGTGAAAGGTTTCCCCGCTCAGTTTACTGATTTGAGCGGAGAAACCTTTTTTGCTGAGAATTTCAAATTGTTCCCGAAAACACCCCCACAAACGGCACCCCTTATTCAGAGTAAGTAGAAGGGTCCTTTTGAAAAATTGAGGGGACTTTTCAAATTACTTTGCCAAAATCTCAAAAAAGTTCCCAATTGGTTAGTAGGAAGGCCCTGAAAAATTTCCTTCAAAATCCTATTTGTTATTTGCCAGAAAATTTCCCAATTGGTTAGTAGGAGGGGCACTTAAAAATTTTTTCTAAAACCCATTTGTTATTTGCCCGAAAAGTTCCCAGTTGATTAGTAGTAGGGTTCGCAGAAAAATTCTCAAAAGTTTTTTCGTTCAAATCCGAAAAAATTTCCCAGTTGGTTAGTAGAGAGGCTTTCAAAGGAAATTTTCAAAATTCCTTCGTACAAATCGAAAAATTTTTCCCAGTTGATTAGTGAGGGGGTTAAAAAACAGGCCTTCTCGCTGCCTACCTATTGAGGAGACTTTTCCCGTGTACCTTGAAAATTGAATCGCCGCCTCCAAAGGATATGCTTCCGGCAAGTGACGCCACGACTTCCCGAAAAAGGAACGAGCGCATCAAAGAAGCGATACGCCGTGGTGAGACTCCGGGGCAGGAACGATACAGATGAGCGGCAGCAAGCAAAAATTACCGCAGAAATGCGGATTCAGAACAGACAAAGGAGGTTCAAACCTATGAAGAAAGGAGAGCTCAGAGAGCTTTATCAGATGATGTTTCCGGAATACCCGGACATCGTGACCGTCAAAGAGCTTCGGGAGATGCTTGGCATCAGCCGCAAGCTGGCCTACAAGCTGATCGACTATGGGTACATCCACGCCGTGAAGATCGGCACGACGCTGAAGATCCCGAAAATCAGCGTCATCAACTATGTGATGGAGAAGGAGGTGAAGAAAGTTGGATGAGATCAAGCGCCTGACGCCCGCCCAAAGGGCGCGCTGTAATCGGCTGATCCGGCGGCTGTGCGCCAACTACGACGGTGGCAACTGTCTGCCGTTGGACGATGGCGAGGGCTGCGTGTGCGTGCAGACGATTTCCTATTCGCTGCTGTGCAAGTACTTCCGGCGGGCGGTTCTGCCAGCCGACAAGGTACTCTGCGCCGATATTTACCGGCAGCGCACACGGCTCTGCGAACGGTGTGGAAAGCCCTTTGCACCCAGTAGCAACCGGCAGAAATACTGCCCGGAATGCGGCTGCTCCATCCGACGCAAGCAGAAGGCGGACTCTGCCAGACGGCGGCGCAGCGTCGAACATTAAGCGCCGAGAAAGCCTTGATTTCCGGGGCTTTTTTGAGGGAAAAGCGGGTGCGGGTGGCCGTTTCCATCTGCACCTGTCAAAATCCATTTCTAACATTCTACAAAGGAGAAATTTCTATGGGTAACAAACTGAAAACCGTGGACGCAGAGACCTTGCTGTCCACGGCGATGAGCAAGACGATGTTCATCGTGGACGGCCTCATTTCGCAGGGCGTCAATGTCATCAGCGGTGCCGGCAAAATTGGCAAAAGCTGGCTGATGCTGTGGCTGGGGCTGCAAGTGGCGCAGGGAAACTCTATTTGGGGGCTGCCTACACTGCAATGCGATGTGCTCTATCTGAGCCTTGAGGACACCCAGCGCCGCATCAAAGACCGGCTCTACAATCTTACCGACAGCGCCCCGGACAACTTGTATTTCGCCGTGACCTCCGGGCTGATCGGCGGCGGGCTGGAGGAGCAGATCACGGATTTCCTGACCGAGCATCCCGCCACCAAGCTGGTCATCATTGACACGCTGCAAAAGGTGCGGGACTCCAAAGGCAGCGCCGGAAAAGCGGAAATGTACGGCAACGATTACGATGACATTTCCTCCATCAAGCGCATTGCCGACGGCTTCAACACCGCCGTTTTGCTGGTGCATCATCTGCGAAAGCTGCAAGACA
>ULPR01052560.1_pt1 | contig 12435 bp, 10 predicted proteins | sample 1953681 | NCBI WGS metagenome assembly ULPR01 (sample SAMEA4835634, study PRJEB28245) | human gut metagenome | biome: gut microbiome; material: fecal sample | place: Denmark | collected 2008 | reverse complement strand
GCCGTAAGGGCCTCCCTGAGTTGCAACGGGGCCGCCGTCATCATCCAACGGCGTGTCCGTTGCAATGCAACAAGCGCCCCGTTGCAACCTCGGGAGGCCCTTACGGCAAGATTTCCAGTAGGATTTTCTTGCACACTTTTCTGGTTTTTGCGATAACTTTCTGTAACTCAGGTAGTAAAAGATGCACGTGCAAAACTCGCGAATTTGCGTCCGAATGATTTTAATTTCTGAATATTGCAAGGATTTGAAGGCATTTGTAAGAATAGTTCTGAGTTTTTAACAGTTCGCTTTTAAAGGATAGTTAAAGGAGGATGGTGAAGGTAGAACAAGCGGATATTTATGGCGTTTCCGATAATATCACTCCAAATGTCGGATGAATTTGAAAAACGTCGGATGTTGAGTGTCCAGCCAACGCTGTCAGCATCCGGTTCCGTCAATATTGCATGCAGGAGCATCGGCAGTGTCATGGCTGTCGGCCATAAGACCGGCTTCTTCTGATGAGAATGTGACCGTTCCGTCTTCGAGGACGAAACACGGAATACCTATTGAACCGTTGCGTTTGACTTGTACGAAAGCCGGTGAGCTGTCGCGCAGGTTGAGAAAAAGTTTCAGGTTTCTGACGTGTTCACCGATGTCAATGAGTTCAAAACGTTGGTCTCCGGAGGCTTGAAGTTTTACTTTTGTACAGTCCGGACAGGTCTGCATGACGAATATTCTTATCATATTTTTTTTCGTTGCTTGATGGTTTGACATATTGAGTAATATCGGTTTCATTCCGATTTATTATGACGGTTCCTTTGTCCACACACTATAAGAGTTTCATGGCAATAGCCGCACAGGCTTCGGCATCAGCCAGGGCGTGGTGGTGGGCTGTCAGGTCATAGCCGCAATATCTGGCAACGGTGTGAAGCTGGTGATTTGGAAGGGTTTCACCGAGCTGCTTTCGTGATGCGCGGCATGTACAGGAGAAATGGTAGGCTTCGGGATAGTCCATCTTGTATTCTTCGAATACGGCTTTCAGGCATCTCTCGTCAAATGGGCTGTTGTGGGCTACGAGTGGCAGACCTTCGACGAGTGGGGCAATCTGCTTCCAGACGTCGGGAAAGGGTGGGGCATCCTCGACGTCTGTCATGGTCAGCCCGTGGACACATGTGGTCCAGATAGTGAAGAAATCGGGACGGGGATAGATGAGACTGTAGAGCTTGTCGACAATCTTTCCGTTGCGGACGATGACCACTCCAACGCTGCATACGCTTGACGGATATTGGTTGGCGGTCTCAAAATCTATTGCTGCAAAGTCTTTCATTATGATTGGTGTATGGCGCAAAGTTAGGCGTTTTGGTCTTAACGGCCAACGTTTTGGTCATGTTTCTTCCGTTTCGGTGCGAAGAAAATGCTCTTTATGTGGCGGAAAGAAAGAATATCAGAGTTTTTTGTGTAATTTTGCATGTGCCCGGACAAGTCCGGGTAAAAAGATAGCGACAATATTTCATCATACGAATATATGGATTTGTTTTTTTCCCTGATACAGGTTGCTCTCGGCCGGCTCGACATGCTCCCACGGCTTCCGTCGCGCTGTCAGTGGGCGGAAATGCTTGACACTGCTGTACGACAGTCGCTTGTCGGTGTGTGCGGAAGTGGCGTTGAACGGTTGCCGGAGGAACAGCGGCCTCCGCGCGACATAGCCGTGAAGTGGGCTTATCTTGTCAGCCGCATAGAAGAGCGTAACCGGTGGATGAACGTCAAGTGCGGTGAAATAACGGAACTGATGGCTGCCGACGGCTTTTCTTCGTGCATACTGAAAGGGCAGGGCATGGCGGCGCTCTATCCGAATCCCTTGCGCCGTCAGTCGGGGGACATTGATTTGCTGTGCTGGCCGAAGGATGCCGGACCGTCGGACTGCGGCATGAAGGCAGTCGTGGCGTATGTCAGGCGCAATGCGGGAATGGATCAGGTGGTCTATCATCATGCCGAAATGCATACCGCTTTCAGCCGTGGGGCCGACGGGCGTGTCTCTTTCGTTCCTGCGGGAGGTCCAGATGATATAGAAATTGAGGTCCACTACAGGCCGTCGTGGTTCTTTTCGCCGTTGCGCAACCGCCGTTTCCAGCGTTGGGCGCTCCGCCATCGCGGTGAGATGAGACTCTCTCCAGACGGCGGTTTCTTATTCCCTGAGCCTTCATATAATGCTCTCTATATTCTAGTGCATATCTACCGCCATCTCTTCGACGAGGGGATAGGTCTGCGCCAGCTTCTTGACTATTATTATGTTCTGAAGGAGATACGCCGCGATTCAGCCGCGGCGGAATCGTTGCGCGGGATGCTGCGGCAATTGGGAATGATGAAATTCGCGCGGGCCGTGATGTATGTGCTGCGTGAAGTGTTCGGTATGGAGGAGAGCGACATGCCAGTTGAGGCGGATGTCCGTGAGGGACGCTTCCTGCTCAGTGAGATCATTCAGGCAGGAAACTTCGGACAGTATGACGAACGTTCAAAGGCGCAGCCGGGCGAGAGTCTCACCGCGCGTTTCACGAGAAGGCAGAAGCGCGTGTCGCGTTTCCTGCTGCACTATCCGGAGGAGACCGTCTGCGCTCCGCTGTGGACGTTTTGGCAGCGGATGTGGCGGTGGAAGAACGGATATATCGTCAGTAGATGAGGTCACATTCGAAGGTGGCGGTGTTGTCTCTGTTGTCCGTGGCGGTGAATTTGAGGCGTCGCGTGCGGCCCTCTTTTCTTATTGGAGCGTCTTTCAGACGGCATGTAACGATGGCGCTACGGTGCTCCTGCTCGAAGAGTACAAACAGGTTGTCAATGTAGCCGCGGAATGATTTCACTCCGCTTTTGCCGTCCGCCAGCGTGAGGCGTATGATGCCGTTGGTGGTCCACGACGACTGGCTGAGCGGACTGATGACCGGCGGACGGTCATCGTATTCCAGTTCGTAGGACGCTCCGAGCTCACGGATATCGGCCGTCACCCAGCCGTCGGCGTATCGGCCGCCCATGAAACGGTCGCGGTCGTAGTGGCTGACGATGTAGAATTTCGTCGGATCGGTCATCTTCCGGCATACGGCGAGGCTTAGCTCGGCGTGCCTGAAGAGCGGGAATGAGCGCTGGGAGAATGAATAGACGGCGGAATATCGGCCGTCGGATGGTTCTTTTACGGTCGGTCGGATGAATGTGTCGTCGGGCAGATTGCCGGAGGGAAGGACGAGCTGCATGCCTGGAAGCGAAATCATGTTGGTCTTGTCCCATCTTATCGGTGTTGCGCCGGAAGCCTCGGACTTCTTTGCGGTAATGTCGCTCCGCTCTCCGCGGATGACGAATGAATAGCTGGAAGTGTTGCCGTGAATGTCGCGCAGAGTATAGCAGATGTGATATTCACGCTCCTCACGGATGTCGATGACGCCCTTGTCGTCATCTGTTTTCAGTATGGGCAGACGTGTTCCCGGACTTAGGAATGACTTCATGAACCACACTCCGGTGCGGAAATAATGGTCATAATCACCCCATGAGTTGACCATGCGGTTGCGCAGCATGGGTATGTTGTCGACGGTGCTGCGGAAAATTTCACGGCCGTCGACTGTCAGTATTGTCTCCCTGACACCGTAGTGGTTGAATGTCGTTTCCGAATAGTCGTTCGCCCAGATGGCAAGTCCGATTTTTCCCCATGCCGTGAACGTTCTTGTCAGAGTGTGAGATGAGAACGGAAACGACTGTTTCGCACTGCTTCCGCAGAAGACTCCCTCTCCGGCGACGGGACAGGCCATGAAGGCGTGGGCCATCGGAGGCAGACTGTCGCGGACGAACGGCGCGAGGACGTCGAGCGGGTCGGTCATGTTCCACGTCCGTGTTTCGTGAAGTTCGAGGTGAAGGTGTGGCGCCGTGCTTGCTCCGGTGTTGCCGCTGATGGCTATGAGCTGGCCGCGGGCGACGGGATATTCTGTTGCGCTGAGGCGTATGTCGGCATTCGTCGAGGCATTCTTATATTGCCAACGGCGTAGCAGCCGTTGCAGTGAAGGGGAGAAAGAGCGGAGATGGCAATAAACGGCGGTGCGTCCGTCGGGATGGGTTACATATACGGCATTGCCGAAACCGTATAGTCCTGTGGTTATGCGGCTGACATAACCGTCGCTGATGGAATAGATGGGCTTGCCCTCGACACCGCCCGTCTTTACGTCGATGCCGCCGTGGAAATGGTTCGGCCGTGGTTCACCGAAATTCCCCGCCAGTGTCATTTCGTAGTCCACCGGCGGGGAATAGGAACTTACCGCTATCAGAAGGAATAGTCCGGCAAATATGTTCAGCATGCCTTGAAGCTCATGTCGAGACCCTTGACGGAGTGGGTGAGGGCACCCACGGAGATGAAGTCGACGCCGCATTCGGCATAGTCGCGTATGGTGTCGAAGGTTATTCCACCGCTCGATTCTATCTCATAGCGGCCGGCAACGATTTCGACAGCCTTGCGCGTGTCCTCAACAGAGAAGTTGTCGAGCATGATTCGGTCAATTCCTCCACAGTCAAGCACTTGCCGGAGCTCATCGAAACTGCGCACCTCAATCTCAATCTTCAGGTCAAGACCTTTGTTCTTCAGGTACTCGTGACATCTGTTTATGGCATTGGCGATGCCTCCGGAGAAGTCAACGTGGTTGTCTTTCAGCAGAATCATGTCGAAAAGACCGATGCGGTGGTTGCATCCTCCTCCGATTTTCACGGCCTGCTTCTCCAGCATGCGCATGCCTGGAGTGGTCTTGCGGGTGTCAAGAACACGTGTGTTCGTTCCTTCCAGACGACGTACATATTTGTCCGTCATCGTGGCGATGCCGCTCATGCGTTGCATGATGTTGAGCATGAGGCGCTCCGTCTGCAGCAGTGAGCGGATGCGGCCGGTGACGACCATGGCCACATCGCCTTTCCTGACCTTTGTCCCGTCCTGCATGAGGACTTCAACCTGCATTTCCTGATCGAAGCGTCTGAACACTTCCTTGGCCACTTCAACGCCGGCCAGAATTCCGTCTTCCTTGATGAGAAGGTGCGACCTGCCCATAGCATCTTCCGGTATGCAACACAAAGTGGTGTGGTCTCCATCGCCGATGTCCTCTGCGAACGAGAGGTCAATCAGCCTGTCTGTCAATTCGTCTACGCTTAACATAATGATAATTTGGCCCTTCGCCTATGCGTCAGAAGCCTTGGCGGAGGATGGTGTGGTTATTGTTTTATAGAACCGCCGTTTCTGTTGGACGGTGATCTGAGGATTGTTTTCTTTTAATTATTCTACGGCCAGGCCTGTCGCGTGTCGGGGAATACTTATTCGCAAGCTGGCGCATCTCTCTTACAGATAGATTCCGAAACCGACGCGAAGCCCTATCGTGCTGTAGTCGCTGTGGCTCTTGAACGAATGGTTGTAATATATCTCCGGTTCAATCGTCACTGTGTGGCTGAGGAAGAAAGCGTATCCTATCTGCACGCTCGGCATGAGGTCGTCGTAATTGCTTCCTTGGTGAAGATAGCTGGCCGATGCGCCGAGGTAGAGTCCGTTCTGGACGATATAGTAGCGTGCGCCGACTCCAATGGACAGCGCTGCCGGAATGTCCGTCTTCTTATCGTAGCCGACCTGTCCGGTCACCATCCAGTCTTCTGTGAAGAAATAGCCGGCTTTGGCATCCAAACCGAAGTGGCTTTTCTCAGAACCGTTGTAACTCATATTCAGACCCGACAGTGAGGCGCCGATATACTTCTTTCCTTTCTCAAACTGAGCGTTGGCTGCGACGGCCATCATCAGACCGGCGAGCAGCAGTGTTAGTTTCATTTTCATAATTTATTAATTTTGGTTTAAAGTTGAACTTCTTTGTTTCTTCAGCCATATTGCGAACCATACGGCCGTGGCCACGCAGACGCATCCACCGGCGGTGTAGCTTATGCCGGCAGACAGATTGAAAGCTTGGCGGGAAATGAAGAGGAATGTCGTGCATACCGTCGTCATGAAAAGAGCCGGTATGAGTGTCACGATGTAAGGCTTGCGTTCACGGGCAAGAAAGACCGTGATTGTCCATAGAGTGAAGACGGACAGCGCCTGATTGGCCCATCCGAAATATTGCCAGATGATGTTGAAGCCATCGGGATTCTCTATCTGCCAACAGAGCATGAGAATGGAAACGGCAAACAGCGGGATGCTTATGATAAGCCGTCTGGTGATTGCTTTTTGGTCGATATGTACAAATTCGGAGATAATCAGGCGTGCGGAGCGGAACGCAGTGTCGCCGCTCGTGATGGGTGCCGCTACAACCCCGAGCAACGCTAGGATGCCGCCGACAACCCCGAGCCAGTCGTTGCAGATGATGTTGACAACGGCCGGAGCGGACGTGTGGAAGCCCGTTTCACGTGCGGCCTCGATGAGCTGGTAGCCGGGGACTGGCTCGCAGTAGAAGAAATAGGACGATACGGTGGCCCAGATGAGCGCAACGACACCTTCGGTAATCATTGCGCCGTAGAAAATCGGGCGCCCTATCCGCTCGCTCTTGATGCAACGGGCCATCAGCGGACTTTGTGTCGCATGGAAACCGCTTATGGCTCCACAGGCTATGGTGATGAACAGGCAGGGGAATATCTGGTCCGTCCACGTCGGGTCAGCCTTCATGCCCATGTTGCCGAGACCGTCCCACAGTTCGGGTATGGCCGGCATCTTGACAAACAGCATGACCATCAGGGCGAAAGCCATGAAGAGCAGTGAGAAAGCGAACAGCGGATAGATCTTTCCTATAATCTTGTCGATGGGCAACATCGTCGCTATGACATAGTATATAAATATGATTCCAATCCACATCATGGACGAGCCGCCGATGGAATGGAGGATTTCCGCCGGACTGTAGACGAAGACCGTGCCCACCATGATTAGCAGGAACACCGTGAAGACGAGCATGCAGCGTTGGGCGGTGGTGCCGAGGTATTTGCCGATGAGGTGGGGCAGACCGGCTCCATCGTTGCGCAGGGAGAGCATGCCGCTGAGATAGTCGTGCGTCGCACCGGCGAAAATACATCCGAAGACAATCCACAGATAGGCAGCAGGTCCGAACTTCGCACCCATTATGGCACCGAATATGGGGCCGGTTCCGGCGATATTGAGAAACTGTATCATGAAAATCTTCCAGTTCGGAAGGACTATGAAGTCGATGCCGTCAGCCTTTGCCACGGCGGGTGTCACGCGGTCGTCCGGAGAGAACACCCGTTCGACGAACCGGCCGTAGAAGAAGTAGCCGGCTATCAGAGCCAAAAGGCTCAATGCAAAAGAAATCATTGTTGAAACACTGTTATTTAAATAAATTCTTTACTGCAAAAGTAACCATTTAATTTGAAATATGGAAAAATAATCATAACTTTGCGTTCAAATATCCAAAATATGAAAGTTTTTTGCCAATTAAAGCGATATACAGCAATCATCATAACCTCATTTTGTGTTATCTGTAACCCCGTCACGGCCCAGCTTCCTGTCCCCAAGCATGAAGTCCGGGCCGTTTGGCTTACTACGATAGGCGGTCTTGACTGGCCGCACACTTACGCGCGTTCCGCCGCATCGGCCGCCGTCCAGCAGCGGGAGATGTGCGAAATACTCGACAGGCTGAAGGCTGCCAACGTCAATACGGTTCTTTTGCAGACGCGGGTTCGCGGAACGGTCATCTATCCGTCCGAATATGAACCGTGGGATGGATGTCTGTCCGGTGTTCCGGGGCTTGCTCCGGGGTATGACGCGCTTGGATTTGCCGTAGAGGAGTGTCACAAACGCGGTATGGAACTCCACGCCTGGGTGGTCACGCTGCCCGTGGGAAAATGGCAGAAAGAGGGTTGCCAGCGTCTGAGAAAGAAGCACCCGTCGATGGTCAAGCGCATCGGCGACGAGGGATATATGAATCCGGAGAACGCCGGAACGGCTGACTATCTCGCGCGGATATGCCGTGAGATAACGTCGAACTATGACATCGACGGCATCCACCTCGACTACATACGCTATCCCGAGACCTGGCCCGGACGGCTCGACCGTGAGCGTGGCCGTCAGAACATAACCTCGATAGTCAGCCGTATCAACAGCGCGGTGAAGAGCATCAAGCCGTGGGTTAAGATGAGCTGTTCGCCGGTGGGAAAATATGACGACCTGACGCGCTATTCGAGCCGTGGATGGAACGCCCGGACGAAGGTCTGTCAGGATGCTCAGGGCTGGTTGCGCGACGGACTGATGGACGAGCTCTTCCCGATGATGTACTTCCGCGGAGACCAGTTCTATCCTTTCGCACTCGACTGGAAGGAGAATTCTTGCGGACGTATAATCTCCATAGGATTAGGTATTTATTTCATGTCGCCTAAAGAAAAGAACTGGTCCGCCGATGTCGTTGAACGGCAGATGAACGTTCTCCGCCGCCACGGTCTGGGACACGCATATTTCCGTTCTCGTTTCTTCACGAACAATCTTAAAGGCATCTACGACATGGCCGCTTCCGTCATCGACCGTCATCCCGCCTTGATTCCGCCCATGACGTGGCAATGGGCGACGGCTCCGTTGCCGCCGTTGTCGCTCAGCGTCCGCCAGACTCAGGACGGAATGCTCTTGACATGGGACGGAGCAGCAGACAGGTCGGGCGCTCCCTATCTATTATATAATGTGTATGCGTCAGACACCTATCCCGTGAACACGGACGACGCCCGCAATCTCATAGCCACGCGCCTTGTCTCCAAAACCATTTTCCTGCCTCAGTGCCCCGGTGGACGGCCGCTCCATTTTGCCGTTACCGCAATGGACCGTTATGGAAACGAGAGTTCACCGATATTGAGCGACGCACCAGAGGAGGAATATACGTCGGCGCGCTATCTGTCCAATGATGGCCGCCGTCTAACGCTGCCCGCGAAAGGAGAGTCATTGGACGCAGAATATGTCGCCATAGAAACTTTGCAGGGGAACATAGTCGCCATGCTTCCATATCGTGGAGGCCATGCCGATATATCGTCTCTGCCACCTGGCGCGTATGTCTTGAAGTCGCTCGGACGCAAGGGAGTGTCCCACCGCATAGGATACTTTATGAAGAATTACAAATAAAGAATTAGTTGGGGTATCAATGTATTACTTTTCCAATCTTTGATATGGCAGATAAAATCTCCCGCATGCTTCAAAATAATCTCCTAATGAGGAGATTATTTTCTCACGATAGAAAAATAATCATTGGTTGCCTTTTTGCTATATCCTTATTCATTTTTCCTGTTCATCTGACTCTCCGGTGAATGGCGATAAATCGTATATAAAAAGTACACAACAATCGAAAAGCTATAACGCATTGCAGTTAGGCGAAGAACTGCATGAATCTTTTTCTATTGGCGTTACAAAATGTCAAGATTCAGCCGATGAAATTCTGCCAAGTTATTTTGGCGGTTCTTACAGTGATTCTGATGATAATCTTATAGTACTCATCAAGAATTTGGATAAAAAAGGCAAGGATGATATATGTAATAGGATAGGGAAACATGACAATCTGAAGTTCAAAAGGTGTACCTATTCGTTGTGCGAACTAAGAACTCTGAAAAGAAAACTGAGTGATATATATCAATGACGAAGCATTGCGCAAAAATCTAAAATGGAATTTTGTCGGCATAAGTGTCGAAGAGAATAGGATTGTTGTTTTCTTGGAAGATATTTCTACGGAAACTATTCATGAGTTCAAAAGGCTTGTGTCAGACTCCCCTATGATTATCTTTAATGATTGACATACACAGTACATTCGTTACACTCCAGCATACCCTAAAACGGAATAAAGCCCTGACTTTTACAAGTCGGGGCTTTGCCATATCACAAAGTTTCTATGCCTTATGTGGTATAATAAAGGATTAAAATTCTGTGAAGGTACACTTTCGTGATTACAATCTCAAACAAATGAAACTTTTTTCCTTAGCCTTTTGATAAAGATATTGCGGAAAGTTTGTTATGCCCGAATATCAGGCATGGCCTTACTTCCCGACATTTATCTTCGGTATGCTTCCGTCCTTGCCGCGCTTGAACTCTATGATAGCCGTTGAGCGGCGGAAGCCGTTGCCGCCGGAGGGTACACCGTCGTGATAGAACAGATAGGAGCGTCCGCGGAAGTCGATGGTGCCGCCGTGGATGGTGAACGAACCGGGCGCCTCGTCGGTGATGCGGCCACGGTACGTCCATGGCCCGTGTATGCTCGTGGCGGTGGAATAGGTCCAATGCTCGGGCACGCCGCCGGCGGCGTATTCAAGATAGTAGGTGTCGCCGATGCGGTAAATCCACGGAGCCTCCTCGAAGTTGGTCTTCAGCGTCTCGCGGCCGAGGGCGTAGTCGTGCTTCATGCGGCGCGGGCCGAACTGTGCCTCGTCGTCGAGCATGGCGCGCATGTCGCAGATGCCGCGGTCGGCAAACGTGGTGTCGATGGAAGTCATGTCGCGGTTGAGCTTTGCGTACCAAAGACCATTGTTTCCCCAAAAGAGCCACGCCTGACCGTCGTTGTCGACGAACACCGACGGGTCGATGAATCCCCAGTTGCCTGGAATGAGCGGACGACCTATCGGATCTGTCCACGGTCCTTCAGGACGGTCGGCCACGGCCACGCCGATGCCGTGGAGATGGTTCATGGTGTCTTCAGCCGCAACGTACCAATACCACTTGCCGTCGCGCTCGATGGCCTGCGACGCCCACGCGTTGTCTCCCTGACGTGCCCATTTGAACGTGGCGGTGGACATGACAACGCCGTGGTCGGTCCAATGCTCCATGTCGTTGGTGGAGAACACTTGCCAGTCGGGCATGCGGAAATAGGTTGCGGTGTCCATGTCATGGCCCGTGAACACGTAAAGACGGTCGCCCGAGACCACCGGCGCGGGGTCGGGGGTGTAGCTGCGGGTGGTAACGCGGATGGGATTCTGCGCCGATGCCGCCACGGCGGCGATACATAATAATGCCGATATAAAATACTTTCTCATTCTATCTGTTTGTTATTTGGTTTCTGCTTACGCTCTTATTTCACATATTTCTTTCCGTTCCGGATGTATATCCCCGACGGTGCGGTCGTCTGTGAGTTAATCTTCCGTCCGGAGATGTCGTAAATCCCGCCATTGCGCGACGCGTCTTTGCCGCCGTCAGGAGAGACGGTGACGGCGTCGATGGCTGTCGGATTGACGGAGAACTGCCAGCTGTCGAACTTCAGCAGCTTCGAGGTCTCGCTGCCCGTGGCGCTGAACACGAAGTAGATGTCGTGGACACCTGTGGGCGACGATGTCAGCGCGGTCTGCAAATCGGCCCAGTCGCTGTCTGCCGAAACGTCGAACACGGCCAGAGGCTCGCTACGCGGATTGTCGGCATACACCGATATGCGGCCGCCGTTGACACCCTTCGCGCGGACGGTCATCGACTTTGCCCCTTCGGCGAAGTCGGCCGCGCGCACCTTTATATAGTCGCCGCCGTCGATGGAGTCGACATATATCGTGCCGTCCTCCTGTGTCGTCCTCACGCCGTAGCTCCACGCGATGGTCTCGGCCTCAACGCGCTCGAAGGGATTGAGGGTGCCGATGGGCGCGACGCCCGACGATGTCATGTTGATCGACGGGAATGTGCCGTCGACGTTGTAGCTGAACTCCTCGATGGCCACCGAGCGGGTGAAGCCGCCGCCACCCTCAAGCGCGCCGTTGTGATAGACGAAGTAGCTGTGACCCTTGAAGTCGATGATGCCCGGATGGTTTGTGAAGCTGCCGCCCTGGGCCGGCATTATCACGCCGCGGTATGTCCACGGACCTGTGGGACTTGAGGCGGTGCTGTAGCTGATGTGCTCGGGTATTCCGCCTGCGGCATATACCAGATAGTAGATGTCGCCGCGGCGGTAGATCCACGGGGCTTCCTCGAAGCAGTCGTCGCCGGTGACCACGCCGTCGACCTTCACGCCGCCGAACGCCTCTGCCGTGAGCTCAATCTCCTTGGGAGCGCCTTTCAGCGAAATCATGTCGTCGCCGAGGAGGGCGTAGCGGCACACGTTGTTGCCGTAGTACATGTATGCCTGACCGTCGTTGTCGACGAACACCGACGGGTCGATGTCGGCCCACTGACCGGTGAGGGGCTTGCCCACGGGGTCGTGGAACGGGCCGAGCGGCGTGTCGCCGACAACCACGCCGATATGGTTTGTCTTGTCACGACGGTACTCGTTGTTGGTGTACCAGTAAAACTTGCCGTCGCGCTCGATGCACTGCGACGCCCATGCCGAGCCGGTGCTCCACTTGAACACGCTGTAGTCGAGGGGCGAGCCGTGGTCGGTCCAGTTCACCATGTCGGCCGTGCTGTACACACGCCAGTCGTTCATCTCGTAATTGGTGGCACCGAATTCGTCGTGTCCCGTGTAGAGATAGAGCCTGTCGCCGCTGACCATCGGCGCGGGGTCTGACGTGTATAGCGTCTGC
>ULPR01005756.1_pt1 | contig 12446 bp, 7 predicted proteins | sample 1953681 | NCBI WGS metagenome assembly ULPR01 (sample SAMEA4835634, study PRJEB28245) | human gut metagenome | biome: gut microbiome; material: fecal sample | place: Denmark | collected 2008 | reverse complement strand
GCGACGGAAGAAGAAATTATAGCCGCAGCTAAAAAAGCCTGCTGTCATGACTTCATCATGCAATTGCCCAAAGGATATGACACCTTGGTAGGCGAAGGCGGGTGTACCCTTTCGGGCGGAGAAAAGCAACGCATATCCATAGCCCGTGCCATGCTGAAAGACGCACAAATCATCCTGCTTGATGAAGCGACCGCCTCACTTGACCCCGAAAATGAAGTGGAAGTACAGAAAGCCATAGATGCACTCATCAAAGGGCATACTGTCATTGCCATTGCGCATAAACTTAAAACCATTAAGGGGGCAGACCAAATTATTGTGTTGGATAACGGACAGATAAAGGAAAAAGGTACGCATGAAACATTGATGCAGGCCGAAGGGTTGTATGCCCAACTATGGAATATTCAGGAACAAATTTCAGGTTGGAAACTGTAAAAGCGGTATAAAAATCAATAGGATGCCTGTTTTTATAGAGCAGGCATCTTTCAAATGATAGATTCTTAAATGAATTTACGGTATAAAGTATTAGTTGGATATTTTATCTTAATTGTACTTATTGGCTTTATGGCATCAATTCTGGTACGTGAACGACATCGAATATCAGAAATTGATTTACAAAACAGCGAAGTACAGCAAGCTATACGTGATATTCACAATGTCCATCGATATATCACTCGGCTTACCATGTTGGGAGAGAGTGTCATTGATTGGAACAGAACAGACTGTAGTCATTACCGTATCCAACGTCTGTGTACAGATAGTCTGTTACAAGCATTGAAGTTCCATTGTGCAGCATATGTGTATCCAGCGCAGATAGACACTCTTCGCTCTCTACTGGCAAGCAAAGAGAAACATCTACGGCATATCATGTCGGTATTTGAACGGCAGGAAGAAGCCGACAGTATTTTGGTGAACCACCTGCCCGAAGTGGCGAAACGTGCGACCAGTCTGCGCACCGTACAGCAGAAGAAAAAGGGCATCGCAGGTTTCTTCGGCGGCAAAAAGACCGTACAAGTACTTCCCTCAGCCCAAGAGTTGCACGAGTTTGGCGACAGCTTGATTGCCCTGCAACGGAAACAGGCGACGGAGATGGATGCCTACACCGACAGCCTTCGCATACGTAACCGGACATTGAACACCCAACTGAACCGTCTTGTCAGCGACCTTGACAGGCAGGCATTGGGGGCGTTCATACAGAAAGAGCGGAAGATGGCGGAGGCGCAAAGCCTATCCGTCAGGCTGTTCACCGCTACCATATCGGCAGCCATCATCCTGCTGTTCCTGTCCTATCTCACCATCCATAGGGAACTGAAACGCAACGCGGACGAAAAGAAAAAGCGTGAAAAGCTTATCGGCAAATTGCAGGAGAGCAACGCCAAGAACGAGGAACTTCTACGCTTGCGGCGCAACCTCATACAGAACGTAAGCCATGAACTGCGTACACCTTTGACCGCCATCAGCGGCAACGCCGAACTTTTGCTGAACGATGACAACAAGGATAGCCGAGTGCGCCATGCGGAAACAATAAAGACTTCGGCAGGACGCATGGCATCCATGCTGAACAGCCTCTTGGACTATTTCAGGTTGGACAGCAGGAAAGTGACAATCCTATCCAAACCATTCAGGCTAAACCTGATAGCGGATACTCTTGAAACGGAGTTTACCATGCAAGCAAAGTCAAAGCATTTGACCTTGACCGTTTGTAACTATGCGAATGAAGTAGTGGACGGCGACAAGAACCGTATTTTGAGCATAGGCGGCAACCTGCTTTCCAATGCCATCAAATTCACGGACAACGGCACTATTGCTCTGGCAACCAGATACAAGGGCGGTGTTTTTACGCTGACGGTGGAGGATACGGGTACGGGCATCAGCGAAGAACAAAAGGAACGGATATTCAAGCCTTTCGAGCGGCTGGGCAATGCCGCCACGCAGGACGGCTTCGGGTTGGGACTTCCCATCGTGAAACAGCTTGTGGAACTGATGAACGGACGTATATCGGTGGAAAGCGTAAAGGATAAAGGCAGCAAGTTCACCGTTGTTCTTCCATTGCCGAAAACCGAAGAAACAGAATCTGACGGGAAGAAAGAACAGGTGCAAGACATTATTTCAAATTACAGCGTAATGGTGATAGACAATGACCTTGTGACGCTCAGCATGATACGGGATATGCTTGTACAGAACGGCATAAGTTGTGATACTTGCCTGACGGTAGAAGAATTGACGGATAAAATGCGCGGAAAGGATTATGACATCCTAATAACCGATTTGAAGATGCCTGACATGAATGGTTACGAAGTGCTGGAACTCTTACGCACATCCGACATCGGCAACTCACGCACGATTCCAATTGTGGTTGTAACGGCGGCAGGGTTCATCACGGAGGAAGAACTGAAATCGGCAGGGTTCACCGCCATGCTCGGTAAACCGTTCTCCATTGCCGAACTACTGAATGTAGTAAGCCAATATGCCAATAAAGAGCATGGACAACTGCTCGACTTCTCGGCTTTACTCACCTTTGGCGACAGGCGACATACATTGGAACGGTTGGTAACGGAAACGGAGAAAGAAATGGATGAAGTGCAGAACGCGGCGAAAGAGAAAAACATGGAGGCATTGGATGGCTGGGTACACCACCTCAGAAGTTCATGGATGCTGATGAAAGCGGAACAGCCGTTGCAGGAATTATATGCCGTAATTCACAGCGATAGTCCAACGGACGGAGAGATAACACATGCAGTTAATGCTGTATTGGCACAAGGTAAAATGATTGTGGACTTGGCAAGAAAGGAAGCGAAACGATGGGAAGAATAATTGTTGTGGAAGACAACCTCACTTTCTCCGGCTATGTATGCAGGCTGTTGAAAAGCAAAGGTTTCCAAGCCGTCAGTGCGTCCACTTGCAACGGGGCACACAAACTGTTCGCCAAGATGTGCGAGGACGATATTGTGCTCGCCGACCTGCGCCTGAACGACGGTGACGGCATCTTGCTGTTGGATGAACTTCGCAAACAAGGGAAACGCAATCCCTACATCATCATGACGGACTATGACGAAGTGCCAACCGCCGTCCGGTCGATGAAGTCGGGTGCGGAGGATTATATCCCGAAGAAGCTAATTGAAGACAATCTCTTTCCTCTCCTGAAAACCTTACAGAAAAGGACAGAACGGCACGAAACGCCCATTCACGAGCGGCAGAGTGCGGCTTTCCGTGAAATAGACCACAAGATAAAATTGGTCGCACCAACCAACATGAGCGTGTTGGTGCTGGGCGAGAACGGAACGGGAAAGGAGCACATTGCCGAGAAAATACATACAATGAGCAAACGGGCAGGCAAGCCTTTTGTCGCTGTAGACTGCGGCTTACTGTCGAAAGAGCTTGCTGCGTCCGCACTGTTCGGACATGAGAAAGGAGCGTTTACAGGTGCGGATGCCAAACAGAAAGGTTATTGGGAGGAAGCCGACGGAGGTACGCTGTTCCTTGACGAGATAGGCAACCTGCCAGCCGAAGTACAACAGATGATGCTCCGGGCATTGGAAACCAAACGGTATAGACCCATAGGCGGCAACAAGGAAAAGGCAGCAGACGTGCGCATCATAGCCGCCACCAACGAGGATATGCAGTCTGCAATCGCCGAAAAGCGTTTCCGTCAGGACTTGTTCCACAGGATAAAGGAATACACGTTGAACATACCGCCGTTGCGTGAGTGCTGTGAGGACATCATGCCGCTTGCGGAGTTCTTCCGTGAACTTGCCAACAAGGAGTTCGGCAAACAGGTGAAAGGCTTTGACGCGGAGGCAAGGAAGAGGATGCTCGCCCATCCGTGGAGCGGCAATGTGAGAGAACTGAAAGGAACTGTACGTTCGGCGGTGCTGTTCACCGACGGGGATGTGATAACGGCTGACAAACTGAATTTTGAAGAACCTCTGCTGTCGGGAGAAGCATCCTTGTCCTTGAAGAACGTGGAAATGGAAAAGAGGCAGATAATCCGTGCTCTGAAACAGGCGGACGGCAACCGCTCGCTGGCTGCTGAACTGCTCGGCATCGGGCGCACCACACTATACGGCAAGATGAAACAATACGGCATCAAGTACAAGGAATAAGGCACGATTGCCGCAGGTCAGAAACAGGTTGCCCGACTTCGGAGAGGCAACTCGGCGGCAAGGCTTGCGAGAGTAACTCGCAAGGTTTTGAGTAACTCAAAACATACCTTGCTGCTGCCACTTTTCGGCAGTAACCGAAAAGCCTTCGGGTAACTCGAAGGACACCTTGCTGCTTTCTCGTGAAAGCAACAATCCGCCAGCAAACGGATTGGAATTTGTGCTGATATTCTGGCTCTCAAAGCATCGTTTCCCGATGCCCAAAATGCCCAAAAGAAGAAAGGGAATGAGGGCAGTGTGCAAGCCTGCACTTTATTGAGCTTACAGGGCACAAAGCCGGATTTTCATCCTTCTGAGAAACAGACAATAGTGTCAATTCGATGTTGATATGTGCCAATCACAGCCAAAACAGACATTAGACTAATAAGGAAATGCTATTTTGAGCAAATACATCCTCGCTTGTTTACAAGCTCAGCGAACCAATAGTTTGCTAAAACAATGAAGAACAGAACCCGACAACCAAAAAAGTAATTCAATGCAGATAGGAAGCAACATGGTTTCAATGATATGCTGGTTTGCTGTCGTGCTGTTGTGCAGGTTTACAACAGCGAAACTTCAAATAAAAGTTTCATCAATGGGGCGCGGATTTAGAGGAGTAGAGTTCAGAGGAAGTAAATCGGTGGTACAATGAGTTCGCCTTTCAATGTGGCGATATCAAAGGAATAATTGAAATGAAAACATCCTGAAATTCTTTCTAATCCAAGAAAATGTGTATATTTGCAGACATAATAATCTCGAATACGTGAAATATTAATCAGACAATAAAGGTGAATAGGTGAATTATGAAAAGAAAGATATATGATAAACTGTTGGAATGGAAGAAAAACCATAAGGGTGATACTGCCCTTTTGATAGAAGGAGCCAGGCGTATAGGGAAAAGTTATATCGTGGAAGAATTTGCACGCAAAGAATACGAGTCTTACATTCTGGTGGACTTCAGCAAGGTAAATCCTCAGGTAATGGAGTTTTTCAACCTTTATCTGGATGACCTCGATATGCTTTTCATGAGTCTGGAACTTTACTTCAGGCGGAAACTTACTCCCCGCCAGACGAAAGGCGAGGAAGCCCGTTCCTTGGTCATATTCGACGAAGTACAGTTCTGCCCCCGTGCCCGTGCAGCCATCAAGCACTTGGTTGCAGACAGGCGTTATGACTATATTGAGACTGGCTCGCTTATTTCCATTAAGAAGAATGTCAAGGACATCATGTTGCCATCCGAAGAACATGCCATTGAAATGTTTCCGATGGACTTTGAGGAATTCCTGTGGGCAATGGGTGATGAAATGCTGATGTCTTACATCCGGATGCGGTTTGACAAACGTCTTCCGATGGAGGCTTTCCACCGCCGGGCAATGGACTATTTCCGGCAATATCTGATTGTCGGAGGAATGCCACAGGCTGTACAGAAATATGTGGAAACACGGGATTTTGAAAAGGTAGATGAGGTGAAGCGCGATATATTGGCTCTTTACCGCAATGACATCCGCCAATATGCGGACAATCAGGAAACAAAAGTTGCCGCTATCTTTGAGGAGATTCCGGGGCAATTGCAGAAACACGAAAAGAAGTTTGTCTTATCCGCATTGCAGAGTGAAGCCCGTATGCGTGATTATTCACAGGCTTTCTTTTGGCTGAGTGACGCTAAAATAATTAACTGTTGTTATAATTCGACCGAACCGAGTATCGGCTTGAAACTGAATGAAGAACGTACAACGCTGAAATGTTATATGGGTGATACCGGGCTGCTCATCAGCCACGCCTTTGACGAACGTGGAATCGTAAGTGCGGACCTTTACCGTAAACTGATGTTTGACAAGCTGGAAGTAAACGAAGGTATGTTGGTGGAGAACATCGTGGCGCAAATGCTTCGGGCGACAGGACACAAACTCTACTTTTTCAGCAACAGTTCCCGGACATCAGCCGAAGACCGTATGGAAATTGATTTCCTGATAGCCAAACCTATAACGACCAGCAGGCATAACATTTCACCTATTGAGGTAAAATCCGGACAGCGCTACACACTGAACTCGTTGAGGAAGTGTATCGCCAAATACGGCTCCCAGTTATCCACGCCCTACGTGCTTCACGATAAGGATATGAAAATAGAAGATGGGATTGTGTATATGCCTTTATATATGACACCATTGCTTTGAATGATATGGGAAAGCAGATTACATACCAAGAACTGTTGGCTGCATACAACAAGCTTCTTATGGAGAATGAGTTTCTTCATAAGGAGGTAGATAGGCTACAGGCATTATTAAATAGCAAGGATATTCCTATGACACAGCCCATCATGAAGCAACATTTGTCTTTGGAAGAAAAAGTAAGTGTATTCCGTAATCTGTTCAAGGGACGCGAGGATGTGTTTGCACGGAGATGGTACAGTAGGACAAGTGGAAAATCAGGTTACCAGCCAGTGTGCCGGAATGAATGGGACAGGCAATTGTGTGACAAGAAAAAGTATAAGTGCGCAGAATGTCCCAACAGGTTGTTCAAACCGTTAGTGTATGAGGATATATACCGGCATCTTGAAGGGAAAGACCCAGACGGACAGGATGTAATCGGAGCCTATGCCATTCTTGCCGACAACAACTGCAATTTTCTGTGTGCGGATTTCGATGACAAGTCTTGCGAACATGGATACGAGAAAGATGTGTTGGCGTATGTCGGGGTCTGTAAAGATTGGGATATTCCTTGTTCCATCGAGCGCTCCCGCTCCGGAAACGGTGCACATGTATGGATATTCTTTGAACAGTCATTGCCTGCTTCCAAAGCGCGAAGACTTGGAAATACAATATTGACAGAAGCGATGGAAAGATACGGGCGGATGACTTTCAAATCATACGACCGTTTCTTTCCCAATCAAGACAGATTGCCAGAGGGTGGTTTCGGGAATCTGGTGGCATTGCCATTACAAGGGAAAGCACGCAAAGAAGGAAACAGCGTATTTGTAAACGAGAATTTTACAGTTTACGAGGACCAGTGGGACTATCTACTTCAGATAAAACGGATTTCCGAAACAATGATTGATGCAATATTGGCTAAACATAGGACAGATTCCGATTTGGGTGAATTGTCCACTACCAGTGAATCCAAACCGTGGGAGACTCCGGTACCTCAGAAAATCACTCCTAACGATTTTCCTGCTAATCCTATTCTCATACGCTCCAATATGCTATACATCCCTTTGTCTGGGTTTTCCGCAAGAGCAATCAACCATCTGAAACGGATTGCCTCATTCAAGAATCCGGAGTTTTATGCCAGACGAGGTATGCGCTTGTCTACTTACAACATTCCCTGTATCATTTCCTGTGCCGATATGGAAGAGGATTACATCACCCTGCCCCGTGGATGTGAAGATGCGGTTGTTGCTCTTTTGGAAAGCAACCAAATCACCTACCGGATAGAGGATAAGACCAATCATGGAGAGAACGTAACCGTAAGGTTTAAAGGCGAATTCCGTGAAGAGCAGAAAGCAGCCATAGCCAGTTTGACAGCACATGACAACGGGGTATTGAATGCCACTACCGCATTTGGAAAAACGGTTACGGCTATTGGCCTACTTGCTGAACGGAAAATAAACACGCTGATACTTGTACACACTAAAGCTTTATTGGACCAATGGAAATCCCGTTTGGAAGAATTTTTGGAAATAGACTTTACGGAAGAAGATACTCCAAAGAAACGTGGCCGTAAAAAAGCCTTTTCACCGTTCGGTACATTGGATTCTAAGGGAAATTCACTGCATGGGAAAATAGACATTGCCTTGATGCAATCCTGTTTGGAAGACAACGGGGTGAAATCTTTTGTTCGGAATTACGGAATGCTGATTGTGGACGAATGCCATCATGTATCAGCAGTGAATTTTGAACGGATATTGAAGTATGCCAATGCCAGTTATGTCTATGGACTGACAGCTACCGCAATCCGCAAGGACGGGCACCAGCCTATTATTTTCATGCAATGCGGCCCTATCCGCTATTCGGCAGATGCAAAGGTCCAAATGACCTCCCAAACATTCACGCGCCTGCTTGTTCCCCGTTTCACTGCTTACAGAGAATTGACGGATGATAAGTCCACTTATGCACGAATGATTCAGAAAATGGTCAAAGATGAAAATCGGAACAATCTTATCATAGACGATGTGCGTAAGACATTAACGGAAGGACGTTCTCCCATAGTATTGACAAATCTTACCACCCATGTCGAAACATTGGCAAATGCCTTAGCTCCCTATTGCAAGTATGTTGTTACTCTTATCGGTTCTGAATCGGCAAGAGAAAAACATCAGAAAATGGAATTGCTACAAGGTATTTCTCCTACGGAACCGCTTGTCATAGTAGCGACAGGGAAATATGTGGGTGAAGGTTTCGACTATCCTCGGTTGGACACTCTGTTTTTAGCCCTGCCCGTTTCTTGGAAAGGCATTATTGCACAATATGCAGGGCGTTTGCATCGGGAGTATCCGGGCAAAAAGGAAGTTCGGATTTACGATTATATCGACATTCGCATACCAATGTGTGATGTCATGTACAAGCGGAGGCTACGTGGATATGCATCTGTGGGTTATCAGATAAAATCAAATGAGCCAATGAACATATTCAATGAAAGCCATAGCGTTATTTTTAACGGTCATACATATCTAGGTAAGTTTTTCAATGATTTGTCTCAAGCAAAACGTTCGGTCGTTATTTCCGCAACAAAACTTTGGTTTTCTAAACGTTCATCTGTGCTTGATATGCTGAAAGACTTGTTGGCACGAGGTGTGGAAGTCATTGCCGTAATCAGAAGTGATTTGGAAAAGGAAGAACGGTTAAAAGAAACAGGAGCAAATGTCAGAGTTAATGATTCCTTGGCTATTGATGTTGTAATCATTGACAAATCCTTGATATGGTATGGCAGTGTCAACTATCTTGGTTACAACACTGATGAAAATAATGCCATATGCATTTATGATTTAAAATTGGCAGAGAATATCTTAGAAGTTCTTTACACCTAACACTAATTTTTCTGTTGCTAATAGGATTATTGTGTTGGTGAAGTGTAATTTCTTCATTTTTCAGAGGAATAGTTTTGGCAGTGAGGGAGAAAAACACTACTTTTGCAAATGAGAGAAGCGTTCTTTTGATTGATGCAGAACATTGCAGAATAGAGAAGCCCGCTGGTTTCCAAATCGTTACCTGTCAAGCTGACAACCTTTGTAAGTTTCTTGTTTTCAATGAGTAAGAGAAAGTAATATGTCTTGCAACGTGATAGGTGATTTTCTTGTTTATGCCGCACACCGTTGCGATTTCTTTCAAGTAATCGTTCATCTTTTGGTTGCTGATTACTGGAAGAATCTTGCCGTCAGGCAACTTCCCGTCATACTTCTGTAAGATGGCTTTGGGAATATCCAACAAACGGATATTGGACGTTACGTTTGTCTTGTGTCTTTTCTTGATTATCCACAGGTTGCCGTCAAAGGAAACCTTGATGTTCTCCGCCCGTAACTCGCACACATCCACATACGACAAGCCCGTATAACAGCTAAAAATGAACATATCACGTACCTGCTCCAGCCGCTTGCTGGCAAATGTCTTCTGATAGATGCGGTCTAACTCGTCTTGTTCGAGATACCCCCTTTCCACATACTCAAACTTCAACTTGTATGCCCCGAAAGGATTAAAGTTAATCAAGCCCAGATTGTGGGCGAACAGCACAACGGTTCTGAAACGCTGCACAAACTTCGTGGCGGTGTTGTGGGTACATGGATAGTTATCACGGATGAACAGGTAGAAGCCCTCGATGAACACCACGTTTATCTCCCGGAAGCTGATGTCCTCCACATGGTAGTTCGTGCGGATATATTCGGCGAGACGATTCTTTGTAAGTTCGTACCGGGTGTATGTCCGGTGTGTGGCGGTCTTTCCCACTTTCAGCGCATACTGCTCGTTATGCTGTGCGAACACTTGCAAGAGGGTCTTAGCCTTTTCCTCTTTGCCTAAAAAGGTGTTGCGTACCTTTTCAGCGGTAACATAACCGTCCCTTTCCAGTATGGTCTGGTAGTGCTTGTACAGGGTGGCTTTGATACCGTCCAGCATTTCATTCATGCGGGTAAACTCCGCTCCACGTCCGGACACCTTTCCCGTCTTGGCTTGCCAGTTCTTGGGATTGACTTCAAGTTTAGTGTTGAACTGTGCCAGTTTCCCGTCAATGGTAATACGTGCCATAATAGGCATATTACCGTTCTTTTTTACCTTGTCCCGCTTCAAGAAGAACAATACTCGGAATGTCGATTTCATACCTCATTTTTTAAGTTACAAAACTACTTTTATTAACTCATAATGAGATAAATGCAGGGTCGCCAAATCCCGACAGCGTTCCGCCAATTTCCGACAAATCGTACCCCTTTTTTGAAAATCTTGTCGGGGGTACGAATTGGGTACTAATTTTTGTCCGTCAATGCCCTCTTTTTGGCGGTCAAGGTCGCCAAAGGGCAATAAAAAAAGTCCCACAAAATATTGATTTTGTAGGACTTGTCTTTTTATTGTCGCCTTTTGGCTTTTCTTTTGGTGATCCGCTTGGGGCCCGAACATTATATCTTTATCGCTAATAATCAATTACTTATCTTGTCGTTTATCATTTAGTCCACCTATTTCACCTCGGTTGAACTTCTTTGTTTTGCATTGATATACAACTCTTTTAGTTTTTCCTATGGTCTGCTGCTCCGGCTGCATACGGCAAAAAGCCCGCGGGCTTTTTTAAAAACGTTTCGGGCTTTTGATGCAAACGCTTCGGGCTTTGCCTTAAAACGTTTCGACATTTTTGCATATCCTCATTTTATTGGATATATTTGTAGCGTCAAACGAATGAAAAAACAATAAGAATATGTGTACATTTCTGATTTTAGGAGTGGGAACGCAGGAACTGCTGCTGATTCTTCTGGTGGCATTGCTGCTTTTCGGGGGAAAGAAGATCCCGGAACTGATGAAAGGTCTGGGTAAAGGTGTGAAGAGTTTCAGAGACGGGATGAACGGTCTGGACGAGGCTGACAAGGAAGATAAGAAGCAATCATGATGCGGAGAGCTTTGATGCTTGTCGTGCTGGGAGGTGTCTGCGGCATGACATGGGCAGGACAGGCGGGAGATACGTTGCGCAACGTTTTTCGCTCGCCTTTTGATTTTCCTATATTGCTGAGTGCAAATTTCGGTGAACTTCGTCCGAATCATTTTCACAACGGACTGGACATCAAGACACAGGGAGTGACGGGTAAGCCGATTCACTGTATTGCCGACGGATATGTGTCGCGTGTGGCCGTGCTGCACGGAGGTTACGGACAGGCGATTTACATTACGCATCCCAACGGGCTGACGTCCGTCTACGGGCACGTCGTGGCATTCTCGCCCGAGGTGGAACGCTATGTGCGCGACTATCAGTATGCCAACGAGACTTTTGTCTGTAATCTGTTTCCCGAGCCGGGACGTTTTCCGGTGAAGAAGGGTGACGTGATTGCCCTGAGCGGAAACGAAGGAGCATCGGCCGGTCCGCATCTGCATCTGGAACTGCGTCATTCCGATACCCAGGAATATATTGATCCGATGCCTTATTTCGGCCATTTGCTGAAGGACAGCAAGGCACCTGTTGCCAGCCTGGTGGGTATTTATCCGGTAGCCGGCAAAGGAGTGGTGGAAGGCCGTACACGCAAGAAGCTGGTGGCTGTGGGCAATCTGTCGCAGCCGGTTGAAGCATGGGGCGAGATTTATACGGGAATCAGTGCAAAGGATTATATGGACGGAACGTCAAATTTTTATGGAGTACGTTCCGTGACTTTGTACGTGGATTCGGTCGAGGTGTTTCGCAGTGTGACCGACCGGGTACTTCCCGATGAAAACCGGATGATCAACGGATTTACGGACTACGAGGAGCTGATGAAGACACGCCGGCTGGTGATGCGTTCGCGTGTTTTGCCCGGTAACCGGCTTCGTCTGCTGCATGCGGATGAGAACGGAGGCATTGTAAATATCAGTGAGGAGCGCAATTATCGTTTCCGTTATGTGCTGGAGGATAACTTCGGAAACAAGCGGACGTATCGCTTTACGGTACGGGGACGGAAACAGCCTGTACCGGAATATGTGCCGGAATCAAACCATATTTTATACTGGGACCGCACGAATGTGATTCATGAGCCGGGCATGGAACTGGTGGTTCCGAGGGGCTATGTGTATGAGAATGCGGAACTGAATACCGAAGTGAAGGGAGACAGTGCCGGAATCTCGTTCGATTATGTGCTGGATGCCGGAGATACAC
>ULPR01021949.1_pt1 | contig 12470 bp, 8 predicted proteins | sample 1953681 | NCBI WGS metagenome assembly ULPR01 (sample SAMEA4835634, study PRJEB28245) | human gut metagenome | biome: gut microbiome; material: fecal sample | place: Denmark | collected 2008 | reverse complement strand
CCACACTGCAAGTCTAAGTATTCGTGCGATATCTTTCATTTATATGGTCATATTCTGCTTATTGTCCACTTCAATTTATCCCTCTTCTATCCCTACACATTCCTCCAACTTATCAAAAGTGGTGTCTACAAACGTGTAACCAATCATCTTGGTGGGGTCTATCGGCCGTGGGGCTGTGTATTGCTTGCGGACATAACGAAGTTCAAAGGCCAGGCGGAGAGACTTGCTGTCGGCATCTTCCTTATCCGTCTGCTTTGCCTCCTTGCTGGTAATTGTGCGCACCCTGGTAATCTCATACACATCGCGCACGCCTTGCCCCTTGATGTAGGGCATGAAGAAGTGGAGGTCCTGCAAGGCTATGGTCGTGGGAAACTGGCGGCCGGTATAGTACAGGGTTGCCGTACCGTCCATAAACGCCTGGTATTGTCTGTTGTCGTCTTTTACCAAACCAATGAGCACGCGGTTGCCCACCTCTACATACGCGCCCTTCTGCGGAATGACCTGGGCGATGGTCTCGTATGACTTGGTGTGGATGAGTTGGGCAATAAACTGTTCCAGGAGCTTCCGGTTCTCTACATCCTTAGGTCGCAGAGGGAAGGCGCCGATGTTCACCTCCTTGATGGTCTTGTAGAACTTGGACACAGCCACATCGCTTGGCTTGCCGTCGCCGGGGAAGAGGATGTAACCGCCTATGACCTCTTTCTTCAAGGCTTTGGCATCGTAGTCCTTATAGTATATGGCATCACGATAGCGGTGCATCTGGTTGATGGCATCATCGGGTGGAACATCTACATCCTGCTCTTTGTCATCAATGCGATATTTGGCATCAAAGAGGTATGTCATTTTCATACCTTGCAGCAGGTCGTTCTTAGTGAGCTGCAGCACAATATCTGGCTTTTGGGGTACGGTAGGCACGACAAGGTCTTTCATGCCCACATGATTGTTGGTCTGCTCATCGGTCTTTGGGTTGTAGACCAGCTCTGCCAATTCCACTCCATCCTTGCGAAACAGGATGCGGGAGTGCTCGCCCTTGCCCAGCTCCCACGAGAAGATGCCGTTCATCTCCATGCGGTTGCGATGCTCGATATCGTCGCTGTCGAGGTGCAGCTGCTCCCTGACAATGTGGCTCACCTCGATAAAGCACCATATCTCATAGAGCGTGGCTATATCCTTGGTCTGCAAGCGATAGAGGCCATCATTCAGCGAGTAGGCCCTACGCAGGAGGTTCCATGTGCGATACACCTGACTGTAGCCGGTGGCTTTCTGCAACACCAGGCTCTCCTGGCTCATGCCCTTGAACCGCCCTATGGTACGGAAGAAAGGATGGTGCAGGAGCCGCTTCAGCGTAACCGAGGTGGAAAGCATGGTAGCCTTCATCGTGTCGGATGCGGTCTTTACCGCCTCAATGCGCTGTCGCAGTTCGTCATACCGCTTGCTTATCTGATGAAGGGCAAACTTTAGGAAACGGTTCTCCTGGGTATCGTTAGACTGTATCTGTTGCTCTACATGATATAGATAGGCTGGCTCCTGGCGGTGTTCGGCCAGTCGGTTCTCAATATTATGGGGCGTCTGCTTCAACTTGTCGGCCCTTAGATACACTTCCTCGCCATGGAGTCTGTGCCGTGGCCGGTCTATGATGCTTTTGCAGGCTTTGATGAATCGTTGCTGCTCTCCCTCGAACACGCTCCACCATACGATATCGGGATGCTCTCCGTCCTGGTCGGGTGAAAAACCATGAAACGTGCGTCGCATATAGTCAAGCGACAGCATGCGGTATTCGCGTTCGATATCTTCGACGATGGCACGCCAATGTTCGTGGTAGTCGAGCTTGGTGCTTAGCACCTCAAAGCCGAAGCGGAATGTCCTTGTCTCGTGGCCTACCTTATATATAATATTTATCTCGCTTCGTCCTATCTCATTCTTGTAGTTGATGAAGCCAGCCAAGATATGGCGGCGGTAGGTGAAGCGGTCGTTGTCGTTTTGCAGGATGGAACCAAACTGAGCGTCAGTCACATAGTCGTTGAACTCTATCCAGATAGGATATTCGACATTGTCGAAGAATGTGGCTGGGGCTGGTTTGCCCTGTTCGATGTCTGTCTCATGGCCGGCATCAGATGTCTGCCGTACAGACACGACTCCTCCCGACCAAGAGTAAGTGGAGTAGAGTTTGTCTTCGCCCACGTTGGACTTGGCCTTGTTCCAGATGATGCCGAACTTGGTACATTCGACAATCATTGTGAAATCCTGGTGCTCAATGGTTAACAGCTCCATCTAAATTCCTTTTCAGCTCCAAAAACTTGTATATCCCGAGACGAGCTTGGCTTTCATCTCCTTCAGTTTTGCCAAGGATATAGACTTGACAGTGTTTTCCTCTCCAGTCACAGTCTTCAGTCCTTGCGCGATGGCAGTGCTGAGAGCGTCAAGCAAATTGTCGCTCACCTTAGTGTCGTCACCCTCAATGCGTGACAGCACTTTCATGCTGGTAATCTCGTCCAAGGCGCGTGCCACGACATATTCTCGGGGCAGTTCCTCGCCTTGCTCATCCTTACAGTAAGGCAGATTGTTGACCACATAGAGCAGGAACTCGTTGCGTGTGCGGTAGGCTACCTTGAAGGGTGTGCCTTCCAACACTGTGTTGATGGCATCCAGATAGGTGAGCACCGTTTCGCTTACCTCCCTATTTGCCGAATAGACATCCACGCCTTCTACGGCATGACCTATAAGGTCGGCCTTTCCCAATTTGCCTATTCTCTCATTGCGCTCCGTCAGTCCTCCGTGCAAATCCACTTCGTTCATCTCGATGGTCATGGCACGGTCGAGCACCTTGCGGGAGAAGGAGAATGTGGTTTCGTCCATATTGACGGTGCCCACGACAATGAGGTTTTGAGGGATGCAGATGCCCTGCTCGTTGAATTGCTTGCGGATGTCCTCGTCTGATGTCAGCGAGGCGGTCAGGTTGAAATACCACTCTTCATCTGCCTTTTCTACGATTGGGTCTGTCGTCACTGTGCCATCCTCATGATTCTTGCGCGATTCTATCACGCTCAGGTATTCGGCAAAGTATTGCTCTACGGGTGCGAGGTTCATCTCGTCTAAGCACAAGAAGAATGGAGTCTCCGTATCTTCCCATGCTTTGGCTATAAACTTCAGGAACTCGCCAGTCACAAATTCTGCCTTGCCGCTTACGCGACTTACATATCCTATCAAGTCGCTTGAGTCATGCCAGTTGGGCTTTACCTGTACCATCTGGAAGTTCTTGGGCTTTTGCGCCATGTATTCTTCCGACCCTTCTTCCCAACAGGCTCTCGCCAACTCTCTCACAATGCGGCTCTTTCCAGTACCAGAGATGCCGGCAAGCAAAAGGAATGGCTTGGATTTGATTGCGGTGATGTAGGGGCGGTACGTAAATGATAATTGTCTTGGTGAATCTGTTCTTACAGCATTCATATTATCAACTCCTTCTATTATTGTTTTTGCTAAATCTTGCTTATCTGCAAGGAAAGCGCACAATTCAGCAACATATGACTGAGAGGCGTTAACCAAACCAGCGCAAGCTAAGATAGGAGAAACATAGAAATCCCCTCTATCAATGGTCTTTGCACCATGCCACCATGCATAATCCGTAATAAAACGATTCAAATAGGATTTTGATGTGTCATTCAAATCAAGAGACTGCAAAGATTTATTTTCTTCATCTGATAGAGTTCCTTTGTCTAACACTTTAAGGCGTTCCTTTGTAGTAACTTTAAGAGCGTACTTTTTGTATAAAATGAGTTCATTATAGAAATCGGTAAAGTATGATGCCATATAAAACCATTGGTTGGGCAAAAATATATTTAGAAAGCCCCGTTGGTTTCCTTTGGTTTGAATGATAGCAGAGTACTTGTTATAAGTAATATTGCTGCCGTTTATTTCCTTAACATGTTCTTTGAAGGTGAGTGGCAACACATAGTCATTGCCGTCATATTGATTGAATTTACCAGCAGCAAGACTATAAATCTGTTGTAAATTTCTTAATTCTCCCATTTCTTTATTTGCTTAATAATTGTGTAACAATCTCTTTTGCTAATCGTTTTATTACAGGTAAAGCAACGCTGTTTCCGAATTGATGATACGCTTCTTTTCTTGAGACTACAATTCTAAATTCTTTATTATTTTCATTGTAGTTGTCATTTTTTGCGCACTCAGGATTTTGCCAACCATTACCAATAATCCTATAACCCTGTAATCTTCCTGCTTCAACAGGTGTAAGACGCCTTGGATTTAAGCCTTTATTTGATTGATCTATCAGAATTTCACTACCATCTTTCCAATAGCGAGCTGAAATAGTACTACAATAGACACTGTCAGAACCAAAAAGGCTATAACCAAATCCTTTGCCATTGGCTTTATTTCGTTCCTTCCTTCTTTGATGCCCTTCCCATAATCTGTCACTAATAGTATAGTATGGTTCAATGGTTTCTTCTGGTTCAAAGATGTCAGAAACCTTTGTCTTTATAACCCTTTCACTTAAGTTTTTTGTCTTGTCATAAATAGTATTTCCATTAATGTCTATTCCATAAGGGAATTTGAATGTGCTTGCAGGTATCAAGTCCTTATACCATGCTATAATAAATAAACGTTCTCTATTTTGCGGTATGCCAAAGTATTTAGCATTTAATACGTCATAGCTATAAGCATATCCTAATTCTTCCAATGTTGCAAGAATCGTTTTTAAGGTTTCACCCTTCATATGTGTTTTTAGTCCTTTTACATTTTCAAGAAACAATACTTTTGGAGGACGACCAATGCTTATTTTTTGTTTCACAATATTTGCTATATTAAAAAACAAAGTTCCTCTTGTATCTTCGAATCCTCGTCTAAGCCCTGCTATAGAAAAAGGCTGGCATGGGAAACCGCCACAACAAACATCAAATGGAGGAATCTTCGATGGTTCTTGTTTGGTAATATCTTCATTGAAGAACTTATTGTTATTGTCAAATAGATTAGGGGCAATATCTTTATAATTGGCCTCATATGAAATGCGAGCATTCTTGTCCCATTCACTTGCAAATACGCATTTCATACCGACGGAGTGCATAGCTTGATGAAATCCGCCTATACCGGCAAATAAATCTATAAATGTATATGTTTTTTTCTTTGTCATATTCTTTGGAATTACCGTATTTTAGGTTGCCTTTAACTATTGGCGCAATGATAGTCTTTTCAGTTACTTCATTCTAAGCGATAAGATGACATTCATAAAGCGTATGCTTGAATTCAACTAATCTGCCTTTCTGCTTCAGAACCCGACTCAACCATTTTGTTGACATCAACAAAATGGTCTGTTATATTTCTTCTTTTTTTATGAACATGTATCTTTTATAGTTTCGCGCTGTCCTTGACAGTGATATTCTCAATCGGCCAAAACAAGTCCTGTATCTCGACATTCAGGTGTTTGGCAATCTCTACCAGGGTCTCGACATTAGGCTGTATGGTGTTGGTACACCACTTAGAGACAGTGGCAGGGTCTTTGCCCAATTGCTCGGCAAGCCACTTGTTGGTTCGCTTCTTTTCTGCCAGGACCACCTTTAGCCTGTTTATATCTTTGCTCATATTTACATCTAATTGTTTGAATATACAAAAGTAATGAATTTCTGATGGGAATAGCAACAAAAACCAATGAAATATTATGCTTGATAGTGATTTTTGTGTTCAATAGATGATATATATGTCAATTAATAGGGTGTAGAGGACGACAGCCTGGCCATCGGGCGATCATGAGTGATGACTGCGCAGGCAATGGGGGCTTGGGTATACAAACAAAAAAATCCTAACTGCTTGTTGATAAGCAATTAGGATTAGCGGGTGCGCCTGATAGGACTCGAACCTACACGACCTGAGCCACCAGATCCTAAGTCTGGCGCGTCTACCAATTCCGCCACAAGCGCAATAATGGTGCAAAGTTACGATAAAAAAATGAGAAACGTGACGATGCGTGAGTTTTTATTTGCTGTCATTCAATTTTTTACGGGCTTCCTCGATGATGGTGTCGATGCCGCGCTGGAGGTCGCTGTCTGTAATGCTCACCACATGGTCGGGCGCTATGCCGTCTTCGGTGCTCTGGCGGTTGCGGTCGTAGATGGGGCAGGCAGAGAACCTCACGCTCCATCCGCAGGGCAGCTCGCTGCTGAAGGGCATGCCGCCTCCGCCACCGGTGTGGTCGCCCACGGTGATGACGCGTGGACAGCAGCGCATGTACTTGACAAACTCGTTGGCGGCGCTGAAGACGGTGCGGTTGGTGAGCACTGCCACCGGCTTGTGCCAGCGTATGCCGCGGCTCGGGCGCAACCGCTGCTCCTTCATGGCAGAGAAGTCGTTGTGGCCGCGGCCCGTCTTGTGCTGCACATATCCCACGAGGATGTCTTCGTCGGTAAAGCGGGCAGCCAGCTGCTCGGCGGCGCTTATCATTCCACCGGGGTTGCTGCGTATGTCGATGATGAGGGCGCGGCAGGTGAGCAGGTAGGCCATGATGTCGTCGAGGTTGCCTTCGCCGAAACCGTTGGCAAAGGTGGGGCAGCGCATATAGCCTATGTTGTCGTCGAGGATGCGGTAGCTGATGCCCGACGCGATGCGGTAGTCGGTGCCGAGATAGCGTCGGGAGAGTGTGTCGGAGAAGTTGGAGGGATAGTCTTCGCGCCAACTCCAGTTGCGGCCGATGTCGAAGGTGGAGTAGAGATTGACATGGCCGTCGCGCAGTTCGCTGAGCATGTTGCAGAGCACTTCAAACTGCTGGTTCTCGCTCATGTGGTTGTCTATCTGGCGCGAGTAGCGCTGATAGACCTCGTTCCAGTCTATGCCCTTCTGGCTGAAGAAGCAGTAGTGCTCGTCCATGATGCGCCATAGGGCTTCAAAGTTGCCGCTCGGCGAGTTGGTGTATTCGTCTTCATCTACGCAGCTGGTCATGCTGATGGCGACAAGGCATGCCAGGCATAGGCGGAACAAGAGAGAAAGGCGTGGAAGGGTCATGGCTGTTTAATCTTTTGGATGCTGAACTTGCGCACCACACCGATGACAAACGCATGGGTGTAGATGTGTGACTTGAGGTGGTTGACGCTGGCTTGCTGGTAGTCGCCCAGATAGCCGGCGCGCAGGGTGGTGCCCCACAGGTTGTAGTCGACGGTGAGCATCTGCCTCATCGACGGCGCGTTGCCTACCCAGGTGGGCAACACGTTGTGGTCGTAGTTGCCCTTGGAGAATATCTCGTAGTAGGACTGTCCGTAATTGGGCGAGAACATGACGCCGGCGACTGGCAGCCACACCTCGTATCTCACTGCCAGCGGATGGCGCCAGTGCAGGGTGTAGGTGGCGGCGGCTGTGGGCGTAAGGTTGAGATAGGCTCGGGCCTGTGCGGGATTGTTGGAGTTGCGGGTGTTGTAGATGAAACCTATGTTGGCGTCGATGTTTCCACCCACGTCGAGTCGCAGGGTGCTTCCCTTGAAATGGAAATCGCATAGATGCCAGTGCCATCCGTACTGGAAATTGTAGCTGCCTGCCATCTCGCCACCGTAGCCGCTCTTGTTTTCAAGAAGAGAGAGGCTGCCCTGGTGGATGATTTCATGGAAGAGGCGCGTGGTGTCGGTCTTCTCGCGCAGGGTGTGTGAGATGTATCTCAGTTCGGTGCCCCTGTAATGGAGCGGGGAGAGATAGGTGTCGAGCACCTCGGCACCTCCAATGCCCACCATGCGGGCATTGGTGACTATGCGCTCGCTCTGGGCCCAAGCGATGGAGCAGGGCACGACTGCCAGAAGCGCCAGGAGGATGATCTTAATTGTCGTCATTGGAGAAAAGGCTGAGTTGGCCGGTGATTTCGTCGATGACCTGCTGCTGGCTCTTGCCGGCATCGGGGTCCAGGTTGGTGTCGTCGGTGCTGTCGTCGGCGTCACTGGCAGTGGGCTCGGGCTCAGGCTGGCGGGTAGGCTCAAGCTCTTCTACCGTCTTGACCTTGTAGATGGTGAGTCGGCGGCCGTGGGCCTTGACCGAGCGGATGGTGGCGAAGTCGGCAGCCTCGACCTCCAGCGGCGGCTGCTTGACATCGACGCCCTCGAAGGTAACCCTCAGACGGGGATAGGGCGTGTCGGTGAGCAGCACCATCTTGCTCTTGGGGTTTTCGCCCATGATGTTGAGCGGCTTGCGCGAGTATTCCAGCGCAAATCGCTTGATGTAGAGCAGACGGTTGTTGTCGGCATCATAGAGCACGGCGGTCCATATCTTCTCGGGATTCCACTTCTCGATGACGACGATGCCCTCGCTATAGTGGTTGTTGGCGTCGAAGTCGGTGAAGTAGTAGCTGTAGTCGTTGAGGATGACCAGTATACGGTCGTCGTCGCTGAACTCTCCGAGGTAGTTGCCCCGCTCTTCATAGTTGATGCGTCGCACATAGGGGTCGTACCACACCTTGCGTCCGCCCAGAGTGGAGTGGCCGCGGCTCTTGAGCGAGATGCGGTGAACGGGCTTCTTGGTGAGGATATTGCCTCGTGCCGTACGGTTCTTGATAAGTATTTCGGAGAAATCCTTTTCGAGGAATATATTGGCCTTCTTCTTGGCTGTACAGTCGGGTTCGAGCGTTATCTTTATCACTTCGGCCTCGCCGTTGGGGTTGGCAGTGAAGTACATGATGCGCGAACCCTCGGTGCCTTGGGTCAGGTCGTACTCGCGGTCACGGGTACAGCCGTTGACGAAGAAGCGCTTGATGAAGCACATGCCCTTGCGGCCGTCGCGATAGACCACGTTGAAGATGGTGCGTACATCGTTCTTCTTGAATACCTGCGCCCAGATTACGTTCTTGCCCACGAAGAACTTGTCGGCCACCTTGACTATCTTGTATTTGCCGTCGCGGTAGAAGATGATGATGTCGTCTATCTTGGAGCAGTTGCACACAAACTCGTCTTTCTTGAGTCCGGTGCCCATGAAGCCGTCGCTGCGGTTGATGTAGAGTTTCTCGGTGGCCTCGATTACCTCGGTGGCCTCGATGGTGTCAAAGTTGCGTATTTCAGTGTGGCGTGGATGGTCGGCGCCATATTTCTCGATGATATACTCATACCAGTTGATGGTCACGTCGGTCATGTGGGCCAGGTCGTGCTCTATCTCCTTGAGCTCTTTCTTGATACGCGCCAGCAGTTCGTCGGCCTTGTCCTTGCTATATTTCAGGATGCGCTGCATCTTGATTTCGAGCAGACGCAGCAGGTCGTCGCGCGTGATGCTGCGCACCAGCTTCTTCTTGAATGGAGCGAACTTCTCATCAAGGAACTCCACCACGGCGTCCTGGTTGGGAGCCTGCTCGAAGCGGGTCTCCTTGTACATGCGTTCCTCGATGAAGATGCGCTCGAGCGAGATGAAGAACAGCTGCTCGAACAGCTCGTTGCGGCGTATCTCCAGCTCCATCCTCAGCAGGTCTTTGGTGTGCTCGACCGAGTGGGTCAGCACGTCGCTGATGGTGAGGAAGCAGGGTTTGTTGTCCTTGATTACGCAGCAGTTGGGCGAGATGTTGGTCTCGCAGTCGGTGAAGGCATAGAGCGCGTCGATGGTCTTGTCGGGGCTTGTGCCTGGCGCCAGGTGTATCAGTATCTCCACCTCGGCGGCGGTATTGTCGTCGATGCGGCGTATCTTGATTTTACCTTTCTCTATAGCCTTGGTGATGCTGTCTATCAGTGTCGATGTGGTCTTGGTGAAGGGGATGTCGCGTATGGCGAGCGTCTTGCCGTCTACCTGCTCTATCTTGGCTCTCACCTTGACCACTCCGCCTCTCAGTCCGTCGTTATATTTGGATACGTCTATCGAACCGCCGGTGGGGAAGTCGGGGTAGAGGGCAAACTTCTCGCCGCGCAGATAGGCTATGGCAGCCTGGCATATCTCGGTAAAGTTGTGGGGCAGAATCTTGGACGCCAGACCCACGGCTATACCTTCGGCTCCCTGGGCCAGCAGCAGCGGATACTTCACGGGCAGCGTGATAGGCTCCTTGTTACGGCCGTCGTACGACAGTTGCCAGTCGGTGGTCTTGGGGTTGAACACCGTGTCGAGAGCAAACTTGGTAAGACGGGCTTCGATGTATCGTCCGGCAGCCGCACGGTCGCCGGTCAGTATGTTGCCCCAGTTGCCCTGGGTGTCGATGAGCAGCTCCTTCTGGCCCAGTTGCACCAGCGCGTCGCTTATCGACGCGTCGCCGTGGGGGTGCAGCTTCATCGCCTCGCCCACCACGTTGGCCACCTTATTATATCTGCCGTCGTCCATGCGCTTCATGGTGTGCAGTATGCGTCGCTGCACAGGCTTCAGACCGTCCTCGATATGGGGCACGGCACGTTCCAGAATCACGTAGCTGGCGTAATCCAGAAACCAGTTCTTGTACATTCCCGAAAGGTGATGCACGGCAGAAGCGTCGAAACGGTCGGCGGGGCGATAGTCGGAGTGCTGGTCGTTGTCCAGTATATCGTCTGTTTCCTCTTTGGTCTTGTCGTCGTCCATAGTTATTATCGTTTATTGCAGAAAGTTTACAAAATTAGGAGTTTTTTTTGATTTATGCAACGAAAGAATGGCAAAATGCTTGATTTTTCATGATTATGATAGACACGCCGACCCCTGAAACCGAAGAGACGACAACCGGCAGGGCGCTGTGGGGCCCATCGTCGGCTGTCGTCTCTTCAGTAATGGAGTGTCTTGTATCGTTATTGCTTGTCAGCAGCGTCTTCCTTGTCCTTGGGCAGAATCAGATTGAGCACCACGGCCAGGAGGAATACCACAGCCACACAGTTGTCGGCAAATACCGTACGCACAATCTCAGGGAAGATGTTGAACATGTCTGTGGCCTGGGTGAAACCGAGTCCCACGCTCAGCGAGAGGCTCACGATAATCATGTTGCGCTGAGAGAATCCGGAGCGGGCCATCATGCCGAAACCGGCAAAGAGGATGCTGCCAAACATCATGATGGTACAGCCTCCAAGTACGGCTTGGGGTATGGTGGTGAGCACATAGCCTATAGCCGGGAATATGCCGCCCACAATCATTACCACGGCACCCACGCCTATCGTGAAGCGGTTGACTACGCCCGACATGGCAGCCAGACCCACGTTCTGGCTGAACGAGGTGATGGGGGTACAGCCGAAGAGTCCTGATACACTGCTCACAAAACCGTCGCAGCAGATGGCAGACCCCATTTCCTTCTGCTTGGGGTCGCGTCCGAGCGCGCTGTTGCAGAGCGCCGAAGTGTCGCCTATCGTCTCTGTTGCCGAGACCAGATAGACCGCCGTCACCGAGAGTATCGCGCCGATGTTGAACTCAGGCGTAAAGGGCAGCAGCTTGGGTAGCGCCACAATCGATATATCGCTGAGTCCGCTGTAATCAATCATGCCCATGAAAAGGGCGAGGATATAGCCCGCGATGAGGCCCATGAGTACCGACAGCGACCGCAGGAAACCCTTGGCAAACACCTGGCAGAGCAGACAGGCCAACAGCGTCACGCTGCCCACAATCCAGTTGTCCATGCTGCCGAAGTCGGCTGCGCCCAGTCCGCCGGCAAAGGAGTTGGCTCCCACCGGCAGCAGCGAGAATCCGATGGCTGTCACCACAGTGGCTGCCACGACATGCGGAATCAGTTTTATCCAGTATTTGGCGAAGAGTCCCAGCAGTCCTTCCAGCACGCCGCCCACAATCACCGCTCCGATGAGGGTGCCCATGCCATAGGCTGCGCCAATGCTGATGGCCAGCGAGAGAAAGGTGAAGGAAATACCCATCACGATGGGCAGTCGCGAACCTATTCGCCATACGGGGTAGAGCTGCACCAGCGTACCTATACCCGCTATTACCATACAGTTTTGTACGAGCACCGCACTGACTGATTTGTCCAGCCCTATGGCGCTGGCAAGAATCATGATAGGCGCAATGTTGCTGACAAACATGGCCAGTACATGCTGAAGACCGAATGGGACTGCTTTGCCCAATGGCACTCTACCGTCAAGCTGATAGAGATTCTCTGTAGAATTTGTCATAACTATATCAGTATAAATAGAAATATCGCTTGATAACATTTCTTTCCGCTCCGTGTCCATCCCACAGCCATAACTGCACGTGCCGTCAAGCCCCAGGTCTGCCACAGAGACGCTACAAAGTTACAAAAAAACATTGACCTCCAATCCCTCAATCCCCATTTTTTCTTCTGCCATGCACAAAGGGGGCGGGATTGGGCGCGGATATATACCTTATTATATATATAGGAGGCGTCACATCCGTTTTGCCATCCGCTGGTGGAGTCGCTTGGGGGAGAATGGCATCTCGTGTTGTCTGTTTCTACATCAAACCACAACTATGGTTCCGTTAGAGCCTGCCGTTACTAGTTGTATATCGTCCGTTTCCTGCATCAAACCACAACTATGCCGGAAAAGGTATTGGCAGTGGTAACGTTGTATATCGTCCGTTTCCTACATCAAACCACAACCTAT
>ULPR01045523.1_pt1 | contig 12499 bp, 4 predicted proteins | sample 1953681 | NCBI WGS metagenome assembly ULPR01 (sample SAMEA4835634, study PRJEB28245) | human gut metagenome | biome: gut microbiome; material: fecal sample | place: Denmark | collected 2008 | reverse complement strand
ACCATGCAGGAGGTGGTCGATCTGCTGCGGGACGAACACGGTTGGTCTGACAGCGTTTCCAACCTGTCCAATAAGCTCCAGCGGGAGTCCCTGCGCTATGTCGAGGCTGTTCAGCTTGCTGATGCGCTGGGCTACGAGATTGTTTGGCAGAGGCGAAAGTGAGGAGGATGTTCACATGACAGATGCAGAAAAGAAACTGTTGCAGGCGCAGCACCGATTGGAAGAAGCGCAGGCACGGGATCGGGTCAAGGAGCGCAAAGCGAGAACGCGCAGGCTCATTCAGGAGGGTGCAATTTTGGAAAAGGTGCTGCCGGAGATTCAAGCTATTGAGCTGTCTGAGCTGGAGGGGTACTTTTCACGGAAGCTGGGAAAACAAATCTAAATTTCAGATGGGAGGCCTCCGGGAAACCGGGGGCCTTCCTCTTTTTTCTCCCGAAGGGCGCACTTACTCACCACCTGTAAAACAGGCGGTGGTATGCCTGCGGCATCGTGCGCTCTCCGAGGGGGATTGCGGCTGTTGCGACAGCCTCCAGACAATGCCACAGCACCTGCGGGGGTGCTGCTGTCATCGTCTGCGCGATTGGGCAAATACCGTCGCTTCAACCGACGCTATTTCTCCAACCGCCTGCGCAAACCTGCAACCGGCAGCTTTGCCGCAGAGATGGACGGGCCTCCCGCCCGTCCATTTTCTCTTTTGCGAAAGAGAAACAGAAAAAAGGAATCGAGGTAAACGAGACATGGCAATTTATCATCTGGAAGCGAAGGTGGTCAGCCGGGGCGCAGGACGCTCTGCCGTGGCTGCTTCCGCTTATTTGAGCTGTTCCCGTTTGTATAACGATTACGATGGGATACAGCACGACTACACGAAAAAGCAGGGGCTTGTCTGGCAGGAGGTTTTCCTGCCGGAATACGCCCCGCAGGAATGGCAGGATCGGGAAAAGCTATGGAACGCTGTGGAGGAAGTCGAGACGGCCAAGGACAGCCGGTTGGCGCGGGAGTTTGTGGTTGCCCTCCCCATAGAGCTAAGCCGTGAGGAGCAGATCGAGCTGCTGCAAGAGTTCATCCGGGAGCAGTTTGTGGCCGATGGAATGTGCGCCGACGCAGCCATCCACGACACCGACGGTCACAACCCTCATGCCCACATTCTCTTGACGGTGCGCCCGTTGGATGGGCAGGGACACTGGCAGTACAAGACTGAGAAGGAATATCTCTGCGTCAGAAACGGCGAGGAAAAAGGCTTCACCGCCGCCGAGTTCAAGTCGGCGCAGAACGATGGCTGGGAGAAGCAATATCCCTACAAGGTCGGCAAAAAGAAGGTGTACATGACACCATCTGCTGCTGAGACGCAGGGGCTTGTCCGGGCTGACAAGCATCCCAAAAGCACTCGCTATGGCAGGCAGAATCCCATCTCCGAACGCTGGAACAGCGAGGAGCAGCTTGCCATATGGCGGGCAGCATGGGCAGATGTGTCCAATCGCTATCTGGAACGCGCCGGGCAGGAGGAACGCATTGACCACCGAAGTAACGCCGCACGGGGTATTGACGAGATTCCCACCATTCACGAGGGCGTAACAGCGCAGGCGTTGGAGCGCAAGGGAATTATCTCTGACCGCTGTGAAATCAATCGACAAATCAAGGCAGACAATGCGCTGCTGCGGGAGTTAAAAGCTGCGGTCAAGAAGCTGGGGCAGGCGGTAAAGAATACAATCCCGGTTATTGCCGAGGCGATGGAAAAGCTGTTGGCGAATATGATTGTTCTTCACTATCAGCTGCGGCATATCGGCCTGGGCAAGCAGCGCATGAAAGAGTATATCCATGCCGTTCAGCCGAAGCTGGTGCGCTATACCGAGTTGGTTCAGGAAATTCGGGGCAAGAGCAAGGAACGGAAGTCTTTACTTGCCGAAAAGAAGGAGACTCCCTTCTATCTCATCCCGAAACAGCGTGAACTGTCCCTCCGTATTGCAGAGCTAACCGAGGAATTAGAGGAGCTGAAATCCGAGAAAGATATGCTGCTGCACTCGCTGGAATGTAGCGACGATGCCGGTATTGCCACTGTAAAAAAGGATATTTCCATGTTGGAAGCCGCACTCAAAAAGCTGGCCCAGCACGAAGAAAAGTACATGGATGAGCTGAACGATGCCTTGCGGCAATATGCTGATTTGAAGGAGCAGGCAGCAGAATTTGACCCAGAAGAATTACAGGACGCAAGGTGTGCCCTGCGTCCTGCAATGGAGCGTTCTGCGGTTGACTGTGTGCGGTCTGCTTATGGGAATAAGTACGATCCCCTGATGATGTACGACAGCAAACGGGATGTGGCAAACCTGCTCCATGAGGAAGCTGAAGAACGCTCCATCCGTGAACGTCTGCATCAGAAACAGCAACAGAAGACAAAGCAGAAGCAGGACAAGAAGAAAAGCCGAGACAGTTGGGAGCGATAATATTTCAGTGGGAGTGCATTTTGAACGATGCACTCCCACTTTTTCTTTGATAATTAGCAAAAAGTGTAGAATTTGATCGTTTTTTGTGGTATAATTATTGTAAATATTGTGTACTTATACGAGGCGGTGTTTTGTACAGAGCGATTAGTGGTAAATAAGCTAATGATAAATTTATGGAAAAGCTGAACCATTTCAGCGTGAACTATGTTCATGTAAAGGGATTACACATGGGCAGCGCGTTGAATCAGGGTAAAAGGGAAAACTTTCTACATAATTTCTCATCGAAGCGAATGTGAAGGGTTTGAGAGAGATCCTCTTATGATATTTTTCTTATTTCTCAAAAAGGGCTTTTGGGGGTATAAGATGAAAGAAACGCATATTACGATTTATATCCACGACTTGGAGATTTCGGACAAGAGCAAAAGTTTCCTCGCACGTGTGGGCTTAATGAAGCTAGACGATTTGCTGAACTGCAATATGACAGAACTATCTGCAATGCGCAATATCAGTGAAGATGTTCTCCAAGAGCTGAATGGCGTAATAGCCCATTCAGACGTTATCATCAGTTTCTTTGAGGAACGAGCAAAACGAATCAAAGAGATTCTTCCTAATGTTCAAGATGCGCCGATTGAAAGCCTTGGACTAGGTACTCGTGCAACAAACGCGTTGAGACGTGGCGGCATCCACACGGTCGGAGCGTTGATTCAAATGTCTCAGAAAGATATTTTTGAGCTACGTAACGTTGGCGTGTTGAGCAGAGAAGAAATCACGAAAGCCATTGAAAGCATCGTACAGAGTGGTAAGATCGTATATCACGAGCGCGAAGAGGAATCAAAGGCAATTATCGAAACTGCACCGGAAAGCAGCAGACTATCTGAACTCCTGCCGGAAATCGAATCTATAAGACTTGATGATGTTCCTTTTAGCGTTAGAGCCAGAAATGCATTAAAGAGGGCAAATATTCAGACTGCAGATGAACTGGTCCAAATGTCCGAGAAGGATATCATGGGCCTTCGAAATGTTGGTGCCCAAACAAGAGACGAAATACTTGCGGTCATCAATGCAATAATTAGAGAAGGTAGAGCTTATTTTGATAATCTCACATCTCAATACGATCAAAAGCATGGAGATGAACCTATCGTAGAATCTGCCAGTAAAGGTTTTGACTTTGCGGTCATTGACATTTTAACAGAAAGATTTGGATTCAAGCCAGCTAAGATGACGGAATGGTTTGGGCTGTCAAGGCAAAGCGTGTATAACGCCTTGGAGAAACGATTGCCGCAGCGCAGATCTACATGGACAGGAAAGGCAATTTCTGAAAGTGAACTGTCAATTCTTGCAAAACTGATCGAAAACAAAAGTTTTGACTATACTGACGACGAAGTAACCTGCTGTTGTATGAACAACAGACAGGACGATTTCGTCTGCCTTTTTATATACGAGAACGAGATCAAATGCCTCTTCCTAAAAGACTTGCCGTATGAGATTCGGGAACAAGTTGTCAGCAAAAAAATGCACATGTATACGGAGCGGGAGTTGGCCGGTGAATCTGACGGAAGAGTTATAAATGTCCTTACGAAGCCTTTCTATCGCCCGGATAATCCAGAGAGATTCAGAGCAAATGCACAGTTTCGAGGAATGACGTCGGATGAATACGCTGTTTTCGTTTCCGGATATCCATACCTCGATCAGCGCAGCGTTACAGATGAGCAGATTGTTGCCTTCATGAAGGAAAACATGGTTGACGGGAAGGTGTACATCTCTTCTGATCCGAAAAACCAGTGGATTAGATCAATAGCCTCTCGGAATGGCTATACAATCAAGAGCTTTATTGAGCTTTATGGATTTGAATCACGGCTCGATGGTTCAGAGCTTACGTCTGATGCGGCGAAAGAACGTCATCGTGAAGAGCTGAGGCAATATGTTGTTCATGATAATGTTGTTTATTTCCCTACAGACTCACATATCTACAAGGTGCTTCAAACATATACCTATAAGAGTGGGACGGACCTTAACAGCTATATTCGTTCATTAGGGTTTGAAAGAACTACTGAGCGTCCCGATGTTGCTGTTGATGTACTTGAAAAGGATATGGAGGTCAGGCAAAGCGACGGTACTTTTGAAGATAAAGTTTTTGCCATGTATCCCCTCATTGGAAGCCGTATTCTGAAACCAGAAACGGTGGACAAGCTAAATGAAAATGCGAGAAAATACATTGACCTAGTACTTAGAGAACCATGGACAAAGCTCTCATTGCGCGCAGAAATGCAAATTACCCTTGCGCTGATTAACAACGCAAAGAATTGGAAGAATGAGGAGAACAGTAATTTCTGGAACTATATTACTCTCCAGTTCGGGTATCGTGACGCAAGTGGATCGGTAGTAAGACTTCTTCAGTCGTCCCTTGAGAATGCAATGAAGCGCAACCAGCGTCTTTTCTTGGAGGATGCAAATGGACGCGCTTTCAAAACAACGGTTGTGATCCATGCGCTAAGTACGAAAAAGTCGTGGATGGCTCTGTTTGATTTCCTGTTCGACTTCTACAAAAGCAACCTTAACTGGCGCGTGATTCCAAACGACCCTTTGATTTCAGTTATGGTCCACGCGCTCCAGCAAAAATTATCAGGCGGCAATGAGGAAGATGTCGAACTGACAATCAGCTCTAAGGCGTATTCATTCCAGGAAGGAATACGGAAACTGATCCTTTACCGGCCTGTCTATACGCGGAACCTGTTTGAAAGGTTAATCGAAAAAATCGATTCGCTTGTCAACTCTGAGACCAAGAAAGTCAATACATACGAAGAATTGCTCTGTGAAGAGTGGTTCAAAGAGAAGATCATTGCGATTGCAAATACAAAAAAATCAGAGAGACAGACGCAAGTCACTCAGCGTGATGTCGCAATAGATTATTCCCGTATCCGTGCGAAGTTCATCCTGAAAAATGAAACGGACGTACAGCTCATACTCCCGGATATTCGCTTGAAGAACGAGGAGATCAAAAAGGCAACGCTTTACGTAAGCTGCAATGGCAGAGAAGTAATGCAGCAGAACCTTAGTTGGTACGGGAACGAGCTCGGAAAGACGCTAAACGGTGTCGCCGCTTCTATTTCGATGGGTTCTCAAGAGGATAGTTTGCTGAACATTTGTGTTCGGATCAAATGTGATGACGAGTGGATCTACAACTCAGAAGAAAGCCTGCATCGTAACGTGTTGCTGTTCTACGGCGGTGCTGAGATCTCGGCAAATCAAGTCAAACGAGACCACTATACGCTCGTAGTGCCTAAAATGTCGGAGGTAAAGACAGAGAACACGGATATCGTCGAGATTGACTCGATGAAAAATGCTGGGCTGAAAGCGTTCTTCTTGGAACTGAAGGACGGATATGTGCTTTCGGTGGATGGCCGTTTGATTGCCTTCGACAGTGAGAATGGGACAGACCTCAAGGTTATCACTCCAAGCGAATCTACATCCCTGCCAACGGTCACCATTCAGGACACAGAAGCTTTCCTCGCCTTTCGGAAGAGTACTTGTAGCATCATTCTTGGAAATCGCGATTACACGCAGCAGTTTGTCCTCTTAAAAGACGGCGAGAGAATAGAGTTTGACTCATTAGAACAGTCCGACAATGGACTCGCGTTCACCATGCCGTTTGATGGCGAACATGACACGGTACGTATTCAAGTAATCAATCTGGCAAACGAACGATTGATGTTTGACCGGACATTTGTTCTGATTTCCGAAGCAGATTGCTGCTTTAATCGTGAATTCTATTATAATGCAAGCGATTATGACGGTGCAGAATTTTATGCGGACATAGATGATTTCCATGAAGTAGTTCCTTTTGGGAAAGATGAGGCTGAAGTCCGGATACCTTTCCGTGATGGAGAACTCCATGCGGATATTCCGAAAATCACCGTGTCTGAAACCTCCGGTGCATGGTTACAGGAGCCTCAACCGGCATGGTATATCGGACATATTCCGCAGAATAGTTTTCTCAAAGTAACCACTCCAGCGAGGGTCAATGTTCAGTTTCTCGTTGGTGGCAAAGACATCCTCTATGATGGTCAGGGCTTGGTGACGATTGGAAATGTCCTACAGTCGTTCGGTGGTACAGACAGCTTCAATGACGCAGAAGTGGTGATGAGAGTTGCCGGTCAGACACAGAGTGCCTCTTATTCTCTGGCGAGAGTTTTCTTCAAGGAGCGTTTTCTGAAACGTCCTTCCCTCTGGACAGAAGAACAAAAGCTGCTATGGGATCAAGGTGGAGTATTTATTGGTACTTCGGGCAGAGAATTCACTCTCTTGCTATCAAGTGCCGATGATAAGCTGTTTGAATTCAAGCTTAGCGAAGATACGGAGTATATCATCTTACCGGAAGATATGCCCATCGGGAACTATCAGTTTGAAATCAGTATCCAAACCGGAGGATTATTCAAAAGGGCAAAAGAAGTTGTGGCAGTCGGCGATTGTATCATCGGTGATAAAAACCTTCTACGTTTTATGAACCGCCGGATTGTTGTCGAATCTATAACAGATGAGTTCAAGGAAGAGGCCGGTCATATCCTGATACGCCCCTGCTATATTGACCAAATACAGTATTGTGGGATGGAGGATACCTCCGAAGGATACTGCCCGGTGTATAGCGGAATTCTCTACACGACTGGTTATCATGGGGAAAGGTATGAGTTCTCGTATGACGTTCACACGAACAAAAAGGGCATTACAAAAATGTTGGTGAATCCGGTTCGAATTGTGTATATCAGCGACACTGCACTGTGCATTACTGATCCGGATGGAGATGGTTTGTACTACTATAACTACTATGATCGCAGCCTGGAATCCGTAGTCTTTGCACTTACGGATCACGAATACACGAAGGCCAACAAACAAAAGTATTCCAATGCCGATCTATACTCGTATCGGACGGAAAGGGTGTAAGTATGTTTAGTCCAATAACTGCAGCAGACAACATCAAGGATGAGTTTATAGGGTACATATCGACGTTGTTCCATATTTCCGATAAGGATTACGCTGCGCAGTTTGCTGCTGCGTTGCGTGAGGAAGGTGCTATTGCAAAAGGCCCCTATCTTGACGTCAGCGACTCATATAAAACCGGAAAAAGCCTTGCTCAGATGATTGAGGAGGGCGAGGCGTCTTCACTCTTCTACAGTTTGGAGGGAGATATTCCCGATGGTGAAAAAGAGATCCAGATCAACCGTGGGCTGTATCTCCATCAGGAAAGAGCCCTTAGAAAGGCAAACAAAGGTAAGAACCTGATTGTTACCACGGGAACCGGCTCTGGTAAAACGGAGTGCTTCATCATTCCGATAATCAATCACTTGCTTCGGGAGGCCGAAGAAGGTACCCTTTCATCCGGCGTGAGAGCGATTCTGATTTATCCGATGAATGCTCTTGCCAACGACCAGATGAAAAGACTGCGCAATCTGCTGAAGAGCTATCCTGAGATTACTTTCGGTGTCTATAACAGCAGCACAAAGCAAAATGAACAGGACGGGATTGCTGAATATGGTAAGGTGTACAAGGATGCAAATGGACGTCCCCTGAAGCCGCTGAAAAATGAGATCGTTTCTCGCGATCAGATGCAAAAGACGCCTCCGCATATCCTCGTGACGAACTACGCCATGCTTGAGTATATGATGCTCAGGCCCAAGGATGACCTGGTCTTTTCCAGAGCGAAACTGCGTTTCCTTGTCCTTGATGAAGCACATATCTATCGGGGAGCGACGGGAATGGAAACGTCCCTGCTGCTGAAGCGGCTTAAAGCACGAATCAGCAACCCGGCAAATGTCCTCCATATTCTCACCAGCGCCACGCTAGGCGGAAAAGAAGCGGATGATGATATCGTCAAGTTTGCGGAAACGCTGTGCAACGCATCTTTTTATGCTGAGGATATTATCAGGTCTCAAAGTGTGGTTCCGTCTTATGATAGGGAACCTGTCGATGTCCCCCTGTCTATGTTTGCGGAGCTTATTGATCCTCAAAAGCCCCTGAATGTCATTGCTGATGATTATGGGCTTCCAATTCCAGATGGTATTCCCGACGCTGAGTATCTTTATGATCTGTGCGTTAGTACCTCAGTTTATCGAGACCTCCGCAGAATAACAAGTCATCCTATGACGATTCCCGAGATAACGAGAGCACTCAGAGCAACCCACAATGTGACCCAGCAGGATGTTGTAAACATTATTGGAGTGGCTGCGCAAGCTTCCAAAAACAAGTCTGCCTTGATAAAAGCGCGTTACCACATGTTTGCAAAAGCGCTTGAGGGCGCATATGTTACGCTTGGTCAAAACAAAAAGTTGATGCTCAACCGAAACAGGAGCATTACGATAGGCGACGAAAATTGGAAAGTGTTCGAGTGTGCGATCTGTGATGATTGCGGAAGAGTAGCAGTAGCCGGAAAAGAAGTGGATGGAAAGCTTGAGTTTGCAAACAGCTCTTACGATCCTGAAATTGAGTATTACCTTCTCAGAGACAGTCGAGATATCGACTTGGATTTGGATGAGGAAGACGAAGATGACACAGAGGAAATCGGTAAAAATGATTATATCCTGTGCTCAAAATGCGGTGCCCTCATTCATGAAAGTTTGAAGGCAGACCCTCCCTGTACATGTGGGCTAACCCACTATGTAAAGCTTAGGAAAGCAAGAAAAAGCGGTTCGCGCGGAGATGGAAAATGCCCGAGCTGCAATTTTGGCACATTCAAAACCTTCTACTTGGGATATGACGCGGCAACAGCAGTTCTTGGCACCTCGTTGTTTGAAGAATTGCCGGAGAGCGAGAAAGTTCTTAAGAGCAAGAAAAGCGCACAGCCGGTTAAAAAGAGCTTGTTTGGAGCTGCAAAGCAAGGCGCTCAGGTTGATATTGTCCGCCGCAAGAGGCAATTCCTTTCTTTCTCCGATAGCAGAGGAGAGGCAGCATTTTTTGCGTCGTACATGACGGCGGCCTATAGTGAGTTCCTTCGCAGGCGTGGCATCTGGCATGTTGTTGAGAAGAACAAAGAAAATATGTCAGCGCATCCTTGGGAAATCCAGCACTTTGTGGATGAACTCACATCCTATTTCGATTCATGTAGGACATTTGCTGAACCGGGAGACAAAGGCGTTGAGAATTTAACGGCGACGAGCCGAAAAAACGCATGGATCGCCGTCCTGAACGAGATGGTCAATGCACGCCGAAGCACCAGCTTGGCTTCTTTGGGCATCCTCAAGTTCAATTATAAAGGGAACGCCGAGGAAATTATGTCGGGTGTTGCCGAAGCCTATCAACAAAAAGTTGAAGATGTGAAGGCTCTCTTCGATTTGCTTGCCATGGAAATTGTTTACCATGGCGCATTGGAGGGAGACTGTGATTTGACCGATGATGAGCGGGAGTACATTTTCTATACTCCAAAGCCCAAACGAGTAAAGCGCTGTAAGGATATGGACAAGGATAAGAAAAAGTCTTACCTTGCCGGTTGGTCTGCTGCCATTAGGAAAAACGGTAGTCTTCTGAAGAACGGACGTCTCAAGCGTGTTATGGGTGTTTTGAATCTGGATGAGGCATCCGCAAACGAGTTGCTGCAGATGTATTGGGATGAGGTTCTTAGAGGCGAGGAATCTCTTTCTACCGCCGGAAACGATGAGTTCTATTTCAGCACAGAGCGCTTTACCGTTAGCTCTGGAACGGAAGATATTCCGATCTATGGGTGTGATGTCTGCGGGAAGACCACCACGATGAACTGTAAAGACATGTGTACCACGCTCAAATGCGGCGGCCATCTTCGTCGGATCACGCATGATAGTCTTTTAAAGGATAATCACTATGCAAAACTCTATCAATCTTCTCTCATGCAGCCGCTCCACATTAAAGAGCATACGGCACAGCTCGGACGCGAGGAACAACAAAAGTACCAGGAGATGTTCGTCAACAAAGAGATCAATGCTCTTAGCTGCTCAACGACCTTCGAGATGGGTGTTGACGTGGGTGATCTGGAGACTGTATACCTGCGGAATATGCCTCCTTCACCGGCAAACTATGTGCAAAGAGCAGGACGCGCAGGTCGCGGTAAAAATGCAGCGGCGTTCTCACTTACATATGCTAAGCTCAGTTCCCACGACTTTACCTATTTCAAGAATCCGGAGAACATGATTACCGGCAAAATCGGTGTGCCGTTGTTCACAGTTCGTAATGAGAAAATTATACTGCGGCATATCTTTGCCGTCGCGTTGAGCGACTTCTTTGCAAAACAGGTTGATGTATACAATTCAAACAACGCCGATGTACTGCTGAGCGGGGACGGTTGGGAACGTTTCTGCGCGTACTTGTCAAGTAAACCAGAACATTTAAAGGATGTTCTGAAGGCATCCATTCCCGAATCTATGCACAGAGTTATGGGAATCAATGATTTCTCATGGACAGAGAAACTTGTTGGCAAAGACGGCGTTTTGAAAGTCGCTGTGGATGAGTTTCGCGGGACTGTTCAATACTACATTGATGAATACCGGCGCCTTCTTGCCGAGGGATTGACGCAACAAGCCGCGGCGGTCGAGAAAAAGCTATGGTCTTATCGTCGAGGGAAAGAGGACAATCGAGGAAGGAACGAGCTTATCGAGTTCCTCGTAAGGAATAATGTCCTGCCAAAGTACGGGTTCCCGGTAGATACTGTCGAACTGTATCAAAACACGAATGCTGCCACAGATAAGAAGCTACAAATGGTCCGCGATCTGCAATTGGCAATCTCCGAGTATGCACCGGACTCGCAGGTGGTGGCAGATGGCAAGCTTTATACAAGCCGATACATCCGAAAGTTGCCTCAGACCACCGGACAAGATTGGGAAACTGCATATATTGCTCAGTGCAACAACCCTTCGTGCATGACTTGGAATCATAGACTGATGGAGCCCGATGAGGGAGGAGAACCTTGTGTTTCCTGTCATGTGATCATTTCGAAATCCAGATGGAAGCAGGCTATTGAGCCGAGAAAGGGCTTTATAGCAGACGCAAAACCGAAGGACGTCCCTATGCGAAAACCAGATAAGGCGTTTCGCAGTGATGACTTCTATATTGGCGACGCTCAGCGGCAGGTCATGCAGAAATACGCCTTCGTCATGAAGGACGGCAATCGTTTCCAGATGGAAACGTCCATCAATGACTCCCTTATGGTCGTTTGCAACGATGATTTCTATGTCTGCCCACATTGCGGTTATGCTGAAAGCACCATGGAAAACATGGAAGTGGCTGGGTTTAATTCCCACCAGAAAACCCTGGAGAAGAAACACATTACTCCATGGGGAAAAAACTGCGAAGTCAAACTGGTCAAAAATAAGCTCTGTCATGTTTTTAAGACGGATGTTGTGCGATTGGTTTTCTCAACACCACAGGCCGGCAATCAAGAAGTTATGCTGTCTGTTATGTATGCGCTATTAGAAGCTCTGTCTTCCGTCATGGATATTGAGAGAAACGATATTAAGGGCTGCCTCCACAAGATCGTATATGACAACAAGCTGATTTATGCCATCGTTCTTTACGACGCTGTTGCGGGTGGTGCTGGCCATGTAAGAAGACTCGTTACTGAGGATGGCCGCTGTTTCCGACAAGTGGTTGAGAAGGCTATTGCTATCACAAAAGGATGCAATTGCTCGCCTTCGTGCTATAGCTGCCTTAGAAACTATTACAACCAGAAAATACATGACCTTCTTAACCGCAAGTATGCTTATGATTTTCTGGAGAACTACTATGGCGAGTTAGAACCAATAACTAATGAAGAATTTGAAAACGGCGAGTTGTATAACGTATAAATAGTGCCATAAATAAACACGATAAAGCGTTCCAACTTGACCGTCATCAGTGCTGCTTGCATTAAGAAATGTATCAATCGCTTGACTTTGCTGCCCATTTAAGCAGATCAGTTGCGCATTAGCATTAAATTGTGGAGGGGCTGCCATACAAATGACGTGTGGCAGCCCCATTGCTCTTTTGATATTCTTTTGCAGAAAACCACCTTGACAAATCTCGTCTCAAAAAAGGATACTCGAAACCTACGCAAAACAGAACGGCTT
>ULPR01048352.1_pt1 | contig 12554 bp, 9 predicted proteins | sample 1953681 | NCBI WGS metagenome assembly ULPR01 (sample SAMEA4835634, study PRJEB28245) | human gut metagenome | biome: gut microbiome; material: fecal sample | place: Denmark | collected 2008 | reverse complement strand
AACCGTATGATACTATAGATACCATTCATTTAGAAAAAAGATTATCAAACTCGTTTAGAGTTGTTGAGACATCATCTGATGATTGTACAAGCGTGTATAGAAGTAACGTACACTATATAAGAGTGTATCCCAACACCAGATATAAAATAGAACATCTCGGGATGGGGGCAAGAGTAAGAATTATAAAATATTTCCAATCAGACCCTTTCGGTAAATTACATTCCGTAGAATGATACGGACATGCAGATAGAGGATGGTTTTCCAAATTCTTCATCGTTAGTGTAGCCCGATACATTTCCTTTATGGATTATGAAAAGCATCCCCTGAGTAACACACAATCTTACGTAAACTGATTCCGAGTATCTTATTACCGAAGTATAAATTTTAAAAATAGACATTATGAAAAAAACTGTTGCTCAATGTTTCGTGTTAACACTTTTATTATTCATTTCTTGTATAAGAATAAGTGATGAAGGAATTCTTAAAAATATAGACAAGATATGGAATCCAAAGCTTGTTGATATTTTTGTGGCATATATAGGTACAAACTGGCTTGATGGCACTGATACATATATAATAGGAAAAGCACGTGGAGATGTTCCTCATTATTTTGTCGATTATTCTTATTTCACCGGACAATTTGATGTTATTGAGAATGAACAGATAAAAAAAACGGGGACTGGTGACTTTTTTTCCAAACAAGAAATTGCTGATATAATTAAATTCTTTAAAAAAGCAAGAGTTTTTTTATTGTCAATAGACAGTTTGGGGAATATGCGCATCCGGATTAACAAAAACGACTCTATAGAATACCTGAAGGTTGTAGACAGTCCGGCAAACCATAAAAGAATAGTGAGAAAGATGTACGGTAATTGGTATATTGCAGAGGCACTGCATTTTTAGGAAGTTGCCCGGGAGTGTTCAGCCTGTATATTTGTCAAACTTACAAAGAAATCTGATTAGTTATGAAATTACTTTGCTTTATAATTGTTGTAATATTGTTTTCTACATCTTGTTCAAATATAGACCATCCCGTAGATAAGACAAAACTTTACTCTTACGATTATCGTTTGTTTCAAGGAACTCCAGTTTGACCATTGGCTAAGGCTGCCCATTATGAAGACATGGCAAGTGTAAAAAAAATATTGTCAGCCAGTCCTCAGTTAGCCAATATACCTGATTCCGTTTATGGAAATACCATGTTGATGATGGCAATTATCAATCAAGATTACGATTTGTTTAAATTGCTAATTGATAATGGGGCAAATTTCAACTACCACAATACATATAATGGACATTCTCCGAAAATAGAGGCTTGTTCTTATAGAGAGTATGATTCCAAGTTTGTAAAGGATTTGGTTGCAAAAGGAGCGAATGTAAATGACACTACTGATAATGCTCCTTATGCACAATACAGCCCTTTAATGGAGGCAGCCGGGTGTGGCAACTCCTCAATTGTAGAGTATCTCATAAAGGAAGGTGCGAATATTAATTATAGGAATAATTTTGGCACAACACCATTAGGAGAATCAACCCTTACAGAAAAGTATGATGTCGCATTAATACTATTAAACAGTGGCGCGGATTTTTCTTCTCCAATATATAATAGTGTGGATAGACATGGAAGACCTACCGTACCCGTTAAATTGCCGGAGGCATTAAGAGATGCGATGATAGATTTATGGACTATCAAATATTATAGGAAACGGAAATTAATAAAGTTTCTAAAAACAAAAGGTATTGATTATGATTCTGTCCCAATACCAGATTATATAATCGGTATGGCAAAAGAACAATATCCTTCAACATGGAAAGAATATCTTAAACAATATTAATTGTGTCATATTTGTGCTCTGCTGTACAGCCCGAAATATCGGACAACCCGGAATCAAGTGAAAAAACTGTTTTGGCGGCATAATGACTCGGGGTTAATATGAAAGCCTTCCGGTTCGGGGCCATGATAAATTTATTACATAGAGCGAGAACGACACATTGCACACTTCATCCCTGTTTTACGCTACAATTATAACAACATTCATTTTTATATCCGACATAAAAGCATTAACTTTGCATCTGCTCCGGCACAACTGCATGCAGCGACATGCATTTAACAGCAACCCGAATAATATAAAACATAATAAGATTATTAACACTTTAAACAAGCCCAAACAACGAAGAAAAATGTCAAACAGCTACATTGCCTCAAAACCACGTTATGAGATTCTTGACGGTCTGCGCGGAGTGGCGGCAGTCATTGTCGTATTGTTCCACATGTTCGAGTGCTATTCTCCCGGCACGTTGGAACAGATAATAAACCACGGCTACCTTGCGGTGGACTTCTTTTTCGCCCTGTCAGGATTTGTCATTTCCTATGCCTACGACAACCGATGGGACAAGATGACGATAACCGACTTTTTCAAACGACGCATCATACGCCTTCATCCGATGGTGGTCTTCGGAACTCTGTTCGGCGCATGCTTTTTCTATATCAACGCGTGCGACAGTTTCCCGGTAATAGAGACAGTGCCGTGGTACTTCTTCCTGCTCGCCATCGTATGGTGTCTCACGCTCCTGCCCATACCGGCATGGCTCGACATGCGCGGCACTGTAGTCACAAATCCGTTCACAGACCCCGTCTGGTCGCTCCAGTTCGAGTATATTGCCAACATAATTTACGCCTTCATACTGCGCCACCTGTCCAAGTTGGCAATAGCAATACTGTGCGTCGTGGCTGCCTTCTTCACCGTCACGCTGACCATGAACATCGACCTGTTCGGATTTCTTGGCACACGCACATGGGCAGCCTACACCGTCATCGGAGGATGGTCGTTTGAACTGCCGCAGATATACATTGGACTTGTGCGTCTTGCCACACCTTTCCTTCTCGGCATACTCGTGGCACGCACAGGACGCTTCATCACCATCGGCAACGCATTCTTCTGGTGCGCGCTCCTGGTAGTCGGTGTGACCGCGTGTCCGCGTCTGGGAGGCGAGGAACACATGTGGATGAACGGCATATATGAGTCGGCGGTCATAATCATCGCGTTCCCGCTCATACTCTGCATCGGCGCGGGCAGTAAGATACGCGGCAGGAAAGCATACAGGCTGTGCAACTTTCTCGGAGATATTTCATATCCGCTCTACCTGACACACATCATATACATATACATGCTGTACAACTTCAAGAACAATCATCCGGACGCACCGCAGAGCATGATAATATGCGTTTGCGCCGGACTCTTCATAGCCTCGCTCTTCACTGCTTACGCAGCTCTGAAGCTGTATGACATGCCTGTGCGCGAGTATCTGAAAAAACGCTGGTTCGGCGGTAAACGGACAGAAAAGAACATAGAAAAGAAATAAAAACAAAACACAATATCAAAAACAACGATGAAACGAATAGTCTTTCTGGATTACGTACGCGTGTTCGCATGCTTCCTTGTCATGATAGTGCACGCAAGTGAGAACTTTTACGGTGCAGCCGGCTCTACCGACATGGCGGGTCCGCAGTCGTTTCTGGCAAACGAGGCTGACCGTCTGTGGGTGAGCGTATATGACGGATTCTCACGCATGTCTGTGCCACTGTTCATGATAGTGTCGGCGTTTCTGCTCGCCCCGATGAAGGAAGGGCAGACCACGTGGCAGTTCTACCGCAAGCGGAGCCTGCGCATACTGCCACCGTTCTTCGTGTTCATGATACTCTACTGCACGCTGCCGCTGCTCTGGGGACAGATTGACGGAGAGACGTCACTGAAAGACCTGTCACGCATACTGCTCAACTTCCCCACCCTTGCCGGTCACCTGTGGTTCATGTATCCGCTCTTCAGCCTCTATCTGTTCATACCCTTCATATCACCGTGGCTGAGCAAGGCGACAGCGAAGGAGGAGCGTTTCTTCATCGTGCTCTTCCTCATCTCCACATGCATTCCGTTCCTCAACCGCTGGTGCGGCGAGGTGTGGGGACAGTGTTTCTGGAACCAGTATCACATGCTCTGGTACTTCTCGGGCTACCTTGGCTATCTTGTCATGGCACACTACATAAGGGTGCACCTCACATGGGACAGAAAGACACGCCTCGTCCGCGGCATGGCACTCATGGCAGCCGGAGCCGCCATCACCATATGGTCGTTCTATGTGCAGGCTGTTCCGGGCGTAACCCACTCCACCCCTGAGATTGAGATAGGCTGGGCTTTCTGCACCATCAACTGCGTGATGCTCACTGCCGGAGCGTTCCTCATGTTCACATGCATAAAGGCGAAGAAAGCTCCAAAGATCATAACCGACCTGTCCAAACTGAGCTACGGCATGTATCTCATGCACATATTCTGGCTCGGCATGTGGGCAGGTGTGTTCAAGTCTGTTCTCGCACTGCCCACCGTGGCTGCCATCCCCTGCATCGCCATATGTACGTTCGTATGCTGCTACATCACAGCGAAAGTCATATCGCTTATCCCCGGCAGCAAGTGGGTGATAGGATAGACACAAGTCAGTTAAAGTGTCAATATCTTATCTTTTTGCAGCTTATTCTATAAAAAAGTGTCTTTTTGTTTGTTTTTCAAAATAAAACATGTATCTTTGCAACCGAAAAAATTGAAAGGGAGATAAAAGGAGCCTTCTCCGGAAGGCTTCCCACATATCCGCCTTGGACGACAGGGCAATGGTTTTTCAGGTAACATAACAAATCAAATAACTAACATTAAAGAAATGAAAGCCACAGAAGTTGTAGAAAATCTGAAAAGAAGATTTCCGAATGAGCCTGAATACATACAGGCAGTAAGTCAGGTGTTAGGCACCATCGAAGAAGAGTACAACAAGCATCCGGAGTTTGAGAAAGCAAACCTCATCGAACGTCTGTGCATTCCAGATCGCCTTGTAGAGTTCCGCGTGACGTGGGTTGACGACAAAGGCAACGTGCAGACAAACATGGGATACCGTGTACAGCACAACAACGTGATTGGTCCGTACAAGGGTGGTCTGCGCTTCCACGCATCAGTAAACCTGAGCATCCTGAAGTTCCTCGCATTCGAACAGACATTCAAGAACTCGCTCACAACCCTGCCTATGGGCGGTGCCAAGGGCGGATCTGACTTCTCGCCGCGCGGCAAGAGCAACGCTGAGGTGATGCGGTTCTGTCAGGCTTTCATGAACGAGCTCTACCGCCACATAGGTCCCGACGAGGACGTTCCGGCTGGCGACATCGGTGTGGGCGGTCGTGAAGTGGGCTACATGTTCGGACAATACAAGAAACTGACACACCAGTTCTGCGGCATTCTCACAGGAAAGGGTCTTGAGTTCGGCGGTTCGCTCATACGTCCGGAGGCGACAGGATATGGCAATGTTTACTTCCTCGAGAACATGCTCAAGACACGCAACATCGACCTGAAGGGAAAGACGGTGCTTGTGAGCGGTGCAGGAAACGTGGCTCAATATACAGTGGAGAAGCTCATACAGCTCGGAGCGAAACCCGTGACACTGTCTGACTCGGACGGATACATATACGACCCGGACGGCATAGACGAGGAGAAGCTGGCTTATGTGAAGGAACTCAAGAACATAGAACGCGGACGCATAAGCGAGTATGCGGAGAAATACGGAGTGAAATATGTTGCCGGAGCCAAGCCGTGGTTTGAAAAGGCTGACATAGCACTGCCCTCTGCCACACAGAACGAGATAAACGAAGAGGCTGCAAAGGCACTCGTGGCAAACGGAGTGTTCGCCGTAAGCGAAGGCGCGAACATGCCGTCCACACCTGAGGCAATCAAAGTGTTCCAGGATGCCAAGATTCTGTACTCACCAGGAAAGGCTGCGAACGCCGGCGGTGTGGCAGTGTCGGGACTTGAGATGACACAGAACTCTGAACGTCTGCGCTGGAGCAGCGAGGAGGTAGACAGCAAACTGCACGAGATAATGAACGACATTCACGCCAACTGCGTGAAGTACGGCACCGAGCCGGACGGATACATCAACTACGTGAAGGGCGCCAACGTCGCAGGATTCCTGAAGGTAGCCAAGGCTATGATGGCGCAGGGAATAGTCTGACTCCTGCATCAGAACATAAATTACGGAAATGGAATATAGCACAGCATGGCACACCGGCTGTGCTATATTTTTTTCCAAGCACATGTTCCGAATTAACAAGGTTATGTGTTTTCGTATAAAACCTTCAGACTCATCCCTATTCTTGAAAAATATCCATATTTAAGTTTTTCAACTTTGACATCCACATATTCACTCTTTGTTTATGCCCAGAGCCCTATATACATTAGCGTTGCCTGACACTATCCTGTTACCGTTTTCATCATATATGAACAGTGTCGGATAACCGTAGATATCCCATATTCCCCTTAGGCTCTTGCCATTGATGAGATAATGCTCACCGCCGATATACTTTACCATATCCTCCCATTGCGCCATATTGCTGTTGTCCGCAATATACACAAAGTCGTAACCTTGCTCACTAAGACGTCTCTTATGCTTCCTTATTATCTTATGTGAGTTTAAGCACGAACCACACCATGTGTTCCAGAAATCAACCACAACCTTGCGCCCTTTGTGACGGCTCATGATATATCTCTCCAGATCTTCAGCCCTGACCGAGTCAACGTCAACTGTCTCATAATTCTGTATAGCATTGTCGCTTTGCGCCCATTCGGACAGATTATCGTTGTATTCCAATATCATGTCGGCAACATCTGGGTTTCTGTTTGAATAGAAACGTTTTATATCCTCCTTCTGTTCGGAGGTCAGTGCCTGTATGCTGTCGCATATCTGTCGCACATATGCTGTTGCGAGCAGAAGGCCGAGGAAGGTGTTGTCTTTGAATCTTATTACGCGTCCGAGACTTTTACGTGCATGCTCCATCCACTCCTCAGGTGTCGTATCGGATATGGGCTTCAAGCCGAATTCCTTTATATCAAGCACCGATTTCATGAATGTGTGTATCGGGGAATGGTCTTCTCTGAACGCTATCGAGGCATAAAGAAAGTCGGGGCTGCCGAATCCGAGACTGTCAAGAAAAGAATAATACTCTATTCCCGGTTCTTTTGGAACAATTGGTTCCGGAACGAGCGAGCGATACGGATTGTCCGGAGAACAAATGTCGTCCTGCTGTCCCTTAATCTGTGTTTGGTATAATTGAGAAAAAGTTTCGGGACACATTCCACATTGATATAATACTTCATTATTTTCTCTATTCCCGGTGACAGATTCATGCCTAATGAAAGAATGTCATAATTCAGTGCCGTGAAAGCCATGCGTTCGTCAAGAAAATCCCTTGGGGAAAGAAAGTATACCCATCTGTTGTCATCATATAAGTCTACCGCCATATCTTCAATCAGATCCGCCTCGGAATCATTTAAACCGAAACCACCCTGTGCGATAAAACGGTCGCTTGCGCCATCATATTCTGCGTATGTTGGCTTTTCCTGCGACAATGAGACAATATGTTTCATCCTTTAAAAAAGGGAATCTTACGAGTGATATACAAGTGCGATAGAGATATGATTTAGAACAATTCTTATAAACGGCTTCGCTGTAATAAAAATCAAAAGAAAACCACTATCGCTCAATTTTTCCAATATTTGAATATCCGCATTCTGTCCATACTTGCAAATATGCAACTATAAAACGCTCTGTTGTGTTCGATTCACAGTATGTGCAATGCCGTGACATGAAAGAGGCTGTTTTGGGCTGCGAAACAGGCTCTTTCAGGAGCTGAAACAGCCTGTTTCAGACGCCCGAAAAGCACGTTTTGCAACCCACTGGCAATCAGACAGTTGTCTCAAACAATGTCCGTGGACGCGATTAACATAAAATGTTAACGATGCAGGCGTCCTCCAACGGTCGTCGGGCGTATGGGTCATTTGCGGATATTCATATTTTAATCCAAACAGGATTGGGGTTAAATATGATGCGAAATCGATATAAGAATTCTGCATAAAGATTGGAGACCTCTCACGGAACACACCTCCACATTGATATTCCTGCCAGTTTTGTGCATACCGGAAGAATTCCGGTGAAATTCAGCAGACGCAACACTCACGATGGGACTGTTCTTTGGTTAACTAAGGTTAAAGACAGTTTATAACCGGAGGGCTCGCGCGTCTTATTATCAGATAAGAATGTTAATTAGCTGTTCAAAATCAACCGATATTATAAGATTACTCATATGTCATATATATCTTTGCCGTCATCCTGTGCGCTCTTCAGGCTTTCATTCCAAAGTCTCATCGGTAGTGTAGCCCGCCACACTCACTCTTCTGACTTTGAAATGCACCACCGGTACAGCACACAACATGATGGCAACCAATTCAGAACATCTACTTATAAATAAACAATACATTATTCAACGATAGACGCACTCCTATGAACAATCACAACAAGACCCTACCGGCACTCATAATGCTGACATTACTGTACGTATGTATTACGGCAAGCGGACGCGATGTGACAGTGAGGACACCTGGCACGCTGCATACGACAATAAAAAGCAATGAGAAATATAAGATAAGTGAGCTGAAGATTGAAGGCGCGCTCAACTCTGCCGACATAATGATGCTGCGCGACATGGCGGGATGCGACGCAAAGGAACAACGCACCGAAGGACGGCTGAAAAGAATAGATATGAGTGGAGTGACATTTGTCAAGGACATCACTCCGTTCATAGAAAATAACAAAAGCAGCATCATAAACGACATATACACACTGCCGGCTTACATGTTCAGCAACTGTATAATAGAGGAAGTAGTATTGCCGCACAGCATAAAGGCTATAGGCGTAAGGTCGTTCGGCTATTCTGCCCTGAAAAAAATAACTCTGCCGGAAAACATCGTTGTGAACAACGACGCGTTCAAGGGATGCAGGAAACTGTCGGAAGTGACATTCCCGTATTTCACAAAGGAACTGTGGTCTGAATGTTTCAGCGGATGCACCGGTCTGAAATCAATAACCATCAACAACATAGGACTGCTGGGCTCACGAGCCTTCAGAAACATGGAGAACCTCACCGACATAACCATAAAGGGCGTCATCGGACATGTTGACGGATGGATGTGCCGCGACCTTCCAAGTCTTAAATCCATACACTTCGAAGGTTTTATAATCAACACAGGCAGCTCGATAATAGCGCAGAACTGTCCGCAGCTGAGTGAGATTGTGTTCTCCGGAACATGCATGCCTATGGGATTCGGAAGCGTGAAGGAATGTCCGCTGATGAAAAAGTGCACCGTAACAGGCTATGTCATAAAGTCAGGTGACAAGAATTTCATAGAATATGACGAGCCGGTGACATTCAGCAGGCAGATGGAGGAGGCTTGCAGGAAATGTGAGGAGCTCATAGCAAGAGAAGAATACTCCAGCATCTTCGGAGTGAAGAACACACTGTACGACATGGTGGTGATACTGACGGACATCGGAGAGGAAAGAAAAGCCGCACAGTATGCCGAGATGGCTGCAAGCTATAAGTATAAGGATCCGCAACAGGAGCAGAAACAGAGCGGGAAGTCGTATAGCGGTCTGAAAAGCGAAAAAGACTTTCTGGGCATCCTGAAGGCTTCGAACCATTACGGAGCACACGACCCGGACAACGACAGACGCTTCACTTACGCTTCTGCCGACGACCCCGAACTGAAAAAGATAAAGGACTTCTTCAATCTTGAACACATAGCAGGCGACGGCGATGAGTTGTCACAGATGAGAAACATCATGTCGTGGCTGCACGACAGGATAAGACACGACGGCTCGGGAGGATTCCCTCCGGGCGCAGAACGCAACGCCATAGACCTTTACAAGGCATGCAAGGCAAGAAACTGCGGACTGAACTCACGCGGTCTGTCCATCGTTCTGACAGAGCTTTATCTTGCCATGGGATGGCAGGCGCGCTTCGTCACATGCCAGTCGATGGACCCGGGCGACAGCGAATGCCATATAGTTGTGGTGGTGTGGAGCAGGACACTGGGAAAATGGATTATGATGGATCCGACATACGACGCCTATGTATGCGACGAGAACGGACTGATACTGCATCCGGGAGAAATAAGAAAGAGTATGATAGAAGGCAGGAAGCTCGTCCTTAGCGACAATGCCAACTGGAACCATGTATTGATGTTCACCGAGAAGAACTATCTTTATGAATACATGGCAAAGAATCTGTATATTCTGAGTGCATACCTTGACAGCTATCCTAATGTCGAATCGGAGGGGAAAAGTACATACTACACTCTTAAGCCGGAAGGATTCGACGCGAATATAGGAGGCACCGCAACATACGACGAGCAATGGTTCTGGCAGAAGCCTTAAACCCGAATTATACTCCGGACGGTCAACCGCATCATATGCACGGACATGCCCGAATGACAGATTAAGATTAGGGATAGTGCAAACGAGCGGAGTGGAAGCTTGCTCTTAAATTGTCGGGAGCAATATAACATCATAAAACATGAGTTATTATCAAAACATATCAACAATGACTGTAAACAGAAAATTCGGGTATATCCTACTGGCTGTAACACTGCTGCTGCATGTTTCCGGCATGGCGGCAGAGAGAAAAAGCGTGACAGTGAAAACACCGGGAACGCTGAACTCACTGATATCCGGCAGTGAGAAATATGAAATAACCGACCTGAAGATTTCGGGAAGACTGAACGCAGACGACCTTGCCCTGTTGCGCGACATGGCGGGATGCAATAAGGAAGAGGAATACACCAAAGGTCAGCTGAGACATCTGGACATGACTGCGGCGACATTAGTACCCGGCGAGACGACATACATAGGGAATGGGAAAAACCTTAAGATAACCGATAAAAACTCCATACCCGCATATATGTTCAGCAATTGCCGCATAGAGAGGATAGAACTGCCGCAAAACACAAAACGCATCGGGAACATGGCTTTCATGCAATCGGCTCTGAAGAAAATAAAACTTCCGGAGAACATCATTCTGGAAAACGGTGCGTTCAGAGAGTGCCGCAACCTGTCTGATGTGACCTTCCCGAAATTCACAAAGGAAATTGGCGTTGAATGTTTCAGCGGTTGCAGCAAACTGAAGAAAATCAGCATAAACGACATAGGATACATTGCCTTCCATGCTTTCAAGCAAATAGAGAATGTCACGGAGATAACCATACATGGAGTGCTCGGCCATGCTGACGGGTGGATGTGCTATGACATGCCGTCGCTGAAGACTCTCAGATTTGAAGACTTTATAATAAGCACGGGCGGTCCTGACATTGCAGAGAACTGTCCCGACCTTGAAGAGATCATATTTCTGGGCGATTGCGTGTCCATGGGATTCGGAAAGGTGACCGGATGTCCGCTTACAGACAAATGCACTGTCAAAGGATATATCATCAGGTCTGCCAACAGAGACTTCATTGAATACGAAGAGCCGATAGTACAGAACGCAAAATTCAATGAGGTATGCGCGACACTTGACAGGCTGACTGACATGCCGCAGTATTCGGAGGTGTTCGGAGTGGAATACGCATTGTATGACATGGCTTGTGTCTACTCAATAACAGGAGAGAAAGAAAAAGCCGTAGCGGCACTCGAGAAAGCCATACGCAAAGGCTACGGCAACTACAAATGGCTGTGTCAGGACAAAGATCTTGACAACATAAGGAACGAAGAAGGATTCAAGAAACTGGCAGAAGAACTGCGGAAAACAAAGGATTATCTGTACGTGCTGAAGCACAGCGGACCTTACGCGACAGCATACACAACAAATAAAGAGAAGTTCACCTACGCGTCTCCTGACGATGAGGATATGAGGAAAATAAGGACTTTCTTCAATCTTGATGTGATTGCAGGAAAAGGGGACGAAATCTCCCAAATGAAGAATATCATGTATTGGCTTCACGACCAGATAAGGCACGACGGCTCCGGAGGATTTCCACGGAACACGAAACGCAACGCAATAGACCTCTACAACGCCTGCAAGGCACAGAACAGAGGGCTTAACTGCCGCGGACTTGCCATCGTCCTGTCAGAGATGTACCTGGCTATGGGATGGCAGGCACGTTTCATAACCTGTCAGCCTAAGGACTACATACACGACAACGACTGCCATGTGATAGTCATGGTGTGGAGCCGGACTCTCGACAAATGGATATGGATGGATCCGTCGTTTGCGGCATATGTCTGCGACGAAAACGGACTCCTGCTCCACCCTGGAGAGGTAAGAAGACGCCTGATAGAAGGCAAGCCTCTCGTGCTTAACAAAGATGCCAACTGGAATCATCAGAGTATACAGACAAAAGAATACTATCTCGACGAATACATGGCGAAAAACCTGTATTATCTGAGTACTTACCTGCACAACGGATCAAATGTGGAAAGCGGCAACAGCAGCACTTACTTCACACTGAAGCCGGAAGGTTCTGATGCGGAAATAGGCAAAGATACATACGACGAGTCATGGTTCTGGCAAAAGCCATGAATATCATCGGCTAACGGTTATAAGCGGCAGTTCAAGACTGACAGATATTATAAAAATACCCGTATGTCATATATATCCATGCCATCATTCCGTGCACTCTTTATACAAGGCAAACTGCGCC
>ULPR01008345.1_pt1 | contig 12596 bp, 15 predicted proteins | sample 1953681 | NCBI WGS metagenome assembly ULPR01 (sample SAMEA4835634, study PRJEB28245) | human gut metagenome | biome: gut microbiome; material: fecal sample | place: Denmark | collected 2008 | reverse complement strand
TAGTCACGGGTAAGCTGGCTGTAATCCTGAAAGCCCAGCAGAACCGCCACCTTGTTGCTTCGGGCGGTCGCAATCAGGTTGTCAAGACCACGGAAATAGATAGTGGGCAACTCGTCTATAATCACCGAACTTTTAAGCTGACCTTTCTTGTTTATCAGCTTCACTATTCTACTGTTATACAATCCCAGTGCCGCCGAATAGATGTTCTGGCGGTCGGGATTGTTGCCGACAACCAGTATTTTAGGCTCTTTCGGGTTGTTTATATCCAGCGAGAAATCATCGCCCGTCATTACCCAGTAAAGTGCTGGGCTTATCATACGTGAAAGCGGTATTTTGGCACTCGCTATCTGCCCCTGCAACTGCTCTTGGGCATCTGATTCCCAAGCGTCCACGAACGGGGAAAGATAATTTTCCAGTTCTGGATAGCTACGCAAAATCGTGAACACATCGGCGTATTTCTTGTTCAACAGTTCAATGGCATGGGGGAACGTGCAATACCTGCCGCCCTGATAGATGCGCAAATACCAAATGATAGCTGCCAAAAGGATAATCGGGCTTTCCACGAAGAAGTCGCCCTGCTTGGTTATCCAACTGCGATTGAGGTTGAGCATTATCGTGTAGCTGGCTTCGTAAGCGTCCGCTATGTCCGACATGAAGCTGGCGTTTATCGGGTTGCACCGGTGGCTCCTGCGTGGGTCGTCAAAATTGATAATGTAAAACTTGGGCTTGACCTTGTAGCCGTCCAAATGCGTGAGCAAATGATTATATGCTATTTCCGACAGGTCGGGAAACTTATAATCATAACAGTAGAGTGCAAAACCCTTCTCGATTTGCTGTTTTATGTAATTGTTTACCACTGCGTATGACTTTCCGCTTCCCGGCGTGCCCAGCACAAGACTGGCACGGAACGGGTTCACCACATTTATCCAGCCGTTGTTCCATTTCTTCTTATAATAGAAACGTGTGGGCAGGTTTATCGAATACTCGTTCTCGATAAGCCGGGTTTCCTGCTGGAAACTCTCGTTCTCGGTGTTAAAGACATCATCCATAAGGTTGTTCTTCAACAGGCGGGACATCCATGTACCCGCCATGAGCAGGCATATATAGCCCGCAGACAGCGTGGCGATGTAAAATGCCGTGTCCGCCGTATGCGGCAAGGGCAGTTCCAGCAGCCACCAGTTCAGGAAGAACAGGACGAAGCCCACCGCAAGGCAGCAATATATCTTCGTCCAAGTTATCTTCTCGTTCTTCACCCCATTTGTCCCGATGCACGACAGGGCGAGAAACACCACCGCAAAAAGTTTCGTCCACAGCATGGACGAGAACAGCCCGGTGGTACGCTGGAAGTTCCACAAAATCTTGTCTATCACCTCAAAGGTTACTCCCCATCCTTTCAGGCTGGAGTAACAGAACCAGTACACGTTTATTCCCACGAATAAAATACTGATTGCCCGCATAAAGTCCATGACCCTTGCAAGCCCCCTCAAATCATCTTCCTGTTGCATAGTCGTATGTTTTTAAGTTATTCGATGCGTCTTGTGCGCTTCTTTTTCTTCTTTCTCTTTTGCCCGGCGGTGTCCTGCGGCGGTTCTTCTCCTATGGAAGATCCGCCGAACAACCCGCCCAGTCCGCTGACCGGAAGCCGTGCCGCCGTATGCGGCTGCTGCGTGAAGTCCTGCCCTTGTCCCCGCTGCGGAGCAATGCTTTCGGTCTGTCCCGTTTGGACATCCGAATACAGGTCATTGAACACGTTCGCCGAAAACTCCTTGCCCAAACGTGAACCGTTCAATACCACCCGGCTGTCGTGGTCGATGAACGTAACGCCATAGATGCGCCCGCTGTCGTTCTGCCGGAACACCACGTCAATGCCCTGCCGTTTCAGTTCCTGTTCAAACTTTTGTCGGTTACGGGCGGTCTGCATGGCTGCGGCGACAATCTTCCGGGTACGCTCTTTCAGCTTCCCGTCCTTAATCGTCTTGCCAGACTTTTCCATCCTGCACAGCACCGCTTCGTAGCCTACCGACTTGCCGATGCGGGATGCCTTTACCGGGTTGCCACCTTTTCGCCCTTATCGTCCGTGGCGGAATAGACAATGCCCTGATAGGGTCTGCCGTTTATTTCCCCCCTGACTTCCTCGGCGCACACGTTGCAGGTGGCAAGCAACGCCCTGTACTCCCCGAACGACTGGAAGCGGTAGCCGTAACAAGCCGCTTTCACGGTATTGCCAATCTGGTGCTTCACGTCCCCGGCTGCGTAATCGACCTTTTTAAGTTCGGGGCGTTCGGCACGCTCCTTTCTCTCCGCCGGATGCAGGTTGTATTTCCGTTCCAGTTCACGGGTGATCTGCTTGCTTCTCCGGTGCTCGAACCTGTCATTCAGCGGCTTGCCGTTTTCGTCCACCCGTAAGCCCACGATGTGGATATGGTGGCGGTCGATGTCCTCGTGTTTATAGACCAAATAAGGCTGGTCGCCATAGCCCAACTTCCGCATATACTCCCGTGCGATGTCGGAAAGTTGGCTGTCCGAAAGCACGTCTTCCGGGTGCGGGTTTATGGAAATGTGCAATATCGGCTTCTTGGTGGACAAATGGACGGGCATCTGCATTTCAAAGCTGCGCATACACCCGCCGATGCTGGAATGCCCGTCCTCGTCCAACAGCATTTTATTGGAGAAAAGCACCTTCGCTTCCCCGTTGTCCACCTTTTCCTGATTGTATGCCAGTGCGCCGAACATGGAACTTCCCGTACTTATTTTGGCAACCATAGTTCCCTGCACTCGTTTGTCAGGTCGATAACCTGACGGTTCAACATAGCCAGTTCGGTAGTCGCTTTCTCCAATTTATAGAGAAAAGCCAGTGCCTTTTTCTCCGAAAAGTTACTATTTAGAGCCTTTACCACTTGGTTGTAATTGACCGCTACCGCTCTGAATTGTGCATAAAATTCGTTCAGTCGGGCGCAATACTCGACCGCCGACTTGTCCACTTTCACCACCCGGAACGGCTCGCCGAAGATACGTGCGGCGATGAAACGGGACTTGCTCGAAACGCCCGACTGCTCCCACTGCGAGAGGAAGCGGGCGTTCTCCCGGTCGTTCAGGTAAAGGACATGGCGATGTTTCGCCGGGTCTTGGAGGGCGGGGCGACCGCCCTTGCTGTTTTTCCTTGTTTCCATACTTCCTTGAATTAAAAAATCACGACTTCGGAGTGGTTTTTACCCCGCAATGGGCAAGGCGTTTTCAGGCACGGAAAACGGTTTCGTGTGCCACGAAACACACCTTGCTATTTTCTGGCGAAAATCGAAAATCCGTCCGGGACGGATTGGGGTCTGCATCAGGCGGCAAGCCCTGCCGTCCACCAGCACCGTTACACGTCTTTACCCCTTGCGGCTCGTTACTCCGCTGCAAAGTAACGGTGATTTATAATGCTGTAAAATAGGCAGTTGGTGGACAAAACGGGACACGAAAGGACAAATCGGGACACATCTAAAAACGGACGTTTTTTCTCCTTTTATTTGCATAAGATTTCAAGATTGAAAGCAAGATTAAAAGACACATTTCAATCAGGCAAGAACGGTTGAAAGCAGGATTTCAAGAAAACGTGATTGCTGGATTTCAAGAAAGAATGAAAGCAGGAAAGCAAGATTGAAATAAAGCAGTCTTTCCATATTTCAAGCCTGCAATATGGAAAGCCCGAATGATTGGAAGCAATAAACAAATATATCAACCAATAATGAACGGAAGCAATATGGAAAACGAGAAAACACCCCTTTATGTCGCCTTTTCCACCCAGAAGGGCGGGGTCGGCAAAACCACATTTACCGTGCTTGCGGCGAGTTACCTCTATTACCTCAAAGGCTACGATGTGGCGGTAGTCGATTGCGACTACCCGCAACACTCCATTGCCGGGATGCGCAAGCGGGATGCCGAACAGGTCGGGGCGGACGAGGATTACAAGCGCATGGCGTATGAACAGTTCACCCGTCTGGGGAAGAAAGCCTACCCGGTGCTGTGCAGTTCGCCCGAAAAGGCGATAGCCACCGCTGACGGATATACGGCAGAAGCCGGACACGTGCCGGACATCGTGTTTTTTGACCTGCCGGGCACGGTGAACAGCGAGGGCGTGATAAACTCCCTTGCGGGCATGGACTATATCTTTACCCCGATTTCCGCCGATAAGGTGGTTCTTGAAAGCAGCCTGTCGTTTGCGGTGGCTATCCAAAAGCTGCTGGTGAGGAATGAAGCCTGCCGACTTGCCGGGCTGTACCTCTTCTGGAACATGGTGGACGGTCGGGAGAAAACCGACCTCTATGCCGCCTATGACAAGACGATAAAGGAACTGGAACTTCCGCTGATGAAAACCTTTATCCCTGACACCAAACGCTACAAAAAAGAACTGATGACGGACAGGAAGGCGGTGTTCCGCTCCACGCTCTTTCCCGCCAGCCGCCCGCTGGTAAGGGGCAGCAACTTGGAAGAACTGATAACAGAAATGATGTATTACATTAAATTACAATGATATGGCAAAGCAAAACGGCACTCTGCCGAAAATAGACGAGGATTTCATGCGGGAACTTATCTCGCAGGGTGTCCCCGCCAAGCAGGACAAGCAGCCGGAGAACATACCGAACCCCGGCGGCGAAACGGGCATAACCCAAGAGGGACAACAAACGGAAACGGTACGGATGGAGAAACCGACACCTCGCAGGCGCAAGGGTTGCACGGGCGACTACCGGGAAACCTACTTCCAGAAAGTGGAACTGGCAGACCGACAACCCTTGTACGTGAGCCGAGCCACCCACGAGAAACTGATGCGTATCGTGACGGTGATAGGCGGGCGCAAGGTGACGGTAAGCAGCTACGTGGAAAATATTCTGCTGCGGCACTTCGAACAGTACCAAGACGAGATAAACGCCTTGTACGAAAGCCACTTCCAAAAGCCTGTCTGACTATGGTAACCTATTGCATACTTACCGGGCTTCTGGTGTACTATATCGCCCTGTGGCTGTGGTATCGCCATGCGGACAACAGGCGTTCCGAAAAGGGAACAAATGATAAAACCGTTCCCGAAAGTCAGGCGGACGGCTACACGCTGATAGGCGAGAGCCGCTACAAGGGTGGACTAATCGGGACAGTGCAGGACTAATCGGGACATCTCCCGCAAGCGGCTGAAAATGATACTATTTTTGCGGCGCAAGCTGCCGGACAGCCGGACGAAACGCCCGACTACGGGGATGACGAACCCGATTACGAGGACGAAGAAATATCCGGGTACATGGACGGGTACGATGATACGGGCAGGGCTGCGGGCGTGAGCTTTGAGGAACTGGGCGAAACGGTACGCACGGCGAACGCCGACAACTCCACCGAAGCGGAACAGCGGCAAGCCGCCGTGACGCTGGCTCGGATTGAGGGGACGAACCTCTACGATGCGGTAGTGGAGAACATCAACGGCGGGCTGGCAAAGGTGGCGGAACTGCTGGGACGCAACGAAGCGGAACTGGCTGCGGTTGCTCCCGCCGGAACTGGCAATACCAGCGGGGAATACGAAGCGTTCGACATGAACGAGTATCTGTAACATAACAAGTAACGATATGAAGCAACGTGATTACGGTTGATTGGCAATACTGACACCAACAGACGGCATCCGTGCCGCAACCACTAAAATTTCAAATTATTCATCCGCCGTGCGGCAGCGGACTATCCACCCGCTGTCCCGGCATTAAAATCCAATTCGCAATGAAAAAGAAAATCTTTTTGTCGGCGGCTCTCCTTGCCGCTGTGGTAAGTGCCTACGCACAAGGTAACGGACAGGCGGGCATTACCGAAGCCACCAACATGATAACCGGGTATTTCGACCCCGGAACAAAGCTGGTGTACGCCATCGGTGCGGTCTGCGGCTTGATTGGCGGTGTAAAAGTGTATAACAAGTTCTCAAGCGGTGACCCCGATACCAGCAAGACCGCCGCAAGCTGGTTCGGTGCCTGTATCTTCCTGATTGTCGCCGCCACCATCCTCCGGTCGTTCTTCCTTTAATGCGTAAGCGTATGGCAGAATATCCGGTAAACAGGGGTATCGGCAAGCCTGTGGAGTTCAAGGGGCTGAAAAGCCAGTACCTTTTCATCTTTGCGGGCGGCTTGCTCGCCGTGTTCGTGGTGTTCATCGTCCTGTTCATGGCGGGCGTGAACCAGTGGGTCTGCATCGGCTTCATCGTGTCGGCATCCCTGCTGCTCGTATGGCAGACGTTCCAGCTCAATGCCCGGTACGGCACATACGGGCTGATGAAGATAGCCGCCCGCAAGCGGCATCCCCGGTTCATCATCAACCGAAAGGCGATCCCCAGATTATTCACCTATAAAAAAAGAAAGGAAGAAAGACCATGAGGAATATGTTAAAGGCTACCACGCTGGAAAGGAAATTTCCCCTTTTGGCGGTGGAAAACGGCTGCATCGTCTCGAAAGATGGCGACATCACGGTGGCTTTCCGGGTGGAACTGCCCGAACTGTTCACCGTCACCCGTGCCGAGTACGAAGCCATCCACTCGGCATGGTATAAGGCTATCAAGGTGCTGCCCGGCTACTCCATCGTACACAAGCAGGACTTTTTCATCAAGGAGAACTACCAGCCCGACACCGAAAAGGACGGGCTCAGCTTCCTGTCCCGAAGCTATGAGCGGCATTTCAACGAACGCCCGTTCCTGAACCATTACTGTTACCTGTTCCTGACAAAGACGACCAAAGAAAGAAGCCGCCGACAGAGCGACTTCTCCACGCTCTGCCGGGGCAGGATTGTCCCGCAGGAGATAGCGGACAAGGAAACGGCAACAAAGTTCATCGAAGCGGTCGGGCAGTTCGAGCGCATCATGAACGACAGCGGTTTCATCACGCTTGCCCGACTGACCGCACCGGAAATCACCGGGGAGGACGGACGGGCGGGCATCATCGAGAAATACTTCTCGCTCTCCCAGACCGACACCACCTCGCTAAAGGACATCGGGCTGTACCCGGAGGAAATGCGCATCGGCGATGACATCCTGTGCCTGCACACCCTTTCGGACGTGGAGGACTTGCCCGGCAAGCTCGGCACGGACTTCCGGTTTGAAAAGCTTTCCACCGACCGGAGCGATTGCAGGCTGAGTTTTGCCGCCCCGGTGGGCGTGCTGCTTTCGTGCAACCACGTCTATAACCAATATATATTTATAGACGACCACGCCGAGAACCTGAAAAACTTCGAGCAGACCGCCCGGAACATGCAGTCGCTCTCCCGCTACTCCCGTGCCAACCAAGTAAACAAGGAATGGATAGACGAATACCTGAACGAAGCGCACAGCAAGGGGCTTGTCTCGGTGCGCTGCCACTGCAACGTCATGGCATGGAGCGATGACCGGGAGGAAATCAAGCGCATACGCAACGATGTGGGAAGCCAGCTTGCCCTGATGGAGTGCAAGCCACGCCACAACACGGTGGACGTGCCCACGCTCTTTTGGGCGGGCATACCCGGCAATGAAGCGGACTTCCCGGCGGAGGAAAGTTTCTACACGTTCTTGGGGCAGGCTCTCTGCCTGTTCGTGGAGGAAACCAACTACAAGAGTTCGCTCTCGCCGTTCGGCATCAAGATGGCGGACAGGGTGAGCGGTCGCCCGCTGCACATCGACATATCCGACCTGCCCATGAAGAAGGGCATCACGACCAACCGCAACAAGTTCATACTTGGGCCGAGCGGTTCGGGGAAGTCTTTCTTCACCAACCACATGGTGCGCCAGTATTATGAACAGGGCGCACATGTGCTGCTGGTCGATACGGGAAACAGCTACTTGGGGCTGTCCCAGCTAATCCATAACCGCACGCACGGTGAGGACGGGATTTATTTCACCTATACCAACGAAAACCCGATAGCGTTCAACCCGTTCTATGTCGAGGACGGGGTGTTTGACATCGAGAAGAAAGAAAGTATAAAAACCTTGATACTCACCCTGTGGAAGCGGGACGATGAAGCCCCGAAGCGGTCGGAAGAAGTGGCGTTGTCCAATGCGGTAAGTGCTTACATCGAACGCATCACGGGGGACAAATCGGTTACGCCATGTTTCAACACGTTCTATGAGTTCGTGCGGGACGATTACCGCCGACAACTGGAACGGAAGAACGTCCGGGAAAAGGACTTTGACATTGACGGCTTCCTGAACGTGCTTGAACCGTACTATCGTGGCGGTGAATATGACTACCTGTTGAACTCGGACAAGGAACTGGATTTACTGCATAAACGATTCATTGTCTTTGAGTTGGACAATATCAAAGACCACAAGATTCTGTTTCCGATAACGACCATTATCATTATGGAAACGTTTATCAACAAGATGCGCAAGCTAAAAGGAATAAGGAAACTGATACTGATTGAAGAAGCGTGGAAAGCGATTGCATCGGCGAACATGGCGGATTACATAAAATATTTGTACAAAACCGTCCGAAAGTATTTCGGGGAAGCGATTGTGGTAACGCAGGAAGTGGAAGATATTATTTCCTCTCCCATAGTGAAAGAGAGTATCATCAATAACTCCGATTGCAAAATCCTGTTAGACCAAAGAAAATACCTGAACAAGTTCGACAGCATACAGAACCTCTTGGGACTGACTGACAAGGAGCGTTCGCAAATATTGTCCATCAACATGGCGAACCATCCCGGACGGAAGTACAAGGAAGTGTTCTTCTCGCTGGGCGGCACACAGTCGGCGGTATATGCCACCGAAGTATCATTGGAAGAATACTACACGTACACGACCGAAGAAAGCGAGAAGATGGAACTGTTCGCCCTCGCCGGCAAGCTGGGCGGCAACCTTGAACTGGCTATCAAGCGGCTGGCGGAAAGCAAGCGTAATCCCCAATCATCAACAACTTAAAATCAGGAATATGAAACGTACAAGCAAGTTTTTGGCAATCTTTTCCTGTGTCCTGTTGCTGGCATCCTGCAAGGATAACCCGGAAAAGCAACTGGAACGGATGCAGGGTGAATGGGTACACGCCAAAGGTCGCCCGGCTTTCACCCTTTCGGGAAAAGGCGGCACATACAATGTTACCCGGAAAGCGAATATCCGGGGGAAAGTTCTGGAAACCTCCTATCTGATAACGGAACAGGGCGGGAAGCTGTTCATTGAGACAGGCTTCGCCATCCTCCTGACCTATGACGAGGAGCGAGACCGGATAATCCTTTCGCCCGGCGGAGAATACAAGCGAGTTTCAAACATTAAAAAAGGGACAAGATGAAAAAACTGTTAGTAATCGTATCTATATGCCTGTGCTTCGCAGGCAGGGCAAACGCCCAATGGGTCGTGTCAGACCCCGGCAACCTCGCCCAGAGCATCATCAACTCCGCCAAAGAAATGGTGGAAACGGCGGGGACGAAAGCCAACACCCTGAACAGCTTTCTGGAAACGCAGAAGATATTCCAGCAGAGCAAGCAGTTCTACGATGCGCTCAAATCGGTGCATGACGTGGTGAAGGGCGGCGTAAAGGTGGGCAAGTCCATCGCGCTGGTGGCGGAAATCTCCGAAATCTACGTGCGCAACTTCCAGAACATGCTGGCTGACCCGAATTTCACGGCGGACGAGCTTGCCGTCATATCCTCCGGCTACGCCATGCTGCTGGACGAGAGTTCGGACGTGTTGCAGGATTTGAAAAACGTGGTGAACGTTACGGGCATGTCGCTCTCGGATGCCGAACGGCTTGCGGTCATCGACCGGGCGTACAACAGCCTGATGAACTACCGCAACCTTGTGAACTACTACACCCGCAAGAATATCTCGGTGTCCTACCTACGTGCAAAGAAGAAGAACGACACCGACCGGGTGCTGGCTCTCTACGGCTCTGCGGATGAACGCTACTGGTAACATGTAACAATCGGTATGCCTATGTTATTAGCGGTGGAATTTGACAACCTGCACCAAGTGTTGCGGGTGCTGTATGACGAGATGATGCCCCTGTGCAGCGATATGACAGGTGTCGCCAAAGGCATAGCCGGGCTGGGTGCGCTGTTCTACGTAGCCGCCAAAGTGTGGCAGTCGCTCGCACGGGCGGAAGCCATAGACGTGTACCCGCTGCTCCGTCCCTTTGCGCTGGGGCTGTGCATTCTGTTCTTCCCCACATTCGTGCTGGGGACAATCAACACGGTATTGTCGCCTGTGGTAAAAGGCTGCAACCAACTTATGGAAACGCAGACCTTTGACATGAACGAGTACCGGGCACAGAAAGACAGGCTGGAATACGAAGCCCTGATGCGAAGCCCGGAAACGGCGTACCTTGCTTCGGACGAGGAATTTGACCGACAACTGGACGAACTCGGCTGGTCGCCTTCCGAGATGGTAACGATGGCGGGCATGTACATGGACAGGACGGCGTACAACATCAAAAAGTCCGTCAGGGACTGGTTCAGGGAACTGCTGGAAATACTCTTTCAGGCGGCGGGGCTGATTATCGACACGCTGCGCACGTTCTTCCTGATAGTGCTTTCGATATTGGGTCCACTGGCGTTTGCGATTTCCGTCTATGACGGTTTCCAAAGCACGCTGACCCAATGGATTTCACGCTATATATCCATTTACCTGTGGCTTCCCGTGTCGGACTTGTTCAGCAGCGTGCTGGCTCGCATACAGACGCTGATGCTCCAGAAGGACATCGAGCTGCTATCAGACCCGAACTTCATTCCTGACGGCAGCAGCACCATCTATGTAATCTTTATGATTATCGGCATCGTGGGCTACTTCACCATCCCCACAGTGGCAAGCTGGATTGTGTCGGCTGGCGGCACGTCCGCCTACAACCGCAACGTGGCGAGAGCCGGGTCGGTCGCCGGGGCTGTAGCTGGTGCGGCTGGCGGGAAAGTGGCAGGAAAACTTCTCAAATAACGAACTTCAATTTTTAGAATATGGAATTTAAGTCATTGAACAACATCGAAACGAGCTTCCGGCAAATCCGGCTCTTTGCGCTGGTATTCATCTGCCTGTGCGCACTGGTAACGGGCTTTGCCGTGTGGAACTCGTACAGCTTCGCCGAGAAACAAAGGCAGAAGATTTATGTCCTCGATAACGGCAAGAGCCTGATGCTGGCTCTCTCGCAGGACATGGCGCAGAACCGCCCTGTGGAAGCCAAATCGCACGTGCAGCGTTTCCACGAGCTTTTCTTCACCCTGTCGCCCGACAAGGACGCCATCGAAAGCAATGTCAGGCGTTCGCTGTTCCTCGCCGACAAGAGCGCATACAACTATTACAAGGACTTGTCGGAAAAAGGGTACTACAACCGGGTGATTTCAGGCAACATCAACCAGACGGTGGAGATAGACAGCATGAAGTGCGACTTCGACCAGTACCCCTACCGGGTGGACACCTATGCCCGGCAACTGATTGTCCGGGAGAGCAGCCTGACAGTCAGAAGCCTTGTAACCACGTGCAGGCTCCTGAACGCCACACGCAGCGACAACAACCCGCACGGCTTCATCATGGAAGCGTTCACGATTACCGAAAACAAGGATTTGCAGACCATCAAACGATAAGCGCATGGAAAGAAAACGAAATTACATCGAAAGGGCGCAGGATTGGGCGGATGAACGCCTGCGCCGGATGTGCGGGCGCATCACGCCGGGCAAGCGGCTGGCGGTCATCCTCGTGATGTTCCTCCTGTTCGGCGGCTTGTCCGTCTATATCACCGTCTCGTCCATCTACCACATCGGGAAACGGGACGGGCAAAGGCTGCAAATCGAGCATATCAGGCAATTTCCGCTGCACGGCGGCGACAGTATCAACCCATTAAACAGACCGGAATATGGAAGAAACACGGAAGAATGAGCCGGGCGGACAGCCCGCAAAGGAGAAGAAGCCCAAACGGGAACTCTCCCCGAAAGAGGTGCAACAACGAAAGAAGATGATAGTCTTTCCGCTGATGTTCCTCGCCTTTGCTGGGTGCATGTACCTGATATTCGCACCCTCCGGCAAGGACAAGACAGACGTGGAAAGCGTGGGCGGCTTCAACGCCGACCTCCCGCTGCCCGCAGAGGACGGGATTATAGCCGACAAGCAGACCGCCTACGAGCAGGCGGTGGTGAGCCGCAAGCGGCAGGACAGAATCCAGTCCTTGCAGGACTTCGGCTTTACGCCTGACGGTGAAGCGGAAGGACGGCAAGGAAACGCAGAACCGATGCCGGAAGATGATCCGCAGCCCGCAAGGGGCGGCGGTGCTTCTTCGGCGACCGCTTACCGGAACATCAACCGCCAGCTAAGCACGTTCTATGAACCGCCAGCGGCGGATGAAGAAAAAGAGGAACTGAAACGGCAGGTGGCGGAACTGACCGAACGCCTGCAACGGCAGCAGACCGCCACGCCCACTGCGGACGACCAGCTTGCCCTGCTGGAAAAGTCCTACGAGCTTGCCGCCAAGTACGCTGGCGGCGGGCAGGCGGCGCAAGTGCCTGTAACGGGCGGCATCGAAAAGAAGCCGGATGCGGTGTCGGTGCGGGCGGTGCGTGAGAACACGGTTTCGGGATTGAGCCAGCCCATGAGCGATGCCGACTTTATCCGGGCGTACAGCCAGCCACGCAACTACGGCTTCAACACGGCGGTA
>ULPR01048107.1_pt1 | contig 12632 bp, 8 predicted proteins | sample 1953681 | NCBI WGS metagenome assembly ULPR01 (sample SAMEA4835634, study PRJEB28245) | human gut metagenome | biome: gut microbiome; material: fecal sample | place: Denmark | collected 2008 | reverse complement strand
GCCTTACGGCTTTTCCAGAACGAAGATTTCGTGTGATTTCTGATGTCTGAATTTGTCCTAAAAAGCTACCGCTTCTTTGCCGTAAGGGCCTCCTTGGGTCGCGACGGAGGCCTTACGGCAGTGCAACGGCGGCCTTGTTGCAATGCAACGGGGCCCTTACGGCGACCTCGGGAGGGCCTTACGGCAGGACTGCCGGCGTCCTGCGGTGGAGCGAAGGGAATGCTACTGTCTGTAAGCGGCTGAATGACAGTGTGTTGCGAAAATGGCGGAAAATTTCCCGCCGCGACCCCTGATTTTTGATACGCGCATGCTTGCGATATTTGCGCCTGCGGCGGAAAAATTTCAGAAAGTGGTGCTTCTCGCGGGCTTAAAAGTCAGAAAAAAGGGGACACGGACGCATTCTATGACATATTCAAAATGCGAATGCAGCACACGTGGAAGGATGTTCAGTCTTTCATACATGCCAGCGGTATGACCTTGACGCCGTCGTTGCGCGTGTATGCCATGCGGCTGCCGGTCATGACGATGAGCAGGTCCGGTTCGCGGAGCGGAACCTGTTTCTCCGTCTTGTTGTGTTCGCGGATGAGACGCCTTATCTCCAGCAGATGGCCCGCTCCCTCTTCTATCTCGCGGCTGCCGAGCTTACTTGCTTTTGACTTTTGTGGTGTTTTGCTTTTGACTTTTGCGTTTGGCTGGTGTTTCAGCACAGTCTCGTCCGCTGTTTTCAACACATTGTAGGGGCATAATCTTGTTTCTGCCCGAAACAGGAATGGTCTTTGCTTGAAATAAGAAATGGGCTTTGGTTGCAGAAAGGATATAAAAGAAATGCGGCGCAGATTGCGCCGGTCTTTTGGAACTGTGTGGGTTCCGTGGGACCGGCGTAATCTGCGCCGCTATGTCGTAGAGTGGTGGCCCAATCAGAGCTTACATCTTGCCGATGATACCGCGCTGGGTGGCCTTCATGAATTCGATGATCGTGCGCACTTCCTCACCGTCGGGCACCTGCTGCTCAATCTGCTTGATGGCATCGAAGACGGATGTCTGGCCGTGGAAGACGAGACGGTAGGCATTGGCGATGTGGCCCTGTCTCTTCTCGCTCACCTTGTGGTTGACCAGCGTCATCTTGTTGACGCCGCCATACTGGACGGGATTGCCGCAGGCAACGATATACGGTGGTATGTCTTTGCTGATGCGGCAACCGCTGGACACCATGGCCGATGTTCCGATGCGGACCTTCGGGTTGATGATGACGCTGGACGAAAGGATGACACGGTTGCTGATTTCACAGTCGCCGGCAATCTTGACGCCATAGCCGAAAACGCATGCGTCGGTGATCTTTGTATCATGGGAGATGTGGACACCCTCCATGAGGAAGTTGCGGTTGCCGATGACGGTCTGGCCGTTGCTGAACGTGGCGCGGTTGATGACGACATTCTCGCGGATGGTGTTGTCGTCGCCGATTATCAGCGAAGTGTCGTCGCCCTTGTAGTAAAAATCCTGGGGCATGGCGCCGAGCACGGTGTTCTGGAACACCTTGTTGTTCTTGCCTAAGCGCGTACCCTTCATGATACTTACGTATGGAAAGATGACGCAGTCGTCACCGATTTCCACATCGTCTTCTATATATGCGAAAGGATAGATGGTGACGTTCTTGCCAATCTTCGCTTTCGGGCTGATTTCTGCTTTTTCGCTTATCATAAGTCTTTGGATGTTAGATGTTAGATGTCAGATGGTAAAATAACATCTACCATCTGACATTTACCATTATTTAATTTCTTCCTCCGCCGAGCGCACTGTAGAGGCTGACCACGGCCTGCATCTTGCTGAAGTCGTCAGCTGCCTTCGACAGCTCTGCGTTGAGCAGACTCGTCTGTGCGGAGATTACTTCGAGATAGGTGCTGCCGCTGCTTGTGTACAGCTGCTTGGTGTCTTCGACGTTCTTTGTCAGTACTTCCACCTGACGGGCTTCGAGCTTCGATTTCTCGTCGGCCGAGTTATACTGGACGAGGGCGTTGCTGACCTCGCTGCCGGCCTTGAGTATCGCGTTCTGCCAGTCGTTGTATGCCTGTTCCTGCTGGGCCTTGGCGACCTTCAGTCCGGCGATGAGCTGGCCGCGCTGGAATATCGGCTGAACGAGACTGCCGACGGCCGAGAGAAGCCACTTGCCGGGATTGACTATGCCCATGCCGCTGTTGTTGGTATAGGCACCGGTGCCGCTGATGGTGATGTTCGGGTAGAAGCGGCTGCGCGCTGTCTCCGTGTCATAGAAGCACTGGGCGAGCTTCATTTCGGCTGCGTGGACGTCCGGACGGTTGTTGAGCATCTGGATGGCAACGCCAGTGCTCAGCTCCGTGGGCAGCGACTGGGCGTCGAGAGTGCCGCGGGCTATGGTCTGCGCGGGTTGGCCGAGCAGCAGCGAGAGGGAGTTCTCCACCTCGCGAATCTGACGCTTCAGGTCGACGGCCTGTGCCTGAACGGAATAGTAGTTGGCCTCGGCGCTCTGAACGCTTGTCGAACGGGCGCGTCCGAGGTCCATCTGCAGTTTCATCATGTCCCATGTGTCCTTGGTCAGACCTTCCATCTTCGTCACTATCTCCAGCTGACGGTCAAGCATAAGAAGGGTGTAGTACATGTTGGCGATGCCGCTGATGATATTGCTCTGGACTGCCATCTGATAGTCCTTTGTGGCTATCAGTGCGACCTGCGCACTGCGCTTCTGCGACAACAGATTGCCGAAGAGGTCGAGACTCCAGCTTGCTGTCACGGGCAGCGAGTAGATCTTTGAGGGCGTATGGCCGTCCCATGACGAGAGTGTTCCCTGCGGAGAGAACGTGAACGACGGCACGAATGCCAGCTTGGCGGCCAGCAGCTGTGCCTTGACCATCTTCACGTTGAGCGCAGCGTTGAGCATGTCCGGGTTGTTGGCCAGTCCGGTCTCGATGAGCGTCTGAAGCTGCGGGTCGGTGAAGACGCTGCGCCATGGCAGATTGCCGAAGCTCGTGGTGTCGCTTACGGCCAGCGTGTCGGTGAGCGACGTCACGTCACGCACCAGTCCCTTGGTGTTCACGTCTTCGGGACGCTCGTATTTGTTGTAGAGTCCGCAGCTGCCGAGAAGCAGCGTTGCGGACATTATCATAATCAGTTTCTTCATATATCTGTCTTCTTTATTTTTGCAATTCAACAGGGCGTGTGTACTGCATCAGCTCCGTATCTACGTGTGCGCTGTCGTCATCGAATGTCAGTGGCTTGATCTTCTCCTGAATCTTCTGGAAGATGAAGAAGAGGGCCGGAACGACCATAATCTGGCAGAGCATACCGATAAGCATACCGCCGACGGCAGCAGCACCGAGGGTCATGTTACCGTTGTAGCCTACGCCCATCGGAACGAGCAACGGCAACAGACCGATAATCATGGCGAGTGAGGTCATCAGAATCGGGCGCAGACGGGCTGCGGCTCCCAATACAGCGGCCCACGAGATGGCCATACCCGTACGGCGACGCTCAAGGGCGAACTCGACGATAAGGATGGCGTTCTTGGCCAGAAGACCGATAAGCATGATGAGCGCAATCTGCATGTAGATGTCGTTCTGCTTGCCGAACATGTTGGTGAAGAGGAAGGCTCCGAACAATCCGAACGGAATCGAGAGGATTACCGACAGCGGCAGCACATAGCTCTCATACTGTGCCGACAGAATCAGGTAGACGAATGTCAGACAGAGCACGAAGATGATTGCCGTTGAGTTGCTCGACTCCTGCTCCGAACGTGTCAGACCGGAGAACTCGTAGGAATATCCCTCGGGTAGACTCGTGGCGGCCACTTCCTCCATTGCCTTGATGACGTCACCGGTTGAATAGCCGTCGGCCGGAGAGGCGTTGACGTTGATTGAGGTGAAGAGGTTGAAGCGGTCAATCTCCTGCGGTGCGTAAATCTTCGTCAGGTTGACATATTCCTTTATCGGACTCATGCCGTTGGCCGTGCGTACATATATATTGTCGAGGCTCTTCAAGTCACCGCGGAACTCGTATGCTGCCTGTATCATGACACGGTAGAGCTTACCGTAGCTGTTGAAGTTGGATGCATAGAGACCTCCGAAGTAGCCCTGCATCGTGGAAAGCACCACTGACGGGTCGATGCCGCTTTGCTTACACTTGGCCACGTCCACATCCATCATGTACTGCGGATACTTAGAGTTGTACTGCGTCATGGCGTTCGACACTTCCGGACGCTTGTTGAGTTCGCCGAGGAACTTCTGCGTCACGTCGAAGAACTTGTTCACGTCACCACCCGTACGGTCCTGCATGGAGAATGTCAGACCGTTGGTTGCGGAGAATCCCTGCACCATAGGCGGCTGGAAAGCCAATATCTGTGCGTCCTTGATGGTTGCCGTCTGCTTGTAAATCATACCGAGCACCATCTTCGAACCGAGGTTGTGAACACCGATGAACTTCAGCGGGCCCTCGGAACCGTTGCGCTCCTCGAAACTTTTCAGCTTGACAATGAACGTTCCTTGGTTTGAACCCTGACCACCGATGAAACTGTAACCGGTGATGCGCAGTGTACTTTCCACGGCGGGATTTGACTTGAGCATGTTGTCCACACGGTTCATCACGGCGTCAGTTTTCTCAAGACTCGTACCCGGATCTGTGGCTACGGTCACGAAGACGGTACCGGTGTCTTCGTCCGGTACAAGGCCCGTACGTGTGTTAGCCATCAGCACTCCCATGAGCGCAATGCCTGCGATGACGGCGGCAATGGCTATTACGGGGCGCTCTACGATACGGCGCACGCCGTTCTGGTACTTCTTCTGTATCTTGTTGTAGGATGCATTGAATGCCTCGTGGAAGCGGTCAATCCTTGACATCTTTCGCTCGGTGCCGTCAGCGTTGTGCGGCTTCAGCAGGATGGCGCAGAGAGCCGGTGACAGCGTAAGGGCGTTGAGGGCTGAGATGACGATGGAGATGGCCATCGTGACACCGAACTCACGGTAGAACGTTCCGCTCGTACCGCCGAGGAATGACACGGGGATGAACACGGCCGACATCACGAGCGTGATGGAGATGATAGCGCCGGAGATTTCACTCATGGCGTCTTTCGATGCCGTCACGGCGCTCTTGTAGCCCAAGTCGAGCTTGGCGTGGACGGCTTCGACCACCACGATGGCGTCATCGACCACAATGGCGATGGCAAGCACGAGGGCGGCCAGCGTCAGAAGGTTGAGCGAGAAGCCGAATACGTAGAGGAAGAAGAACGTTCCAATGAGTGACACGGGCACGGCGATAAGCGGGATAAGCGTGGACCGCATGTCCTGCAGGAAGATGTAAACCACGATGAACACGAGCACGAAAGCCTCGATAAGAGTCTTGATAAGCTCATGGATTGAAGCGTCGAGGAACTCGGTCACGTCCTGCATCACCTGCAGTTCCGTTCCCGGCGGCAGCGACTTTGATGCCTCTGCCAGCACGGCCTTTATGTCTTTTGCAATCTGCGTGGCATTACTTCCGGCTGCCTGGGTCACCATCATCATGATGGATGATTTCCCGTCAACGGCCTGCTTGAACGAATAGTAGAGACCACCGAGCTCAACCTTGGCCACATCCTTCACGCGGACGGTCTGTCCGTCGGTGTCGCTCGTGATGATCATGTCGGCGAACTCTTCCGGTGTCTTCAGACGTCCCTTGTATCGGATGGTGTATTCATACTGGTTGTTGGTCTGCTCACCGAACTTACCGGGAGCGGCCTCGATGTTCTGCTGAGCCAGAATGCCGGTGATGTCGCTCGGCATGAGGTTGTGGTTCTTCATCTTCACCGGGTCGAGCCACAGACGCATGGTGTATGACTGCAGACCCATGGCTTGACACTCACCCACACCGTTGACACGCTTGATGGCCGGAATGATGTTGATGTCGGCGTAGTTTCCGAGGAACTGGTTGTCATATTTCGCCGGGTCACCGGTCAGGGCGAAAATGAGCACTGTACTGGTCTGGCGCTTCATCACCTGGACTCCTGCGCGTGTAACCTCGGCCGGCAGCAGTGCCGATGCCTGCGACACGCGGTTCTGCACGTTCACCTGAGCCATATCGGCATTGGCTCCCTGTTTGAAATAAACCGTTATTGAAGCCGAACCGTCGTTGGTGGCCGATGATGTCATGTATGTCATGCCTTCCACACCGTTGATCTGCTCCTCCAGCGGGGCGATGACGGAGTTCAGCACGGTCTCGGCGTTGGCACCGCTATATGACGCGCGCACCATCACCGTTGGCGGAGCGATGTCAGGATACTGCTCGATAGGCAGCGACACCAGTCCGATGAAACCCAATATCACTGTCAGGATGGAAATCACCGTCGACAGCACCGGGCGTTCGATAAATCTATCTAATTTCATTGTCAGTCTTTACTTATAATTACATTCCCATTGCTTTCTTGAACTCGCCCAGGTCGCCCTGTGCCTCGCCGAGCTTCTCGGCCTTCTTCAGCTTTTCTTCATACTGAGCCTCCGACAGCTGTTTGATCTCCGTGCCGTCACTGAGACTTGTCACGCCATAGACAACGATGACGTCGCCGGCTTTCAGTCCGCTCTCGATGATATAGTTCTTTCCGTCGTTCTCGGGGTTGACCGTCACGGGACTATATTTCACCTTGTTGTCCTTGCCGACGATGTAGACGAAGAACTTGTCCTGCACCTGCATTACGGCAGACTGCGGGATGACGATGGCGTTCTGTGCGTTCATCGGGATGATGATGGAGCCGGAGGCACCGCTCTTGAGGCGCTGTCCGGGGTTGTCGAAGTCGGCGCGCACCTGTACCGTGCCGGTGGCAGCGTCGATGACACCGCTGAGTGCGGCTACGTGTCCCTCCGTGCCGTAGATGCTGCCGTCAGCCAGCTGCAGCTTGACAGCGGGGAAGTCCTTGACGGCTGCCTCCATGCCTCCGTCGGAGTGGGAGAGAGTCATCATTTCCTTCTCGGTCAGCGAGAAGTAGACCTGCATGGTCTTGTTGTCTGAGACGGTTGTCAGTGGCTGGGGACTTGACGAGCTGACCAGTGCGCCGACCTTATATGGCAACTCTCCGACAACGCCGTTGGCCGGGCTGGTCACGTAGCAGAAGTCGAGGTTCTGCTTGGCTGAGGCATAGCTGGCCTCGGCCTGTGCCAGAGCTGCTTTAGCTGACTCATAGGCGTTCTGTGCCGACTGGAGCTCGAAGTCTCCGATGACTTTGTTGTCAAACAGCTTCTTGCTGTTCTCGTATGTCAGTCTGGAAGTGTTCAGCTGAGCCTTTGCTGCACTGACGGAGGCTTTTGCCTGACGTGCTGCGGCCTCGTATGTAACGTTGTCAATGACGAAGAGCACCTGGCCCTTGCGCACGGCCTGTCCTTCCTTAACATTGATTTTCGTGATGAATCCGGCGATTTTCGGACGGATTTCCACGTCCTGTACACCTTTGATTGTTGCAGGATAAGTCGTCTGCAACTCTGCGTCTTGTGTCTGCACTGTTCTTACGGCATATTCGTTGTCGCCAAAGTTCGGCTTGCCCTGGCTTCCGCCGCCACATGAGGCAAGCACTGCTGCGGCCAGTGCCGTAATGAAAAACATCTTTTTCTGTTTCATACCTATTTATATTTACTGTTCTATTGATTGTCAGATCCGGTCAAACCGGCGGAGAAAACTTTTTCTGTTCGTTCGGTTTTCGGCTTGCAAATATACCATATTATTATAATACCGCAATGCCCTGCGGTCAATATTTAAGAATATTTATTCGTTGTTTAAATAATTTTTTTGTGGATGGAGTGTATCTTTTCGAGGAGTGAGGAGGGTGGAGTGAGGAGGGAGATATGTTCTTATTGCATAAAAAAGCATGCACAATGACTATTCTCTCTCCTCACTCCACCCTCCTCACTTCTCGAAAAGACCATCCACAAAAAGACAAGCTCCTATTCTGTCAGCCCCATCTCGCGGGCTTTCTCCATGAGCAGCGTCATGAGCGGTTCGCGTTCGTTGGCGACACGGTTGTCGAGAACGGCGTCCTTTAGGGTCTGCTTGAGCGTTCCGACCTCGCGGCAGGGCGTGAGGTGGAACATCTCCATGATCTCGTTGCCGTCGATGCACGGCTGGAGCAGTCGCTTGTAGTCCTTTTCCTTCAGGTCGGTCAGTTTCTCGCGGACGATGCGGAAGTTCTCCAGGAAACACTTCTTGCGGATCTGGTTCTTGCTGGTTATGTCGGCCTCGCAGAGTGTCATGAGGTCGTCGATGTCGTCTCCGGCGTCGTTCATGAGCCGTCTCACGGCGCTGTCCGTGACAATCTCGTCGGCAATGACAATCGGCCGCATGTGCAGGTCAACCAGCTTCTGGACATATCTCATCTTGGCGTCCATCGGCAGCATGAGCCTGCGGAAGAGCGGCGGAACCATCTTCGCACCTATTATATTGTGGTTGTGGAACGTCCATCCGGCGGCGTTGTCCCACCGTTTCGAGCGTGTCTTTCCGATGTCGTGGAGCAGTGCGGCCCAGCGGAGCCACAGCGAGTCCGTGCGGCGGCAGATGTTGTCGAGAACCTCCAGCGTGTGGTAGAAATTGTTCTTGTGGGCGCGTCCGTTGCGCGTCTCGACAATGTCGAGGGCGGCCAGCTCGGGCATGATGAGGTTGAGCAGTCCCGACCGCTGAAGGTCGACGAAGCCTCGGCTTGGCGTCGGGGTGAGCATGATCTTGTTGAGCTCGTCCTTTATGCGCTCGCCGCTGATGATTCTGATGCGGTCGGCGTTGCGTTCGAGGGCGGCGAAGGTCTCGTCTTCAATCCGGAAGTTGAGCTGTGTGGCGAAGCGTATGCAGCGCAGCATGCGCAGCGGGTCGTCAGAGAAGGTGACGTCGGGGTCGAGCGGGGTGCAGATGATGCCGTCTTCAAGGTCGTAGATGCCGTCGAAGGGGTCGACGAGCTCGCCGAAACGGTCGTGGTTCAGACAGATGGCCATGGCGTTGATGGTGAAGTCGCGGCGGTTCTGGTCGTCCTCCAGCGTGCCGTCCTCGACGACGGGCTTGCGTGAGTCGTGGCTGTAGCTCTCGCGGCGTGCCCCGACGAACTCGACCTCGGTGCCGCCGAACTTGACCTGTGCCGTGCCGAAGTTGCGGAAGACGGACAGATGGGCCTTGCGTCCGAGCATCTGTTTCAGCTCCGAGGCCACGCTGATACCGCTGCCGACGACGACAACGTCGATGTCGTTTGACGGGCGCTGGAGGAAAATGTCGCGCACGTAGCCGCCCACGACGTAACATTCTACGCCGAGTCTGTCGGCTACCGTCGATATCTGGCGGAAGATTTCTTTGTCGAGTATCTCCGCCAGTTCTTCGTCAGAATAAATCTTCATCTCTTGTATGGTGTATCTGAATTCGGGCTGCAAAATTACACAAAAAGTTTAAGAAAGGTGAAAGTTGCAGGAAAAAAAGAAAGCCCCTCCCGGCCTCCCCAAAGGGGAGGAGACCGCGTGAATGAAGGGAATTTGTGTGGACAAAGGTAGGGTAGATTACGTGGATGAAGGGAATTCGTGTGGACAAAGGTAGGGGCATAATCTTGTTTTTGCCCGCAACGGCGTAAATGACGATGTCAAGCACACGTAGAGACGTCACACCGTGGCGTCTCCCATCCACAATTCTCCCATTTCCCATTTCCCAATTCCATTTTCCTTTTCCCATTTTCCCATTCCCGGATCGTCATATAGGCATGGGAGACGCCACGGTGTGACGTCTCTACAAGTCCCTTCATCCGCTCTGTCTCCGAGGGGGTGCAGAACCGGAAAAATGTGCGACCGATTACGGATAACCATTACGGGCGCATTTTAGTCTGATTTTGAACACCTCCGACTTTTCAACTGTTAAAAACTCGGAATTATCCCGACAAACACCTCCAAATCCTTGAAGAATTCAAAAACAAAAAACTTTTGGCCGCAAATTCGCGAGTTTTGCGCGTGCATCTTTTATTGCCTGAACGTCAGTGTGTTACGATAAAATTAGCGAAAGTGTGCAATAAAATCCGGTCGAAAATCCTGCCGTAAGGGCCTTACGAGGTTGCAACGGGGCCCTCGTTGGAAGATGACGGGGCCGCCGCTGTCATGCAAAAGCGGCCTCGCCGTCGAGCCGTAAGGCCCTCCCGGCTCGACGGCGGGCGAAAAATCGGATGATGACGGTGGCGGAATGTCAGGATTTCGGCTGCTGCGCTCTTCAGAATTAAAATTCTGAAGTGTTAAATTCCGTGATATTATTGTGACAGGGAGTGATGTATTGCTTCCTGTCCGCCGCAGTGCTCCGGGCAGGAAATCCGGTACGTACGTCGTGGCATATCCGCGCCGCGATGTGTCTTTCTGACGGCAAATTGGCCGTTGGCGCGTTAAATAGTCGTAATAATATGGCCGTTTCAGAAAAGATGTTTAAATTTGCGGAGTAAAATGCGCCATCCGGCCGTTTTCGTGACGGAAGGGCGTGCTGTGTCCGGACGCAGAGAAGACGGCGGTACGGTGCGAAACGGCAGTCGTCCGGACGCAAGGAATAAGGCCGTCCGGTATGAATCGGCGGACAGCCGGACGCGAAGAAGACATGTTTATATCACATCATTATTGATTCTATGTAGTTATGGGTAAGTTAAGACTTTCTATCATACTGTTTGCTGCGGCAGTGCTTGCCTCGTGTGGCGGCAGCGCGCAGCAGAAGGCGGAAGAGCTGCTGAGACAGGCCGATTTCGACTTCGAGCATGGCCATTATGACATGGCGCTGGCCTCGATAGACTCGCTGCGCAAGATCTATCCCAACGCCGTGGATGTGCGCCGCCGTGCGCTCGTTCTCTATCAGAACATCGCGCTGAAACAGGCGCAGGAAGACCTCGAACAGACCGACCGGCTCCTTCAGGTGGCCCGCCGCGACTATGACTACATCAAGCGCGAGGTGGAGAAGCGGCGTTCCGACCTCAACGCCACGGCGGAACAGCTCCGGACGATGACGCTGACGAAGATGAAGCTGGACTCGCTGCAGGTGAGATTTGACATGCAGTGCGCCAAGATAAAATATATCCACAAGCGGCAGAAGGAGGAACGCTGAGCGGGGCGAAAGGGATTTTCCCGGTGAATGAGAAGCGTATTTTTGGTGTTCTCGTAATAAATTCTTAATTTTGCAGCGCATAAACAGCAATGCCGCAGCCCCAACCCCGACGGTCTGTCCGAAAGAGCGGAACCGCGCGGGACGGACGGCGGCAACGAACATACAGGATATGAACCATCAATCTACCAATGAGCAGTTTGAGCAGACCATGGCCCGATGCCGTGAGCTGTTCGTCAAGAAGCTGCACGACTATAAGGCTTCGTGGCGCATCCTGCGCCCATCGTCACTGACCGACCAGCTCTTCATCAAGGCCAAGCGCATACGCTCGCTCGAAGTGAAGGGTGAGGCGATGGTCGACGAGGGAATCAAGCCGGAGTTCATCGCTCTCATCAACTACGGTATCGTCGGACTGATACAGATGGAGCTCGGCTTTGCCGATACGGTCGACATCTCCAACGACGAGGCCGCCGGACTCTATGACCGTCATGCCCGCGAGGCACTGGAACTGATGAAGCGGAAGAACCATGACTATGATGAGGCCTGGCGCTCCATGCGCGTGAGCAGCTACACGGACTTCATCCTGACCAAAATCGAACGTATCAAGGAAATCGAGAACCTCAACGGCGAGACACTCGTCAGCGAGGGAGTCGAGTCGAACTATATGGACATCATCAACTATGCCGTCTTCGGTGTGATAAAACTGGAAGAGGGCGAAACTCAGAAGTCAGAGTGACTTTAGTTCAGAAGTCAGAGTTCAGAGTGGAGAGGTATGATTACTCTTCGGTTCAGAAGTCAGAGTTCAGAGTGAAGAGGTATGATTACTCTTTAGTCCAGAGTTAAGAGCGAAGAGTGAAGAACGAAGAGGTATGATTACCTTTAAGAGCTGACAGGATTTCGGACATAGGCTCCGCATGGTCAGAAAGCGGAGCGCGCAAGTGTCCTATATATAATAATGTATAAGATGGACGGCCGCTGGCGGCAATAATGCTGCCGCATATCAGACCGGAAACCAAATCTTATGGCGAACAAGGAAGCAGAACGTAACAACGGCGAAAGTCTGTCTGCCGGCATCCCTCAGGGCGTGACGGCAGACAATTCGTGTGATGCAGCAGATGGAGAGAAGGGGAAAAAGACCGCCGGCAAAGGCAGTCACACCTCTTCACCCTTCACCCTTCACTCTGCCATTAAAGGAATCTCCAACCTGAAGATTGACTTCTGCCGTCTGCTCCTCGGTCTGACTTTCACCCTCTCGGGGTTCGTCAAGGCCATCGACCCGCAGGGAACACAATATAAGATAAACGACTATCTCGAGGCATGGGGCCTGCAGGCCTACGCCGCCGACCTGCTCACGCTCGGTGCCTCCGTCGCTCTGTCGGCAGTGGAGTTCTGGCTTGGCGTGTGCATGCTGTTCGCCATACGGCGCCGGCGCACCGCGCGTCTCGTGCTTGCGGTGATGTGCGTCATGACACCGCTGACGCTTTGGCTCGCCCTGACCGACCCCATCAGCGACTGCGGCTGCTTCGGCGACGCCGTGACGCTGACCAACTGGCAGACGT
>ULPR01016108.1_pt1 | contig 12658 bp, 5 predicted proteins | sample 1953681 | NCBI WGS metagenome assembly ULPR01 (sample SAMEA4835634, study PRJEB28245) | human gut metagenome | biome: gut microbiome; material: fecal sample | place: Denmark | collected 2008 | reverse complement strand
CTCTATGCTATGCCTATTACAAATAATCCGAAGTGAAACAAACCTAATAGAAACCTTGCAATTCTTTAGAGTAGAACAATGATCCTAAAAATGAAGAAGTTCATGGCCTTGGCCTTGGCCATGGCACTTTCGGCCATAGGCAGTGTTGTCTCCTACGCCGACAGTACTCCCAAGCAGGAATTCCGTGCCGCTTGGTTCACACCTGTCAATACAGGATGGCCTGTGTCCGCAAATCGAGGAAATGTCACTGCGTTAAAAAACGAGATTATCAATAGGTTAGATCAAGTCAAGGCCGCCGGTCTCAACGCCGTATGCGTCCATGTGCGTCCTTTTGCGGATCGTCTGTACAATAACACAAAATATACGCATAACGGAACGCTGTACGCCGTGTACGAGCCCGTAAGCCATTATGCTTCAGGAACTCGAGGCAACTCATGCTCAATCGACTTGTTGCAGACTTGGATTGACGAAGGCCACAAACGTGGCATTGAGGTACATGCGTGGGTCAACCCCCTGCGCTGGTGTACTCCCTCGGGAAATTGGTCAAAAGGCGACAATCCGTCGTATTCCACAAGTTCTGATAATGCAGTGAAGGACTGGATGATTACGGCATATCAAAGCAATAATACGACCAAGTTCGTCTTTAATCCCGCCAGCGGCAAGACACAGGCACGTCTGAGAAACGTGTGTGCCGTACTGACCGGCGCGTATGACATCGATGGTATCGTCTTTGACGACTACTTCTATCCGGACGGTATAGCCGAGGATTCAAGCGCCGATGACTGGAGTGACTACCAGTCGTATAAGAATAATGGCGGAACAATGAGCATCGGCGACTGGCGTCGCGACAACGTCAATAAGCTGATGGAGATGTCCTATAACATCATCCACGACATCAAACCATACGTGCGATTCGGTATCGCTCCGGCAGGTGCTGCATTCAATGGAGTGAAAGAGTCTGACGGGCTTCCGGCTCCGTACGGACACACTTATGAAGGCCTGGTCTGCAAAGCCGGTGACTGGCAATACAGCACAATATATGCCGACCCGATAGCGTGGATACGCAGCAAACATGTGGACTACCTTGCTCCGCAGCTCTATTGGACCAATTCGCATAGCACCAACCCCTACGGCCCGATGATTGACTGGTATAGTATTGCCGCCAAGAAATTCGGACGTCATATCTTTGGCGCTTTGTCTATCACGTTCCTTGAAAAAGGCAACAATACCTCCAATTACGATGAAGTCATCCGTCAGGTCAACCAGACGCGAGCCACCACGCGCGATAATTTCCCCGGCGAGATGTTCTATAGCAGCCGTTCGATGTTCGGTCCGACTTGTAGTGGCCTTGACTCCTACCTCAAACAGAAGGTATATCAGTATCCGGCATCGGTGCCGGCCATGACGTGGTACAATGCTCCCGACTTGGGTAAGGTGACCAATGTCAAGCTTAGCGGAACCACTCTTTCGTGGACAGGCAAGAGCAACAGCCGTTACATTGTGTATGCCGTGCCTCTGGGTACAAATGCAATACAGGCAGCCTCTACCGAGCACAACGGATTGCGTGCCGAGTATATCGTGGACATCACTTACTCGACAAGCGCCACTATTCCCTCGAACAAAACTTCGGGCTACTGGCACGGCGTGGCCGCCCTCGACCGCTACGGCAACGAATGGGCCATGGGAGCTACCTCCAATATGCCGCCGTCCGAGACGCTCAAGGCTGTGACGCTTACCTCGCCGGCAGCCGGCGAAAAAGTTTCGATAGGGTGTACTTTCGGGTGGAACGACCCGGCTTCAGCCACAAGCTATGACTTGCAGATAAGTAAGGACAAGAACTTTGCAAGCGGCGTGTCCACTTACAATGTCAATACTACATCCTGTTATGTAGACCTGACAACGCTTTCCACCTCTTCCACCTATTATTGGCGCGTAATCAGCCATAAGGGCGGTTACATCGATGGGACGTCCGAAGTGCGTTCGTTCTACATTCCCGCTCCCGAGACACTGTCTTCCGTGACGCTTACCTCGCCGGCAGACGGTGCCCGTGCTGCGACATCGCAGACGTTCACTTGGAATGATCCCACGGGTGTCAATTCCTACGAATTACAGATTTCTACCGACAAAAACTTCGGAGGCAGTGTCTCCAAATACACCACCTCCGCCACATCTTATACCATAGATATGACGGCGCTCAATTCGTCCACCACATACTATTGGCGCGTGATTAGCCGCAAAAAAGGCTATCTTGATGGTGTCAGCGCAGTCCGTTCGGTATACAATCCGGGACCTGAACAACTGACCCCCGTGACTCTTGTAAGTCCCACAGCCGGCGAGCAGGCCACATCCGACAACGTCACTTTTGAATGGAGAGACAATGACGCCTCAGACAGCTATACTTTGCAGATTTGCGGCAATACCGATTTCGGCACCGGAACCAAGGAATACAATACCACAGCCAAGTCGTATACAGTGAACACCGGAGGACTCAATTATTCGACTCCGTACTATTGGCGCGTCATCAATCATCGCTCCGGATATTACAAGGACGGTATCTCGGCCGTGCGCAACTTCATCACCAAGGAAGAGCCTTCGTGTATCAAGCCGCGCCTCGATTGGCCCGAAGACGGAGCAACGCTCAATGACGACATTGTATTTGTATGCAGCGACAATAATGACGACAAGGCTGTCCTCGAGATTGCCACCGACCTCAATTTCTCCAATATCGTGTTTACCGGTACCACCGGATGGCACAAGGAGTATCCCTGTCTGCAATACACCGTTCCGGCCGAGGTTCTCGGCGCAAACGGCACCTTCTTCTGGCGTGTCCGCGTCAGCACCGCCGGGCTCAAAGACGCTGTCAGCGATGTGCGCAAGTTGATTATGGGCAACGGTGTCAACCCCGACTACGGCAACTACACTCCGCGCCGCGAAATGATTGAATATCCCACGGTGACTCCGTATAACGGCAGCAATACGACCCAAATGACCCTCACCAACCTGTGGATACGCAACGCCTCCAACAACAACCCCGGCCTGAGCGAAACACTATGCCGCGGTATGGTGGCACGTGCCGACAAGAATGGCGACCAGGGTGGCAGAGATGTCGTATATATTTCGGCACGAACCGCTAATAGTGGCTCGGCATCTTCATCGCTGATGCGTTTTGATGCTTCCAACGGTAACCAGTTGTCGACACTTAATCTCACTTTCGATAACACCTTCTCAAGAGCTTATTTCCCTACTAACGGCGTTCTTGTAGACGCTGACGGACAGGTGCTTGTACACAATATGGCTGCAAGTAATGCTAATAAGCTGACTGTCGGCATTGTAAATCTCAGCAATGGTCAAGTTACAACGTATTTCAGTCAAACAGCAGATCCCAATATTCGCATAGACCACATAGACGTATATGGCACGGTTTCCAATAGCGGAACATATTATGTCTTAGCTGCTAATGGATCCAATGCTATAAGATGGAAGGTTACTAATGGCAACGTTACAAGGGAATCTATGTCAATCAATGCGATAGGTGCCGCCGGACGCGTTGTATTTACCGGTCGTCCCGACCGATTCTATGTAACCGGAACAGAAAGTGTGCCCAAATTGTACAGCTGGGGCAATAGTACGCCTTTGGCGACTCTTTTTGGCGATAAATTCTGTGGAGGTATGGCATATTTCACCCATGACGGATACTCGTTCATGGCCATTGCCACCCATGACAATACGAAAGGAGCCAAATGGACTATATGTTCCGGTGTAGATTTTACTGCTTCCGGTAGCCGTTCGGAGCACTGGGTTGTACCTACGCAGGGTATGGGTAATTCGGACCACCATTGGTCTGCAAGTGGCGGCAGTGGCGACCCGACGATGCCTGTGAGTGTGCTACAACGAGACTCCTATGAGGACGGTGTTCATACACTCAACAACGCTGCTTCGGCTCAAAATACGAGATTATTTGTTTACAGCTCGGGTGACGGCCTTGCGGCATATTCGATGACGCGTCGCATCGTCACGGGCGTGGAAGATGTCGTCTCTGATGGAGCCGATGCCGATGATTCCGAGACGGAATACTACAACCTGCAAGGTATCCGCGTACATCAGCCTCTTGCCCCCGGCATTTATATACGCCGTCAAGGTAACGTAGTCACCAAGGTGACACGCTGAGGCCGCAGGTGCATGAATAAAGCCACGGGGTCGACACCGCAGGGTGTCGGCCCCGTGTGCGTGATACTTGTTCGATGACGACTGTTTCGGTGCTCGGATATGGATGGTATGGTTTTTGCTTGATTGAAACCAATTCACATTGCTCGCGAATACGATGACACAATATAATACGGACAATACGACAGAACAGAATATGCAAGGTGTAGAGGCCAAGGCCTCAGTGCTTGTGTTCCCGCGACAGGGAATAGAGCGCAAGATTGGTTTTGACGCAGTGCGCGCCATGGTGGTCGGACGATGCAGCTCGCCGCAGGCACGCACATTGGCTCTCGAGACTATGCAGTGGAGTGCCGACGCCGGCGAGGTGCGCTGCCGTTTGGCACGTGTGGCCGAGATGGTGAAGGCCTTGACCGGTGATGACATCCTCGACCTCGGCACTGTCGAAGATTTGCAACGACCGCTTAAAAGCATCTCTGTTCCCGGGACATTTGTCGAGGCATCCGAATTGCTGACCCTGCTCAAAGCCTTGAGGCAAGCTATGCGTGTTCGCTCGTGGCTTGACAAGACCGAAAACAGCGGTGCGGCTGTATATCCGTATTTGCGCGACATCGCCGCCGACATGGATACCGCTCCGGAGGTGCAGCGTGTCATAGCTTCGCTCGTAGATGACCTCGGACAGGTGCGCGACAATGCATCCGCTGCCCTTGCCGATATACGTCGCGAGATGTCTACCATACAACGGCGCATGGCATCGGCTATGCGCCGCGTACTGGGCGAAGCCGTTGCCCAAGGATGGGTACAGCCGGATACCGCCCCGGCCATGCGTGACGGTCGTCTTGTGCTGCCTGTCGCGCCTATGAACAAACGCATGGTGCAGGGTATCGTACACGACGAGAGCGCCACGGGCAAGACCGTCTATATCGAGCCGGCCGCCGTAGTTGAGTTGGGCAACCGCGGACGCCAATTGCAGCTTGAAGAAAGGCGTGAAGTCGTGCGCTTGCTGGTGGCTGCTGCCGATAGCATTCGTCCGCATCTTGATGCGCTCCTCGACCTTAACGACCGACTCGGCCTCCTCGATTTCATTGCGGCTAAGGCACGTGTGGCCATAGACACTGAGGCTGCCATGCCGAGGCTGTCCGACCGCCCCTGCTTAAATCTGCAACAGGCGCGGCATCCGGCACTCGAGACGGCGCTGCATCGCCATGGTCGCGCGATTGTTCCGTTGGACATCACTCTTGACCGTGATAAGGGTCGTATACTTGTTATTTCCGGCCCTAATGCCGGCGGCAAGTCCATAGCGCTGAAAACCGTGGCTGTCGAGCAATATATGCTGCAATGCGGAATGTTGCCGACGGTGTCCGCCGATTCGGATATGGGCGTGATGAAGCGCCTGATGGTGGACATCGGGGACGACCAATCCATGGATGACGACCTGAGTACTTACAGCTCGCACCTGTTGGCGATGAAATATATGCTGGAACATTCCGGAGATGCCGACCTCTTCCTTATCGATGAATTCGGCTCGGGAACAGAGCCGCAGATAGGTGGCGCTATAGCCCAGGCGCTATTAATGCGCTTCAATGCCGCCGGGATGTGGGGCGTGGTCACCACCCATTACCAAAATCTCAAGACTCTTGCCTCCGAAGTTCCCGGATTAATTAACGGGTCAATGCTCTACGACCGCCAGCGTATGCAGCCGTTGTTCCGTCTCGATATAGGACATCCCGGCAGCTCGTTTGCTATCGAAATTGCTCGCAAGACCGGATTGCCGTCCGATGTCATTGATGATGCCTGTGCCATCGTAGGTAGCGACTATGTCAATTTGGACAAGTACCTGCTGGACATAGCACGCGACAAGCGTTACTGGGCCAATAAGCGTGAGGACATTCGTCGACGTCATAAACATCTTGAGGAAGTCATCGACCGTTACGAGACCAAGCAGCAAGACCTTGACAGCCGCAGTCGTGCCATACTGGACGAGGCGCGGCAGGAAGGCCTGCGCATCGTCAGCGAGAGCAATGCGGCTGTGGAGCGTACTATACGCGACATACGTGAGGCTCAGGCCGAACGCGATCGTACGCAACAGGCGCGCGAGCGTCTGCGCCAACAGCGTCGCGCCCTCGAAAACAAGGCTGCCGAACAGCCGGTCGAGCGTGCACCAAAATCAACCAATAAGGCCAAAGCATCCGTGCCAAAGGCCGCAGTGTCGTCCAAGATTGAGCCTGTGCGTACAATAGAGCCCGGTGTATATGTATTGCTTGACAATCAGGGACAGCCCGGCCGCGTCATCTCGCTTGAGGGCAAGAAAGCCATGGTGGCCTTTGGCGCATTGAAGATGGATGTTCCGGTGGCACGGTTGACGCCTACTATGCGTCGTCCTGAAAAGGGTGGGGCATCGCAGGCTGCGTCCTTTGTCTCCGTGTCCACGGGCGAGGATATACGCCGTCGTCAATTGTCCTTCAATCCGGAGATAGACCTTCGCGGCTTCCGTGCCGACGAGGCTTTACAAGCCGTGATGCACTTTATAGATGACGCTGTGCAGTTCAGCGCCGGACGCGTGCGCATCCTGCACGGCACCGGTACGGGTGCGCTGCGTACCGCAATACGGCATTATCTTGATACAGTCTCGGCGGTAAGGTCCTATGCCGACGAGGATGTCCGCTTCGGCGGTGCCGGCATCACTGTCGTCAATCTGGGGTAATCCGGTAGAGAATAATGGGAATAATAAGAATAATGGGAGCAATGGCATAGGTCCCATTACTCCCATTATTTCTATAATTCCTATTGTTCTTAGTGTTCTCCGAGGACTCTTAGTTTTTGCGGCCTTGGAGGTCATCGTTGGTGATACGAGCGGCTGTTTTTTTGACCGAGGCGTTGAGGTTGCCGAAGCGATAGCCGACTGATAGGCCTATCTGCATACGCATATCATCCATACGCATCACGCTTGTGCCGGTGTATGCACCGCGAACAGCCTCGTTTCTGAAGTAGCTGTTATGCTGTCCGAAGGGGTTGGTCAGTCGCAGTGAGACGCTTAGTGCCTTGTTTTTTAAGTAGCTGCCTGTAAGAGAAAGTCCGTACCAGAAATTATTCATAAAGCTGTTTTTGCTGCGAGTGAAAGCATCGGATAGAGAGAACTGATAGTAGTTGGCCCATAGTTCGGCTTCGATATTGAGCGGCAGCTTTTGCGTGGCACGCATATAGATATTGCCGCCCCAGCCGGTGTTTTTGAATATCGTCTGGCTGATGTCGTTGTAATTTATGCTGCCTGAAACCATGACAGAAGTTTTGTCCATGGGCGTCCATTGCATAAAGCCACCGGCCGAGAATGTACGTATCTTGCCTATGTTTTCGTAAGTGCTGTGCAGGATATTGCCTTCCAGAATTGTGACGCCGGCTATGTCGTTGTTGGTGAATGCGTATTGCGACCACAAGTTGAGGTTGATGCGCGGACGTATCAGCATATAGGTGAGTTTGACGCTCTGTGCATGTGCACTTTCGAGATTGGGATTGCCTTCTGACAGGGAGGTCGGTGTGTACTTCTTGGCCGGGTTGAGGTAGGATATACCGGGGCGGCTGATGCGTGTGGCGTAATTGGCCGTCAGGGTATTGGCATCGTTAATTTGCCATGAAGCGGCGGCACTGGGTACCCAGTCGTTGAGGCTGGATGAGAACGCGTCCTGACTGCCGTCGGGATAGTCGGCCTTGAGCTTGGAGAACTCGTAGCGTAGACCGGCACGCAGCGTCATTTTGCTGACTTTTAAGGAGTACTCGGCGTATGCAGCGGCAACGTCCGTGATGTGGCGGAAATCGCTGTACAGATTCTGCCATCCGATATACTCGCTGTTGGTCTTAGAGCGGTTGCGACGTAGGATATACTTGGCACCCATGTCCAGCGTATGACTTTTGACTACGGGGCGAGTCCAGTCGGCTTGGAAGGTATGCTCTATGAAGTTGAGTCGGAAATCGTTGTTGAAATCCGTGTATTCGAACATTGAGCCAAAGATGTCGCTGTAGTGCGTATCGGCTTGTTGCTTTTGGCGCGTGGTAGAAATCATATAGCTGAAAGTCAATGCTTCGCCCTTGCGCCGAGTCAGATGCTGATAGTTGATGTTGCCGTCGATGTCGAAGTAGGACGAGTTGGCGATATCATACGTGGAGGAGTATTTGCTGAGCAGGCTACCGTTGGCATCGGTCAGGGACTGTGTCCCGGTGCCATATCCATTGACGTGGTATTCATAGCCGTTAAATTCGCCGGAGATGAGATTGAGCGAGTCGATTTCCCAGGATGCTTCGCCGCCGAACCACTCGACCAAGCCGTGGACGCGTTGATCCTCGGTGCGTAGGCTTCGTGTTCCGTTTTCGTAGGTATAATCGTATTCTGAGCGGTTTCGCTGCATTTTTTCGGGAATATTGGATACACCACCGCTGATACTGAAAGTCACTTTGTCGATTTGGGAGGATAGCCATAGATTACCGTCCGCACGATTGTTAATAAAGTCGTAGCTGCCGCCTACGCGACCGGTGATGCCCTTGATGACAGTTTCATTGTCCGTGACGATGTTGAGGATGGCGCCGATACCCTCGGCATCATACTTGGCACCCGGTTCGGTGATGACTTCGATACGCTTGATGGATGCTGCCGGTAGGGCGTCAAAGATGTCCTTGGCGTTTTTGCTGAGCGAGTTGCTGGGACGGCCGTTTTTGAAGACCTTGAAATTAGAGCTTCCGTTGACCTTGATATTGCCCTCGCCGTCGACGCTGACCATAGGGACGCGGCGCAGGACTTCGCGGACAGTGAGCGTCTGTGCCGTTGCATCGGCCTTGACGTCATAGCCTATGCGGTCGATTTCCTTGGTGATTATGGGGCGCTGAGCCGTAACCACGACTTCCGAAAGCTCGTTGATGCCGGAGGTCATTGTCCCGAGATCGGCTACGGGGGCTGCATCGCTGATGGTGAAATTTTTGACGGCCACGGCACTGCCAATCACTTCCAGTTGCAGGCGGTATGTTCCGGCCTTGGCGATACTGCCCGTCCAAATGCCCAGCGTATCAGTGACGCCGGCTGCCACGGGGTGGATGCTGTCGCTGCCGAAAACACGGCATGTTGCATATTCTTCGGGATTGCCCGACGGGTCTACGGCTTTCACCTTGAAGGTATAGGCCGAGGCGGGCGTGCTGCCCATACATATTATTAGGAGGAGCGCGAGGAGGAATGATGTCGCAAATTTGTTCATCGGATTGTGTGGGGGCTTTTCTTAGAATTCTTGTCATTTCGCCGGGGCTCCCATCGCCGGGAACCCCGGGCCGAAAGACGTAGAATTGTCTGATTGTTATTGTCTAAAAAACCTATGGAAACTGTTTCTTTGAAAAAAATCTCTTGTATTGTTCGTTTGCTTATTAGACGCATAAGACGCCTAAAAGTGACACAAAATATGGTTAAATAAAGTTAATATCGCAATGGGCTGTCATCTGGACATGTTAGAGTATGCACTATTTGACTATGTCATTATGGCCTGATAATCTTATCGGCAGCATTTGCGATGGAATTTGCGGTGGGGACTATAACACTTTCGGTGGTAAAGGTGTTGTATTTCACCGAAAATGTGTACATTTGCAGAGAGATATAAAACATACTTACGCGTATGTCCGATACGTCCAAGACATACGAATACTAAGAGAAACAAACACATAACATTAATTAAAAACATAGACCAATAATATGATTAAACGACTGATCACATTTTGGGTGGCGGCATTTGTGCTGGGAATCTCCGGAGCTTTTGCACAGATAGTCACTACCTCTCCGGCCTTGCTGCAAGAGGCCAGTAAAGATGTCGTGCTGACTTACCATGCCGATTCGCCTTTGGGCAACGGCGGCCTCAAGGGACTGTCCGCGACTACACCCGTGTACGCCCATATAGGCGTGATTACCAATAAGAGTGCCAACACATCCGATTGGAAGTATGCGCCCTCCAAATGGGGCGATAATGCAGCCAAGTACAAGCTGAAATACGTGTCGCCCAATACATATACCTTGTCTATTGGCGACATCCGCACCTATTTCGGTATTACCGATGCATCAGAGACCGTGCAAAAGATAGCCGTGGTATTCCGCACGGGCGATTGCAACAAGGAAGGCAAGACATCCTCCGGCGGCGATATCCTTGTGGATGTTCTCGAGCCCGGCTTCCAGATGTCTTTGACCGTGTCCACCCCCAAGGTCATCACAGCCGAGGCAAAGGCCACGCTTACGGTCAATACTACCGAGCCTTGCACGATAGAACTCTACAACGGCACCTTCCGCTTTGGTCGCAAGTCCAACGCTACCACCTATTCCTCCGAGTATAATATGGCCGTCCCAGGCACTTACGACTTCAAGGCCGTGGCTACGACAACAGACGGCACCAAGACTATGACCAAGACCTACACTGTAAGCTATATCACCGACTCGCCCGCGGGTACATATCCCGGCGGTGTGCCCAAGATGGGCGCCGTGAAAAACGCCGATGGTACAGTGACCTTCTGCATCGCCGCTCCCGGCAAGAAAAACGTGATGCTTGTAGGCGCATGGAGCAACTACTCGACAATCGCCAATCAGTGCGAAATGAAATATCAGGACTATAACGGACAGCGCTACTTCTTCCGCACAGTCAGCGACCTTCAGGAAAACACGTGGTATCCGTACTACTATATTGTAGACGGCATCACTAAAGTGGGCGACCCCTATGCACACATGGTGCTCGATCCTTACAGCGACAAATGGCTCGATTCCTCCATATGGCCCGATATGCCCAAGTATCCGTACGAGAAATTTGACGACACGATGATGGCAGTATATCGCGGCGATCTTGATGGCAATTACAAATTCAGCGATTTTACCATTCCCGACCATCGCAATTTGGTAATATATGAGATGCTCGTCCGCGACTTTACCGGTACCGATCGCCAGGCCAATGGCGAGGGCACTCTGCGCAAGGCCATAGAAAAGATTCCTTATCTGCGCAGTCTCGGCATCAATGCCGTTGAGCTGATGCCGGTTATGGAATTTAACGGCAACAACTCGTGGGGCTACAATACCAACTTCTACATGGCACCGGACAAAGCATACGGATCGCCCAAAGACCTCAAGGACTTTGTGGAGCTATGCCACAGAAACGGTATAGCCGTCATCCTCGACATTGTATTCAACCAAAGCGACGGCCTGCACCCCTGGTATCAGATGTATCCCATAGCCTCCAACCCCTTCTACAACCAGACCGCCCCGCATGACTACAGCGTGCTCAACGACTGGAAGCAAGAAAACCCCTTAGTACGTCAGCAGTGGAAGGATGCCATAAAATACTGGATGACAGCCTACAATGTTGACGGCTTCCGCTTTGACCTCGTCAAAGGTCTCGGCACATCATATCCCTCCGGTACGGAAGCATATAACGCTTCGCGCGTGGCCGTAATGAAAGACCTCCATGCAGCCATCAAGGCCGTCAAGCCCAACGGAATACATATCAATGAGAATCTCGCCGGTGACAAGGAAGAAAATGAAATGGCCGCCGACGGTCAGCTCAACTGGGCCAACATTAATTACAATTCCTGTCAGTTCGGCATGGGTTATGCCTCCGGTTCAAACCTCGAGCGCTTCCTCTCCACCTCCGACAGCCGCACGGCATTCTCGACCGTGGCATACGCCGAAAGCCATGACGAAGAACGCGTAGGCTACAAGCAGAAAGCTTACGGATATGGTTCTGTCAAGGAAGACCAGTATAAGCGTTCGCGTCGCCTGGCGCAACTGGCAGTGCAGATGCTGCTTACTCCCGGACCGAAGATGATCTGGCAATTCGGCGAATTTGGTGCCGACCAGACCACCAAAAACTCTGACGATAGCAACAATACCGACCCCAAGACCGTGGTATGGTACTATAAAGACGCTACAGATCACGTAGGTATCTTTGAGGCTTATCAGGCCATGTGTAACCTGCGTCGCAATAATCCTGACCTCTTTGTCAATGGAACTTTCACACAGGTGGGTATGAACACTCAGTCTTTCAGCACCAACCGCATTATTCGCATCAATAACGGCGACCGCGAAATTATTGCCCTCATCAATCCCAACGTGGACGGCGCAGCCAAGAACGTGGGTTACTCGGTGCAGAGGATTTCGGCCTCTAACCATCAGATACTCAGCTCCAGTCGCAACTTGACAGCCACTCCGACATTTAGCGGCACGACAGTCAAATGCTCTATCCCGGCCAACGGCTATATCGTCCTCGGTACGAAATCAGTACTTGGTGTGGACGATGTCACTGTGGATGCCGACCCGTCAACGGCAGTCAAGGTCTATGCAGACGGCCGTGAGATTGTAATCGCCGGTGAATACACCACCGCCACGGTATATAATGTCGCAGGTGCGCTCCAGCCTTCGCTGAGCGTTTCCGCCCCCGGCTTGTATATCGTCACTGTAGACGGCACTGCACACAAAGTGCTTGTACGCTAAGCATAT
>ULPR01027207.1_pt1 | contig 12661 bp, 10 predicted proteins | sample 1953681 | NCBI WGS metagenome assembly ULPR01 (sample SAMEA4835634, study PRJEB28245) | human gut metagenome | biome: gut microbiome; material: fecal sample | place: Denmark | collected 2008 | reverse complement strand
TTTTCTTCTTGTAACTTTAAACTTGTAACTTTAGACGTTGGTGCTTGACGTTTCAAGTAGCACGTCGAAAGTTTCAGGCACCAAGGTAAAGTTTAAAGTTACAAGTTTAAAGTTACAATATATTTGGATTGGCGGGCAATATAGCGGATTGGTTGGCGTTTAATAGTTATCGAAGTAAGCTATGCAGTGGACTGATAGGATACGACAGGTCAAGATAGTGTTGGTTGTTGCGGCGGTGGTGATTGCCGTGACATCCTTGTTGGTGTCACATGCTCTTGTGCGCGACCTTTCTGATGAGGAGCGGACGAAGATGGAGGTGTGGGCACAGGCATTGCATGCGCTGAACAATGCGGATGAAAATACGGATGTGACGTTGGTTCTTGACGTGATACAGGGGAACAATACGATTCCCGTGATTGTGCTTGATCCGGGCGGTAACGTTATGGACTACAGGAATATCGGCATCAAGGCGGAGACGATGGCGGACTCGATGGCGTATGTCGCCGCTCTCGGACGGCAGATGTATCAGTCGGGGAAGTATATACGTATAGACATCGGTGACGGAAAGAGGGACTATCAGCTGGTCTGTTATGACGAGTCGACGATGCTGAAGCGGCTGTCGTCATATCCTTATGTCCAGCTCGGGGTCGTACTGGTGTTTGTCATCGTGGCGATTTTCGCGTTGCTGTCGTCCAAGCGCGCCGAGCAGAACAAGGTTTGGGTCGGCCTTTCGAAGGAGACGGCCCATCAGCTCGGGACACCGATATCCAGCCTCATGGCGTGGGTGGAGATACTGAAAGAGACCTATCCGGATGACGCGTTGATCCCGGAGATGAACAAGGACGTCAAGCGGTTGGAGCGCATTGCGGAGCGGTTCTCAAAGATCGGTTCGCTGCCGGAGGCTACGGAGACGAGCATGAACGAGGTGCTGGAGCACGTCATCGACTATATGGACCGCCGCACGTCGTCGCAGGTCGAGATACTGAGGCAGTTTCCGGAACATGACGTGAGTGTCAGCATGAACGCGTCGCTCTTCGAGTGGGTTGTGGAGAACCTCTGCAAGAACGCCGTGGATGCTATGGAGGGACATGGCCGCATCGTCCTCTCGCTCACGGAGGACAACGGACGGGTCATCGTCGACGTCTCCGACACGGGCAAGGGAATACGCCGCAAGGACATAAAGAATGTCTTCAAACCCGGTTTCACGACGAAGAAGCGCGGTTGGGGACTCGGACTGTCGCTCGCCAAGCGCATTGTGGAGGAATATCACAACGGCAAGATATACGTCAAATCGTCGGAAGTGGGACGCGGAACAACCTTCCGGATTGAACTGAGATGATGCCGTCGTAGCGTTATGACGGTGATGAGGAAAGAAGCTAAACGGCCGTATCCAAATGAGTAGGGGCATACTTCATTTGGATACGGCCGTTTTTTGTTTCTGATAGTGCAACGAAGCCTTTTCTGATATAACAAAAAAATAAATGTTAATCTTAGTTTGCAATCGCGTCGCTGGTGTGTCCTTGTTATGTAACCCGTGAGAAGAATGAAATCGGAAACAATCGAACGGAATGACCGAAATGAGCGAAAACGAGTTTGAGCAGCTGGCCGTCGCGTTGCGTCCCCGCATCATGCAGAGCCTGAACCGAATGCAGTTGGCAGCTACCGACGCTGAGGATGTGGCGCAGGACGTGATGGTGCCCCTGTGGCAGATGCGCGGCGACCTGCGGGATGTCCGCTCGCCCGAGGGTCTGGCCGTCACCATAGCCCGCCGTCTCGCGCTCAACCTGTTGCGCCGCAAGCCGATGGAATCGGTCGACGCGCGGCCGACAGCGATGGCCGTCATAGTCAGCCCGGCGTCAGATCCGTCGGTAAGGCTCGAAGAAAGGGACAACGAGGAGTGGCTTGAGACGCGGTTGAAGCAACTGCCGACAACGTGGCACACCATACTGTATATGCGTCAGGTCGAGCGTCGCAGTTCAAAGGAAATCGCCTCGCTTTTAGGTATCAAGGAAACCTCCGTACGCACGCTGCTCGCAAAGGCACGCCGGACGCTGCTGGAGGCCATCAGAAAACGAGAAACCGTATGACAAACGACATAAAGAATGGAGGAAAGAATATGAAAAAGAAGTATTCAGAGAAAGAAATCCGCCGGCTTTTGGAACGTTTCATGTCCGGTGAGACAACCATAGAAGAGGAAGACCGCCTCGGAGACTACTTCCGGACGGCTCACGACATACCCGCCGAATGGCAGGAATACAAGCTGATGTTCGACTATTTCGACAGCGGAATGGATGCCACGACTGTTGCCAAAAACGCCGGGGATGAAACCGTCGTTTCTGAAACCAACGTCGATGAATCTACAGAGCGCGAATCCATCGCTGCCGAAACTCTGTCGTTTGGTCCGAAGCTGCTTAGCATGCGTCGGTATGTGGCCGTTGCCGCGGCCATCCTGCTTCTCGTCGGTATAGCCGTCGTCATGACATACGACAAAGGAACGCGACAGACTTCCCGCCGTGATGTCAATCGTCCGGCTCTTGTTGCAGAGCAGAAACCTCCGCAGACGGTTCCGCAAGAGGGCTCACAAGACGTCGCTCCGCAGGAAGAGAAGCGGCGCGACAGCCACAAGACGAAGTCATCCGGACGTGTCTCCCGTCCAGCTCCCATGAAAAAAGCAGCGGTGACGGAGCAGGACAGTCAGAAAGAGTATGAAGAGATTGAGCGCGAGATTATCAATCAGTATGTCATCGCCGAGTATAACGCCCGCCGCGAGGAGGGACAGTGCTGCATACTCGTCGAAAACGTCGACGGCTATTATGAACTGGAGGATTGTGCATCCGACGTAATATTAATGTAGAAACCGATTTTAAAAAACCAAAATCAATGAACATCATGAAAAGAATCCGCATTATGGCCATCGTCATGGCCGCCGTAGCCGCACTGCCGGCTTATCCGCAGCAGAACATCAGGCGCCTTTTTGGCAGCATGGACAAGATGTCGTCCGTCCTTGTTTCGGAAGAGCACGCCAAGGGTGATTTTGTCAACGGACACCCCGCCTGGCAGACAGACGTCTACTATCTCAAAGTGGCCAAGGACGCCACGCCATCTGCTGAGGACTGGATTGCCCGTTTCCGCGGCGTGTTCGCCAAAGACCGCCGGTTTGCCACCCGCGAGATGTCTCGTGTCGGAGATGCCGTCATGAGCACTGTCAAGTCCGTGAAGGTCGGTTCCGGAGACCTTGACGTTCTGATTGGGGGAATCAAGAACAGCAGCTATACCGTCATGACATTTCCTGTCGACGGCGATACCACCGGTCTCCGTCGCAGCGTATATGCCGTCGAGTGGGTGACGGCTGGTGACGAATCGACGGAGTTTAAGCTCGTCTTTGACGAGGGAGCGTCTCCGCGGAAGACTAAGATGACTGAGAAACTGAAAGAGAAGCAGGGGGACTGGGTTTATACATTCAGTCAGCAGTGTGCTTCGCTGCGGGCGTTTATCAAACAGATAAATAAAGGTGAACTGATGGTCTTTCCCAGTGAGATATATGTCACTTGCAAGAATTGCCCGTTGAAGGACTTTAACGAGCGTAAGATGTATGCGGCCGACCTGAAACAACTCGCTGACAGCCTGAATCAGTCGGTGAGCAAGTCTGTTATTCTCAATGCCGTGAGGATTCTCGAAGAGGGAGAATGAACCGCAGCGGAGGCCTGTGAGGCAGCCGGAAGACCTGATTTTTTACAATTCAGAAAATAGCCGACAAACGGCTTCAAATGCTTGAAGAATTCAGAAATTATTTTCCCGCGGTTGGAAATTCGCGAGTTTTGAACGGTTTTATTAAGTCGTTGATATATAGCTGATTAACTCAAAACCGTACATTCCGGAGATTTTTCGGTCGAGCCGTAAGGGCCTCCCGGCCTTGCAATAGCGGCCCCGTTGCACTGCGACGGGGCCGCCGTTGTCTCCTAACGGGCGCCCCGTTGCGACCCCGGGAGGCCCTTACGGCTCTGATTTCGTTTCCGGAATGGAGTTTCACGACGGTTTTATGGCAGAATATCGGCGGAGCCGCTCTCCAGAATTAAAATTCTCAAGTGTTAAATTCCGTGATATTTACGGGACAAAAAGCGGGCCCGTGACAGGGGTGGCGAGGGCCGGGAGGGCCCCTTTGGTCGAGCTGTTAAACATTTGTTAACTAAATATAGCCGTCTCATGGCCGTTTTTCGGCGAAAAATCTGCCGCGCGGGCCATGTTTTTGCGGGAGCCGGGATTTTGAGTGATATTACGCTAATGTTTTCACAGGACGTATATGACGGTTGTCTCCTGGCTGCGAAGCTGATGAGCTTGCGAATAAAAGTGGGGCGTTACAAAATTGAATATAAAAGTGTCTATCATGGGGTATTATGGGGGATAGGTGCATTATGGAGGTATTATGGGACGCCCCGAAGAGGACCCTGTGACTGGTCACACCTTTTTGTAATCACGAGTGTTCGGAAGATAACACCCTCTACAGCGTTCTTGTTATTTTCCGAACACTCATGATTTGCAAACCCTCTACGGTGTTCTTGTTATCTTCCGAACATCCATGATTATAAATCTACTACAGCATGCGATTATTTTCCGAACGCTCGCGATTTGCAATCCGCATCTTCTTATTTCCATCGCCTTTATTTCCTTGCTTTGAAAAAAAACGGCAGCATATTGCCTTATATCAAAAATAATTCGTAACTTTGCACCCCGAAATGTGTAGTTTAGAGCCATTTAAGATAGATTTGAAAGGACTGGAGGACGGTCTCACGAGGCTCAACCTCAGTCTTGACGACACTTTCTTTGCAGCCATTGAGGCTGAGGAAGTGAGGCAGGGACACGCTGACGTGGAGCTGACGATACAGCGGACGGCAGAGCGCTACTTCGAACTGCACTTTCACATCACCGGCGAAGTGACGGTCCAGTGCGACCGCTGTCTCGACGACATGCCTTTGGCAGTCGACGCCGAGCACACGCTGGCGGTGAAGTTCGGCGAGGAATATTCAGAAGATGATGACCTCGTGACCGTGGCCGAGGACGACGGCGTTCTGGACACGGCATGGTTCATATACGAAATCATCGTTCTCAACATACCCATCAAGCACGTGCATGCACCTGGAAAATGTAACCGTGTGATGATAGAGATGCTCGAAGAGCATTCAGCTGCCCGAAGCAGTGATGGGGTGGAGGGACATGAAATAGACCCGCGATGGAGCGGGCTGCTCAAGCTTAAGGATTTAAAAGAATAAAAACAAAAAAGAATTATGGCACATCCTAAAAGAAGACAGTCGAAGACTCGTACACTCAAAAGAAGAACCCATGACAAGGCTGTAGCACCTACACTGGCAGTATGCCCCAACTGTGGCGCCTACTATGTTTATCATACAGTATGCCCCACCTGCGGTTACTACAGAGGCAAGGTCGCTATCGTTAAGGAAGAAGTAGCAGAATAAGAATGGAGAAAATCAACGCGATAATCACCGGTGTAGGCGGTTACGTTCCCGACTACGTTCTCAACAACGAGGAACTGTCGAGAATGGTGGACACCAACGACGAGTGGATTATGACGCGTGTCGGCATCAAGGAGCGACGCATCCTCGCCGAGGAGGGCCTCGGCACGTCATACATGGCGCGCAAGGCGGCCAAGCAGCTGCTCCGCAAGACTGGCGTCGACCCCGACACCATAGATGCCCTCATCGTGACCACGTCGACGGCAGACTATAAGTTCCCGTCGACGGCGTCTATCGTTCTTGGCAAGCTCGGACTGAAGAATGCCTACGCGTTTGACATGTGGGCCGCCTGCTGCGGATTTCTTTACACTCTTGACACGGCCGCCTCGATGATTCAGAGCGGACGCTACAAGAAGATCATCGTCATCGGAGCCGACAAGATGTCGTCCGTTGTCGACTATAAGGACCGTAGCACCTGCGCGCTCTTCGGTGACGGCGCAGCCGCTGTCCTGGTGGAAGGCACGACGGAAGACGTCGGCCTCATGGACTCCCATTTCCGCACAGACGGTCAGGGACTGCCCTTCCTCCATCTGAAGGCCGGAGGCTCCGTATGTCCGCCGTCCCACTTCACGGTCGACCACCGTCTCCACTACCTCTATCAGGAGGGACGCACGGTGTTCCGCTATGCCGTGAAGAGCATGAGCGACGACTGCGCACTCATCGCCGAACGCAACAATCTCAATAAGGACAACATCGCATACGTTGTGCCCCATCAGGCAAACATGCGCATCATCGAGGCCGTGGCCAAACGGTTGGAACTCCCGATGGACCATGTGATGGTCAACATCGAGCACTACGGAAACACCAGTGCCGCCACCATCCCGCTGGCCCTTTGGGACAACGAGAGCAAGCTGAAGAAAGGCGACAACCTCATATTCACCGCTTTCGGTGCCGGATTCGTCCACGGCGCGTCATACTATAAGTGGGCATACGACGGTTCGGCTGCAGCGGCTCCGGTGAAATAAAGGTCAGACAAAATCAAAAGTCCATATACAAAGAAACGCATCCTAACTCAGATTAAGGTGCGTTTTTTTGTCTGGACAAACCAAAGAAACAGATATATATGCACAAGGCAGGATTCGTAAACATAGTGGGAAACCCAAATGTGGGCAAGTCGACGCTGATGAACCAGCTCGTGGGAGAACGCATCTCCATCGCCACATTCAAGGCGCAGACCACGCGCCACCGCATAATGGGCATCGTCAACACACCCGACATGCAGATAGTCTTCTCGGATACCCCCGGTGTGCTCAAACCCAACTATAAGCTGCAGGAGTCGATGCTCGCTTTCTCAGAGTCAGCCCTGCAGGACGCCGACGTGCTGCTCTACGTGACCGACGTGGTGGAGAATCCGGAGAAGAACCGCGACTTCCTCGACAAGGTCGGACGCATGAAAGTTCCCGTGCTGCTGCTCATCAACAAGATTGACCAGACGGACCAAAAGACCCTCGGCGACATCGTCAGCCGGTGGCACGACCTGTTGCCCGCAGCCGAGATACTGCCCATATCGGCGCTCAACAAGTTCGGTGTCGACCTCCTGCTGCGCCGCATCAAGGAACTGCTACCCGACAGTCCTCCGTTCTTCGACAAGGACCAGCTGACGGACAAGCCGGCCCGCTTCTTCGTCAGCGAAATCATACGCGAGAAGATTCTCCTCTATTACGACAAGGAGATACCCTATTCCGTCGAAGTGAGCGTCGAGCGGTTCAAGGAGGACGACAAGCATATCCACATCAATGCCGTCATCTACGTCGAACGCGACTCTCAGAAGGGCATCATCATCGGTCATCAGGGCGTGGCGCTCAAACGGGTGAGCATCGAAAGCCGCAAGGCGCTGGAGCGCTTCTTCGGCAAGAGCATCTATCTCGAAGTGTTCGTAAAGGTCGACAAGGATTGGCGCAGCTCACAGAAAGAGTTGGACAGCTTCGGATATAATCCGGAATAGCATACAAAGCACCCTCCCTTCTTGCGGGTTGGTTTTCCGGGTCCTTATTCTTTATAATAACAATCATGATATGGCAAATTTAGTAGCAATAGTAGGACGGCCCAACGTGGGCAAGTCGACACTTTTCAATCGTTTGACAAAGTCGCGTCAGGCCATTGTCAGCGATGAAGCCGGCACCACGCGCGATCGCCAATACGGCAAGTGCGAGTGGAACGGCCGTGAGTTTTCCGTGGTGGATACCGGCGGATGGGTTGTCAACTCCGACGATATTTTCGAGGAAGAAATACGCAAGCAGGTCATCATTGCCACGGAAGAGGCCGACCTCGTGCTGTTCCTCGTTGACGTGACCAACGGCGTGACGGACTGGGACGAGGACGTGGCCATGATTCTCCGCCGCTCCAAGCTTCCCGTGATTCTGGTGGCCAACAAGACGGACAACAACAGTCAGCAGTATTATGCCGCCGAGTTCTATTCGCTCGGACTGGGCGACCCCTACTGCATCAGCGCCGCCACCGGAAGCGGAACGGGAGACCTGCTCGACCTCGTGGTCAGCAAACTCAAGGCCGACAGCGGCGAGATGCTCGAAGACGGCATACCGCGCTTTGCCATCGTCGGGCGTCCGAACGTCGGGAAGAGTAGCATCATCAACGCCTTCATCGGCGAAGACCGCAACATCGTGACGGAGATTGCCGGAACGACACGCGACAGTATATATACACGTTATGACAAGTTCGGCTTCGACTTCTATCTTGTCGACACCGCCGGAATACGCCGCAAGAACAAGGTGACGGAAGACCTGGAGTTCTACAGCGTGATGCGCTCCATACGTGCCATTGAGAACAGCGACGTCTGCGTTCTCATGATAGACGCCACGCGAGGCATCGAGACGCAGGACATGAACATCTTCCAGCTCATTCAGAAGAACAACAAGTCGCTCGTCGTCGTTGTCAACAAGTGGGACCTCGTCGAGGAGAAGACGCAGAAGGTCATCGACACCTTCGAGACGGCAATCCGCAAGCGCATGGCGCCGTTCACCGACTTCCCCATAATCTTCGCCTCGGCCATGACCAAGCAGCGCATCTTCCGTGTGCTGGAAACGGCGAAGGATGTCTATCTCAACCGTAAGGCAAAAATCGGAACGTCAAAGCTCAACGAGATTATGCTCCCGCTCATCGAGGCTTATCCGCCACCATCAATCAAAGGAAAGTACATCAAGATCAAGTACTGCACGCAGTTGCCCAACACGCAGATTCCGTCTTTCGTGTTCTATGCCAATCTGCCGCAGTATGTCAAGGAGCCTTACCGCCGTTTCCTTGAGAACAAGATACGTGAGAACTGGACACTGACGGGAACTCCCATCAATGTCTTCATACGCCAGAAGTGATGAAGACAGTGTTGTTGTCGTTCGTTGCCGTGGTCGCGCTGATGCTCTCCTGCGGCAAGGAACCGTCGCGTGAGGAACTGGCCGGACAGGCTGCCAAGGCCTGTTACGACCATCTCATCGCGGGACGTTATGATGAGTTTGTCGCTGCAACGGCCGGGACGGATAGTCTTCCCGCCGCTTATCGTGAGCAGCTGGTTGTCAACGCACGTCAGTTTGTCGCCCTCCAGAAGAGCGACCACAAGGGTATCAGCAGCGTCGAGGTGCTTCGCGCGAAGACCGATTCGCTCTCAGGACAGACCTGCGTCTTCTTGATGATGTGCTTCGGTGACAGCACCCGTGAGGAGATTGTCGTGCCGATGGTGGAGCATAATGGCCGTTGGATGATGCGCTGAGGGCCTCGGCTAATACTCTCTCCGTTGCTACAGCGATTATCCGTTGATGCTCCGAAGAAAGTTCCCTGTTGCTCCGGTAAAGCTCTTCTATCTTGTCTTGAAGTGTGGAATACGGTTGCAATACGGCGACTACTTGTTAAAAAACGCAAACAAAAGCATAATTAAAGCCTTGTTAATGCTTGATTATAAATTTTAATGCGTACCTTTGCAACCGCAAAACAAAACAAGGAGGTGCCATAGCTCAGTTGGTAGAGCAAAGGACTGAAAATCCTTGTGTCACTGGTTCGATTCCCGTTGGCACCACTCCTCCTTTCATTAGCCCTGTTCGCGCAAGCGGCAGGGTTTTCTTTTTCCCCTTTTATCCCTTTTATTATCGCTTTAGTCTGGTTTTGTCCGATATCAGAACCTCACGAGTTCCGAACCGCAGAAACGGCTGTCGGTGGCTTTAATCTGCACTGCATAGACCGCGCCGGGCGTTACCGGGAGGCTTACTTCCACTTCTTCTTTGTTCTCTTCCAGCCGGCATTCGGTCACGAGCGACCCGTTAATGCTGTAGACACGCAGTGTGACCGGACCGTTCGGGGCGCTTCCGAAGCATACGCGGAGGCAGTTCCGACCCGTTGGAATGATGCGGACGGCTTGCGGACGGTGCGTCGGCAAGCCGTCAATGGAGTTCAGTCCGAGAACATCCAGCAGTCCGCGGTGGACATCTATCTCGCCATATCCCCATTCGTTGTTCGGTACGGGCGTGTCGTCCAGATGCCGTGATGTCCTGCTGATGACGTCAAGGACTTCCTGCGGCGTCAGCGTCGGACAGGCTTCGAGCCACAGGGCCACCGCTCCGCCGACGATGGGCGACGCCATTGACGTTCCGGAGCATGCCGCCCACGGGTAGGAATGGCCGCCGAAGTCAGAATGACTGACGACAAAATCGGCATCCCACGTACCGGGATTCTTCTCCAGCCAATAGCGGCTGAACGATGAGATGACATTGATGCCCGGTGCCATCACGTCGGGTTTGATTCGTCCGTCATACGTCGGACCGACGGACGAATACATAGATTTCCCACCGTCGTCGCTGAGGTCATAGAATGGCTGCGTCTCACCGCGGTCGTTGATGATTTCGAGCCGGTGGCATGTCGCGCCGACACAAATCACGGACGGTGCGCTCGACGGTGAATTTATGTTGTGTGTACAGAGCGCATCGCAGAGTCTGCCGCTTTCGTTGTCTATTGCATAGAACTGGCCGGTCATGAGGAACAGTTCCGCTTCCGCCTCGCCGACCAGTTCGACGCTGCACTGCATATTGTCAAACATCGTCGGAAATCCCTTCCACGAAAAGTCGCAGACCGTCTCCTTCGTGTCGTAACAGGACTTATAGGCGGTCATATCGACCTTTGCCATCACACCACCCAGTGCGACAATGTCCGTCCGTTCGCCGTTTTCGCAAGCCGCGATGTCGCCCAACCGGAATGTTACGGTGTCCCGTCGGCCGTCTTTTGACGCAACGATGCGCACCTCGCTGTCCTCCCGTCCTTTCACAGTGAAGAACACGCTGTTGTCCGCTGAGTTTACCGCCATCAGTCCCGAACCCGCCGTCGGCTGTCCCGCCGGTTTGCCGATGTAAGTCCTGAGGTGTCCGTTGTTGCCCGCCGACGACACGATGATGCGTCCCGGGCCGGTCATGCGGTCGAGTACCTCATAGAACAGCTGGTCGTCGCCGCGGAAATCCTGATGCGAGCCTTCGCTGAACGAAATCACGCAGGGCTGTCCTTGTGCCGTGGCATAGTCGAAGATATACTGAAATCCGAGTGCGTCGGTGGCGTATGTATATTTATATAGGTCATCGTCTGCGATGAATTCCCTGTCGTCAGTGACCGCATTGCTCACCAGACAGATGTCGCTCTCGTAGGCAATGCCGCGATAGGGACTGTCATATCCGCTGCCGGCGGCGATGCCCAGCGTGTGGGTTCCGTGCGTCTGGCGTAGTCCGTCACGGCAGTGTCCGTACTCCAGCAGCCGGTCGCGTCCGATATATTCTGCCCCGACATACATCCCGCTGCCCACGGTGTCGGCCGAGAGCTGGTCCCAAAGACGCTGTATGCGGTAGTTTCTTCCAGTGGCATCATAGAAATTCGGATGCGTCAGGTCAAAACCGATATCCATTATTCCCATCACGACGCCGCGTCCGGTGTATGCCCGCGGCAGTCCCTCGCCGTCATAGACCGGTGTCGCGTTCACCTTTTCCGGCGAGCGGTCCATCAGTGCAGTGTGGCTGCGGCCGGTCTCGATGCGTGTCACGTTGCGGCTGAGGGACAGTCCGCGCAGCGCTTCAAGCGGAATGGACGCAATCCTGATGTCGCCATAGTCGGCCAAAGTCCGGCATCCGTATGCCGTCAGCGTGGAGTCGGCATTGCCCGTCAGCCGCACGAAGGCACAGAGATTGCGCACGCGTGCCATGCCGATATTCTTTCTGCTGTCCTGTTTCTGCTGCATTGCTATGCTGCGGACGAACGCCGACATCTTGCTGTAGTCCACGCCGTCGGCCCTGACGCCATCTGCAAATAGGATGGAAAGGAGTATGACTATTGTTCCGAATCGTTTCATATCGTATTATGTTTTGTGCAAAGATAGTGCAAATGAGCGCAATGGGAGCTTGCTCACAAATTGCCGAATGCAGCCTATCTTATGCAAAGGTACGGAAAAAATATGAATTATGACTTATTAATTATGAATTGTCGGACGGTCGGCGACGAAGAAGTGCTTTTCCCTTTTTTGCTATTCTTTTGCTTTGTCTTTTCACGGAAAATGCGTATATTTGCCTCACTTATGGGACATTACGCATCTGTTATCATATTTGCCATCCTGACATTGTCGTCAGCTGTGGCCAGCATCGGGAGCTATCGGACGACAGAGGGCAGGATTGTGGACGAACTCAACCGCGCCCTGACGCTTACCGTCAGTGAAGAACAGCAACCGTGGCTCACCGCCGACACAATCAGGGCGTGCCGCCAGTTGCAGATTACGATGGGCGGCCGGGCCGAGCTTCTCTGCGCAGCCGACGCCACGTTCGGCCGTCATCTGACCATTCCGGGACTGAGCGGGCTGGCAGAAGTGAGGATGCGCGTGATTGACGATGGCGACACGGCGGAGCGGGGGCCGAAGGAAGAGGCCGGCGTCGGACTGTGCAGCGACACCGTCGTGTGGCATTCGGAACGGTTGGGCGCCAGCGTAGCCCTGCGCAGCTATGCCCGTTGTTCCGCGGCCACCGTGTTCGGAATGTCCGACCAGCGTCTGCCGCTCACGCTGCTGGTTGCCGCCATGCTCTGGGCCGTTGGGTCTGTGGCGGTCATGCGGCGCAGACAGAGCGCGGACAAGGCTTTTACAGTATATAGCACTGATGGCAATAATC
>ULPR01008935.1_pt1 | contig 12833 bp, 8 predicted proteins | sample 1953681 | NCBI WGS metagenome assembly ULPR01 (sample SAMEA4835634, study PRJEB28245) | human gut metagenome | biome: gut microbiome; material: fecal sample | place: Denmark | collected 2008 | reverse complement strand
CGCCGGCATCACCCGCACCGCCGGAATCATAGCCGTAGACAGCAATGCCGCTGCCAGTAATTTTGTAAATTTCATAAAAACCTCCCTTTGAATAAAAATTATATAATTACGAATATCAAAAGCTTCACCCTTTGTCAACCGCCGACTTTTCCGCACCCGCCGTCGCCGCTAGACCCGTCGGCACTTCCCCGCCGTTCATCGCTGTCCGGCTGCGCCCCTGTCTGAGCCGCACCTCGAACCGCCGCCGCCGCTTCTTCAGCCTGCGCCTTCAGCGCTTCAACCCGCCGGACAAAAATTCCCGTCGTATTCGTCCGCTCCAGTGCAAACTGGTGAAACAGCCTGTTTTTCGTCTTAAAATAAAAGACCGCCCGCCCGCCGCTGACAGCAGCCCGCATCGTCTCCGCACCAAGCAGCCGCCGCATTTTCTCTGCCGCCTCGTGTACCCCGGCATTTCTTATTAACGCCGCCGCATCGGGCATTGAGCCCTCTCCGTTGTCAACAACCAGCAGTATCCCCTCAAATACCGTCAGCTTGAGCATAAAAAAGCGGGCGGAAACTGCTTTGTACAACCAGTCTTCTTCCAGGCTAAACCCTCTGCCGGACATAACGCCGCGGCACTCGCGCGCATCAAACGCCCACATTCCGAACAATGCCTCGTCTTTGTCAATCCCCTGCCCGTAATCAAAATCCACGCCGTCAAACAAAGCCTTACCTTTGGCAAAAATAAGCGTTTCCCCTCGTGTCTGCAAACTGTCGCGCAGTTCGCGAAGCATCAGGTACGCCACCGTCAACACCGCCAAAATAATCAGCAGCGCCGGCAGTTTCGCCTGAATATAAACGGCCGCCGCCGCAATCGCCGCTCCGGCGCATACCGCCACCGCTGCCGCCTGAAACAGATATTTTTTGCGCCAATATTCGATAAGTCGCGTTTCCTGCGCAAGAGCTGCTTTGTTAATTTCCGTCATTTTCTTTTAAAATCCGCCGGTTAGAATCAAAATTTTTAGAATATCTTAATAAAACGAAAGTTAAAATATCATAAAAATTTACGCTTGCACCGGCCGTTTTTTTATGATACAATAGCTTAAATTCAGGCCAAATCGCACGAGGAGAAAACCGATGGCTAAAAACGATACCAAAACAATATTCAATGTTCTGAGCGCCAAAGCACGGAAAAAAGAAATCACCAACACAGACCGTAAAGAGGTTAGACAGGCCGTTGCCGATTTGGCTGCCGAAATTCAGGGCGGCTACAGGCTGGGTAGGCAGGAATTCGATACGTTCAACCGCGTTTATGACGTCTACCGCGAAGATATGAATGAAGCTTTCAGAAATCTGCCCGATGAAAGCCGCAATGCCCTGGGCAGCGCTCTGACTGCCGTACGAGATGCTGTACAGCAAACTGCACCTGCACAGCCTGCCCCGGAAAATTCCGCCGAAGACCATCAGCCTGTCCCGGAAAATGCCGCCGCAGAACCGGCTTCCGCCCCCGAACCAACAGCAGAGCAGGACTCCTCCCCCGCTTCCGCCGCTGAAACCGCGGAAGCGCCGACTTTAGACCTCTCGGTTCTAAACAAAGACCCCAAAGATATGACTGACGCCGACCGGCAGATTTTGCAGAACATCATCAACAGCCCTTATACGACGGAAACGGCAAAAGCGAGCGCCAGAATCCTCGCCGACGGCAACCCTCTGCCCGAGCAGCCGGCCCCCGAACAGCCCTCGCCGGAACCCGGTGCGGCCGCCGAGCCGATACCTGAGCCGGAACCGGAAAACTCTGCGGAAGACCGTCAGGCTGCCCTCGATTCCATTACGACCGAAAAAAAGCCGTGGACTTACAGCGCCGGCACCATCACTCCCGCTGCCATCGCCGCAGCAATGGCAAGCAATGAGCCGGACAAAGCCCTTTCCAACATCGACGACCTGGTTGCCGCCCAAGCTTATTACAAAGACGATAAAGATAAGTCGGCACAGCTTAACCCGATTGTTGAAAACCGCCTGAAAAACCTGTCCCTTTCCGACATTACGCCGGCCAACGCCGAAAGTTACCGCCTGCTCTGCCTGCAATGCGGCAACGAAGAACTGCGCCAGCAGGCCCTGAACCTGATTGCCGATGCAATTATCCAATACGACAAGGAACACTTCGGCTCGTTCAGACCCAATACCGAAGAGCTGGCCGCCAATTATGACAAAGCGCATGCCGGCTTAAAAGACAAAGACCCGTTCGCCTGTAAGCACGACCCGGACAAAGACACCATCGACCTCGGCAGCGTTGAATTTACCGACGCAGCAGGCAAACCGTTAAGCGAAAAGGAAACCCAAAAGCAAAAAGCAGCCATCTCCGCCCTTGCGCGCGAAATGGCGGCACAACGCCTGGCCAAACAAGGCAGCTACACGCCGGAAGAACTGGAGCAGGCCTATAAGGATGCCGCGGCAGAAATCGTCTGGGGCTCCCAGCCCAAATATGGTAAAAACGGCAAACCGCAGGTAGACAAGGACGCGCTGGCCTCGACCATCGCCAACCAGTACCTTGAAACCGAAACGTTCAAAGACCGCTGCAAACAGAAATTCAAAGACAATCCGCTGGTCAAAAAAGTTTCCAATAACGTTGAGAAAATCGATAAGAAGCTTGAAAAGCGCTACGGCAAAAAATACGTTTACGCCAAACAGGCGCTGAAGTTTGTCGGTAAAATCAGCGGCTCCGTCGCCAAAAACGCCGCGATATACGGCGCCGCAGGCTTAATCCCGGGCGGCACCGCCGTTGTCATCGGCTACAACATCTGCAAGAACTGGAAAAACATTAAAAAGCAGCTGAAAGACCCGAACGCATCCACAGCGAAAAAATGCGCGATGGTTATGGGCGCCTGCGCCACCACCGCTCTGTCCGGGCTTGGTATCGTTTCCGGCATCGGCACCGCCGCCGAGGCAATCAATACGGTTTCGCCCGGCATGGTCAGCTCTGCCGCCAACTTTATGGGACAGCTCGGCACCTACGGGCGTATGGGCATCAGCGCTGCCGCAACCATGCTGCCGAACCTGACCGAAAGCGTCAGCCTGCGTATACAAAACTTGAGCCTTAACCGTAAAATCAAGAAAGAAAAAGACGGCGAAAAACTGCAGCAGTTAATTGCCAACCAGAAAGCCCTGCAGGTCAAAATTAAAAATAACAAAAAGGAAATGCTCATCAAAGGCGGCTCGCTCGTCGCCGGTATGGCTGCCGGACAGGCATTGATGCCGCACATTACGGAGCTCATACAGGAAGAAGCCAATAATGCTGTCGAAACCGTCAAGACAGTCGCCGCCGAACACGGCATCGACCCGTGGAAAGAAGCGCAGGCATACGCAAACGACGCTTATGCCAACGTTCCCGAAGGCACCACCATGCTGCGCGACCGCAGCGTTTATGACCCGGACGGGATACTTCGCAATTCGCCTTCAGCCCAAATGGCCGCATACATGGCCGAACATGACCCCGCCATGCACGGCGCCCCGGATGAAATCAGCGGTATAAAAGCGCATGAAACCAACCTCGCCGCCGCCAAAGCCGAAAACTCCAGCGGCATTGAGGGCAAAAGCGCCTTTGCCCACACGCTGCAACATCTGGAAAGCCTGGGCGACAGCAGGATAACCGACACCAACGCCGTTGCCGAAGGCATATCCGAACACGTCGGCAAAAACGCCAACCTTGCCACCATTGCCTGCAAGATGGCGCCGCATGCCCTGCAACAGGTTTTGCAGCTTGAAGGCCTTCCCGACAACAACCCGAGTTCCTACAATATGATTCAGTATATGGCCAGCCACGACCTGACTCCGGAACAGCACACGGCTCTCAATAACTTTATTCAGAATAACTTTGACGGTGCGCAGTTCAAAGCCGAAAACTTCGCCGACTACCGGGCGCCGGCGCATGATCCCTTTGCCAATGCCGACCAAGACCGTCTGCGTGCCGGCCCGGATGAAATCCGCAAGCCCACATTGCAGGAAGAGTACGCGCGTGCCAAAGAAGTTCAGGAAACTGTCGTTGTTCAGCAGCAGCCCCAGGTTGACGTCTATTCCGACCCGATGCTGTATGCCCAAAACTTCGGGTTGGTATATGACCCGTATTTATCCAATGGCCTGAATCGTATCGGTTCCGATACGCACGGCGGCTACCTCGGTGCTTTCATCGACCCGCGCGATAATTCAGTAACGTTGGTTCCGAACGACCCTCTGCGCGACAAGCCGGTTCATTACGACAGCTATCAGTCAGCAAAAGGTTCTGCCGACCATAACATCGGCGCCTGGGATCACAGCGGGCATGAACGCAATATGATTTATGACCCGGACAAAAAAATTACGCGGTGCTTTGGCAGCGGTTATATTACGCATAACAATACGATAAATAAAGTTATCGCCGGAATTAACACTGCCGGAGCCGTCCTCAACACGATTAGCTGGATACGAGGAGGACGAGCATAACCCGCGCCGCCACACATAAAATCCTTGCAAATAATTTCCACACCCGCAAAACCAAAGCCGAGCTCCATAGCCCGGCTTTAGTCTTTCTTTCCATAATTAACTTCCCGTTGTCTTCACCGACATCTTTGTCGCAGGCCGCATCGCACGTCTTCACCGACATTTTTGCCGCAAACCGCACCGCACGCCGTCTCGGCACCTTGTCGCAGGTTTCATCTCGCGCCTTTCCCCTGGCATCTTTGTCGCAGGCCGCATCATGCGTCTTCACCGACATCTTTACTGCAAGACCGCATCGCACATCTTCATCAGCACCTTGCCGCAGGTTTCATTACGAGCCCTCCCCCTGCGCTACGCACTACTCAAAGACGACTTCTATTTCCTTTTTGGCTAAAACAATATACCCGTCAACTTCTTTATTGCCCTCGCGCCGCAGCGTCATCTCCTCCTGCCGGATAACTTCAAACCCGCAATATTTCAACAGCCGCCGGACATAAGCGATTGAATGGACGAACCTCCCCGACGGCGTCAGGAAATAATCGCTCTGATTATAGGTGTTTTTAGATATCGAAAAACAAAACAGCCCGTTTGCCTTCACCGCTTTGACCAACAGGCGGAACAGCGTTTTCAGCTCGCCCATATACGTCAGCACGTCCCCTGCAATAACAGCGTGATACGGGTCGGCAACATCTTCGAGAAAACTTTCGATATCATCAAAATAGAGTTCCTTATATACGTTTTTTTTGCCTGCAAATTCGAGCATTTTTTCCGATACGTCCACACCGAAAAACTCCTCGTTCGGAAAATACGCTCTCAAAGCCTCTGCGCACAGCCCTGTCCCGCACCCCAAATCCAGAATGCGGCGTTTTTTAAACAGCTTGGTCTTGAGCGTATCTTTCAGAAAATCGGCAATCATCGCCGGAACTTTATAGTCAAGCTCGTGCAGGATTTCGTCAAACGACGGCGCAAACCCGTCAAACAACCCCTTGACATAGCTTAAATCCGTCGTCGGCACTTCCTGAATATTGCGGATGGCGCAGCTCATATGCCGGACAATCGGATTTTCGGGAAAACATTCCTCCCAGCGCGAGAGATATTTATCAACCAGTTCGTCCTGCTTCTCGTCATGCGCCTCATACAGCAGATAACCGAAATTGATATGGTCGTCGGCGCTGATTTTATCCCCTTTCAGGGCAAAAGCCTTCCACGCATAATGCAGGCACTGTTTCCAGTTCCCCATTTTCTGAAACAGGTTGGCAATCGAATTGCAAAGCCAGTCCGAATTCGGCGCAATCTCCGCCGCTTTTTTCAAAAACCCCGTCGCCTCATCGTTCTTAAACAGCTCAATATAGGAATTCCCCGCAATAATATACGGTTCGACGCTGGTCGGGCGCTTTTCTATCGCCATGTTGGCAAACTCGATGGCTTGGATAAACCGGCTCATGTTGTAACTCGTATTCGCAATGTTGACTATGGCGTTGTACGAATTCGGATTAAGCTCATACAGTTTTTGATAATACCCGAGCGCTTCCTTGTATTCCCCTTTGGCATAACACACGTTGCCGAGGTTCATCAGCGCCGCAAAATTGCCTTCCTTCACCTCCAGCGCCTTTTCCGCAAACTCCGCCGCCCGGTCGTATTTTTTCAGTTCGTAATAAAGGGTTGAAACGTTGAGAAGCGCCGTCAGCGACTGCGGATTGACGGCCAGCGCCTTTTTATATAGGCTGAGCGCTATTTTCTTGTCGCCGAAACTGTCATAGCAGTTTGCCGCCGCCACCAGGTAATTCTCATTTTCCGGCGCCGCCACCGCAAGCTGCAGATACAGCTTGGCCGCCTTTTCAAACTCGCCGCTTTTCAAAAAATCCAATGCATTCTGTTCTAATTCTTCCACTGTCCGGCATCCTTCAATGTCGCAGGCTTCATGTTGTTCTAATCCGCCGCCCGTAAGAACCAATTTTATCTTTTATAGCACAAAAAAGTTAATGTTCCACGTTTTTATCGCATTTTTATCCCAAAAAAAGCAAAAAAAACTATTGACTGTAAAAAAAATATAGATTAAATATCCCCATACAAACGAAATACGGAGCAGTTGGCTCCGGTTCCCAAAGCCAAAAAGGTGTTTCGTTTCAATATATGGGGGTGTGGCGGAACTGGTAGACGCGCTAGACTCAAAATCTTGTTTCCTCTGGAAGTATGAGTTCAAGTCTCATCACCCCTACCACTTTGAAAAGACTGGATTTTATCCGGTCTTTTTTGTTACCGGAAAGCATTTGCACGCTGCTCTTCATATACCACGCTTCATGCCCGTCATCCGCACCGCCGGCCACAACACCGACCGCACCTCATCTATCGCAGCCTGTACCCGTCATCCGCACCGCCGGCCACTACAGCAACCACTCCTCATTTATTGCCGCCTGCGCCTGTCATCCGCACCGCCGGCCACAACACCAGCCGCATCTCATCTATCGCCACCTCAAGCTCTCTGCTTTTCCTGCCGTTCTTTAAGCAGACGCTCCACCACAACGTCCTCATTGCGCTTATACGTCGGCTCAGTGGAAATAACCTTTTCGTACGGGCTGTGTCCGGTAATGCCGCTTTTGCCGACCCGGGCTTGCTCGTGCACCGTTTCCTTGCCCTGTTGCAGCATCTTCTTGCCCAACGCCTTGACGTTGCGCGCGTGCAGCGCCATCATCCGCCCGACATTGGCCTTATTGATTGCCGTACTCGCCGTTGCGCTTTTCATAACCTCACGCGAAACTGCCGGCAGCTGCTGGCGCAAAATCGTATTCAAACGCTCCATAATCTGCGGATTGTCATAATCGGGAGCCGATCCGCCGCGGCTGATAATCCGCTCCGCTTCCTTAAACATCAGGTAGCTGTCGCGCATGGCTTTTTTCTCTTCCGCCGACGCAAAAATCCTGCGGTCGGGGTTTTCCCGGTCATATTTTTCCAACGCGTCCAGCGCCGCATTATAACTGTCATTTTGCGAAAAAGCCTGAAAGATAACAAATTCGCGGCTTTCTTTGATACTCAGCGTTGCCATGTTTCCCTCCGTCGTGCGTTTATCGGTATAGGATACATTATACCATATTTTTTACGCCGGTGCAAGCCTAAATTATGCCTTCGCCATACCTGAATTATACCTGCTATGCCCCGCACCCGACAAGTCCCCGCTAATGCCCCATAATTTATATGCGGCGCCCAAAATTTAAGTCCGCTTTTACTTTTCCCGTATTAAAATCCTTCATATAATACCGGTACAGCGGCATTCTTTATACCCGGACGCCCTGTGCCGCCCCGTATCGTAAAGGCGAGCAGGCTTTGCCGCGCTGCCGCCGCCAACTGTCAGGAGTCTTTGCCATGGCCTTATCCCGCACCCCAGCCGAAACCGCCGACCTGCGCTACCGGCGCACCGTCAAAAAGCTGACCCGATTTATCAAAGACTGGCTGTACCTGATAATCGCCGCCGGAGCCGTTGCCGCGCTTATCGGCGCCGACGCTTCGTACTGGAACTACACCTATAACGATTCGGACGGCTATATGCGCGCCCTGCGTGTCTGGCATTGGCTTGCCGCCCCGTCTTTCTGGGAGCAGCCGCTCGCCGAAAGCAACTATCCGTTCGGCGAAATTCTGCATTGGACCCGCCCGATGGACATTCTCTGGGCTGTAAATGCCATTCCGTTTTTGCATCTCGGCAACCTGCGCGACACCGTTTTCCTCGGCGGGGCGTTCCTTGCCCCCTGGCTCTGCGTCCTGTCTGCCATAGCCCTGGCATACGGCCTGCGCCGGCAATTCAATGTCTACCTGACACTGTTCGGCTGTTTTATTTTTCTTTCCGACCCGGTTATGCAAAATTACTTTTTCATCGGGCGTCCCGACCACCACGCGCTTATGGCGCTGCTCGGCATATACGCCGTTTCGCTGAACCTCTGCTGGCTCAAAAAACGCCACAACCGCTATCTGCGCCTGCTTGGTTTTTCTCTGGCACTGGCAACATTTGCCGCGATTGAAGGCGTCATCCTTTATCTCCTCTTTTTGTCGTTTTTCCTCTGGCTGTATGTTTTCAAAAACGTTTCTCCGGTTCCGGCCGTCAAAACCGCCAAATACTTCGCTGTTGCCCTGACCTGCTTTTGGCTGCTCAATCCGCCGTACGAAGGCTGGCTTTATCCCGATAACGGGCGCATTTCCATACTCTACGCGGCATTTTCCTGGTTTGTGTTCATCGCCCTGTACGGTATAGAACGCAGCCGTCTGCACACCCGCCCCCTGAAAATATGGAGCCTGATATGCGCCGCGCTCGGAACCGCGCTGCTGCTGCTTGTCTGTTTTGGCGCCGACATCTGCCGTTTTCCTCTCGACGGTGAAATCAGCCGTGTCTGGAGCAGCCGCATTTCTGAAATGCGCCCCGTCTGGCGTCAGGATTGGGACACGGTTCTTGCCGTTTATCCTTTCGGCGCAGCCTCGCTTATCCTGAGCTTTCTGCTGCTGCGCTGCAAATCTTACCGCCGCATGATGCTGCTGAATCTCTGCCTCGGCCTGCCCCTGTTCGCCTTAAGCCTTGCCGCCCTGCGTTTCGCCAACTACCAAAGCCTCTACAACATTCTGCCCTGGCTCTGCCTGATTGATTTAACCTACAAGAAAAGCGCTTACGCCCGGCGGCAGAGCCTTGAGTTTCCCGCATCTGTCTGGGCGCTCGGGCTGGGAATTCTGATTTTTCAGCAATTCGTTTTCCTGCCGTTTAACATCAATGCCCTGAACAAGAAAAAAGCGCCCGTATTTTCGCCTGCCCTCTGCCAAAACGTCAGAAACGCCGGCGGCACGCTCGTTACCGACAACTTTCTGAGCCCCAGATACGTCTGGCTCTGCGGCGTCAATACCGTCGGTACGCCCTACCACCGCAACCGCGCCGGACTGGTTGATACCCACAACCTTCTGCAGGGAACCGACGACCGGACGATTGTTCCCCTGCTCCTGAAACACCAGATAGCCCAGATTTTGCTCTTCGACGGCTACGACCGCTATTACGACCTCTCGCCCGCTAACCAGAGCAAGCTGTACTACCGGCTGATTAAACGTGAAAATATCCCTTCCTATCTTGAGGAAATCCCGTCGCCCCTGAACAACGCCCGCCACTACCGGGTCAGAATATGACGCGGCAATGACGCCCCGCTCCCAAATTCCCCCTCCTCCGCCGGCCATGCCCACCGCCCTCTCGCGTCCATACTTTGCTGCAAACCCGTTTCCTGCAAACATCAATAAATATTTCGGCAAATATAATGTGGATTTTGCCGCAGCATCGCTTGAACTTGAAGCAAAAACCGGTTATAATAAATTAAATTTTTCGGTTTGGAGGTTATTATGTCGCACAATTACCGTTTATTGCCCTGTTCCTGCCTCGTGCTGGGTATGCTTACCGGTTTCGCCGCCGGAGCGGCACCCGCCCTCGCCATGGATGACGATTTGGCATTGGACATGGGCTTGGATTTCGAAGAATATTCAGCCCCCTCGGCTGATATAAACGGCTCCGCCTCCCCGGCACCTGCCTCCCAAAACGCTGCCTCTGCCAACTCCAAACCCGACACAGCGCCCGTCTCGAAAAGTTCTTCCTCTTCCACCTCAAAACCAAGTACGGCTTCTGCCGCTAAAAGCTCTCCCTCTTCCACCTCAAAACCAAGTACGAATTCTGCCGCTAAAAGCTCTTCCACCCCCAAGCCCGGCTCGGCGCCAGACACCTCAAGTCCCGCCGCACCCGTTTCCGGAGTTGACCTTTTGACGAAAGTTCGTAAAGGCATGGACTTTACAACGGAAGAAATGGAAGCCTGGATAGCGCAGACCGCCGACCTCAATATGTGCCTGGACAACGGCAAAACCATGCTTTTGTATGTCGTTGCCAACTCGTCCAACCTCGATGCCCTGCGCCTGCTGATGGAATACGGCGCCGACGTGCAGACGCACTGCACCCCGCGTTATGAAGCGCTGTTTATCGCCGCCATCAACAACCCGTCCGCCGAAATTATCGAAATGCTCATCAATAACGGTGCCAATCTTGTCGAAAAAGATCATGAAGGCAACACGGCGCTGATGCTTGCGGCAACATTCAACAAAAGCTCCCGCGTTATCGACACGCTGCTTGAATACGGCCTCAAGGTCAATGTTAAAAACAATTTCGGGTTTGATGCCCTGACGCTTGCCTCTTACGAAAACGGAAGCATTATGGTTTTGCAGTCGCTGCTCGACAACGAGGCAGATGTCAACGCCGCCGATTCTGAAGGGCACACCGCCCTGATGGCTGCTGCCGTCCGCGGGCGGGATGACGTTATGCAGTACCTTATAAAACGCGGCGCCGACTTTAAAGCCAAAGACAAAAACGGTTTAAGCGTCCTCGACTACTACAACAAGCGCAAATATCTCGAAACCCTCGGTTTTGAAATCAACCGTTTCGCCACCCCGTCCGAACGCCTGTCCGCCGAATTCAAATTCATCGCCGAAAACCACCACCGTTTCAACATCGCGCTGAAAGAAAGCCTGTTTGAAGACAATCCCGATGCAGCCGTCGCCGATGCCATTGCCAACCTTGCCGACATCGACGTATTGGATGAAAACGGCTGCACGACATTCCTCAATGCCGCCCTGTACAATAAATCCCGCAGTGTTCTCGAAAAACTGATTAACGGCAAAGCCGACGTCAACGCCTCCTGTATGGACGGCAAAAATGCCCTTATGTTTATTTCTTCCCAGGCCGGCGAAACCGACACGCCTGCTCTGCAAATCGAAAAGGCAAAGCTCCTGCTGGCAAGCGGAACCGATATCAACCGCACCGATGACGCCGGCAACACCGCGCTGATGTATGCCTTGGCCAACCGCGCCGACATAAACTATGTCCGTATGCTTCTTGCTTCCGGCGCCGACGTCAATGCAGCCAGTAACCTCGGTGAAACGCCGCTGTGGACGGCCGTACGCCAAAACCTCCCGTCGGAAACGGTTAAATTGCTGATAGAATACGGCGCCGATGTCAACCATAAGGACCGCCGCGGCGAAACCCCGCTATGGTATCTGCTCCGTACCGACGGCGACGAAGTGCTGATTCGCACATTGCTGCGCGGCGGCGCCGACACCGAAATAACCAACGCCGCCGGCGACATCCCGCTGTGGTATGTCCTAAACAAAGGCGGTTCGGATATGGTGATTGAAAACATTATTATGGCGCAGAACAACCTGAACATAAAGAACGAACACGGAGACACGCCGCTGCTGTTCGCCTTAAAAAACAACTATCCGTCCAAATTTGTCAAACTGCTGCTGAGCCGCGGCGCCGACCCGCAGATTCGCGACAGTGACGGCAACAACGCCTATGACATTCTGCGCAACAACCAGTATTTTGACGCTGCCGTGCAAAAGCGCACACGCGAACGCGTCCTGAACGGATGGGAATAAGCGGCCGTCCCTTTTCTGCTCCGTTGAGTGAGATACCAAACTTTCCGTTTCCGCCGCTGGTATCGCCACATCGCCACCGGCATTATTTCCACTACCGCCGGCATTACTCTGTCATCAACGCCGACATTTCCTCCGCTGCTGCATTACTTCCGCTACCGCCGGCACTATTCCGTTACCAATGCCAGCGCTTCCGCCGCCAGCATCGCCCCCATCGCAGCCGGAACCATCGGCAGCGAACCGAGCACGTTGTTCCCCGCCGCATCTTTGCAGATTTTGACCGCCTCGGGCGAATAAACGCAACGCACCTTTCTCAAATCAACGCCTTCCCGCCGCAGGTTATCGCGCATTTTCTTTGCCAGCGCGCAGCCTTCCGTCTTGTCAAGCGTCGCTGCCCGCAGCATCTCAGGCTTTGTCTTAAGCGCAGCTCCCATTGCTGACACAAAGCAGATGCCGTTTCGCGCCAAAAAAGCTGCCAGGGCGCATTTCGCCTGCACGTCGTCAATCGCATCAATCACAACGTCCGGATTTTCATTCCGGATAAAATCGAGATTGTCTGCCGTAATCCGTATATCCAGCCCCCGGACCTCCGCATCGGGATTAATCTCCCGTACCCGCTCGCACGCCGCCTCGCACTTTTTGCACCCGATAGTAGAAATCGTCGCCAGAATCTGCCGGTTGATATTGCTTGCCTCAAACCGGTCAAAATCGACCGCCCTGATTTTCCCGAACCCGAGCCGAGCCACCATCTCCAGCGCATAACCGCCGACCGCTCCGCAGCCGATGACCATAACCGATGCGCCGAAAACGCGCTCTGCTTTTTCTTTTCCCAGCAGCGCAATCGTCCGCTGCAACCGTTCTTCCAATTGTGTTTTCATCGTCTGCCCTTCCTCTTCTTTTCCTCACCCGATTCCCGCGTCCGCACCTGTATCGTTGCATTGCCGAACCGTTAC